>Ga0172373_10011961_pt1 | contig 10261 bp, 9 predicted proteins | sample Lak10m_2_FD_114546 | JGI IMG/M metagenome (GOLD analysis project Ga0172373, IMG submission 114546) | Freshwater microbial communities from Kabuno Bay, South-Kivu, Congo - kab_092012_10m | ecosystem: Environmental > Aquatic > Freshwater > Lake | place: Democratic Republic of the Congo: South-Kivu...
AGAGGATTGAGTTGGAGAGAGAAGGAAAGAAAATCACCGAAGAAAAACAAGTCAACGTTGGCTCAGGTGAGATCAAAGATGGAAAAGTTTTCTTACTTGCAGGATGGGATGATGCCCAGCATTTAGACGAAGAGCAGAAGAAAAACATGCTTGCGAATATGCTTCCTGCTGAAATTGAAGCACGTACAAAAGGAATGCCGTCTATTGGTTCAGGAATGGTGTATCCTGTGCTGGAAGAGCTTATTACCTGTGATTTGTTTGAATTTCCCCCTCATTATGCACATATTGTCGGGATGGATTTTGGATGGACTGATCCAACTGCTTTGACCTTTGGCGCATTGGACAGAGATACAGGAATTTTGTATATCTATTTTGAGTACTCGATGAGTGGTAAAACCCCTGATTCTCATTTGAATGATTTGAGAACAATGCGTGCAGTAGATTCTCTCTGGTGGTCTCATGTGATGGGCGACCCCGCAGGGCAAGCATCCTCACAAAAAGACGGAGAAAGCTTGTTTAATCTTTATAGGAAAAAGGGCTTAAATCTTGTCAAAGCAGATAATACAAGGAGTGCTGGAATACTGACTTGTCTGCAAATGATGATGGATGGAAGATTGAAGATATTTAAAGGTCGTTGTCCTAAGCTTCTGAATGAAATCAGAACCTATGCTTATAATTCAAAAGGGGATATTATTGATGGCAACGACCACTTGCTTGATGCTATGCGATATATGATTACCGGCTTGAAGTATGCAAAACCAAAAACAGGTGACTATAATCCCTATGGCAAAAGCCGTCAAAGAGTAGGAATGATGTGATGAGCATTGATAATAATGTTTTTGTTCTTGAGCTTCTGAATAAATATGAAGGAAATCCGTTTGCGATTCCTATTGCTGATCTTGGATTAAGCACGAGATCGTATAATGCTCTCATAGAGAAGAATATTTTATACATAGGAAATATTTGTTGCACTGAGCCAAGAGAATTAAGAAATATTCGGAACTTTGGTCGCAATTCTTTTGATGAAATTCAAGAAGTCTTATCATGGTTTGGTCTTAGAATGGGAATGAAAGACTTAATGAATATTAAAAATGAAGAATTAAATAAAAGAAATATTGAAATTTATTCAATAAATTGATAGTATAAATATTAATTTTTATTAAAGGAGAAAATTAAAAATGTTCATGCCAAATAGAGAAGGTCTAAGAAGTATTTCTAAATTTGCAATTGATGCTCAATTTATACAAACATACGCAGTTAATATTTTTAAACAGCTAGAAGAAGAAGAAGGAAACGAAAGCGAAGACTATAAATCATTGTGCACTTACATTAAAAAAGTTGTCTCTGAGGCAATGGATGATTTAAAAGAAATTCAAGCTGAAATTCCTGCATTTGAATAAATATAAAACTTATTTCTGAAAGCTTCCCATGTCCTATTCTCTTTCTTCTTCAAGACAAGATGCTCTCAATAAAGCTCAGGAATGTTTTCGAGTGGGAAATCTCCATGTTTCCTCTCAAGCATTTAGAGAAACGTGTCGAGAAGATTTTGCCTTTTATGAGGGTGGAACAGGGCAATGGTTGGCAGATGACCTCCTTGTTTTGAAGGAGAGAGGGCAGCTTCCTATTACTGTGAATATTATACAGGGTTTGATTGATGCACTTTCCGGTGTTGAAATACAATCACGCTACAGATCGGCTTGTAGGTCTGATTCACAGCGTGAAGAAGACGAAAAGCTGGCAGAAGCTCTGACGCACTTTCTCTATCATATTCAGGAAAGCAACTCGATTCCTCATCTTGGTTCATTAAAGTTCAGAGATATGCTTATTTGCGGGATTGGATGGAGCCATTTATACAAGGAAAATGGACTTTATAAATATAGGCATCTCCATCCTTACAATATCATTCCCGACCCTGATGACTTGAGTCCTCAATATACGGAAATGAAATATCTTTGCCGTAAGTATTGGTTAAGACCTGATTATATTAAAAAGAAATGGCCTCAAGTTTCACAAGATGTTGATTCTTATAGTCCTGATATATATCAAGGCATGACTTCTCCTGAGTTGATCGACAGAGATTCTAATTACACAGACCCCAATTTTTATACAGGCATTTCCGCAAGTCGATTGTTGGTTGTAGAGGTTCAGAACAAGGTTGAGCATAGAGCTTACTCTGGCATTGATAAAAAGGGTCATTACTTCGAAACTTTTGATGAAGAAACGGCTGAAGAGTTAGCTAATTCTACTTCTGACATTGAAGAAAAAGAATCCTCAAGGATTATGAGAACGCTCTTTATGGGGAATAATCTACTGGAATATAGTCCCTTAGACCCAGATTTTCCTAACCCGAAGGACTTCAGTTACATTCCTTGTGTGTGGAAAAGGTCATTTAGAACAGGAGTACCTTATGGACTTCTTTCTTCTATGAAAAGTATTCAGAGAGATTGTAATGTTCGTGTGACGAAATCAGTTTATCTCCTGAATTCCTCAACTCTTATTTTTGAGGGAGACGGAGTACTGGAAGGCAGAGATATAGAGTCGTTGCGTGAGGAACTTAGAAGTCCTGATTCTGTTCTTATTCTTCCAAAAGATTCCAAGTTCGAAATTTCCTCAAATGCTCAAATGGGCGAAGAGCAGTTAAAAATTATTGAGCTTTATCTGAACTTAATCCAACGGGTAACAGGTATTAATGATGAAATGTTGGGTATTCAAACAAATGCGACCAGTGGTGTTGCTCAAAATATCCGTCAAGTGAACAGCGTGCGTAATAATGTCTTTGCCTTTGATGACTTCGCAGAGATGAAAAAGCGTGAAGCTAAATTCATGCTGGATATGATCCAGTCAGGCTATGATGAAAATATAGCCGTTCAGGTTTTAACAGATCAACAAAATTACTGGCTTGTTTTAAATCTTTCTCATGAATCCGATAAGGGCGTAGAAATCTATAATGATGTTAGAACACTTCCTTTATCCCTTTATATTGAAGAAGTGCCTGATTATCGTAGCACCTCTGAAGAAAGACAGGCAAAGCTTGAGGCTTTGTTAAACAACCAAAATGCTCCCCTTATCGCCATGTCTCCAACTCTGTTAAAAGATATGGGAATTCGGGAGGGAGAAAAGATATCTCAGGAGATACGGGAGGCAATGCAACAAAAGATGATGATGGAGCAGGGCATTATGCAAGGGGGGCAAAACTCTCAAGGTCAGCTTCCTCCTCCTGACCAAATGCCCATGTCTCCCGATCAAATTGTACAAGGTGGCATCTAGTGGCAACGTATCCTTTTGTCAATTTTAAGATGTTGCCTACGCTTAATATTGATAGTACGCCTACGCTGATCTTTGGCAACGACCAATATACCTGTGTTTTAGATGGGATTTTTCTTGCGAGTGTAACGAACAGCATTATTCTTATTACGCTTTATGTTGCAAGAGAAGTCACCATAGGCACGGAAACAGATTTCATCTTAGCCAATCAAATTTCTCTTAATCCCAATGACAGGGTGGATGTATTGCAGAATACCAGTATGATTTTAGAGCCAGGCGATCTTTTGTATGCTTCTTCTGATTTTTCAGGGAATATTTTCAATTCTTTTGTCTCTTATCGTGAATTAACAGAATTAACCTCGACCCCTTTTAATGGAGATATCAATGACAATGACCGAGCAAAATACAGTGACACAGACAAAACAAGAAGTTCAACCCGAAGAGGCAGTTACTCCTCAGCAGAATGTTGATCCTCTTTCAGAATTGTTCGAGGAACGTGATCGTCCGAAAGAGCCTAAACCTGAAGCGAAGGAAAATGTTTCTGGGGACTCGAAGAGTGAAGGCGTTAAATCTGAAAAAAAAGAAGACATTAAAGAGGAGGACGAAGATGAGGATATTCCTTCTTCAGAAATTGATAAGACAAAAACAGAATTAGAAAAGACTCAGAAAAGACTGTCTGAAAATCAAAAATATGCTCACAAACAAGTACAAAAGGTTAAGAATGCCCTTAAAATAGCCCAGACCCTTGTAGATAACGGAGATTTGATTGAAGATGATGCTCGATCTCTCATAGAAGCCCTTCAATCGGAAGAAGATGAGACGCAAGAATACTATAAGGGAGAATCTCATCCTTTTGCCCCTATTTTCAAGATAGCGAATAAGGAATTAGAGAATATCCGCAAATATACGGATGATGAGACTTTACAAGATAAGGTTTCTGCCTTTGATTATTTTCTGTCTGTATCTTCTCAAGAAGAGATTGAAGAGGTGAGGGATGAACTCATAAAACTTATTGATGATCCTATAAAATTGACGAAGAAAATGCTGTCCATTGGTCAAAAGGCTTACGAAGAGTCCTACAAGGAGATTAAAGAGGCGGGCGGGTTTAAACATTACCTCTCCAAAAAGAGCCAGGAGATTGAAAATATGCAAAAAAAGATTGACAAACTAGAGAAGAAATTATCAAAATACGAGACATATGATAAACCTACCTTTCGCATAGATGAGATGGCAGATGTGGACAGTAAAGAGTCCGAATCAGACGACCCTCTCACACCAATGTTTAAAGCAAGGGATATCATACGAAGATAGAAGCGACTCGCCTCGTTCGCCCGTTTCTATTCTTCAACTTGGATGAAAAGACGTTTTTATAAGCTAAGAAGGCGATTCCTTGTGATTCTTCCCTTTAAGGTTTATTGAATTCTTCCCTTTTTTGAAAAGACGAAAAATTGGTTTTTATTGCGCTTTTGAGTCGCAGTAATTTTTTGTGTTTTTAATTAAGGAATTTATAAAATGGCTCTTTATCCAAGTTTACAAGCTGGTATTGGTACCAATGGTATCAATCCTAATCTATTTCCCTTTGAAGTCTCCAATAAGTTATTCCGTGAGTGGGTTCAGATTACCCCTTTGTATAATCTTATGGGACCTGAACCGACTCGTCCTATTGTTCGCCGTGAAATGCAGCCCGGTAAAGGTGCTGAATGGCGTGTAGGCAGGCTTAATGCTCTAGACTATAAGAACCCTGTTATTAACTTCGACCAACGCCGTGGTAACGCGCAACAGCAGCAGGTTGATTATGACAAGGTAGGATGTGACTTTAAAAGCTTTCTGGTTCAGATCAAGCTTTATGACATTTTACGATATGCCACTCCTGTTGATCTTCCTCCTGAAGCAAGTCAACAGCTTGTAGAGGCATTCTCCCGTAACTTGAACTATGACTTGTTTAACGCAATGACAGTTACAGCTTATCCTACGATCACAACGGCTAACTGTAACGTTGCAGGGACATTGCCTTCCTATGATCGTGCTGTGTTTAAGCTTGCAACTGGACTCGTCCCAACAAGAGCAGCGTATCAAGCAAACGCCACATTTCCGACTCTTATCAACGGAATGTCTCTGCCCGCAGCTACAACGCCTGCTACTTCCGGTTTGTCAGCAAGTCACCTTGAAACATTGAAGCAATATGCTGAACGAGGTGGTTCTTCTGTGGGTGTAGAAGACGCCATACGTCCAGCTTATGTTCGCAGCAAGGCAGGATGGCCGATGAACAAATATATTTATCTAGCACATCCCCAGACCTTACCAAGCTTGTTTGCTGACCCTCTGTTTGCTAACTCAACCTTCAATCGTGGCACAGTCATTGATCCTGAGAATACACCTCAGACATTAAATGGTGCGGATTATATCGGTGAGTATCGTGGTATTGCGATCTACTCTTGCCGTGATCTTTACTCCTATGCCATTGCCAGTGCGGACGGAACTAAACAAGCTGCATGGAACATTTTCATGGGTGCAGGTGCGGTGTCTCTTGGATGGGCTGAAAAACCCATTATCGGTATGGATAATGATCTTGTTGAGCGTATTCAGCTTTACTACGGGCATGAATTCCGTGGTCAAAAGATGCTTCAGTTTGCGAGTGCTTATGCAGCTACCGCCGGCGCACAAGCTGGTTCAAATACTGTGGTTGAGCAGGGCATCATTCACTCATTCGTCAGCTTTTAATTAAAAGGAGATTTTTATTATGACAAGTGTTGTAAGGTACGTTCAAAACACATCTACGGCTCCCAACGTCAATACGGCTGTTGGGTCAACAGGCGGAGATTATCAGCTTATCGCTTTTGATATTATTACAGTTGCGGGTATTGCCGCGAACGCTAACGCCAATGTGTTGACGTGGACAGGATCAGGTAAAATTAAGTCGGTGATCCAGTATCTCGTTAAAAGCAATGGGGGAGCTATCCATGTTCCTGTGGCAGAAGCCACAGATACAGTCACTATTGATGTGACAGGAAAAATTATTAACGTTGCCGTGGCAAACGGAGGAACAGCTATTGGCGCAAACAGCGTTATTTCCTTGCTACTCGTCATTGGCAACTATTAAAGGAATGGGGCTGTCTCAGGCAGCCCCTTTTTAATCTATGAATGTTTTGGATATTCTTAATTTAATGGGAACTCTCAGTATCGGTAATGATAATATTACCGCTTCAGAGCAAACTATTTTTCTTCAATATCTGAATCTGGCTCATTTTCAACTCTATCAGGGGACAGCAAATCTTAATCAGAATTTGCTGATACGAGAAAATCTTTCTAATGTAGAAGGGTCAAATGAGATTGAATTATCTCAAATGCCTTTCCTTGTGAATAGCGTTTATATCTCTTCTCTTAAACAAAAATTAACACGCTTATCAATGGCAGACGTGATTGAACGTGATCCTGATTTGAGCGAGACGGGAAGTCCTGAGTATTACTTCGTTCAGAATAATATTGTTCAATTTTATCCTGTTCAAACGGCTATTTTCCCTATTGTTGCATGGTATACGCCTAATCCATCTTCTTTTACGATTGCTACGCTTGAAGCAGACATACCCTATCCGGTTTCTTATCATCCTGTTCTTGCAGATGGTGGGCTTTATTATCTTTTTCAAGATGCGGGGGGATTTAAGAATATTCAGAAGGAAAATGAAGCAAAAGCACGATGGGAAAGGGGAAAATCAAAACTGCTTTCATATCTTTATAATTCAAGCGGTCAACGCTTTTCTACCTTCAGGAATGCTTAACTATGTTGCAAGAAGGCGGTTACGATGTTTTGGAATTTTCACCTCCCGCACAGGGAATGAACCAGAATATTTCTCCTGAAAATCTGCCCCTTGATTTTGCCTATATCTTAGAGAATATCGTTGCAAAGCCTTTAGGAGAAGGACATGTGAGGTTTGGAACATTCCTAGAAGCTGCGTTAAATGATCCTACCTCAAGGATCATGAAGAAATTTCCCTTTGTGAATACGGATGGTTCAGAGCAGATCATTGCTTATGTTCAGGAATATGTACAAGATGGAGGGGCAACAGGATTTACTTTTATAGAGGGCTATCCGTATACGTTTTCTTTTACGAGTTCTCATAATGCTGCCAGATATGTCAAGGATACACCTATACAAGTACGGTATACATTTAATGGTCTTGGAACGATTTATGATACGATTGCATCTGTCACGGTTCAAGGAACGACAGTCACCATTACCTTAGCTCAAAATGCTTTACCTCCCTATGACTTCCTTCCTGATCCTCCCATAAATCCTGTTATCAATTCTGTCTGGTATTCTACGGGGACGATTTACAAATATGACGTTTCAAGTGGAGTTATCAGTCCAGCATTAAGGCAGAATCTTTCTGTGGGTTGCGTTCCAAGAGCAACAACATTTTTGAATACACTTGTCATCTGCAATGGTGTCGATAAATTGCTGAAATGGGATGGAAATGCTCTTTCAGAGGTTTACGACTTTGTGAAAGAACAAACAGCGAATCTTACGCGCATAGATAATACGCATCTTTCTTTTACAGTTTCGGCTCATTTCAATATTGCAGATTATGCAGTAGGCAACTTGCTTCAGATCAAGGTTAATGGTGTTCCAACTCAGATGGTTATTGCTGCTTCTGCGTTAAATCAACAAACATTGAGCATCACCACAACGACTAATCTCCCTGCTTTCGTCCCAAACCAGACGAATGTTTTTTATCAGGCATGGCCTCCTGCTTTTAATTTCCTTTTTGTCGCTTATGATCGCCTTTGGGGATTGGGAGTAGGTGCGGTGGGGCTTGAATATCGTAATCCAGATCAAGCCATGCGTGTTTATTTTATGTATAAATCCGGCTCTTTGACAGACTGGTTTAATGAAAACACTAAAACAGTGCCAAGTATTGATCTTTCTGAAAAACATGGTGTACCTGACAATTTAGAGGCCATTGATTTTGTGAATGGCTATATGGTGTTTATCGGGCGTGAGAAAACACAGGTATGGACAGGATCAGAGCCTTTAGGGGCTGTGCAGGCACAAGGAAACGCAACATTAACGTATAATTCCACTCTTTCTACGGGTGTTGTGCATGGTGATCTTGTGATTGATCTTCCCAATGATACGTTCTTTATTACAAAAACAGGTCTTCAGTCTTTTAGCTCTCTGAATATCGCCAAACAATTCGCTGCAACCAGCATGAATGCTGTTGATCCGCTTATTCAGCAGTATGTGACTTCTATTACATCTTCTAATGTTGATTATCGAGCTTCCTGTTCTTTTAAATATGATGGGGGTGCGTTGGCAGGGTTCAAGATCGGGCGCAATAAAGTGATCTGCTCTCTTTTTTCTACCTCTCTTTATTCATGGTCTTTATTCTCAGGGGATTTTTTACAGGCATCTTCTTTCCTCACATTAGGGAATAACCTCTATCTTTCTATAGGAAATCAGATATTTAAATATGCCGATGGCAATGATGGCACGCCTCCTCTTTATGGGGATCAGAACGGAAAAGGATTTATTTATTTCTCATGGACACTTCCTGTTATCCATCTTAAAGGACGGCGATTTGCAGGAAAGCGATATGAAATTCAGATGGATTATCCTTCCAGCTTTACCATTCGTCCTGAAAATCAAATGAATATACAGATTAGCGGCGATTTGCCTAAATCTTATCAGATTAATACTCCTTGCCGCTTTGATGTACGGGGAGATGCCTTGCAGACGATTCCTCTTACCACAGACAATCCAGCTACACAGGATTCTCTCGGATTCAGGCTTGAAAAACCCTATGGTTTTTTTAAAGACAGGATGAAGTTTTTAGCGTCCAAGTTTTGGCTCACCTTGAGTGGATATACAAAAGACGGCGTTTTATCGCTCAAGAAAATCAAGCTTTATGGAATTATAGAAAGAAAATAGATCATGCCTCTTCCTACTAATAACAGCAGACCCGCTATTCCTTATGTTCCTGCACAAGTATTGCCTAACTATAATCGTTACCAATCTTTAGGACAGTTTCCGCCTACAGCACAGCAGCTTGATGGCGATTTAAACGCCATTATGGATTTTATTAATACCCTATCAGATGCTATCAATAATACAGCAGCAGGCATTTTCCCAGGGGCTAATAATCCTCTCAATGCGAGCAAGCTGCCTACCACCGATGGTGCGGGGAATATCTCATGGACATTCATTAATGCAGCTAATCTTGATGTGAACGCTGTTCAAACTCGGCATATTCAGGATCAGGCAATTACCACGCCGAAGATTCAGGTACAAGCCGTGGGAACCAATCAAATCGCTCAGGGAGCGGTATTAAGTGGAAATATAGGTGTAGGAGCGATTATCGGGAATAACATTGCTAATTATACGATTCCTCTCTTAAAGCTCTCTCTTCCTAATGCTCAGGCGTGTATCATTGGAAGCACTACAGCTAATGGTGGTTCTGTATACTATCAAACTCTCTCCCCCTGGCTCGTTCCCACCGGAAGACCTCAAGACTATGGCGTCACGGGACAAACCCTTGATGTGATCTGGGCGAATACAGCGGGAACCTTTGACGGCAGTAAAATTACACCCGCCTCTATTAACGGGGCATCAGCCATCATAAGCAATTCAACACCTCTTGGCGTAATGAAATCCGCAGGAACAGCTACATCTGTTGTGTGTGGCAGGATGACAGATCAGAAATTTACGGAAATTAATTTGGGCGACTTGCAGGTGATTTCAAAATATACAAATGCAACAACTCCTTCCGCTATGAATCTGTCAACTATTTTTAACAATGAAGCAGGAATGCCTTATAATGGTTCGCAGATCACAGCAGGCAGTCTTCCTGTTACAGCCCTTCAAAATGCAGGACAAGTAGCTCCTTTTTCTATGGCTTATGTCCTTCAAAATGGCACTATTCAAAAATCATTCAATATAGCCTCAGTGACCAGAACAGGGACAGGAACTTATAATGTGTTATTTAATACGGCTGCCAATGAC
>Ga0172373_10011964_pt1 | contig 10260 bp, 7 predicted proteins | sample Lak10m_2_FD_114546 | JGI IMG/M metagenome (GOLD analysis project Ga0172373, IMG submission 114546) | Freshwater microbial communities from Kabuno Bay, South-Kivu, Congo - kab_092012_10m | ecosystem: Environmental > Aquatic > Freshwater > Lake | place: Democratic Republic of the Congo: South-Kivu...
ATTACCGGCAACGAAGCTGAACCGAGCGACCGGGAGAAGGAGTTTATCCGCCAAATCATCGCCCGTATGAACGATTTGTTTGGCGACATTTCTGATGATATTGGCCAGCGACATTTCACCGCGCAAATCGTCGATATCGCCAGGCAAAATCACCGGGTGGCGGAACAGGTGGAGCACAATACCAAGGAACAGGCCCTGCAGGGGGATTTGCCGGAGGTTGTCAAAGCGGCCACCGTCAATGCTATGAAATCACACAACGACCTGGCGCGGGTGATTTTAAAAGACCCGCAAAACATGGATCTGTTCTTTAGTCTGGTTTACGACATCATGAAACACAACGCGGGCAAGGATTTGCTTGAGTAACTGTTCACCGTGCAACTATTTTTAGCCAATTATCGAAATTGCAATAATTATCGCGATTTCGAAGACGACCTTCCAAATTAACCCTTCACAATATTCCCCAGGACGTTTCCGGACGGCTGCTAACGCGTTGAAACGCGGTTAAAGGGCATTGGCCGGCATTAAGTGATTTTTTTATTAATCCTGCAATAAATTGCGAAATAGGAATTTATTGCAGGTCGATTTCAAAATTTTTGCTGAAAAATACGTCCGCAGATTGCATCAGACAAAAATAATTCTCCGATCTTGCAGCTGACGGCAAATTCGTCATTAGCTGCAAGCGAGTCGCCACTCGATTTGGATATTCTGTCCGACGCGACATTACGCAATCCAATGGATTGCAGACTGGGCCGGCAACGGTCTGAGCCTGGGTGGATAGATCACTTGAATTCATGTGAATCCAAGGCTATCGCCCCATTTTTTTTAAATGATTCTGAGGTTAATAGACATGAGTAAATTACCGGAAACTGGTTTTCTACGTTTTAAACAAATTATTGGTGATCCAAAAGCCAAGCCGCCCATTTCTGGATTGCTGCCTATGAGTAAATCATCCTGGTGGGATGGCATCAAAAAGTTGGTTTGATAACGTTTATGTGCTGCCGGATCGCACTATTGGTGGCAATTCGCGCGATGCCGTATTGCTGCAATCGGAGGGGAATATACACGGTGGTCTCTATCGGCAAGCCGGTACGTTGTCCGCCTGGCAACAACAGGTCGCGGGTTTATGTCCCGGAAATCCTTTTCTGCTGTTCGTGGTATCGCTGGCCTTTTGTGGTCCCTTACTGGCTAAATGTCATCTGGTCAGCCTGGCCATTCATATTTATGGTCCCTCCAGTCAAGGCAAGACCAGCGGGATGCAAGTCGCTGCCAGTGTCTGGGGTGACCCGAAACGATTCCAGCGTTCCTGGACAGCAACCTTGAACGGCCTGGAATCAGCTGCCGTTCAAGTCAACGACGGCTTACTTTGTCTGGATGAGATTAGTAAAGCCGATACCCAGGATGTCAGCAAGTCGCTGTATCTGTTGGCCAATGGCGTCGGCAAGCAACGGGCCACGGTCAGTGGTAAAGCCATGGCGCATCAACATTGGCGGGTAGCGATTCTGTCCAACGGCGAAGACTCGATTGAAGCCCATCTGAGTAAGGCGGGTATTCCAGTCAAAGCTGGCGAACTCGTTCGCTTTCTGCAGTTGCCGGTCTTTGGTCAGCATGGCGCCTTTGACCATCTGCATGACTATGGCAGTGGCCGTGCTTTTGCCAGCGCACTGCATCAGCACACGTCGAAGCAGTATGGCACTGCCGGTATCGCCTTTCTGGAGCACTTGACCCGCGATTCGCGCGATTTTGCCACTTACCTGGACCAGTGTTTACGCATTTTCGAACAGCGCTTCGGTCCCTTATCAGCGCAGGAAGCCCGCGCCGCCCGCAGCTTTGCTTTGATCGGTTTGGCGGGGGAACTGGCAACCGAATACGGCGTCACGGGTTGGCCGGAACGCATAGCGATGGAAGCGGCGCTGATCTGCTTCAAACATTGGCGTCAACAGCGTGAAATCGGCGAACTGGAACCCCAGCAATTGGCCCAAGCGTTACGACAGTATGTCGAACTCTGGCGACAGCCGCTTTACCAAAACCGACGATTCCACCCGACTGCATGGCGAGCGTTCCGGCTATTGGCGCCCAACCGAACGAGGCCGACAATGGTTGTTCAGCACAGGCGGATTTAAAAAGGCGATTGGTCATGCCGATTTCGCCTTGGCAGTTAAACTGTTGATTGGCCAGGGTATCCTGAAATCCGGTCCCAATCCCAAAAAACATGTCACCCAGGTCAAAGTTCACGGCGGCTCGGCCTGGTTCTACGTGATTCAGTTTGATGACGACCATGTTGACTGATGTGATCCGGCATTATCTGGCGGAGGCAACCGACTTGCAGTCTCAACCAGAAGACGATCAACACCAGGCAACGCAAAGTGAAAATGTTGCAGCGGTAACACAGGTGTTACCCGACCCGGAATCGGTAATACCGCCACAACCCGCGAGAGAATTGACGGTAACACCCGTAATACCGGTAACACTTCAAAATAGCGAATACCGACAAAACAACGTCAACAAGCTCATCGCCCAAGACCAAGCCAGACTTCTGGCCTATCTGAAAGCGATCGGCGAAACCGATTCAACGGTCATCGACGAGTTTCTCAGCGAATGTGCGGCAAGCCCCGACGTCCTGCATTACGCCTTGCAACTGGCCGAAGATACCCTGCGAATTCCCCTCGGTGATACGCGGGGATTCGTGCGCTGCGCCAGTTGTCGATTGCTGCCAGTGTCAGAACAACGCGGCAGTCAATTTGGCTGGCGGATTGTGGTGGATAAATGGCGGCGGTGTCAGGAATTTTCTGCGATGCAATGACAGAGTCATAGACGTGATCTAGCCTGCATCAAGGCCAGCCGATTGGCTTTAGGCGTTATCAGTCAACCGCCTGACCGTCAGCGCCGCGCGTTGCTCGATCAGCTGTACGATTTGCTCAACCACCGGATTTTCGGCGAATTCATGGTCGGCCGATGTCTGCAACCTGCGAGCCACCACGGGTAGCCGTTGGCACAAACCTAGAATGCGTTTTCGGGTTTGCGCCACCGATAAGCCCGCCGCCTGGGCGAAGCGGTCCCAGTGCCGGGCCTGCACTTCGCTGAATTTGTATTTGCCACCCAACTGCATCGCCATCTTGGGCGTCAGGCTGGGATAAACGGCGGTTGACAATACGTCGTAGAGCGGCGCCAGAACGGCACCCTTGTCGGCATACAAGATAGAAAAGTTCTTGGCATGGGCATCGTGGTTGCCGATCAAGGCATTGAAAATGACCGCATCCAGCAGTCGCAACACTTGCGGCGCACTCGGTCGAGTCACGCGGCGGACCAAGTCAAAACACTGGTCCAGACCCGGCCCACCCTCGTTCTGGTATTTCAGTTCCGGTACCACGCCCAGTGCCTGGCAGAAATCTTCCTGATGCAGCCGCACGCGTTGGCCATTTGCAGCCTGAGTTCTGTCATAACGCTCAACCAGCAGAAATGAACGATCGTGAACGGCACAAATCATCGACTGTGCTGTATTAAGTTGAATCGCGCCTGCCAATGCCAAGCAGAAACCTTCGTTGATCACGCTGTCTTCAACGGCAGCGATGGCCGGTTTGAGAATATGTGTACTGGGTGTGCCGTTTCGGGGCAGACCGATTCGTTGACCATCAAACGCCACAGGCAACTTATCCTGAGCGCCCGCCAACGACAAGCGCACACCGTCCTGGCCGGCCAGCATCGGGCGCTGCGGCAATTCATCCAGCACGGCAAGCAGGTCATCGTCGGACAGCCAGTCAATATCGCTCGCTGAATTAGACACAGCGGGTAAACCGTCTGGCGGCAATAGCGAAACGGCACCGGCGCATTCGCCGCCGATATGATCGAGCAAGGCAAAGTCATTTTGTTTCGAGATCTGAAACTGGCGTGCGATCAGTTGGCGTAATTTACCTTCCGGTAACAATCCAGCAAAGAAAGGCCGCGTCTGTTGGTCGTTGAAAACCGCTACTTGCAACGGTAATGAGCAGGACAGAGGGACTGCGTCGAATTGTTGCAGCCAGTCGGCGTCATAGCTAAATTGCAGTCTGCCTTCGACCAAGGCCAACTCTCCCACTCGACGATCAAATAAATAGACTGCCAGTAGATGGCTCATGGCATTTCGTCACCGGTTTCGCTGGGCAAGCCATCGAGCATGATCTGCCCACCCAGTGCTTCAATAACGCGCATCACCGTTTCCAGACGCACGGTCGGCTTGCCTGCTTCGAGGTCGACGATAAAGCGAACGCCAACACCTGCCGCCAACGCCAATTCGGATTGAGTTAATCCGAGCTGTTTGCGGGCAGAGCGTAGCGCTTGGCCAAGTTGTTGGGTAGATTGGATGTTGATCATGTGCTTTTTCCCGTTCGGGAAATTATTAGGCGAAAACAATCAATATTCAAGTTTAATTTCCCGTACGGGAAAATTAATTTAGAATTTACGATAGACAAGCATCGAAGTTCCCGTTCGGGAAAAATAACTCCTTTCGGTGTCAAGTCTATCTGACTGTGATGGTTAGTGCTGAATGCTGATGATATAACTTAGGGTAATTGCAAGAACGAACCAAACAATAACCGACAGCAAATGACTAGCAAACAGAAAAAAACCAAAGCAACCTGGAGTGACGTTAAATCCAAATTGGCTGACGTCGATCGCGTTGGTCTGATCGGGCTGATACAGGATCTATACACAGCCAATAAAGATAATCAAACGTTTCTGCATGCACGATTCGGGTTGGGCGAGGATATTCTTACACCCTATAAGACCAGCATTTCCCGTTGGATTTGTCCTGATGTAATGCGCAATCAGCCTATTTCAGTGGCCAAAGCGAAGAAAGCGATTACCGATTACAAAAAGGCGGCCGGTCAACCTGAAGGACTGGCTGAACTGTCAATTTTCTATTGCGAAGAAGTATTTGTTTTCCTGGGTTACTGCGGCATGGACGATGAAGGGTATTTCGATGCCTTAGTGCGAATGTTCGAACAAGCGTTGAAATATGTCATGGCATTGCCGGAAGCCAAACGCCCACCGTTTATAGACAGACTCGAGCAAGTTGCGCTGCAAGGCTCGAACGTCGGCTGGGGTGTTGGCGACGACATGGAAAGTTTGTTAACCGAATATGGCATCGATGACTAACAATGAGCTTTTAGCCGATCTCCAAGCTGAAAACGCAAGGCTGATTGCTTTATTCGAAGCACATAACATCGAGTATCGCCACTGATTCCGATATGACTAGGCCAGTAATGTATGGCGGCTTTTGAAGTATCGAATTGTTACAATCGACTCGTTCCTGTCAGACAAGGGTTAAATTTGCTGTAACAGGAAAAGGCAAATAATCTGTCAGTCAAAATGTAGGTGCGATTAGCTTGCGTAATCGCACATTGCAAAATCAACATTCCTCCGATTACGCTAACGCTAATCGGAGCTACGCGGGCTTTTGCAACTCTCGTTACTTGGTAGTGCCAACTCGGCAAGCGGATTTAAATAAATTAAGGATATATGCAGACACCATTGCCAAACCACCTACCGCGCTACCAACTAAGTCAATGGGCGAAGTGGTTTGCTAACGATCGCCACTTTCACGCCTTTGTTCTCGAGCAAGAAACGCTGGTGTTAATCGATGAGCGCCAAAAGCAATTCAACCTCCACATCTTGAGTCTTCAGCCTGGAATTGGCATCGAATCCGGTTGGTTTTGGGACACTTTGTTGTTCACGTTAATGGATGGCCAAACTTTACGCTTTGGTGGCGTCAATAAAGAACAGTCGGCGTTTTTGCAGGTGTCGATGAAACGTTATGTCAATCAACGTATTCAACGGTTTTACCATCAGTTGGTACCTGCGCTGATGCAAGCCTCCCAAGAAGCCAGATTGCTGTTTTCCAATAAAAAATACATTCGCCGGTCCATGGCAAGACAGTGGATCGGCAATCATTTGTGGTTGGCGGCGGGACTTAAACGACAGGATTGTCTGCAGCGTTTGCCAGCCGAACTTCGTCAGGATTATCTCGCTATTCGTCCTCTACTGGACGACACACACCGGCAGGTTGCAAAGCTCAATCAAACCTTTATCGATCAACAAGCCCAGCTTTTCAGGGATTTTTTTGATCAGGTCGAAACCAATCCGCTGACCGAAGCGCAACGTAAGGCTTGCATCATCGACGAACAGCACAATCTGGTGCTGGCCGGCGCGGGTACAGGTAAGACCAGTACCATGATCGGCCGCGCCGGTTATTTGATCAAAGCCGGTCTGGCAAAACCCGAACAGATTTTGATGCTGGCCTATGCCCGCAAAGCGGCGGAAGAGATGGACGAGCGCATTCAGTCCAAGTTGGGGATTCAAAACCTGACAGTGAAAACCTTTCACAGCCTTGGTTTAAACATCATTAGCCAGGTTGAAGGTGTGGTGCCGGCCATTGACAAAATGGCGGAAGACGAGGCTTTACGCGCTGCATTTGTCGATAGTCAAATTCAGAGTCTGCTGGACGATGAACGCTATCGCTCGCGGCTGTTGACCTATTTCCTACGTTTTGCCTATCCCTACAAAAGCCAATTCAATTTTAAGAGTTTGGGCGCTTACAACGCGTACATCCTGGAAAACGATATTCGTACACTGCAAGGCGAGCTGGTTAAAAGCTACGAGGAATGCGAAATTGCCAATTTCTTGTATCGACAAGGGATTGCTTATCAATACGAGGCGAATTACCAGGTCAATACCTCCGGTCCGGACTACCGCGTCTACCAACCGGATTTCTTTCTGCCGACATATGGCATCTATATCGAACACTTTGCGGTCAACGAGCTGAATCAAACACCGCCGTTTATCGATCAAGAAAACTACTTGGCAGGCATGGCCTGGAAACAGGCGCTACACGCAAAATATCAAACCCCGTTGATCGAAACCTACAGCTACCTGAAACAACAAGGGCGATTGACCGACGTACTCAGCGAAAAATTACTGGCTGCAGGCGTTCAGTTCAAACCCTTGCCGCAAAACGAGTTACTGAACCAACTGAATCAGCTGGGCCGGGTATCGGAATTCAGCAAACTGATGGCGCAAATCCTCAGCTTGTTCAAAGCCGCTTACCTCAGCATCAAACAACTGGTCGAAAAGGCCGATAAGCATGAAGATCAGGAACGCATGCGCGCCGCCGCACATTTATTTGACCCCATTTATCAAGCCTATCAGCAACGGTTGCGGGACAACGCCACTATCGATTTTGACGACATGATAGGCCGCGCCATCGACTACGTCGAATCCGGTCGTTTTTCATCGCCGTACCGATATTTGCTGGTGGATGAGTTTCAAGATATTTCCGCCAGCCGGGCACGCTTACTGAAAGCCTTGATGGCGCAGCAAGCGGAGGCCAGCTTATTTGGGGTTGGCGACGACTGGCAATCCATCTACCGTTTTACCGGTAGCGATGTCGCACTGACCAAAGGCTTTCAAGCCCACTTTGGCGACACGGCGACCAGCGTGCTGGATCAAACCTTTCGCTTTAACAACAAAATCGGTGAAGTGGCGTCACGCTTCGTCACCCAAAACCCCAGCCAGATCGACAAACAGATTCGTAGCTTACGGCTTGTCGAACAGCCCGCCGTATCCCTCATCAAAACCGATCAGGATTTGACCGGCATTCATGCGGCACTCGACACCATCGCCGGCCAGGCCAAGCCATCCGCCAGCGTGTTAATGCTTGCGCGCTTTAATTTCAAACGGCCGGATGTCGCCGCCTTAAAGCGACGCTATCCGCAATTGTCACTGCAATTCATGACGGTACATGCCTCCAAAGGCAAAGAAGCCGATTACGTGATCGTGTTTGGCTTGGATAAGGGTGAACACGGCTTTCCATCGGAAAAAGCCACCCATCCCTTGCTGGAATTATTGCTGCCCCAAGCCGAAGCCTTCGCGCATGCCGAAGAGCGCCGCCTGTTCTATGTGGCTATGACGCGGGCACGGCATCATGTGTACTTAGTCACCAACGGCCTGAACCCGTCACCATTCATCAGGGAATTAGTCGACGGCGACTATGCCGTCAGCATCGACGAATTTACCGGGCCCGGCTTTCAAGAGCAGATCGCCGAAATTCCCTGTCCGGTTTGCATAACCGGCTGGATGGTGCCACGAGACAGCCAGCACGGTAGTTTTTTTGGCTGTAACCAATATCCACTCTGCAATCACACCGAGCGGGCTTGCCAATGGTGCGGCGGCGGCTTGAAAATCCAAGGCCGCTTTCGCGTTTGTGAAAATCGCCGTTGCGACTTTGTCGAACCGATCTGCCCGCGTTGCCAAGGCGCCATGGTGTTGCGCAAAGGACCGCACGGCCAATTCTGGGGCTGCTCGCATTACCGAAAAAACGCAGCGTTTTCCTGCTCTCATACCGAGCAATTTATCGACATACAGGCCGCCAAGGTTAAATCAACAGTCAATACCGCCTAAGAGCTGTTTAGGTCATAGTCTAAACTTGGTCGAAAATAACTAGAGAAATACAATGATGAGCTCCAATTACGCCTCGCTAATCCCACCTACAGCCCTTGCTCAATCAATGAGGTCCGTTCCTTTTCCTTTTGGGGCCATCATGCGTTTACGCCAAATGCCTATTGGTGTGGCCGTGAACAATGCGGTAACAGAAAGCATAGCAACCGGGAATTTCCTTTCATTGCATTTACTTACGTAGATCAAGCAATCGATGACATACGTTTGAAAAAAATCCAGCGCAACCTATGGATATTCTGCAGTATTGTGGAGGATTGATATGTTGGCGGAGATGCTTTTGATAATTACGGCTGTCGATAGGCTATAAAAAATTGTGTTATGGATAAAAAAATGGATTTAAAAGCATTCGGCTATAAATTGATCAACGCTTTCAAAGGCGGAGTTGATAACAGTGAACTCAGTGGTTTTACCGATTTAACGCCTAGTGATAAAGCTGACAAGGATGGAATATATTCAAAAGCAATAACATTTGCACTCGAAAACTCCCGAGTGAAAAATATTGCTCTTACAAGGCCATATGGATCAGGTAAAAGCAGCATTATCAGAACATACGAGAAAAATAATAAAAAATACAGATTCATGAATGTATCACTAGCATCTTTCAAGGAAGATGACAGTGGCATAGTCGATATTTCATTAATTGAAAGAAGCATACTTCAGCAAATGCTTTATGGGGCAGATGCCAATAAATTACCATATTCTCGATTTAAAAGGATAATCACTCCCCGCCATCCAATAATAAAATCTCTGGCTTTTGTGTTTTGGAGCATAGTTATTTTATATTTTTACCTACATAGGCACCAACTTCACGAAGTTGAATACAATACCTTGAGTTGGTATGTTTGGTGTTTCGCTTTTGCATACTCATTATCTATACCTGCATTGATAATTTCCGATATTTATAAAGCAACTTTTGGTATTTCAATAAAGAAAGTTTCGCTAAAAAATGCAGAATTTGAAACGGCAGAAAGTTCTGATAACTCTATTTTGAATCGCCATATTGATGAAATTATCTATTTTTTCGAGCAGACAAAGTATAACGTTGTCGTAATTGAGGATTTAGACAGATTTGGGAATCCTGAGATATTTGTAAAACTTCGAGAAATAAATAAGCTTATAAATGACAATCAAAATTCACGCGAAATAAAGTTTTTATATGCATTAAAGGATGACATGTTCGCTCATAAAAATCGAGCAAAGTTTTTTGATTTCATTATTCCTGTGGTTCCAATTATCAATAGCTCGAATTCATTGGATAAGATGCAGGAGCGTTTAAAAAAACATGATTTCGCAAAAAATATCGATACACAGTTTCTGCGTGAAGTTTCTCTTTATATAGATGACCTGAGACTTATTCATAACATATTTAATGAATTTGAAATATACTACGAGCTCCTAAAAAGTGATAATTTGGATATACAAAAACTTCTCGTTATGATGATTTACAAAAATGTATACCCAAATGATTTTGAAAATCTGCATCATGGAAAAGGAGTTCTTTTTGATGCTTGTAATAAAAGGGATGAATATTTAACAAACATTAAAGGCAAGCTAAAAGATCAGATTACAATCCTTGAGCGTGATATAGATAGGATAAATTCAGAAAAGTTAAGAAGCATTCGTGAGCTTATAGCTTCTTATGTTGGTTATATAGTGGTGCATGCCAACCAATCTGTAATGGGAATTGTGGTAAATAACCAGAACATACAGTTTTCTCAGCTTACAACTTTTGAACAATTCAAGCCTCTTCTTAGTGAACAAAATATACAGTTA
>Ga0172373_10011965_pt1 | contig 10260 bp, 12 predicted proteins | sample Lak10m_2_FD_114546 | JGI IMG/M metagenome (GOLD analysis project Ga0172373, IMG submission 114546) | Freshwater microbial communities from Kabuno Bay, South-Kivu, Congo - kab_092012_10m | ecosystem: Environmental > Aquatic > Freshwater > Lake | place: Democratic Republic of the Congo...
ACCCCCAGTGGCGCGATCTCTGCGAAGACATTGCCTGACGGCTCCCGTCGGTTGGATGCCCGCCTGCGCGGGCATGACGTCAAAAATTTACCCTTCCGTAACCTGAGTTCGGAGCCCTGCGTCCGCCCGGCAGGATGATCGCTTTTGGACGAGCGCGGCGAGGACCATGCCCGTCGAGGGCGCCGCAGCGGCGGGAGGGAAAGCGGGGAAGGGGACGGATGCCCCGCCGGCGATTGAGGCAGACATGAAATAAGCCAGGGCCTATTGGCTGGCCCACAGGATCCGGGCCATCCACGCCACCTCTTCAGTGGCCAGGCTGCGACCGGGATGGGCCGGGTTGACCGAGGCAAGCTCCACCCGCTTGGCGGTCTGGCGCACCAGTTCCTTGGCCATCACCTCGCCGCCGGTGGTGCGCACCACCACCCGGTCGCCACGCCGGACCGAAGCCCCGGGCGACACGATGATCGTATCGCCGGCGCGATACAGCGGCTCCATGCTGTCGCCGGAGACTTCCAGCGCGTAAGCGTGCTGGTCACCGATTTCGGGAAACGGGATCTCGTCCCACCCCCCGCCGACCGGATAGCCGGCATCGTCGAAAAAGCCGCGGTCGCCGGCCTGGGCCAGCCCGATCAGCGGAATCGTCACCGCCGGGCGTGCCCCCGGCCCCGCCCCGTCGATATAGCCGACCAGATCGGACAGGCTGGCCCCCGTCGCCTCCAGCACCTTGGCGACGCTTTCCGTCGACGGCCAGCGCGGCTTGCCCTCGCGGGTGATGCGCTTGCTTTTATTGAAGGTGGTGGGGTCGAGCCCGGCCCGGCGGGCAAGCGCCGAGGCCGTCAGCCCGTTATCGCGGGCCAGGGCGTCGATGGCAGCCCAGATATCGGCATGTTTCAGCATGAAACGATGGTCTCGCAAAAACCCGGCGACCGCAGCAGGAATATGAACCCATTATTTCTTGACTAAATACCTGCACGCGCCGCATATATGTTCGCCTGATGTTCTCACGGAACGAGGGTGAAATGACACAACGCCGCTATATTCCGAAACCCCTGAACCAGGCCGACGGACAACCGTTCGTCAATGCCGAGGAAGCCTGGCTGTGGTTCGCCGCCTGCCAGATCGCCCGCATCGACGGTATCAAGCCGGTGGCCGGGGACTGCGCCATTCCCCGCCCCTGCGACCCCGACGACATCTACCGCGCCGTCCAGCGCCTGACCCGGCAGCACCGAATCGGCCCGGCCCATATCGCCGTTCTTGGCCGGTTCGCCGTTCGACAGCAGCCTCCCGCCCCCGAAGACGGGGATGGAGCGGGGCAAGCGGCCTTGTGGGCCGAGGCCCTGGACCATCTGGAAACCGAACTGCGCCGCAAGGGGATCGTGGCATGAGCACACCCGCCCTGGTCGTCTTCGCCGACAACACCGACCTGTGGTGGCTGCGCCTGCTGAAGCCGGGCTTCCGCCATTGCTTCATCGCCCTGGACCATCCCGGCGGCTGGATCGTCATCGACCCGCTGTCGCACCACACCAGAATCAGCCTGATTCCCCACGCCCCCCGGCTGAACCTGGCCGACTGGTATCGCCGCAACGGACTTGAGGTCGTCGAAACCGAAACCGTCGAGCCGGCACGGCGCGTCCGGCCGCTGCGCCTGTTCTCTTGCGTTGAAACCGTCAAGAAAATCCTGGGCCTTTGTACCTGCGGCGCCCTGACGCCGTGGCAGTTATACAGAATTATTTCCTTTAATAAGAAAAATATCCGTTGCACGGCGGCCCATAATCAGGTACACCCTGACTCATCACTCCCCGAACTGCGCCCGCCGCCCACCCCTCTGACCAGGGGGTGGACGCCGTCATGAGCAGGTCAAGAACAAATCAGGATCATCAAGACAGGAGGTCCCTATGGGTGGATTTTTCGCCGCCGCGCCCGAACCGCCGGCCCCGCCGCCGCTGCCGGCTCCGGCCGATCCCGAGGCCGAAATGCGCAAGCAACGCCAGGAAACCATCGCCCGCAACCGCCGCGGCCGGTCCGGCATGATCGCCGGCGACGAACGCGGCACCCTGACCCCGGTCAGCGGCCAGGGCAAGACCCTGCTGGGAGAATGACATGGCCGACATCCACCACCCCCTGGGGGCCGGGCACGACCCGGCCCTGCTGCTGAAGCGGTTCCGCAAGGCCAAGGAACGCCGCTCGGTGTGGGAGGCGCATTGGCAGGAATGCTACGACTATGCCTTGCCCCTGCGCGACGCCGTACTGCAGGCCCCCACCCCCGGCGAAAAGAAGGGGGACCGCCTGTTCGACGGCACCGCCCCCGACGCCGTCGACCAGCTGGCCGCCAGCCTGCTGTCCGAACTGACCCCGCCGTGGGCGCAATGGTTCGGCTTCACCGCCGGGGCCGACCTGGACCCGGCCGAAGCGCAGCAGGCCGCCGAGCTGCTGGACCGGATCGGCATCGTGCTGCAGGGACATTTCGACCGCTCGAACTTCGCCGTCGAGATGCATCAGTGCTATCTGGACGTGGTCACCGGCGGCACCGCCTCGCTGCTGTTCGAAGAGGCCGCCCCGGGCGAGCCGTCGGCCTTCCGCTTCACCGCCGTGCCCCTGGCCCAGGCGGTGCTGGAGGAAGGCCCCGACGGCCGCCTGGACGCCACCTGGCGGCGGTCCGAACTGACCCTGCCGGCCCTGCAATCGCGCTTTCCCGCCTATCAGCCCCCCGACCGCATGGCCAAGCGGGCCGAGGACGACCCGCAAAGCCGCTTCGCCGTGGTCGAGGCGGTCATCCCCAACCGCGGCGGCACCTATGATTACGCCGCCGTCCTGGAAGACGCCGACGACGCCGAAGCCCTGCTGGCCGAAGGCCGCTTCGGCTACAGCCCGTTCATCAATTTCCGCTGGCTGAAGGCCCCCGGCGAGGTTTATGGCCGCTCGCCGGTGATGAAGGCCCTGCCCGACATCAAGACCGCCAACAAGGTGGTGGAACTGGTGCTTAAAAACGCCACCATCGCCGTCACCGGCATCTGGCAGGCCGACGACGACGGCGTGCTGAACCCGGCCAACATCAAGCTGGTACCCGGCACCATCATTCCCAAGGCGGTGGGATCGGCCGGACTGCAGCCGCTGGAGGCGCCGGGCCGGTTCGACATCTCGCAGCTGGTGCTGGACGACATGCGCGCCCGCATCCGCCACGCCCTGCTGGTCGACAAGCTGGGCCAGCCCGACGCCCCGCGCATGACCGCCACCGAGGTCCTGGAGCGGTCGTCCGAGATGGCCCGGCTGCTGGGGGCGACCTATGGCCGCCTGCAAAGCGAGCTGCTGACCCCGCTGGTGATGCGGGCGGTGCATATCCTGCGCCGCCGCGGCGAGATTCCGCCGCTGCTGGTGGATGGCCATACCGTCGACCTGCAATACCGCTCGCCCCTGGCCCAGACCCAGGCCCAGCGCGACGCCAAGAACATGCTGACCTGGCTGTCGTCCCTGACGCAGCTGGGACCGGCCGGCATGCAGACGGTGGACGCCCCCGCCGCCGCCCGCTGGCTGGGCCGCGCCTTCAACGTCCCTGCCGACCTGATGACCCGCCCCGACCCCGCCCCGTCCTCACCGCCCACCCCGCAGGAGATGCCCCATGCCTGACGAAAAATCCGGCTGGACCTGGTTCGACCCGCCGCCGCCGCCGCCCGACGCCGCCGAACGCCAGGCTCTGGCCCGCGCCTTCACCCGCGCTTTCGCCGGTTCCGACGGCCAGTCGGCCCTGGACCATCTGCGGATGCTGACCGTCCAGCGCTGCCTGGGGCCGGATGCGTCCGATGCCGCCCTGCGCTGCCTGGAAGGCCAACGCCAGCTTGTCCACCACATCCTGTCCCTGGTCGAACGCGGCCGCCACGGCTGACCCACCCCCAATACACGGAGACCCCGTCATGTATTACGAAGATTCCCTTGACCCCGGCCCGGCCGAAAACTCGGATCGCCCGGCGCATGTTCCGGCCAAATTCTGGGACGCCGCCAACGGGCAGGTTCGCGTCGACGCCCTGCTGAAGGCCTATGGCGACCTGGAACGCCGCATGGGCGGCATGGCGCAGGCGGCGCTGTCGCCCCCGCCCTCCGAAGACGGCGCCGCGGCCCGTCCCGATGGCGGCCCCCCCGCCCGCCACGAGGATTACTGCATCGAATGCCGCCACCCGATGCTGAGCAGCGACCCGGACCTGAACCGGCGCCTGCACGAAGCCGGCTTCAGCCAGTCCCAGGCGCAGCTGGTCTACGACCTGGCCCACGAACGGGTGGTCCCCGCCTTCGAACGCCTGTCCGAGGAATATGAATCCCGCACCCACCTGAACCGGCTGCGCGACCATTTCGGCGGCGATGCCAAATGGAACGAGACCGCCCGCCAGATCGCCGCCTGGGGCCGGACCAACCTGCCCGAAACGGTCTATCAGGCCTTGGCCGCCACCCCCGACGGCATCATCGCCATGCGCCACATGATGGCGTCGGGCGAACCGGGCCTGGGGGCGATGCCGGCCCCGCGCGACGAAGAGCCCGGCGAGGACGAACTGAAGCGGATGATGCAGGACCCCCGTTACTGGAAAAAGCGCGACCCGGCCTTCATCGACAAGGTCTCGGCCGGCTTCCGCCGGATCTACGGCGACTGACCGCCCCGCCGCTTGAGGGCGCCGCCGCGGCCGGAGGGGCGGAGCCCCGGAGGGAAAGCGAGGAAGGGGGCGGCTGCCCCCGCCGGCGATTGAGGCCGACATGACATAAGCCAGGGTGATTCGAGGCCTTGACGGCGGCGGAAAAATGTTCTATATACGTTCTTATCACTACCCCGGCTGCGCCCGCCGTCCGGGCAAGCAAACGGCCCCGGAAAATCTTCCGGGGCCGTTTGTTGTTCCCTCTTGCGGCAACGGATCAGCCGCGCAGGCTTTGCAGGTTCTCGATGCCCAGACGGCGCAGGGAATCGACCTTTTCCAGGGCCCGGCGGACGGCGTCCGAAGCGTCGTCGATCATGGTCCGCAGATTGTCGACATAGCGGCGCATGGTATCGGACACCGTACGGAATTCTTTTTCGTGGACGCCGGCGGCGGCGGCCTCGATGGCGATGTTGGTGGCGATCGAGTCCGACTGGCTGACCACCTCCTCGACGCCGTGCGCACGGCGCGACAGTTCCTCGACGTTGGTCGACAGATCGTCGAGCTTGTCGACCAGCGACCGCATCATTTCGGCGAAGGCGGCGCTTTCCGAACCGCCGGCCGAGGATTCCTCCAGGGCGCGCAGCTGCTTCAGCTCGTCCTCGATCTTTTCCGACAGGGTGTCGGTGCGCAGACGCAGCTGGTTCATCTCGCCGCGGATCTGGGCCAGACGGTTGACCAGCTCGCGGGTGTACTGGGTCAGAGCCCGCACGGCCCGGCCCTTGTCGCCGGCACGGCCGGCCGCCAGTTCGGCGTTCAGGGACAGGATGCGCAGGTTTTCAGCCAGTTCGTCGAGTTCGCCGAACGCGTGGAAAGCCCGCCGGCAATCGCCGAGCAGGGCGTTGGCCCGTGCCTCGATGCGTTCGGTGCGTTGAGTGCCGGAAATGCGCACCGCTGTTTCGACCTGATTCATGACCGTATCGCTGCTTCCCTGAGTGGCCCGCGGGCGACCCTCGCCCGATATCCGATCATATCCGTTTTCCCGGCTCGCGACAGAGAGAATTTTCGCTGAAATCCCTCTGTCCGCGAGGTCCGGCAGCTCCGGGCCACCTTGTGCGTCCGTCGAGCGCCGGCCGCTCCCGCCCTGTGCGTCTCCCTTCCGCACGGGGCGGGAGCCTGGACCGCACCCGATTCCGCCTGCCGGACAACCGCAGGACCGATGCCCGCAGGCATCGTCCCGGCCCGGCGGCGGCTGCCCGCCCGCCTCCGGACGGCGGCCCGGATCACCCGGGACCCCGGCCGCAACCGCCCGAAGCGGGCGTCACGTCGTCATCGTCGCAAAGGAAACCGACATGTCCACATCCGTCATCAGCACCTATTCCAAGGATTACGGAGCCCAGGTCCACGCCGCCTATCAGCGGCAGGGCACCAAGCTGCGCAACACCGTGCGCAGCCGCAACAACGTCACCGGCGCCATCGCCGTCTTCTCGAAGGTCGGCAAAGGCGCCGCCAGCACCAAGGCCCGCCACGGCAAGGTGCCGGTGATGAACGTCGACCACGCCTCGGTCGAATGCCAGCTGTACGATTATTACGCCGGCGACTGGCTGGACAAGCTGGACGACCTGAAGGTCGAACACGACGAGCGCGCCGTCCTGGTCAATGCCGGCGCCTATGCCCTGGGCCGCAAGACCGACGAACTGATCATCGCCGAGCTGGACAAATCCACCAACTACGCCCTGGACGGCAGCACCGCCCTGACCAAGGACAAGGTGCTGGCCGCCTTCGAGATGCTGGGCGAGGCCGACGTTCCCGACGACGGCGAGCGCACCGCCGTGGTCGGCTGGAAGCAATGGTCGGACCTGCTGCAGATCCCCGAGTTCGCCGATTCCGACTATATCGGCAACGACGACCTGCCGTGGAAGGGCACCCAGGCCAAGCACTGGCTGGGCACCCTGTGGATGCCCCATTCCGGCCTGACCAAGTCCGGCGGCGTCCGTCACTGCTACTGGTACCACAAGACCGCGGTGGCCCATGCGGTGGGCGCCGAGGTCAAGAGCGAGATCACCTATCACGGCGATCGCGCCGCCTGGTTCTGCAACAACATGATGAGCCAGGGCGCCGCGCTCGTCGATCCGGTCGGCGTGGTGTCCCTGCGCTGCCTGGAAGCCTGAAGGAGGACCGGACAATGGCTTACCTGTCCAAGGATCTCAGCGTGCTGGCCTATGCCAACGGCTTCACCCTGTGGCACTACACCACCGCCGATGCCGCCGCCGCCGTCGACACCGCCGGTTACTTCAACGCGGCGGCCGACATGCTGCGGGCCGGCGACATCATCATCGCCAACACCGAGACGGCGGCCACCCCCAAGGGCGGCCTGTTCTTCGTCTCGGCCGCCGCCGCGGGATCCGTCGACGTCAACGATATGACCCAGGTCGGCGCCGCCGACAGCGACTGATCCATCCATCCTCCGGCGGGGCCGACCGTCCCGCCGGAGCCTTCTTCCGACAAGGAGTGCCGTCATGGCCCTGTCCGCCATTGCGCTGTGTTCGCGCGCCCTGCTGAAACTGGGGGCCTCGACCATCGCCTCGTTCGACGAGGGAACCGCCGAGTCCGAGGTCTGCGCCAATCTTTATCCGGCCCTGCGCGACGCCCTGCTGTCGTCGCATCCGTGGAACTTCGCCACCGGGCAGGTCACCTTGCCGCGTCTGGCCGCCCAGCCGGTGGCCGATTACAGCGCCGCCTACCAGTTGCCGGCCGACTTCCTGCGCGCCCTGTCGGCCGGCGTCGGCGAACGCGGCTTCGGCCTGGATTACCGCATCGCCGCCTCGCGGCTGCACTGCAACGTCGAGGACGGCGTGGTGCTGACCTATGTCTTCCGCCCCGACGAACTGTCGTTCCCGCCCTTCTTCGACCAGGCGCTGATCGCCCGCATGGCCGCCGAGTTCTGCATCCCGCTGACCGAAAGCACCAGCCGCACCGAGTTCCTGCACCGGCTGGCCGAAGACGAGTTCCGCCGCGCCAAGCTGATCGACGGCCAGCAGGACGTGCCGTCCTCCATCACCAGCTTCCCCCTGGTCGAGGTGCGGTCATGAGCCTGATCACCCTGGCCAAAACCAATTTCACCGCCGGCGAACTGAGCATGGACATGCTGGGCCGCGGCGACCTGTCGGCCTATGCCAACGGCGCCATGACCCTGCGCAACGTCGTCATCGCCCCCATCGGCGGCGTCAGCCGCCGGCCCGGCACCCGCTTCGTCGACCGAGCCCGCGGCCCCGGCCGGCTGGTCGCCTTCGAGTTCAACACCGAACAGACCTATCTGCTGGTGCTGACCGACCTGCATGCCGACGTCTATGCCGACGGCGTCAAGGTCGCCGACTTCGCCACGCCGTGGAGCGCGGCGCAGATCCGGCAGATCAACTGGACCCAGACCGCCGACACGCTGCTGGTGGTCCATCCCGACGTGGCGCCGCGCAAGATCACCCGAACCTCGCACAGTGCCTGGACCATCGTTCCCTGGACCTTCTACCAGGACGATTCCGACGAAGACGACGATGTCGACGATGTCGGGGTGATCCGCCAGCCCTACCACAAGTTCGCCCCCGACGACGTGACGCTGACCCCGTCGGCCACATCGGGCACCGTCACCCTGACCGCCTCGGCGGCGCTGTTCGCCGCCGGCCATGCCGGTCTGCGCTTTCGCCTGCAGGGCAAAGAGGTCGAGATCGCCGCCATCCTGTCGCCCACCCAGGCGACGGCCACCACCAGGCAGCCGCTGGTCAACGCCGCCACCAGCAAGGACTGGGAGGAACAGGCCCTGTCGGCGGTGCGCGGCTGGCCGGTTTCGGTCTGCTTCCATCAGGACCGGCTGGTGATCGGCGGCAGCCGCGACCTGCCCAACCGGCTGTGGCTGTCGAAATCGTCGGACCTGTTCAATTTCGACCTGGGCGAGGGGCTGGACGACGAGTCCATCGAATTCGCCCTGCTGTCCGATCAGGTCAACGCCATCCGCGCCGTGTTTTCCGGCCGGCACCTGCAGGTCTTCACCTCGGGCGCCGAATGGATGGTGTCCGGCGACCCGCTGACGCCGACCAAGATCCAGCTGACCCGACAGACCCGGGTGGGATCGCCCGTCGACCGCTCGGTGCCGCCGCGCGACGTCGACGGGGCCACCTTGTTCGTGTCCCGCAACGGCCGCGACCTGCGCGAGTTCCTGTTCGCCGATGTCGAGCAGGCCTACCAGGCCTCGGACCTGTCGATGTTCGCCAAGCACATGCTGAACGGCGCCGTCGACCAGGATTACGACCCCGGACGCCGGCTGTTCCATGTGGTGATGGCCGACGGCAGCCTGTCGACCGTCACCATCTATCGCGCCGAGAAAGTAACCGCCTGGACCGGACATGCCACCGACGGCCGTTTCCGGGCGGTGGCGGTGGTGGAAGGGGTGGTCTATCTGCTGGTCGAACGCGGCGGCGAGACATTCATCGAATGCTTCGACGAATCCCTGTCGCTGGACAGCGCCCTGACCGGCGGCAGCGCCACCGCCAAAACCACCTGGAGCGGTCTGGACCACCTGAACGGATGCAATGTCCGCGTCCTGGCCGACCACGGCGCCATCAGCGACCATGTGGTGGCCGACGGCGCAGTGACCCTGGCGGAGCCGGCCCGCAACATCCATGCCGGCCTGCCCTTTGCCCATGTCGTCGAACCGCTGCCGCCGGTGGTGCAGGGAGCCGGCGGAGCCGGGCCGGGCGCGGTGGTGCGGCTGGTCGCCGCCAACTTCCGCCTGCTCGACACCCAGGCCCTATACATCGACACCGGCCGCGGCCTGACCGCCATCCCGTTCCGCCGCTATGGCCGCGATGTCCTGGATGCCGCACCGCCGGTCTTTTCCGGCGACGTCAAGATCCGCGCCATCGGCTGGACCCGCAACGCCCTGAAGCCGCTGTGGCGGATCCGTCAGGACGTGCCGCTGCCCTGCACGGTGCTGGCGGTCGCCACCGAAATGAAGCTCTCGGAATAGGGGACCCGACCATGACAGAACATATCCAGATCAGTGCCGTCGCCCCGCGCATCGCCTATGTCGCCGACGGGGTGCAGGCCGCCTTCACCTATCCCTTCCCCATCTTCCGCCCCGAGGACATGGAAGTCTGGCAGGATTCGGCCCGCCGGGAGACCGGCTTTTCGGTATCGGGGGCCGGCATCTCGGCCGGCGGCTCGGTGCTGTTTTCCGTTCCGCCGGCCGCCGGCGCCCGCATCACCCTGCGCCGGCGCATGGCGGTGGGCCGCACCACCGATTTCCAGGCCGACGGCGTGATCCGCGCCAAGACCCTGAACGATGAATTCGACATCCAGACCGCCGCCATCCAGCAGGTGGCCGAGGATGCCGCCCGCGCCGTCGCCCGTGCCCCCACCAGCGCCTCGAATGCCGACCTGACCCTGCCCGAGCCGGTCCCCGGCAAGGCCATCGGCTGGAACGTCGACGGATCGGGCCTGACCAACGACCCGGCGGAATTCGCCGTCACCCTGGCCGCGGTCGATGCCGCTGCCGCCGCCGCTTCCGGATCGGCCGCGTCCGCCTCGGGCTCGGCGGCGTCCGCGTCCGCATCTGCGTCCGCTGCCTCGGCCAGCGCCTCGACCGTCAGCGCCG
>Ga0172373_10011966_pt1 | contig 10260 bp, 6 predicted proteins | sample Lak10m_2_FD_114546 | JGI IMG/M metagenome (GOLD analysis project Ga0172373, IMG submission 114546) | Freshwater microbial communities from Kabuno Bay, South-Kivu, Congo - kab_092012_10m | ecosystem: Environmental > Aquatic > Freshwater > Lake | place: Democratic Republic of the Congo: South-Kivu...
ATGTTTAATTCTTGCTTTGCAGTACTAAGAGTTTCCTGTAGGACGGTTTCATTCAAACCACACAGCATCAAGTGGCTGCACTTTTTTTTCTTTAAAATGCGTCTTAGAACAGTGGGGTCTTTGTTGTTTGCCGAGTGAAAAAACACGTTGTTGCTCTTCTGAGTCTGATCCAACGCGTACGGAACATAGTAGCATTGATCTTGTTTGTCTAATTGAACCGAGGGAACGAACAGACCTGAAGCAAGGTGAGCCCCATGAGATCCCAGTATACATTCCTTTTTTTTATTTTGTGATAGAAATTCAGTGGAATGAATATTGAAATGAACTGCGTACAAGATTGTCCAACCCTTCTCAAATAAAGGGATAAGAATTTCATTCATTTTCTTTAGTATATTAGTTTCCAAGTGACGAGCAGACATCAATATATCATTTTGAAATCCCTCTAGAAGCAGTATCTTGTTTTGATTCATTTTTATTATTTGCTTGGTTGTTATTGGTTTCTATGAATTACCAAAAATCCACACAATGGTTGTTTGAGAATAGAAAAATGTGGGATAAGGAAACAAGAGAGTGGGTTTGGAAAAAGTGGATTTGGAACACCAACTGCAATGCACTTCCACTAGAAGAGTGCTGGGATATGAACGAAATGCATATATATGGATTATTATTTATAATACATGAAAGCCAGGTGAATCAAAATTTTCAGAGTTTGACCACTGAAAATATATTTAGTCCAGAAAGGTACGAAGATTTAAAGGTATTGCATCTGACAGGAGCCAAGACACTGAATAAATTTTCTTTAAGAGAGTTACTGGATTTTATAGAGTGTTTGCAGTTAAATTGGGGTAAGGTAATTGGAGTTTTGCTTGACGATGAAGCGCTGAGTCTTGCTGAAATTATCTTGGGCTGCTGCTGCGCTAGGCTAGGTGAAATAGCCACCCACTGCTATGAAATGGAAGGAACTGTGTTAGATGATGTGCAATTTACCACTTCACTTCCTCGAGCACTCAATGCAAAACTTTTAAAAAACTGCCAAGAGAATCCTGGAAAAGAATACGGTGTTATTTCTAGGAAGGCAGTCAGGCAGGGCATTTGTATTTTGCATGCTCTGTATAGAGTATTTCACATCATTCAGAAATCTAAGCATGTTCCAAAAATGCAGGATATTTTCTACGAAAGAATTTTGCAGTCCTTAAAGATTCATCACATAGAATCATCCATTGATTTTTTCAACGTGTTTCAGCAAATGGTTTATTTGGCGCCAGGCATGAGATTGGTGTATAGAACGAATTTTGCAGGTATGTACAACGACGTTTCACAGGTTATTTACTTTCACTATCCAAAATATAGCAGGCAGCCCCAACTCCCCCTTAAAGACATTCCCTACAGCAACATGCACTTGTTAGCGTTGTTGACACAGCTCATCCCTGACATTTCAATATGGTATGACGATGATACATATATTCCGGGATTGTGTGAAAAAACTACCGAAATCAAGGAAAAAAAATCTGCTGTTGCTACCAGTGGCAGTACACAAAAGAGTCTGAATGAAGAAATTTTGCTAACCACCAAGAAAAGGGACATTCATAAAGACAACAACACTGAAAAAACTAAAGTGGAGTGGGCTTGGTTGGTAAGCTGTGGGGAAATTTTTCTTTTAAGACTAGTAGTGAGCAACACATATACTGAAGCGCAAGAATCTGTACTGGAATTTGAAATTCTTTTGTCAGAAGATCACAGCCTTTTAAATTTGGTTGCGTATTTCCTCCAGAATACAGGAAGAAAGTTGGGTGATGAACTTCTCGATTCAAATACCATTTTAACGCAGAAACAGAACATTAATCTAACTCCACATGGACACATAAATGTAGAAATGTAGAAATGTAAAAACGGATGTTGTGGAATACTCCTGTCTGTTTTCGCTGTGGATTGTATATATGAATCAAAAATACCTGTAAGCAATCAACCATGGGTCGCTCCCGTGTGCCCAAGGAACAGAATCAGAAGAAACTGGACAGCAACGAAACTGACCCCGAAGTCATCAAGGTCAAGGAAGAGGAGGAAGTAAAAAAGAAAACCAAGTTTCATGAAAAGTCAAAAAAGGTGGTTCTGGTAGAAGATACGGACGAAGAAATGGAGGAGGACGAGAACGAAGAAAACGAAGAACAAGAAGAAGAAGACGCAGAGGACTTTGATAATTTTGAAGACAAGGATAATGCTGTGTTTGATCCCAATCAAAAAGAAAACATCAACATGGATGAGGAAAACAAAAACGATGACGAGTGGTACACACAAGTAAAGGATAATTTAATCATTCCAAAATATCACATCAAAACTATGACCGAAAAAATATTTCGGGGTTTGAATCTCGATCTGAAGATTTCATCGAAAGCCAGGAGCCTGATTCACCTTCACTGCGAAGCTTTTCTGATTGATTTATTTCAACAGTCTGGTGAAATTATGGATTTGCACAAGGTCAAAACGTTGAACAAGAAGGTTCTCCAAAAGGTTTTTCAATGGAACAGCAAGTCTCTTTTACACACGAAGAATACGATTTTGAATGTGAAAAAGAACAAGGCCTGCAAGAAGTTGGCTCGCGAAATGGACAATAGCAAAATTCCCGCTGGTGATACTACACAATGTGAACTGAGCGCGGCATCGTAGTAGTGTTGTAGCGCATCCCCTTGCCATTTCTCTCAGAAGCTTTTCCCACACAGTCAGGACCATGGTGCCCACAGCCGAAAATCTCAACCCAATTGTTTTCCATCTCTGATTTGTAAAAGTATGTTCCTCCATAGGCAAGTCGAATGGAGGTTGCTTCATTTTCTAAAGAAGCATTGTTGGCACATTTGGATGCAGCACTGTTTCTGTGCATATGTAATAAATCATACGCCACGCTCATTGCATTCCTGACTCCGATGATGTGCTCAGTGCCTATCTTTTCTTCCACGCGCGTCAAAAATCCGTACATGTCCTCCACAAACAAGTCTGCAGTGGCAAGGCTGTGGGCATTGGTAGCCAGCACTGTATTTACGAGATTCGCAATAGGGAAAGGAGATGGCAGAGTGTGGACCTTGGTAGGCAAAGGAAGAACAATCAAACTGGGTCCACTGTACGGGGCGGCCAAATTGTTGTCTGACTTGATGAAACGAGTGATGTCAGAATCAGAGCCCCAATCCAGAATGGTAGAGTCCTTTCCACCCACATAGCCATCATACGCAATATCCCACATACGAATCAAATTTCTGTCATTGAAAACAATGGCGGAAGCATGGTACTTGTAGCTCATGCCCCACACACCGTGCTGACCGTCGTCAAAGCAAGAAAGCTCAGTCTGGCCCCACAAAGTAGCACCGAGGTCGTCCATGCTCCCGCCCTTGCCCATGATAATTCCCAACATAAAATGCTCGATGTTGGGTCGGAGCAAGAGTACGGACCCAATCTGCTCCGGAATCAAGACTTGAGACAGAGGGTCGTCACGCTGGCGACGCGAAGCGATTGCATTGGCCCTTGATATGAAGCGCCTGCACTGCTCTAGAATTTTCTTGTAGGCGATAACCACAAACGAGTCGCTGCTCTCGTCATACAAACGCATCTCCCCATTGGCATCCCCGTCAAGAGCCAGAGGACCCGCCATGGAGCCGTCCACGCCCAAAGCAAGAGAATCACGCTCTCCCACACGGAGACGGCTAAGTCCACCGACTCCCAAAACAGAACTCCCAGCAGTAGAATTACCGTCGTCTGTGCCTGAGGCACTGGACTGATAGTTTGCACTGAAGTGGCCAGAAGAACAATTGGGCAAAAGGTAAAATTCTGACACCCTCACCCTCCTGCGCAAGAGGTCGCGCGGAGCAGAACCTTCTTCGATGGAAAAGGAACGAGAGTGAATAATTCGGATACCCCTGTATGTCTTGATGTCGGGGCCCTCTGCGAGCCTCCGTTTGCCATCTGGACCCTGCGTGATATATTGTGTCCTTTCAGGGTTCATTTGCAGTTGAAACGTAAGCCGAGAATTAAGAAGCAAGAAATTGGGTTCCGATGCACCCCAACCGCGCAAAAGTTGCTTTGCGTCCTCGATAAGAATGTCCAGGCCGTTGATGTTCTTCTGGAGAAAACCAAACATATTGACATAATCGCGAATCTCTTCCTCGAGACTGTGCGGGTCTCTGTAGTACTTTTCCCTGACCTTGCGGAAATAACTGCGGGCCTTGATAAGGGCAATGTGTACGTGCAGATCATTGGTCTTTTGGATGCTCCCCACCACCTGTTGCACCTGGTAAAAGAAATTGGTGCGGCCCTCCTCGCTCATCATGAAGTTGTGCTCCATGGTAATGGACAAACCATGCCTGGTAGCATAGGCCGAGAACTCTTCCCTGCTTTGGGTAAGAGTGCGTGCGGCTGACTCGTAGGGAACTCTGCTCGCAAGACCCTCGTCAAAAGAAAAGACCCTCCACTTGATCGTGTTGTCAGGGCGGTCAAAGTGTACGTACGGCAAAATAAGAGATGTGAAAGGGCTTCCAGTCGAGTTCGAAATAAGACCATCAATACGGTCTGCAATGTATATCTGTCTTCCTTGAAGCTCGTGGGGAAGTTGATTTAAGTGAAGGCGACTTGTCCTTCGAAGACGATCTTTATCTAAATTCATGTCGAGGGCTGCTGGCCCCCAGATGGACGCAAAGTCAGCAGCAGTGGGTGCATTGCTTGAATTGGACGAAGCAATATTATCAAAGGCAGTGCCTCTAGGGTATGCATGGCCATCTAAAATTGGGCCTGGGTTGGCACCAGAAATTAGCGCAGCCATTTTTGCCAAATTTAATCATTATTTTAATTCATATAAATATGAATTGTGTCAGTAAATTTAGTAAGTATAATACAATACACAAAGAAAATTTATTTGCAACTCTGTACAATTACAGAGGAATGAAACGGCCGAGAAGACTGCTGCAAACCATTGGAACACTCTTGAATACATATTTGCGAATTTGAATTGGAAGAAGTAGATTGAACCACAACACACGTTTGATCCATGGTGGTCTCCGGCAGGGAATACTCGATGCACAGTCGCATGGTACAGAACAGAGGCATGTCAATATATCTCTGCACTGCTTGTTTTCTGGCCTGCGCAATAAGGTCTGGATCCTCTGTTTCCCGCACTTCGTCTGAAATAAGGCTGTCCACCAGCTGAGCTCCCAATTGAAGCCAACGCTGGCCATCTGGTTTCGTAATGCGTACCGTCAAATTATTGAGGTTAAATGTAGAAGGAGTATTCTGCAGAATGTTATCTTTAATGGAACGAATGCAAAATAAAAATACCTCTACATCAATTCTGTGCCACTGTCCTTCTGCCACAATGTTTTCGTCAGTCAAGTGGACGCCCAGAGTTTCTTCATTGGTTTTAAGCATGTGAATGACTGGATGATCAATGCGAACAAAATAATAGGAGCAACCTGGCAAAAACATGACGCCTTCCTGTTCAAGATTGTAGCTCGTGTATTTTGGGTACTGCTTCATCCATGCCAAACCCAGTTCAGTATTTCCTGACATGTTGAAGATTTCATGTGGGGTAGTGTTGCGTCCCTCACCTGTGAGAAAAACAGACGCGTTGTCGCCATTCGCGGTGTACTCCATCGTGGGCAGTCCATCAATAGTCACGCCAATAAGTTCGTTAATGTTGGTATTGGTCTCTAAAACAGTCACACTACGAATCATGGCACGGCTCAGTTTGTCCAGTAATATGGGATCATTGGTAGATTGCTGAGAGCCATCGGTCCCGAAAATAATTCCTGTGCGGTCAGGATTTACTCTCCAAAGCGCCCCATGAATTCCCATGTGCTCCCACGTGGCACGATTGCCACTAATGTGTACCAAAACGGTTCTCTTGAGTGACTGAGCAGAAGAAGGGGCATTGACACCGTCTTTTATTGTGCATTGATTCAGATCTGGATTTACCATTAACAATTTACTCATGTTCTATTGATTTATGTAAAAAAATGTGCTTATATATATTTTTAAAGTTTTGTTCCAACAATAAATAATAATTTTCAAATGAATATTCATAATTTTGTCTTGTTCAAAATTATTCTTGAAAAACTCTGTGTCTCTTTAACTTATTCATTATATCACGAGGAATTCGTTATTTTTCGTGAAATGTTTCAGAGTATAACTCCAGGGAACATGGCAAGCCTATTCACAGCAATAGTTCTGATTTTCTTTGTAATCAATATGTGGAACCAAGGCTTATTTTCAGTAGAATTTATAGAAATATGTGGAGTTTTGTGCTCCATTTTTTTCAGTGAAAGCGTCACCAAAAACAATTGGTTGATAATCATGGAACCTCAGTCCAACTTCTTTTTCGTTTCTATTTCAGTGTATGTTCTTTTGATGTGCCAAATAATAACATTGTGGAAAGGTCTAATAGGAAAGCTCGCGATTCCACTACCCCAATTCCTGCAACTGTATGTGGTGTCTACTGTGATAAAAAAATTTGACGAAAATCATCTTACTCTGTGCTTGTGGATCATGTCGATTGCTTTTATTATGGTTCCCAACAAAAGCGCTTCTAGGTTAACATCATTGTTGACAGCCATTAGTGCGCGCGTAATTGTTCGTGAGTTGAATCTTTATTGGGTACAATACCAAGACAACGACAAGTTTCGCATGGAATTGTTGATAGCTCAGCTATTTTTCATTTTTTTAAACTTTAGCAGCATCTCTGAAAAAACTAAATTTTTAAAGGAAATAATGATTTTGTCATGTGCGCAGAACTTCCAGACTCTCTTGCTAAAGGCCACCTCCTCTATTTCATTCTGTTTTTTAACATTCTGGGTTCTCTTTGTTGTTTGCCAAAGCAAAAATTTTCAGAATGCAAATGTACTGAGCATCTTAAAATACTGCATTGCCTTCACCACCAGCTTGCAAGTAACCAGAATATTAGATTTTTTGACGAATGGATATGAAAAAAATGCAATCATGTTCATGTTTATTTGTCTGCTAAAATCCAGTGCTGTGCATGTGGATGATTACCTAAAAAAAAGAAAATATTCTGTAGATAAATATCAAGATAAATTCATTATAGTAAATATTGTAGATTGGGAAGAGGAATATGAAGATTCCAATTTTCTGTTGAATAGCAACTTGGGACTTCCTGGACTCACGTAACCCATATAACAAATCATACCAATGACACACGAACCATTTCAACTTTTGTCCAGGAATCAAAGGGATTTGTTTGTGTTTAACCCAAGCAGCAAAATATGTCGTGGTTGCAGTCAATACGAATCATTTTTAATGTATGAAAATGTTCATTTAAAAATAGCATTGAATGAAAGCTTGCCAGAGAAGCACTTTGTTTTCATGGCCACAGTGAATTGGTACGAATACAAGATCAAGATTTTCCAAAATTATATGTGTTTTGATCAAAATGTCTGTTATTACGAGGGTTTCTTCAAGATATTTTCTCAAAAAATAATGGATTCAGCAAAATTGTTAGAGATTCTTCTGTTTGAATCATTTTTGTTTGTGAAAAGGAGAGGAATTTCCATTCACTCAAAGGAACAAAAAAAACACAAAGACTGGAGTACCATTAGTTCTCTTTGTTCATGTGCAAGTGCTTTTGGACAATGTCAACGTTTGGCAGACTTGGGATACTACAACGAACCCAATTGTTGTTTCACCAAGAAATACGCGCAGGACATGGCCTACTTTGATAACTCTGGACGTGGTGCAGATGCGAACAATGGTTTGAGAAGCATCTCAGTTATGGAAGTGATGAAAGAAATAGGAATTAACATCTCATGCAACCATAGAATTCCCAGAATTATGAAAACGGGTTTTTTCTTAGACAGTGAAAATGCCATCAACATTTTCGATGCATGCATAAAATATGGAAACTTTCAATTCTCGGTAGACTCTCGCAGCATATCCAATTTTGGATATAGTGATACAATGGTAAATTTGGAACAGGTAAATATCTCACATCCTAGTTGCAGTGCTCCAAAAAGCATTCTTTGTATGGCAGATGTGATAAAAACCATAGAGGTGATGAATCCCGAGCCCTTTCAATGGACCATTTGGGACAAGACTAGTGAGAACCAAAGCAATCATCACGGAAGTCCAGAATATTGCAGAAAATTGAAAATTTTGCGTGAAATCGACGGAACTCATTTTTTTCGAAATATTGCAAGAAAAGTTTTAGTGTATGAGACATCAGACAAGGATAACAAAATGAATGAAAAGGTAAAATTGCTCTGTATTTTTTATCCACTACCATCATATGAAAAAGAAATGAATGTGGAACCGGCGGACGCAGACATCAAAAATATTTGGAAGGAAGCAGGCTGCGTGCTTGCTAGGGGATCCAAAAACAAGTCTATGTGTACAATGGCGAGTGAACTGGGTCAATGCATCGAAAATATAGTTCAAACCAACAGAAAAACCAAATTGAAGACTATAGATGCTAGTCTATTTGTACCTGTCTACAATCGACATCATCATACACCCCACCAAAAATTGAAAAAGACAAAATTTTAATGTCTGAATAGCAAAAACTTTGGTTTTCTTCCTCTTTTAGACTTTGGAGTTTTAGTGATTTCAAAGGAAGAACCCGGAGACCTCTTGTTGGACAATGAAGGAGCTCCTCCGCCATTTCTTTTGGTGGAACTTGCAGTGAAATTGTAAAAGACATATTTTTGAAAAGATTGCACACCCCACAGATTCTGAGAAATGTAATCAGGAATCGTGTGCTTTGCGCACATGTGGTAAGAAACCATTTGCCTTTGAACTACAGAAAGGACTTGAATACATTGCACTACGTTTTTGTGCTTGCAAACGTAGCATGCACTGAGCATTTCCTGATCTGTATTGGTGAGGATCTTGTTTTCAAACATTTGTTTTTGCTTCTTTGTCAAGTATTTCATTTTTTTTTGTGTTGGAGGCAAAGAAGACGCTAGAGGACATGCATCGGAGGGGGAAAGCAGAGAGTTAACATTTTCCATTGCATTTTCAGTGAAATATGTGTCCTCTTCTTTTTCCATGAAATCCTTGCAGTCTCGTTCCCGCTTATGAAATGATGAGTGGCGTTCTTTTCTCTTAAAAAAATGGTTCTTATAGCTGCACTGACAACCACACTTGGTAGAGTACTCGTTGCCCACTCCATTGTAGTAAATGACGGTTCCACAGCAGCTGCTCAAAAGTATCCTCTGGGTTCCCAAAGACACCATGTTTCCAAGAATGTTCATGGTAAGCACAGACCCTTTATTGCACACCATGCACATCAACTCCGAAGTTTGACAGTCGTGGCGCAGCCTCATTGAATTGGAATTGCCCTTTTTTATCAAACAGAGACAGCAGAAGGAAATAAAGTGACATTTTTGTATGGAAAGAAAATCTCCAGTGTACCGCTTCGCCAATGCTTTTTTTTGGTTCTGAGCAATGGACACGGGCAGCGCATGCAAATTGATGGCATTGGTAAGATGCCAGGCAAAAGGTATCGCACTTGAATGGAGTTTGAAAGCGTGCAGTTTCTCAAAAATGGTTTGCGATTTTGAAACATAGGTGCTTTCCAAGATTTTGCCTATGTTGTCAAAAATGTAGGTATTGATACTTTTTTTTGCTAATTCGATGTGCCTGTAAAAGGCTACGTTGCCAACAATAATTCCTCTGTAAGCACGAGTGCAACGTTCAAAGTAGGAATGAGCGACTTTTTCCAAAGAAACGACAATGTTTAAAAACACGTTTCCACAGTAGTGTGGACTGTGACTCTCGGGAACGTCAAAGCATGCCAACTGTTCTTTATTTTGGTGAGCCTGGTGTTTTTGTAATTGAGTACAAAAAAGTGTGTTCAGTTCGCTCCTGAAAATATCACAAATCATAGACACTGAATTGCAAAAAACGTCGACCTTTTGTCCACTCTGGTTCAAAATGTGGTATACTCCTGGAAAATAGTCTGTGATGGTGTTGCAAAGGTGCTCCATCAAACAAAGTTTCGTGATAAATGTCATTTTGTTCACTATCTTCTGAAAAACATGAAAGTTTTGAACTAAGACACTGCGCAAAAACGTCACGACACCCATCCTAGCGGCAAAGGAAACTTTGGTAAGACTGGTTGGATAAAGCCCCAGCAAACTCCCTTGCATACACCGCACAATGGTCTGCAAAGATGAGAAACTTTTCATTTTCCATTGGACCTCTCTTTGAGCTCGCTTCGTTCTTCTGCGTAGTGGTATGCACTGTCGCAACAAAAGCAAAACTTGCTGGAGAGAG
>Ga0172373_10011975_pt1 | contig 10257 bp, 12 predicted proteins | sample Lak10m_2_FD_114546 | JGI IMG/M metagenome (GOLD analysis project Ga0172373, IMG submission 114546) | Freshwater microbial communities from Kabuno Bay, South-Kivu, Congo - kab_092012_10m | ecosystem: Environmental > Aquatic > Freshwater > Lake | place: Democratic Republic of the Congo...
AAACTACTTGGTCATAAAAGCCAGAACTGGCCAAATCAACAAAGTTGGCTGTGGTTAGTGGTGCTTCGTCTCTGAAAAGCTCGATAGTAATTTCACCTTTGGTGGTAACAAGTGTTGCCTCTGTGGCTGGATTTGGTTTGAAGTCGGAAAGTTCTTTGAATTCTTCCATAGCGGTAGTTTTTGGTTGGGCCGATGGTGTGGCTAATTTAGTTAATATTGATTTGGATTCTAACTTGCTTGAGTTGGTTTGAGAAGTCGTGCAAGCGGAAACAAAGAATATCGCCAACAACAAGATAAAAATTTTGGAAATAAATGCTGAATTATTATTCATAAGTAGATAATCTAAGATTCTTACCAGGTTTGGCAAGTATTAAATCTTGATTCTCTCTGTAAAGATCTTCATAATAATTTTATTACCTAAAGATATGAGTGTTTTTGCCGTTCTCAAACATTTATTCCATCCGCAGAGATCGAATAATCATCGACCTCGGATTTTGCATTCCCGCTCTTATCCATATTTGGCGTTAATTGCCCTAGGTTTTTTTGGTTTACTTAATAGTTCTTTGATCAAATTTGATAAGTTTGGTTACGTTTTGGGCTTTGCTTCTAGCATTACAACTAGTCAAGTAGTTGAGTTGACTAATGCCGAAAGAGCAAAAGTTGGCCTTCTTCCCCTAGAGATGAATTCTAAGCTTTCCAGTGCTGCTTTGGCCAAGGGTCAAGATATGCTTACTGATCAGTATTGGGCTCATATTGCTCCTGATGGCAAAGAACCATGGAGCTTTATCAAAGAATCTGGTTATACCTATAAGGTAGCTGGTGAAAACTTAGCTCGAGACTTTTACAGTACGGGTGACATGGTGGCCGCGTGGATGAATTCACCAACTCATAAGGCCAATATTGTCAATAATAACTATAAAGAAATTGGGATTGCTGTGATTGATGGGACATTGCTTGGTCATGAAACCACTTTAGTGGTGCAAATGTTTGGTACACAACCTACTCCAACTCAAGTAGCTCAAGTGTCGCCTAAAGGCACTCAGGTAGTTGCAGAAGTTCCAGAGGCTGAAACAATAAGCTTAACCAAGCCCGAACCAACACCAAACTTAGTTCAATTTATAGAATTAGCTCAGCCGACAACCATTTCTCAGCCAGCTGTCTTGGCTAGCGTTTTAGTTCCAAGTGGGAGTTTGACTCTGCCACCGCTATTCTCTGTTTTACAGTTAACCAAAGCTTTCTTCTTGGCAATGATTATCATGATTGTTTTAACTTTAGTTTACGATGCATTTGTGATTGGCCACTATAAAACCGCACGTTTGGTGGGCAAAAACTTAGCCCATATTTTATTCTTTACGGCAGTAGGGTTTTTGTTGATTTTCTTTAAAGGAGGAATTGTGGGATGAAAGACGAACTATTTAAACACAAGTTGGCGTACTTTGTTTTGCTAATCGGAATTTTAATTTTCATTTTCTTATTTTTGGGAGCTTGGCCAGATCGTTGGATTCAGCGCATGGTAGTCGTCGGCATGTCCACCTACTATTTTTTGTGGGGAATGCTGACCCACTTCAAAACCAGGACAATTACAAGAAGTGTGATGTGGGAGTATGGCATGGTTTCACTCTTGGCATGCGTACTCCTGCTTTTAATAACGGTATGATTAAGAGTGTGATATAGTAGCCCCATTATGAAAGGTATCATTTTAGCTGGTGGTTCAGGTACAAGACTTCGTCCTTTGACTAGAGTTACTAGCAAACAACTTCTTCCTATTTATAACAAGCCAATGATTTTCTATCCGCTGGAAACTTTGATGAGAGCCGGGATTAAAGAAATTTTGATCATTGTTGCTCCTGATCATGCCGGTGATTTTTTGAAACTTTTGGGGTCTGGTAAAGAGTTTGGTTGTAAATTTACGTATGAAATTCAAGACAAGCCAGAAGGCTTAGCTCAAGCCTTTATCATCGGCGAAAATTTCATTGGCAAAGATAATGTGACCTTGATATTGGGTGATAATGTGTATGAAGATGACTTTGCTGAAGCAATTAGTACATTTAAGACGGGCGGACGCGTCTTTGCTAAAAAAGTTAGTGACCCAGAAAGATTTGGTGTAGTTGAGTTTGATGAAAACAAAAAAGCCTTGTCAATTGAAGAGAAACCTGAAAAACCAAAATCAAATTACGCAGTAACTGGCTTATACATTTATGACAATAGTGTTGTGGCAAAATCAAAAGCATTGGCCCCGTCGGCTCGTGGTGAGTTAGAAATTACCGATCTCAACAACGTTTACCTCAAGGAAGGGACTTTGGACGTAGCCTTTGTTTCTGGAAAATGGTTGGACACAGGTACATTCGAGTCACTTCATGAGGCTATTGTTTTTGCTCGCGACAGAGAACTAGCTAGTCATAACTAAAACTTTTAGTTACAATAAAGACTGATGAAGAAAACGATTGTTGCCTTTCTATTTTTTTTGTTGATGATTTCACCTGTCTTGGCTCAAGCACAAGTTGACTTGATTTCTGAAAAGAAAAGTATCATTGAAGAAATTGCTGAGGTTGATCGTACTTATAAGGGTCAGTTGGCTGAATATCGTCAGGCAGCTGATCAATTTAATATTGCCAAAGGTCAATTCACTAAACTTAATACTCTAGCCTCTCTAGAAGTAGCTGTTCAAGATGGTAGAAAGGCTTTGCTCCTTAGAGATCGAGTTTTACTGACTTATTTAAAATTGATTGAGTTAAAGCTTTTGGAATCTGATGGCATCAATTTGGAAGAAAAAACTATTGCTTTGGACATGACCAAAGATTTACAGCAAGACTTTCAAGCGCATCTTGATCTGACTAATAATGCTATCGACAGAGTCGCTGTCAACCAAGTGGCCGATGATTTCGAAATCTTGGCTCCAAAAATTACTAGCCTCTCTAATTACGTTTCTACACTTTTAAGAATTGGTAAGCTTCAAACTATTTATGACCACTCAATATCTTTGGTTGAAAAAACCAATCCTAATGCTGCTGGTGCTGAACCTTCTTTGAAACAAAATGAAATGATTAGAGCTCACACCGAAGTTGTGAATTTGATGGAAAAAATTTATACCAATCTTAGATATGGTTGGGACGAAATTAGAGTGGCCAGAGAAAAAGAAAAGCCAATCGATCTTGCCAAAAGTAATGCCAGTGTCTTTGCTGATTTATCACAAACTATGCTCTTTTTGGCAGAAATTGTAAGTAAAAGATAATGCAAAATTTAGATTCAAATCAAACCCAATTTGCAGAGATTACGCCCGTTTTTGAATCAGGCTCCAGTAGTGTGCCACCAAAGAAAATTCAAAATGACGAGCCAGTTAAGAAAAAATCCAACCTACCTCTTCTGGTTGGTGCATTAGCTTTGGTTTTGGCTTTTGTTTTTTTGATTATTTTAATCTCGGTTAAACTGGTCATGAATACTAGTCCAGAAAATAAAACTGATGACGGTCGAATTGTTGAGCAAAATAATGGACAAGTTGATCCTTTGCTTGACGAAATTTATGATTTGGATGACCAGTTGCAAAGTTCTGATCCTACCATCGATGAAATTCCTTTCCCCCCGGTCGATATGACCTTGCGTTTGGACGCTCCTAAAAAGAAATAAGTTTAGTTTCTTGTAAGATTGAATTGTTATTTTGTGGCTATGACCACAAAAGTTTTTTCGGCTCTCATGTTTGGTTTGTCAGCAATTAAAATCGAAATAGAAGTCGATCTTAACAAAGGAAAACCAGGTTGCACTATTATTGGTTTGCCTAGTAGAGCCGTGGCGGAAGCTAAAGAAAGATTTACGTCGGCACTACAAAATTCTGGCATCAGAATTAGGAGTAAGAAAACTGTTATTAACCTTGCACCTGCCGGTGTCAAAAAGACCGATAACAACTTTGATCTTGCTATGGCTGTAGCCTTGCTTGAGGCTTACGGTGAGATTTCTGTTTCTGATTCCACCACTTTATGGTTAGGCGAGTTATCTTTGACTGGTCAATTAAGACCAATTAGAGGTTTGTTGGCTTTGGTTTTGGCGGCTAAAAAGTTGGGTTTTGCTAAGGTAGTTTTTCCGTTGTGTCAGAAAAAAGAAGTTGAATTTGTCGATAGTGTTGCTTTATATCCCGCCGATTCACTAACACAAATAATTAGCCTGAATAAAGCTGGTTCGTCTTTGGTTAAGTTGGAGCCGGCAATTTTTTTTGATAAGGCACAGGAAAGAAATCTTAGTTCCCACAGGGATTTATCTTTGATTGCCGGACAAAAAAGAGCCAAACGAGCCTTGGAGATTGCGGCGGCGGGTGGCCATAGTTTGCTTTTGGTGGGACCACCGGGGTCTGGAAAGAGTGAACTAGCTAAGACATTACCAACAATCTTGCCACCATTAAGCATTGAAATGGCACTAGAAATTTCCACGCTCCATTCTTTAAATAATGTTTTAAGCGAAGGATTGAATTTATGTCCTCCCTTTCGTTCCCCACACCACTCGATTTCATATGCTGGTTTAGTGGGCGGAGGTGAATTACTAAAACCAGGTGAGATATCTTTGGCGCATCGAGGTGTACTACTTTTGGATGAGCTGTTGGAATTTAATCGAACAGCTTTGGAGGCGCTTAGACAACCACTCGAAGATGGAACTATTACTATTTCCAGACTTGCTGGGCAGGTCAAATACCCTGCTCAATTTACGCTGCTTGCAACAACTAACCCTTGTCCATGTGGTTTTGCTGGTTCAGCGAACGGAATATGCAGTTGCAATCCCACTAGTTTAGAAAAATATAAACAAAAGCTTTCTGGTCCAGTACTTGATAGGATTGATTTGCAAATTAGGGTAGAAAAGATTCCTCAGAAAGTTTTGGTGACAGACTATGCTTATGTTGAAGAAAATTCCAAAACAGTCTTATCTAGAGTAGTCAAAGCTAGAACTTGCCAAACTCAAAGATTTTCCAAGACCAAGTTTAACTTGAATGCTGACTTAAGATCCGTTTTTGTTAAAAAGTATTGCCCTCTTAATAAAAAAGCTGAAGATTTTTTCCTCAATGCTTCGCAAAAATTTAACCTAACAGCTAGAAGTCATTTCAAAATATTAACAGTTGCTAGAACTATCGCTGATCTAGCGGAAAGCGAACTTATTGAGATACCGCATTTAGCTGAAGCTTTGAGTTATCGTTTGGAGTGGTGAAAAATTGGGAAAATGGTGGGTGTGCTTGGAATCGAACCAAGGACCTCAGTCTTATCAGGACTGCGCTCTAACCATCTGAGCTACACACCCATGTTTGAGATATATATTTTATCACATCTTGGGTAAATTAATAATCAAAAACGCCGCAGTGTGATGTGTGGCTCTCTTGCGTGGTCTTGAAGTTGACCTAATGGCGAGGATAGCGGTGGCTTACGCCCATGCCATCGTGCATCATATCATCTTCAAATTGGTGTTGCTGATGGATATGGGGCGTGATTGTTTCATCGTGGTCTCGCTTGACGACAGGGGATGAAAAATATTTTTCTATCAACACCTTGCCGATGACTAAAATCACGACCATAACAATAACGCCGACTAAAACTTCGTTTCCCATGTTTCCCATGAGAGTCTCCTCTTCATCTAAACAACGTTCAAATATTATCTAAAATTTGGAGTAATTGTCAATGATTATTGTGATGGGACCGTCAAAATGGTTTTCTGGTAAGCTTGGAATTGTTTCGTCGGACGATTTTCTCGGTCCAGAAAAGAAAAGCCAGCAAAAGGGCCAGGATCGCCATGCAAAATAAAAGGTGTGACCGCTTTAACTCTGTCATCTGACCAAATGTGAAGCGCTGCATAGCGGTAGTAAGTTTCTAACCAGCGATTGGTGAGACTATTGCTGAGCCAGCCGGTTTCGGTGATATAAACAGGTAAGTCTTTACTAGAAATTTTTTTGATGTAAGCTAGTTCATATTTAAAGCCGCTCAAAGAGTTTTTGCCTGTCTGGTATGGTGAAGAAATAAAGCCAGGATTGGGATAGGAGTGCGAGTTCCAATAATCAATTACACTAAAAATTTCTTGATCTTCTTCATACATTTGATCTAAAAAGTTAAAAGCTTCCATAGTACTTCTGCCATTTGGAGCTGCTAAGTCAAGACCAGCAGGCAAGACTTTATAGTTTTTGTTTTCAGTATGGGCCCAATCGGCAGCAAATCTTAGCACTCGCGCATATTCTCTTGGATCAATTGACCCTCCAAACTCTGGAGCATGATTTGGTTCATTGAAAATGATGACTAATCTTTCTTCGGTTGGCCACTCAAATTGTGATAAAAATTTAAATTGCTCAATGATGTCTTTGCGTGTTGGGCGTTGCCAGCTGCCGTTTTCAAATTTAGTTACCAAGCGAACAATTGGTATAAATTTTTGAGTCTTGGTTTGTTCGAAGAAATTTTTCCATTCTTCAACTTTATCTAAATCAGACAAAGGCAATGGAATAGTTAAGTAATGCCAATCATCATTGTTGGTTTTGAGAAGGCTAACTGCGTCTTTGACTTCGCCTGGGTGAAGAATATGAATACCTGCTTTGGAGCCGAGTTGGGCGTGAGCTACTTTGGGACTAAGCAGAAATAAGGTAATGATGGTGGCAAGAAGAAGGAGAACTTTCACACTCTGTTATCTTTTGTTATACTCTTGGGCACATGCGAGGAATTTTTCAACTTTTTGCTTGGCTACTTTTAACGACTGGAGTTTTTTTGACCAGCTCTGCGGGTTTTATTTTTTATAACCAATGGCAAAGAGCAAAAAGTGAACCCGCCAGTATTTTAACCGCACCTAGCGCAAAATCACAGGAAGTAAATCAGGCTAGTGGTGCTGTGGCGGGAGTCGAGACTGTTATCGAAACCGATGATGCTCGAGAAATTATTGTTGCCAATTTCTTAGAAAGGCACAGCTCCCCCATGCAGCCCTACGAGTATTATGGCAAAAAATTGGTGGAAATAGCAGACCTAAATGGTCTGGATTTCAGATTGATGCCAGCCATTGCTATGCAAGAAAGTAATTTGTGTCGCAATACCAACCCAGGTGCTCCTCATAATTGTTTGGGTTTTGGCATTCACAGCCGTGGTACTTTGGATTTTGAATCTTATGAGGCTGGTTTTGAGCGGGCTGCTCGAGAAATCAAAGAGCGTTATGTTGATATTGGCCTAGAAACTCCAGAGGAAATCATGACGAAATATACGCCTAGTAGTCCTAACGGTGCTTGGGCAGAATCGGTCAAGCAGTGGATGGCAGAAATGCGCTATGACGACCGAGAATCTGGCCGAACTTTGAAGACTAACGATAATGTTTTGGATTTGGCCAAAACTGCTAGCGAAAGTAGACAGGATAATTAAGGCCGATATATTTATTTATAGTTTGACATATTGATTACATACTGCTATAGTGTACCTATCTAAGAAGGTTTCTTCCTCACCGGGAGCTACGTTCTTAGCCAAAAGAGTCCCACTAATAGGTGGGATTTTTTTTGCCTTCCTGATATAATGATGATCTGCTGATTCTTATTTGCCGAGATGGCGAAATGGTAGACGCGCACGGCTTAGAACCGTGTGGGGCAACCCTTGGAGGTTCGAGTCCTCTTCTCGGCACAATTGAAAAATTAAGCTATCATTGATTTGATGGATAATATTCCGCCCTAATTAAATCAATCGGCTGACCAAGTGACTGTCCCCACTCCAGAAGAAAAGGAAGCAGCGCTCAAAGCATCAGAAAAAATAATCCCCGTAGACTCTTTAAACTGCTCGTTAACAGCGGCTGCTCCTATTCAACTGGCTAACACTCCAGAGACTGATTTAGTTGCTTCAACACCCAGTGGTCCCACTAAGAAGGATTTGGCAGATTTATTCCTTAAATATGGTCCCAAAGTCATTAGTATCGGTTTAACTATCCAGTCTTTAAATGGACTTTTTAAGTCAGTGGCATTTATTTTGGTTGATTATCCCCTTTTAGAACAAAAATTGGTTAATCATCAAATTACCGAAGCTGAAGTAACCGAATTAACAATCATGATGGTCATTATGCTGATTTCTACCGTGATTGGTTTTGCTTTTGCGATGAGATTGGCGATTGTGAAAGACTCTGCAGCCAAAAGGCTTCACTCAATTATTGGTCTAATACTCTTCCTTAGTAACGCTTATATTCACGATTTACTGCAAGCACTCCATATCAGTGAGTGGTTGGTTCAGTTTTTCGCTAAATCCGTTCAGACCATTCACGAAGCACCGAAGCAAGTGATCGAAAATACTCCTTTTCTTGAGGAAAATACTCAAGGTACACTCGATACAGTGTGGTATAAATAGCATGTGTCAGAGATTGTTTTTAAATCAAGTTCCCGTTCCAAATCAATTAGAATTGCTATAGATAGCCGTGGACAAGTTGTTGTTACTTATCCTAAGTGGACACCTAAATTTTTGGTCAAAAAGTATGTTGATTCTCAATCTGCTTGGATCGAAGAAAACTTGGCCAAAGTAGAAAGCAAAAAAGAACTCAGTGATAATGACCAATTTGTTTCTGTTTTTGGTAAAAAATATCAAAAAGTTTTGGCAAACACTCTAGATTTGCCATATGGTGTTACTATTAGTGGTGAAACATTGAGGATTAATTTGATGGGTGGTGAAAAAACTACTCACCAGCAACTTCTGAATCGTTTTTTGAAAAACACTGCCGAAAAGTACATTGTGCCTCGTACACATGCGCTAGGAAAAGTGATGGGTTTAGGTTTTGCCTCTATTTCCCTTAGACAACAAAAGACTCGTTGGGGTAGTTGTTCTAGTCAAAAGCGGTTGAATTTTAATTGGCGGTTGGTCCATTACTTGCCAAAAGTTATTGATTACGTGATTATTCACGAGCTATCCCATCTCAAAGAGATGAATCACTCGGCTAGTTTTTGGAATTTAGTGGCTACTTACGATCCAGAATATCAATTGCATCGGGGTTTCTTGAAACGCTCTGGCATGGCTTTGGGATAATGTAGTATGATATCCCCATGTCAGAAATTGATACAAAAGTAGAGTCACTTGATTCAACTCATAAAGAGCCAAGTCACGATGATATCTTGCGTGATTTAAACCTCGATAAAACAACAACTACGACAGAAAGAAATTTAAACATGAATGCCACCACTTCATCTAAATTAGTTATAGTTTTTGCCTTAGTGGCTGTCTTGGCTGGAGTTGGTACCGGCTTTGGTGCTTACAAGCTTCAGGCTCGTGCACCAGGTAGTAGTGGTCCAGCTGGATCCAACCTTCAACAGGTGGCTGGTGATGCAGTCAAAGAAGGTGATATTTTTGGTATTAAAGATGATAAGACTTTCAAAGATAGTGCTGAAGGTTACTTGACCGAAGCTGGTGCCGATGATGAAGGCTCTCACCTACTTCTTCGCGCTGGCGGTGATTCTCAAACAGTTCACTTGACTTCTTCAAGTACTGATCTTGAGAAGTTTAAAGGCATGGAGATCAGAGTTAAGGGCGAAACCTTCAAAGGTCAAAAAGCTGGTTGGTTAATGGATGTTGGCCAAGTGGAAGTGCTTAAAGTTCAAGGCGAAAAACCTACTGAATTTTAAAAATAATTTAAGATAAATAAAAACCAGCCGAAAGGCTGGTTTTTTAGTTGTTATTTTATAAATCAATTACAGATTGTAAATTTGTTCGACTAAACGATTGCAATAGCCGTATTCATTGTCATACCAACTAATAACTTTAACTAAATTACCGCCAACCACATTGGTTAGAGATAAATCAACAATGCTAGATTCTCTGGTGCCGACGATATCTTTGGAAACAATTGGCTCATTAGTAACGGCCAAAATGCCTTTCCAGCGGTCGCTTTGACTGGCCTCAGTAAAGGCTTGATTAATTTCTTCGACAGTCACTTCTCTTTTGGTGATAAAGACCATATCAGAAAGTGAGCCAACTGGAGTGGGAACACGAATAGCCAAACCATCAAAAGTTCCTTGGAGTTCTGGAATAATTTCAGTAACAGTAATTGCCGCGCCGGTACTAGTAGGGACGATGTTTTCTGCCGCAGCTCTAGCTCTTCTCATATCCTTTTTATGTGAATTATCATGCAAATTTTGATCATCGGTGTAAGCATGAATAGTGGTCATCATGGCTTTTTCGATACCGAATTTTTGATGCATAATGGCAACGACTGGAGCAACACAGTTGGTGGTGCAGGAAGCATTTGAATAAACCTCACCATCTGGGGAAAGTTGGTTGACGCCAATAACGCCACTAGCAA
>Ga0172373_10011976_pt1 | contig 10255 bp, 11 predicted proteins | sample Lak10m_2_FD_114546 | JGI IMG/M metagenome (GOLD analysis project Ga0172373, IMG submission 114546) | Freshwater microbial communities from Kabuno Bay, South-Kivu, Congo - kab_092012_10m | ecosystem: Environmental > Aquatic > Freshwater > Lake | place: Democratic Republic of the Congo...
CCAGGGGATAGAGCCGCGAGGGTTCGGGGCTGATCTCCAGCTGGAAATCGATCAACCTCTGGAAGCCATGGCCGCGGGGCTTCAGGCAGAACCGGTGCGGACCGAGCAGCACCGGTGCGCTGTAGCGGTACGTGAAGGTGTGGGTTACGCGAGCGCGCATGCCGGAAACAGGTTGAGGGGTTCGGCGCTGCTGGCCACGAAGTATCGCTCCTCAATCAGATCGTGGAGCCGGTTGAGGTCACTTTGCAGCGCATCGATGGATTCGTGCAGCCCGCCGCCGATCAGCTCGTCGATGCGGGTGTAACTCCAACGGGCCAGGGTCAGGCCAGCCAGGCATTCGAGGTCATCGGGGGCACCCGGCACGGCGCTGCCGCGGATGATGCGCAGGGTCTCGCTGATCCGCTCGAGGCAGTAGCGCACCGAGCGTGGAAAGATCGGATCGAGCAGCAGAAAGGCGGCCACAGCCTTGGGTTCGATCGCCTGTTGCCGCGCCTGTCTGAACATCTGATAGGCCCCGGCGCTGCGCAGCAGCGAGATCCACTGCAGCTCGTCGAGCACCCCGCCCACCTCGTCGGGCGAGGGCAGCAGCAGGAAGTACTTGACGTCGAGAATGCGGGTGGTCTTGTCGGCCCGCTCGAGCAGACGCCCCAGACGGCTGAACTGCCATGACAGGTCGCGGCTCAGGGTCGCGTCGGTGATCCCGTAGAAGAGCTGGCAGGCACGCCGGATCTCGCGCAGCTGCTCCTGGGGTGGCAACTGCCAGAAGCCGTCGTTGTCGTCCTGCAGGTTCCAGTACATGCCATTGATCTGCTCCCACATTTCGGTGGTGATCACCTCGCGGATCTGCCGTGCGTTCTCACGGGCGATGGCGATGCAGTTGACGATGCTGCTGGGGTTGCCTTCGGCATTCACCAGAAAGCGCACCACATCGTCGGGTGAGCCGTCGGTGTAGAGCGTGTCGAACAGTTCCCGATCACCGCTGGCATCGATCAAGGGCAGCCAGGGTTCGGCGCTGCCGGGCGGGCAGTCGAGCGCCATGGCTTCGCTGACCTCGACAAAGCGTGAGAGATTTTCAGCTCGCTCCACATAACGGTTGATCCAGTAGAGCGAATCGGCGACGCGGCTCAGCATGGGAGTTCATCCACGATCCAGGTGTCCTTACAGCCGCCGCCCTGGGAGGAATTCACCACCAGGGAGCCCCTCCGCAGGGCCACCCGGGTGAGCCCTCCCGGACTCACCCAGGCCTGTTGGCCGCGCAGCACGTAAGGGCGCAGATCCACGTGACAGGGAAACAGCTCGCCCTCGCTCAGGGAGGGCACGGTCGAGAGCTCGAGGGTCGGCTGGGCGATGTAATTGCGCGGGTTGGCCTTGATCTTTACGGCAAATTCAGCAATCTCGTCGGCGCTGGCATGGGGGCCGATCAGCATGCCGTAGCCCCCCGCTTCGGCCACGGCCTTGACCACCAGCTCACCCAGGTGCTCGAGCACAAAGGTCTGGTCGTCGGGCCTTGCACACAGGTAGGTGGGCACGTTCTCGATCACGGGTTCCTGATCGAGGTAGTAGCGGATCATGTCGGGCACGTAGGCATAGATCAGCTTGTCGTCGGCCACTCCCGTGCCCGGGGCATTGGCGATGGCGATCCGGCCGGCGGCGTACACCTCCATCAGGCCGCGCACCCCCAGCATCGAATCGCTGCGGAAGACGGCGGGGTCGAGGAAGTCATCGTCGATGCGGCGGTAGATGACATCGACCGGCTCCAGTCCGGCGGTGCTGCGCATCCACACCCGTTGGTCATGGCAGACCAGATCGCGACCCTCGACCAGCTGAATGCCCATCTGCTGGGCCAGGTAGCTGTGCTCGAAATAGGCGCTGTTGAACACCCCCGGGGTCAGCAGCACCACCTTGGGGGTGTCGGTCCAGGGGGCCAGGTCCCGCAGGGTCTGCAGCAGGTGCGAGGGGTAGTCATCGATCGGCTGCACCGTGCGCCCGGCAAACAGGCTGGGGAACATGCGTTTCATCACCCGCCGGTTCTCGAGGAAATAGGCCACACCCGAGGGGCAGCGCAGGTTGTCCTCGAGCACCCGCCAGGTGCCGGTGCCGTCACGCACCAGATCGAGCCCCGAGATGTGGCACCACTTGCCCAGGGGCGGCTTGAAGCCCTGCATCTGGGGCCGCCAGCCCTGGGAGCTGAGTACATCGGCGCTGGGGATCACCCCGTCGGTCAGGATCTTTTGCGGGCCGTAGACGTCGGCCAGGAACAGATCGATGGCCTCGAGCCGCTGAATCAGGCCTGATTCCAGCCGCTGCCAGTCGGCCTGGCTGATCAGACGGGGCAGGGGATCGAATGGCAGGATTCGCTCGACGCCCTTGTTACCCGAATCGTTGAGCCGGAACGTGGCGCCCAGCCGTTTGAGCAGAACCCCGGCGGCCACATGGTTTCGGTTGAGCTCCTCGAGGCCCAGCCTGCCCAGCGACGACAACAGCGGCTGCAGGGCCTCCCTGGGCTGGTCATGGGCGGTGAAATATTCGTCGTAGCCGCGGTTCGGCCGGTACTCGGTGAACATCGCTGCGGACATCACTGCTGAGCCCGATCCTGCTGAGCGACGGGGCCTTCTCCGGTGGTCGTTGCTACGAAACGGTCGATGAACGGTACGTCAGGCTGCAGATACCAGGCGGGTATGTCGGGGAGCTGCTCGGGCTTTCAGGTTTGCGCTCCCCAGCCCACGGACACCTCCTGCTCAGGCGTCGCCATGAGGCGGTGAAGATCGGCGCCGTCGGGACGCACGGCATAGAGGTCGTAGTTGCCTTCGTGGTTGCTCGCGAAGGCGATCCAGCGTCCGTCTTGTGACCATCCTCTGCTTTCGCGGTTGTGAGATTGTTGCTGAGCCGCGTGGCCACTCCCCCGCTCGCTGGCATTACCCACAGGTCCTGTTGTGTCAGGGGATCGGCAGTTTGGCGATTACTGGCGAACAGAATTTGTTGGCTGTCGGGTGAGTATTTTGGCCCGACATTTTGTACGGGTCCGTCTGTAGATGTCAGCTGGCGTATTCTAAAACGTCCTCCACGGACTCGATGCGCTTCGTAAATATCGTCGTTGCCGTCGTTGTTGCTGGTGAAGGCGATTCTGCGGCTGTCAGGTGAGACGTGCGGCACCATGGAGAAGGTCAGACTGCCCGAAATCAGGTGACTGGTTCCTGTGATGATGTCCAGGGATCGAACGCTGGATCCATTGCTGTCGATCTGGCTGTAGAGCAGAAATCGCCCGTTGGGTGACCAGGTGCTGTGAGCCTGGATTCCCGGCGCGTTGGTCAGTTGTCTTTCCTGTTTTCCATCCGGTTGGATTGAAAAGATATGACCGGTAAAGATAGGACCGGTGATGCCGTCAAAGCGGGTGTAGGTGATGAGTGCTGACATCCTTGACTCTGAATCCAGCTCAACGACTTTGAATCCAGCTCAGCAGTGGCCTGGCTGTTGTTGTCTGTTCTGAACAGTACTGCGATTTTGCTGCGGCTGGGTTCAGAGCAGGAAGTAACGCTGCGCCATCGGCAGCACCTCGGCGGGCTCGCAGGTGAGCAGCTCACCGTCGGCATAGACCTCGTAGGTCTGAGGGTCGACTGCCATGGCGGGTGTGGCGGTGTTGTTGCGCATGCTGGCCTTGCCGATGCCGCTGCGGGTGTTGATCACCGGCACACAGGTGCGCCGGAGACCCAGCCTGCGGGGCACGTCGTCATCGAGAGCCGCCTGGCTCAAGAAGGTGAGGCAGCTGCGGGCCAGGGCCGCGCCAAAGGCTGCAAACATGGGCCGGCCGTGCACGGGCCCCGGGGTTGGGATCGAGGCGTTGGCGTCACCCATCTGGGCCCACACGATCGAGCCGCCCTTGAGCACCAGTTCGGGTTTGACCCCGAAAAACCCCGGTTTCCACAGCACCAGGTCGGCCAGCTTGCCCACCTCGACCGAGCCGATCTGGCTGTCGAGGCCGTGGGCGATAGCCGGGTTGATCGTGGTCTTGGCGATGTAGCGCTTGAGCCGTGTGTTGTCGTTGCGGCTGCTGTCGCCGGCTAGCGGCCCTCGCTGCACCTTCATCTTGTGGGCGGTCTGGAAGGTGCGGATGATCACCTCGCCCACCCGGCCCATGGCCTGGGAGTCGCTGGCAATGATCGAGAAGGCCCCCAGGTCGTGGAGGATGTCTTCAGCGGCGATCGTTTCGCGGCGGATGCGCGATTCGGCAAAGGCCACGTCTTCCGGGATCCGCGGATCGAGGTGGTGGCACACCATCAGCATGTCGAGGTGCTCCTCGAGCGTGTTGACGGTGTAGGGGCGGGTCGGGTTGGTGCTGCTGGGCAGCACATTCGCCTCGCCGCAGATCTTGATGATGTCGGGGGCGTGGCCGCCGCCGGCACCTTCGGTATGGAAGGTGTGGATCGTGCGGCCGCCAATGGCCCGGATCGTGTCCTCCACGAAACCCGCCTCGTTGAGGGTGTCGCTGTGGATGCACACCTGCACGTCGAACTGGTCGGCCACGGTCAGGCAGCAGTCGATCGCCGCCGGCGTGGTGCCCCAGTCTTCGTGCAGCTTGAGCCCGCAGGCGCCGGCGCGGATCTGCTCCTCGATCGCCTCGGGGGTGCTGGCGTTGCCTTTGCCGTAGAAGCCCAAGTTGACCGGCAGGCCCTCGGCAGCCTGCAGCATGCGGCCGATGTGAAAGGCCCCGGGAGTGCAGGTGGTGGCGTTGGTGCCGGTGGCCGGGCCGGTGCCGCCGCCCAGCAGCGTGGTGACCCCGCTGGCCAGGGCGGTCTCGATCTGCTGCGGGCAGATGAAGTGCACGTGGGTGTCGATCGCACCGGCGGTGACGATGTGTCCCTCGCCGGCGATGGCTTCGGTGCCGGGGCCGATCACGATCGTCACCCCCTCCTGGGTGTCGGGGTTGCCCGCCTTGCCGATGGCGACGATGCGGCCATCGCGCAGGCCGATGTCGGCCTTGACGATGCCCCACCAATCGAGGATCAGGGCGTTGGTGATCACGGTGTCGACGGCGCCCTCCGCGCGCGGAGTCTGGGCCTGGCCCATGCCGTCGCGGATGACTTTGCCCCCGCCGAACTTGACCTCGTCGCCGTAGACGGTGAGGTCCTTTTCGACCTCGAGGATCAGCTCGGTGTCGGCCAGGCGCAGCCTGTCACCGGTGGTGGGGCCGTAGGTCTCGGCGTAGGCGCGGCGCGCGATGCGATAGGCCATGGAAGGTCAGTCGAGGGGGCCGTTGATCAGTCCGTTGAAGCCGAACACCCGGCGTTCGCCCGCCAGCGGCACCAGCTGCACGGCGCGGCTGTCGCCCGGTTCGAAGCGGATCGCCGTTCCGGCCGGGATGTCCAGTCGCAGGCCGCGGGCTGCCTCGCGGTCGAACTGCAGGGCACTGTTGGCCTCATGGAAGTGAAAGTGCGAGCCCACCTGCACCGGCCGGTCGCCCGTGTTGGCGACCTCAAGGGTTGTGACCGGGCGTCCGGCGTTGAGCATGAGCTCCCCGGGTTCGCTCAACAGTTCGCCCGGGATCAGGGGTGCCATGGGTTCAGCGGATGGGGTCGTGCAGGGTGACGAGCTTGGTGCCATCGGGGAAGACCGCTTCGATCTGGACGTCGTGGATCAGCTCGGCGACCCCCTCCATCACCTGGTCACGGCTCAGCCAGGTGGTGCCTTCGGCCATGAGCTGGGCGACGCTTTTGCCATCGCGGGCACCCTCGAGCACCTGGAAGCTGAGCCAGGCGACCGCTTCGGGATGGTTGAGCTTGAGGCCCCGGCCCAGGCGCCGCTCGGCCAGCAGGGCAGCGGTCACGATCAGCAGCTTGTCCTTTTCCTGTGGTGTCAGGTGCATGGGGTCAGTGTGCCAGCGTCTGGTCGCTCTGGCCGTTCAGGTTGAACGGCCTGCAGCCAGGGGTCTTCCTGGAACGGCCAGACCCGTGGCAGGGCAGGCCGGGTCTGGCCCCGGTGCTCGCGCAGCAGACCCCATAGGCGGCAGAACCAGAAGCGGGCCATCTGGGTCGATCCGCCGCGGTAGCGCGCGATCAGCCCCTGCTCCAGCCGCCCCACGGCCATGGTGCCGGTCAGGCCCTGGCGCAGCCGCCGGCCCGCGTCCACCAGGGTGTCCAGGGTGGACTGGGCAATCCCGCAGGGAGCTGCCCACACCAGCGTGCCCAGCACGGGTTGTCGGGCCATGCCGTGCTCGCCCGGCAGGGCCTGCTGGTCGAGGCTGAGCCGGTCGACCAGCTCCCAGCGGTCGCTGCCGTCGGGGTGGCGGCGGCGGATCGTCAGACTCGAGCGCCAGCAGCCACGCCCCAGCCCTTCGCCGGCAGCGCTGCGCCCCAGCCGGACCACATCGCTGCCGAGCCAGGAGCAGCCGGGCTCAAGGTCGACGCTCAGCTCCTGCTGCAGCAGGCCGTCGCCATAGAGCACCAGCTCCTGGGGCAGCCACTCGAGCGCAGCCCGGTCCCGCAGCTGGATGCGCACGGACTGGTGTACCCAGCGGGGGGTGTCGTCCTGGCGAAAGCGACCCAGGGAGCCGTAGACCTTCTGGGCGGCAACGGTCGTCAGCAGGGCCTGGCTGTCGCTGCAGGCCTCGATGGCCAGCTGCACCCGGTCGCCCCCCACCAGGCCGCCGGCGGTGTGCAGCAGCGGCAGTTCCCGGTAGCCATCAGCGCGTCCGTAGCTGCGCAGCCATTTGAGCGGCGCCGTGGCGCCCGCCCGATGCCCGTGGGCCTGGCCCTGCAGGCTGAGCCAGGCCTCGGCACGCCAGCCGCTGGATTGGAGCGCCACGCTGATCTGCCGCCGTTGTTCGACAATTCTCGAAGGCCCGGAGACCGCCATGCCGTCTGCGATGACGCCCCTTGTGCTGTGCCGGCGTCAGGCGGGACCGCCGCCGATCGGTGCCGAGCGCCTGCAGCTGGCCCTGACCGCCGAGGAGCGCACCCGCCTGCGCGGCCGCCGGCAGGCCCTGGATGGGCAGCCACTGCTGCTGCAACTGCCCCGCAGCGAACCGCTGCAGCCGGGCGAGTGGCTGCGTCCGGCCGAGGGGCCGGCCTGGGTCGAGGTGGTGGCTGCCGCCGAACCCCTGCTCGAGGTGCGCGCCGCCGATGCGTTGGCGCTGCTGCAGGCCGCCTATCACCTGGGCAACCGTCACGTGGCGGTCGAGATCGCCACCGGAGCCCTGCGCCTGCTTGACGATCCGGTGCTGGCCCATCTGCTCGAGCACCGTGGCCTGCGCCTGTGCCGCGTCGCGGCGCCCTTTCATCCGGAAGCCGGTGCCTACGCGCATGGGCATTGAACTGCTGCATCTGCTGCAGCTCACCAGCCCGGCTCTGCCTGTGGGGGCCTTCAGCTATTCAGAAGGGCTCGAGGTTCTGGTCCAGCGCCAGCAGCTCACGGGTGTCGAGCCGCTGGCGGCGTGGTTGCAGGCCGAGCTGAGAGCCGGGTTGGTGGCGGTCGAGACCGCGGCGCTCGCTCCCCTGAGCCAGGCATTGGGCGCTGGCGATGCTGCGCCTGTCCAGGAGCTCGACGGTTGGCTGCTTGCCCAGCGCGAAGCACCCGAGCTGCGGGCCCAGCAGCGTCAAATGGGACAGGCCCTGCTGTTGTTGCTGGCCGATCTGGGTTGGCCCCTGCCCCAGCCCCTGGCCGCTGCGGCGACGGGTCTGGCCTGGCCTGCCGCCTTTGCCTGGGCGGGCGTGTGTCTGGCGATCGGGGCACCGCAGCTGCAGCAGGCCTATCTGTACGGCTGGGTGGCCAACCAGATCAGCGCCGCCGTGCGCCTGGTGCCGCTCGGCGCCACTGACGGCCAGCGGTTGCAGGTTCAGCTGGCTCCGTTGCTGGCTGAACGGGGCCAGCAGCTGGCCCAGAGCGATCCCCAGACCCTCTGGAGCGCGGGGGTGGGTGCGGGTCTTGCCCAGCTTCAGCATGCTGAGTTGTATTCGCGTCTGTTTCGCAGTTGACCCTTAGCCGTCGCTCCGGATTGCGGCTGCTCGCCGGGGCAGTACAGGGACTCGGCGCCGGTGGCCGCCACCCGTCAGGCGCTGCTGGCCAGCCTGGCGGCTGCCGGGTCTGGTATTGGGCACCGGATCGAGCTGCTGCAGCGTGACGCCGGCGGCCGTGCCGACCGTTGCCGCCTGCAGGCCGTAGAGCTGGTGGCCTCGCGCCTGGATCTGCTGCTGGCCATCGGCACGCCCGCGTTATTGGCCGCCATGGCAGCGGCGCCCACCCACCTGCCGATCGTCTTCTGTTATTGCTCAAACCCCTGGGGGGCGGGGGCCGGGCGCAGTGCCAGCCAGCACCGTCCCAATGTGACCGGCACGGTCACCACCAATCCGGTGGCCGATCAGCTGGAACTGGCCCGCACGCTGGTGCCGGGCCTCGCCCGGGTGGGCCTGCTGTACAACCCTGCCGAGCCCAACGCCAGCTTCGAGGCCGAGCTGCTGGCCCAGGCCGCCGACAGCCAGCGGGTGGAGCTGCTACGCCAAGCCGTGCCCAGCATCAACGACCTGCCCGAGGCCTGGCATCGCCTGCAGCAACGTGCGCCACAAGCCCTGTTGCAGGTGGGCGATTACGTCACCCAGCAGGGGTTTGACCGGCTGGCTCAGCTGGCCCTGGACGCCCGCCTGCCGCTGGTTGGCGTCGATCCGGCCTTTGCCGGCGTGCCGGGTTGTCTGGCGGTGGTGGGCTGGGATCCCTGCCGGGATGGCCGGCAGGCCGGTGTGTTGGCAGCCCGGGTTTTGGCCGGTGCTTCCCCGGCTGATCTGCCGTTTGAACGGCCCGGCACCCCTCAGCGCTGGCTCAACCCGCTCACCGCCCGCCGGCTGGGCCTGGCTCTGCCGGCGACGGTGCTGGCCCGGGCTGTTGTGGTGCAGGGTCCAGCAGCCGCAGCAACCAGCTGCGGCTGAGGTTCTGCAGCAGAGCGTTGCTGCTGCGGGCCAGAGCCTGAATGTCGTTGAGGGTGCTCTGGACGCTGAGCAGGGTGGTTTCGAGCTTGCCGGTTGCGGCCTCGACGTTGGACTGCAGGCGGCCGGTGCGACCCACCAGCTCGCGCTCGAGGCCATCGGCCAGGCGTTCGCCACTGGTCAGGGTGCGGTCCAGCTGGTCCAGCGAGCGGGGCATCCGCTGCTCCATCAACCGGGCCGAGCTGGTGATGACCTGCTGCAGCGGCAGGCGGCTGGCAGCCAGCTCCTCGATCAGATTGGCGATGCCTGGGCTGGGCTCGTAGATCAGGGTCTCGCTCTGAACCCCTGGATCCCGGCGCCCCAGGTCGTGCAGGTCCGGGGTGATCGCGATGTAGGGGCTGCTGAGCAGGCTGTCCTGCTCCAGCGTGGCCCGGCTGCGGGAGCCAATCATCCCTTGCTGGGCCTTGGCCACCTGCAGTGTCACCTGCACCTGGGCGTCGTTCAGCAGGCGGATGCGCTGCACCTGGCCCACCGGATACCCCGAGATCATCACGGCCATGCCCGGCTTGAGGCCCGCGGCGCTGTAAGTGCGAAAGCTGAGCTCCAGCCGGGGGGACCACCAGTTGCGCTCTGCCCCCATGCCCGCCACCACCAGCAGCAACAGCAACAGGCTGCCGAGCAGCCAGCCACGGTGTTCCAGGTCGGTTTCGCGCAGCTGCTTGCGCTTGGTCGCCATGGTTCAGCCCATCCCCGTGTTGATGAGGGGGGTGATCAGCAGGGCCCAGATCAGATCCAGCATCAACAGCACGGCCAGGCTGACGCTGATCGCCCGCGACAACCCCGCTGTCGGGAGCAGGCCGAGGCGCCGGGCCCTGGCCCCCTGGTCCAGGGCGATCCACAGGGTCAAACCGGCGAACAGGGCGGTCTTCAGCAGGCTGAGGCCCAGCAACAGCGGGTCCAGGTTGCCCACCAGAAAGAGCAGCTCATCGAGGCTGTCCAGCTCAGGCCGGGTCAGCATCGATGCCACCAGGGCCGCCGCCACCATGTAAGGCAGCTGGGCCAGGGCGCTGCAGACCAGGCCGGTGGCTTGCTGGCGCCAGATCCGACGCAACCAGCTGGCGCGGCGGCGGGCGAACCGGGCCCCCAGCTTGATCATCAGCGGGCCGTCGCGCAGCAGCAGCAACAGGCTGAGGACCACCGGTGCCACCAGCGTGGTGGTGCGGATCGACAGCACCTGCACGCTGACATTGGCCACCTGCTCCAGGGGGCCGGCCAGCAGTTGGATGAACCCCATGCTGACGGCGGCTCCGGCCAGCACGGCCAGTCCGACATTGCCGAAATCAAGC
>Ga0172373_10011977_pt1 | contig 10255 bp, 5 predicted proteins | sample Lak10m_2_FD_114546 | JGI IMG/M metagenome (GOLD analysis project Ga0172373, IMG submission 114546) | Freshwater microbial communities from Kabuno Bay, South-Kivu, Congo - kab_092012_10m | ecosystem: Environmental > Aquatic > Freshwater > Lake | place: Democratic Republic of the Congo: South-Kivu...
CGGGAGGCGCACTTGCCTGACCGCGGCGACCAATTCGGGAACCGTTGACAGCGCAGCGGCCGCGGTTTCTTCGCAGAACGGACGTCTCAGGGATTGGATCAGGCGGAGTTCTTCTTCCTCTTCCGGGATTCCGAGGACGACCAGCATCCCAAAATGCCTGGCATCGCGGCTGTGGAGGCGGTTCACCGCTTCCCGGTCGATGCGGTTTTGTTCTCCGACAACGAGCGAGAGGGGCGGCATGCTGACCGTCCAGTCTCCATGGTTGAATTCGTTCCCCCGAAGAAGGCTCTCAAGCGCGATGGCGATCTCTCGGTTGATGCGTCCGACATCCTCCAGCAAAACAACCGGCAGGAGAAGCCTCCGGTTCGCGATGCCGGAAGGGCAAGGCTGCGTGCAGGTTTCGATGAAATCGATGATCCGTGTCCCCGGCTGGCATCGGAACGCGGCAAAGGAAGGAACCGGGCCTCCTAGAAGCCTGCTGATCGCTTTCAAGGGCTGACGCAGCGGAATGCGCCCCAAATGCTCCACGAGCATTCCGCCCCCGCCAAGGGTCGCCCTGAGCAGGACGTCCGCAAGGGGATCGGTGGTCTCGACTTGGTGAAGGGCGGCCTTGATCTGCGCTAGGGTTTCGGTCGGGCTCATGACGGCATTGTGTTGGGTTCAGTTGGACGATTTTCTTTGCCTGTTTCATTACCTTCGCGGCTCGGTCTGTCGGCACGGCAAAGGATCCGCGGGTTGAAAAGCTTGAAATACCAGAGGCCTCCTTGAGTGATGAGCCCCCGGTCTCCACGGATCCCGCCACGGCAGATTGCGAGCACGCCTCCAAAGAAGCCATGAAACCAGGGGACCCTCAGGCAGCCCACGGCCTTCCCCGTGGAGAGCGGCTCGCCCCCATAACGGGCTGCCGCGATGGAGGCGGCAAGCTCCGCCAACGACTCGCCAAGGGCGGGCTCTGTCAGCGCCACCCGCCTGGCAAAGTCACTTCGGGGCTCTCCGAAACGCCTTTGCAGGCCCGCCGGCGTCAAAAGAGCATCGACCGCCCTCGCGATCCTTGCCGGACGTCGTGGACCTCCCCAAACAGGCGCCATGACGAGCACCCAGAGGCTGGTGATCAATGGGAACGACAGGACGGCTCCACCGATGATCAGGAATACGAGGCTCCATCGCGGACGAACGGATTTCAGCTCGGTTGACTCCGCGCCGTCCGATTCGAGGGATTCTGCCATCATTTGTTCCAAGTCATGTTGCGACGGCGGCGGCTTGCCAGCCCCTCCGGGTGGAACGAAGGTCAGTGGAACCCAACCCGTTTCCTCAAGAAAAACCTCCGGCCACCAGGCGAGGTGTCGGTCGGTCAACAAAAGGGCGGTCTTGGATTCACCCTCCGAAAGAGGATAACGGAATCCACGGACAAGTCGGCTGGCGATTCCCAGCGCCCGCAGAAGGCAGACTGCCCTCCGTGACAATTCCGCGGGATCCGTTGCCGGAGCTTCCGACTCAACCGCGAAAGCCCACGACGCTCCCTCCGGCTGGAACGATTGGGCCGAGAGTTCCGTGACCCGTTTCATCCTCACGGAGACTTGACTGGCGAGCGAATAGGGCAAACCGGCGAGGAGCGCGTCGGCCGCCGCGTCCAGTCCGGTCTCGTCGGCCGGCAGGCGGGTGTATCGGGCCCTCTCCTCGTCGGTCCAGTCGGGGTCGCCCAGCCGGGTTCGCAAGCTGTCGGGTCTCAAGTCTTCGAGACCGCCCTTTCCCGGCATCAGGGATCTGACTTCCCACGAGGAAAAGAAGCGGCGGTCCCGTGTCGGAATCGACCGGGTCTGCAAGGTCGTTCCAGCGAGGGTTGGCAGTCCCCCGGCCGCGTCCTGACCACGGAATAGGTGAACACGGGTGACAACCGATGCGCTTTCCCGATCGGTTCCCGGCGCGACGTCGGTTTTCTCCGCGTCCACCATCGGGGGAACCTCTTTGGGTGGGATTGTGGAAGGGTTTCCAACCGCCTCGCGAGAAGGGTCCTCGATGATGGCGGTTCGAAAATACAATCCCTTCAATCGCGGGGTGGAGGGATAGGAATCGAGCAGCTCGATCCACGCGAACGGCTTCGGTGGAGGTGGGGGCGGAGGTGGTTCATCGGAATCCGACGAAACCATCGGTGGGGGAAGGGGATCGGGGGGAACCGGTTGCGGAATCGGAACCAGCCAGACCACGCTTCCTGCCAACACGGCAAGCAGGCCGATGGAAAGGACCGAAGAAACAAACGAGCGCCGATTCGGGGTAAGGTTCGTCGCACCGTAGAGCACCAGGATCCATGCCCCCATCGCGACAATCGCCGCGATCGCGAGCGCCGAGAAAGGGTCGGCCCCCTTCCGGATGAACCAATCCATCAGCCACGTTGGCTGGTCGATCCGCGAGCGGTGGTCGGCGAGAAGTTGCCCTCCCAGGCTGAGGGCGACGCCGGCCTCGACGAGGGCAAACAGCGGCCAGCGCGACGTCAGGACTCTCAAAAACACCACCAGGCCGAAGGCCCCGAAGGCCATCACCAGTGCGTCCTCCAGAGGAAGTGAAACCCCGATCGGAAACACGGCCAACCGGCCGAAAAGCCATCGACAGGCCACCGCCACGAGGACCGCGCCCAGCGAGACCGCGACGAGACGGAGGAGTCCTACCCCTCCCGCGTTGCGCCGCTGGTCGGAATGCCGCGCCAACCGCCACGCAGCCAGGATCGCGGTCACGCCACCTGCGGCCGAGCCGAAAACACCGTGGACGGTATGATCGTTCCAAGTCGCCGCAACAAGCAGGGCCGACCATCCCGCCGCAAGGATCCCGGTCGGGACGATGGGAAGTCCAGCCCACGGCTTGACCGTAACGCGCCGCTTCATCGGTGGGCCTCCCTCTTCCTGGACCGCTCGTCTTCCATCTCGATGACCTTCACACGGAACCCGCCCGCGGAGAGAATCGACTTCGCCCGCTCCGGAGGGATTCCGGAACCGTCCTCGGAACTGATGGAGACCGCCAACAGGCAAATCGTGCGCGACGGGTCCGATTTTTCGACCACCATCCGGGCACCGTCCTCGTCGGGGCCCATCACAAGGAGACAAGCGAGGCCACCGCTCAATCCGCCGTCCTCACGCGAGGCAGGATGGGAGCCTCCACCGGAGGCGGCGACCGCCTCCCTTGCCACGGCCCGGTCCGTTCGCGACCAGTCCACGCCTCCGCCCGTCATCGAGAACCTCCATTGCCTGCCCATCGGTTCGTCTTGGAGAAGATGATCGGCCAGACGCGCCGCCGCCTCATCTCCCTGTCCCGTCGCAAAATGGATCCGAAAAGACCGGTCTCCCGACTTCTCGGGGATTCTCACGTATTGGCGCTGGCCTCCCGTTCGCATGGAGATCGTCCAGATCATGTGCCGGACGGGCTCTCCGGGCTGGTATTGCCTCATCTCCATCCTGTCTCCCTCGAAGCTTCCCTCGGGGTTCGTTTCATCCGACTCGGAGAAGAAGCTGGAATCGTCGATCGGCACACCGGATCGATACCTTGCCGGATGAACGACCAGTTTCCCGGAGACCGGGTCCACCAACTGCCTCGTCATCCTGACCAGACCGAACCAGTCGGTGACCTCCACGTCCCTGACCAAGGGGGAACAAACGCCCCGGGAGAGTCCCGCAAGCTCCTCGCTGCCGTCAGCCCGGAGCGAGGCAACCACGAATGGAGCGTTCGGCCACTTCACCCGGAACCGCAAAAGCGGAATACCCCACGCCCAGCCGACCCTCCAACCGGTTTCCTTCGTGTCCGAAACATGGAGGCTTAGTTTCCCGGACGAGCCAGATCGGAGGGAGTTTGATGCCATCAAGACCAAAACCGCGGAAACAGCAATCAAGCCAAGGGCGAACCAAGCGGTCAAAAAAAACACTCGATCGGAGAAGATCGGCAAAGAGGCGAGGCCACCGAAAAAACCCCCACCCGCCAACGAGGACTTTCGAAGAGGAACTCCGACAAGAACGGAGGCCGCCGCCAACAAAACAGTTCCCTTCGCTGTCGGCAGCGGCAGCAAGGCCGAAAACTGGCGGAAGGCTGGCATCCGCTCACAAACTCAAGGCCCCTTCGGCTTTGCTTCGTCGAGCTTGCCCGTTTTGATCCTGCGAAGCGAGGCATCCAGTTCTCCCAAAGTGGCGTCGACCGACTCACTCGCCTTCCGGGCCTTGATCAGCGTATCGACCGTCTTGTCGGCCCCGATCTTCGCGAGACGTTCCTCGAGACCGGAAACGGCCTCGGCTAGGGTGGCTTGCTTCAGCAGCATCGACTCGAGCTCCGTCTCGAGTTCCTCCCTCTGACGGAGCACGAAGGCCTTCTCAGCCGGGTTCTGCGGCAGGGGGGCCGCCTTCTCCCGCGCCAGGACGTCCTCAGCCGCCTCGATCCCCCCGGAGAGCCCGTCGAGGACCTGTTGCGCCGAAGTCAAAAGCAACTGCCAGCGAGGAAAGCGATCCGCGGCCTTCACCTTGCTTTCCGCAAACATTTTCTCCGCATCCTTGCTCGTGATGTCGAGTCGCTCGGCAAGGACCAGCAACTCCGCGAGTGGGTCACCAACCGGACCACCGGCCGACGGTTTCTTCTGGCTGAAGCCAATCGACGCCACACCCAACACCGCAGCCGCCGCAAAGATCGGGGAAAGTTTCATCGGGAACTGATTACGAGGGAGAGCAAACGGAATCCAGCCGGCCCGCAGCGCCGCCAGCGGACGACCTTATTCCCGGACCGGTCTCGTCTCGGCTTCGGGTTTTTCGAGACTGTTGATTTTGGAGAGGCTTGTGCTGAGGCTGAGGACGCCCTCAACAACGGATTCCAGCTTCTCGTTGGCCAGCTTGAAACGCTCCCTCCGCGCGAAGACCTGATAGAGGCGTTTCTGTTTCTCAAACTTTTCCAGCTCTCTCTGAGCGATGGCCTGGGCCTCGACCATTCGAATCTTGTTCTCGTAAAGCTTGTCCAACTCGCCCTCGATTTCGGCCTTCAATTCGGCCAACACCGCCTGAGCCTCCTTGTCTCCGAGTCCCTCACGCTCCACCTCCTTGATTTCGTTCCTCGTGTTTTCAATCGCAACATCAATCGCCTGCGCGAGGGTTCCGTTTTCCCCGACAGTCGCGAGGACCTGCTTCGCCACCGCAATGGCTTGGTCGATCTCTGCCTCGGCGTTCTCCGAAGACTGTCCCGCGGACCTCACCGCCTCCTCGGTTGCGCTGACATCTTCCTGAAGTTTGGCGATGGCCGAAGTGATTTCCGACAAAGTGTCACTCGCGCCCTCGTCTTCCTTCTGGGCGAGGGCAGGCGTCACGTGGAAAATCCCCGAAAGAATTAGGAGAAGGAAAGTTGCAACTACAGCCGGACGGGTTGACCTGAGATTTTTCATGATTTCTATTTGCGAAGCGTCTTAATATTCGCGCAAAATTGGTTTATCCGATGATTATCTTGGAGTCAACTGTGAAAGCGGCCCTTTCCTCGCACCATCCCACAAAAACCGGTTTTTCACATCGGCGTAAAATCAACCAAGCCAAAGCCCGTGCCGCGATTCGGAATCTGGGAAACGTGGAATCGAGGACATGGCCGCATCCAATGGTGACGCGGAGGATCTTACAAATGCCCGCTGCGATTGTAGTGGCGGGCGCGCGCCGGGGATCCACGTTCCCGACCGATGGATGCCCTCTTCGACAAAAACACCCGTCTGACTGCCCGCGGCGTCTCGATCCTTTGTCATCGAATCCCATCGAATCCAAAGCGGCCCGTCGTTTGTCGTTGGCGAAAGCTCGATGGGACGGAGTGATCTTTCGATTCAAGTCCATCTCAGGAAACCCCACTCAGTGAGTCCCACCTTTCCCAGCCCCCCATGACTCCCATCTCGAACTCCCGCACCGTCCGCGTCTTCCTCTCCTCGACCTTCCGCGACTTCGCGGGGGAGCGCAATTTGTTGGTGAAAACGATCTTCCCCGAACTCCGCCGCCGCTGCCGCGAGCGCCAGGTCGAGCTCGTCGATGTCGACCTGCGCTGGGGCATCACTGAGGAGGAGGCCCAGCAGGGCAAGGTCCTCCCCATCTGCCTCGCCGAGATCGACCGGTCGCGGCCGTTCTTCATGGGCTTCCTCGGGGAGCGCTACGGCTGGGTGCCGGAAGCCGGGCAATACGACCGCTCCCTCCTCCTCGAGCAGCCATGGCTCGAGGAACACCGCGGCGGCAAGAGCGTCACCGAGCTGGAGATCCTCCACGGCGTCCTCGACAATCCCGCGATGGAGAAGCGCGCCTTCTTCTACTTCCGCGATCCGGCCTGGTCCGAGGCGCAGGGCGGCGCCTACCTGTGCGAGGGGACGGACGAGAAGGCGAAGCTCGAAGAGCTCAAGGAACGCATCCGCCGGAGCGGCTTCCCCGTCGTGGAAAACTACGCCAGCCCCGAAGAACTCGCCGAGCGGGTCCGCGAGGATCTCTGGCAGCTCATCGACGAGGCCTATCCGGAGAGCGAGGTGCCCGATGCCCTGACGCGGGAGCGCATGACGCATGAGGCGTATGGAGCGAGCCGACGGCGGCTCTATCTCGGCGGCGAGCCCTACTTCGCAGCCCTCGATGCGGCGATGGCCGCCGAGACCTTCCGTCCCGTCCTCGTCCGCGGGCAATCCGGCGGCGGCAAGAGCGCCCTCCTCGCCAACTGGGTCGGCGGCTGGAGCGAACGCCATCCCGGCACCTCAATCATCGTCCACCACCTCGGCGGCGGGGCCGACGCGGCCGATCCGGTCCGCATGGTCGTCCGCCTGATGCGGGAAATCTCGCGGCTCACGGGAGACGAGTTCAAGCCGGAGAGCGATCCGGAAAAGCAGTTGGAGGAGTTGCCGCAGTGGCTGGGCCTCGCTAGCGCCTGGGCACAGCGGAGCGGGCGCGAGCTGCTCCTCGTCCTCGACGGACTCGACAAGGTCTCCGCCTTCGCGAACCTACGCTGGTTCCCCGGCTTCCTTCCCCAGGGGGTGAAGCTCGTCGCTTCCTGCCTCGACGGTGAGATCCTTACCGCGGCGCAGGCCCGACTTGAATGGTTCGAGCTGGTGGTCGAGCCCTTCAGCCCGCCGGAGCAGATCACCTTCATCAAAAACTACCTCGGCCGCTACCGCAAGGCGCTGACCGAGGGACAGAGCCGGACGCTTCTCGCCCATCCCCTGAGTGGCAATCCCCTCTTCCTCCTCACCGTGCTCGAGGAGCTGCGCGTCTTCGGCGTGCACGAGCAGCTCGAGAGCCGCCTCCACGCGCTCCTCTCGCCCCCGCCCGGCAAGGCCCCGGACGAGGCGCCGACGGTCGACGATGTCTTCGAGCATGTCCTCGCGCGGATCGAGGAGGATCTCGGGCGCGCCGGGGTCCAATCGGCGATGGAGTCGATCTGGGCAAGCCGCGGCGGCCTTTACCAGGACGAGGTGCTCGCCATCGCCGGGATCGCTCCGGCGACCTGGGCGGGGATGGCCAACGCCCTCGACGAGGCCCTCTACGAGAGCGGCGGACGGATCCAGTTCGCACACGATTACCTGCGCCAGGCGGTCGAGGACCGGTATGGGCTGACCGCCCTTTCGCGCTTCCGAGCCGTCCATCGCACGCTTGGAAATTTCTTCACAAAACGTGCCAAAAAAGAAACTGGAGAATGGGATCGGACCGAACAACGACCCATGTTGGAAAACGTTTATCACTACATCAAAGCCAACTGCTTCACAGAAATTGAAAAAATCCTGACAGACTTCTCGTATCTTATTGAAAAACTCCGTTCGGATTGTTTCGCCAGTGGAAAACTCCGTTTCGGGTGTGTAAAGGATTTGCAACTGGATGACCTTGCGCTGGATTCACTTGGATCCGATTGCCGGAGCCTGATCGATTATCGGAAGACCATCGGAAATCCGCTAGACGTTTGGGTAGACTTCATTCAGACGAATTTCCACCTCCTTCGACGCGGATCTTTTCGCTGGCCCTCCTACAAGATTCTCCTCCAAATCGCGATCGAACACGGTCCTACGTCCACCGTCACTCAAGCTGCAGAGTCCTGGCTGAAGCAAGGGATGTGTGACTGGTTGTGGTTACGGTGTGAAGAACCGCCACAAACCACAAGAGACGCGGGCGGTGTCAAAATCCTTGAAACACCGGTGATGGGAGTCGCTCAGCCATCCTCGGCGATTCTTTTCTCCTGGGATCTCAGGGATTTAAAACTCTGGAACCTTGAAACCCTGACAGCGACTGTCATCGATCAAGCGCCAGTGACCGCCTTCATGACTCTCGACGGCGGAGCAGTTGTTTCCATCTTGAAGGACGGCGTCGCGTGGCGAGACCCCGAAACCGGTCTTGTCACGAGGAGGCATACTTATAGTGGAGAACCCATCGACGGAGGGATGCTTCTAAAATCAGGGGACTTGCTTACTTGGTCTGATCATGACAAAGAAAGTCAGATTTGGAGCACTTCAGGCCTAGTCGGTTCATGGAAAGAACTCTGGACGCCGAGAACGTGGACGGCTGCTGAATACGGCCCGACTTTTCGTGGATATCTGTCCGTGGACGCAGACCGTTTGATTTTTTGGGGCGACGCCACTTTTAAAATCCGCGTCTGGAACATCAAGAACGCAACCATCGCCTGCGAATGGGACCCTATTCATCCGGAGTTTCGCGAAAACACCGAAGATCCTCAGGAAGGGATCATCGGAACCTTCTCTGTTCACCTCCTCGAATACGGCGATCTTTTAACTGAGGAACACTTCGATGAGAATGTATCCGTGAAGCGCTGGTCCGGCAAAGATTATCAACTCATTTCAGAGCATCGAGTCCGTAACGAAACGTTTAGTATAGTGCCTCTGAATGGAAACCGAATCGCTGTATTGAATCATTGCCTAGGAGCGTCGGATGATTCTTATATTTTCGACTTCGATCACCCGGAATCTCGAGTTTCTCTAGACGTTTCAGGCTCGCTTGGTGGCAGATTACTTAAGTCCGGTTCTTTCGCTTGCTGGACCGTTGAAGAAGCCAACGAAGCCAACGAAGCCAATGTCTATTTCTTCAACTCTTGCGGAGATGCCATCGGATCTCGTCGGCACGTGCATGGGCACGTTCAACCGGAAATGGAGCTCGACGACGGTTTCAATGTAGTCGACAGCCTATCGGGCGATTATCTAACTTACAGCAGTGTCGACCAATCGATCAAAATCTGGACCGGTTATGGAACAAAGGAAGAACCGGCATCGGAAGCACGTAAAGACCCGAGGGATCTATCCCCGAAAGTTTACGATGAATGGGATTATGCCGGTTCACATCTTCACGACTCACGTAAAAAAAGCATTTTTTGCGTTTTAGAAGGTGGTTTCCAATTGATATGGACGCCATTTCTTGACCGACCTTTTGAGGACAATGGGCCGTCGGGAGTTGCTTATGTGACGGCGCCTGAAGAGGAATCTTTTAATCTTTTCCAGATCGACGGGTTGAATGACTTTGAAGTTTCGTCTCTTCAACTTCTTTGGAACGGGTTTCAGTTGAATTGCTCTACAAATTTTTGTGATGGTCGAAACTTTCGAGAGCTTTCTTTCAGGGTTTTTGAATCACCGCCGCAATACCCGGATCAGAAACGGCCCGCTTCACCAGACGAAATTTGCAAGGTTCGCCTTGAATCTTCAGCCAACAACGTGGAGGTCTTCCCAAACTGGAAAAGCGCCCAAGAGCACGCCTCTGCGAACGAGCTAGGAATCCCCTTCCCGAGTGCCAGATGGGAGGCTGATACGGCTTATAAGTTACGTTGGATCGACGGCGACGGCTGCGTCGTCATCGAGAGCTTCATGGGGGCGCGGAGAAGGCTAACGATGTATTTTGGATGCGACCGACTGAACTGTGACGAAGTCGTCAATTTGCATGACACGCTTGCTCGGAAGGAGGACGAAAGGTTTCGTTCGTTTTTTCCTTCCCTGTGGATGCTCAAGCCTTCCCTGTCGATGCTCAAGGATCGTATCCGCGACGTTCTCGACACCCTCAATCCGCGCGAGCGCGAAGTATTGGAGCTACGCTTTGGTCTCGTCGACGGCTACAGCCGCACCCTCGAAGAAGTCGCCAAACAATTCCGCGTCACGCGCGAGCGCATCAGGCAGATCGAGGCGAAGGCCCTCCGCAAGATGCGGCATCCCACCCGGATCCGCCAGTTGGAGGAGTTTGTGGACGCTGCCGAGCAAAGCGAACCTCCGCGTGAGGGCAAACCCCACCCTCCATCCGACTCCGCAGCA
>Ga0172373_10011980_pt1 | contig 10255 bp, 10 predicted proteins | sample Lak10m_2_FD_114546 | JGI IMG/M metagenome (GOLD analysis project Ga0172373, IMG submission 114546) | Freshwater microbial communities from Kabuno Bay, South-Kivu, Congo - kab_092012_10m | ecosystem: Environmental > Aquatic > Freshwater > Lake | place: Democratic Republic of the Congo...
GATTTCAGCCATGGTCAGATCGGGTGCCGGGTGTTGTGATGAGCCCCGCATTCTACCCTTTCAGGCCATCCTTTCTGGCCCCAAGTTCGAAAATCACCTACGCCGATTGGCGAAGGTATTGAGTAAAGGGCGTAGATATTCAACTGGTTCTGGTAATCCTGACCCTGGCGGGTGGCGTTGAGCGAGCCACTATAACGGTTGGTGACCCCGCCATCGGAGGGGTTCATGGAGCCGAAACGACCCTCCGTGCCGAAGCCGTCCTGCCCGGCAATATCGCAGCAGGTCGGATTCAGCGAGGCGCCGAGTTGCGCCAGTGGAATCTGGTTGGTGGCGGTCCAGTGACTGTAGTAGGCCTTGCCGTTCAGGGCGACCTGCCAGTCCTGACCTCCCAGGGTGTACTTGAGCAGGCCGTTGTACTTGTTGCCATTCTCCGGCACCACCCAGGGCCCGTTGTAGAAGTTAACCTCCCCGGCATAGAGCAGATCCCCATCGCCGATTCGGTTGGAGTTGGCGAGCAGTGCGCGGTAATAGTCGAACATGCCACCCTCGAACAGGGCGTAACCCTTGTCGCTGTCGTTGTTGAAGCCGGTCAGCCGGCTCTTGGTGGTCATCCTCGCGTAGCCGGCGGAAGAGAAATCACCCTGATCCGCGTAATAGGGACCCTTGCCGTATTCGATACGGTCCACCATTTCCGGGATCAGGCTATTGAGATCCATATAGCCCTGTCCATGAGCGTTGGTCCGGAGGTTCATCGGAATGCCGTCGATCCAGGTGGTGAAATCGGTGCCGTGATCGAGATTGAAACCGCGCAGGAAATACTGGTTGGCCTTGCCGGTGCCGCTGTGCTGAGTGGACAGCATGCCGGGGACGACCTCCACCAGTTCGCCGGTGCGCGAGAGCGGGCGATACTTGAAGTCATCGTTGCTGACCTCGCCCTGGGAAGCGGAGGTGGCGATGCCTTCCAGGGAATTGGCGCGACCGCCGATGACGGTGATTTCGCCCAGGGTTTGCAGGCCCATGACCTCCTCCGGTTCGTGGCCTCCACCCGCGCCCTGGGCACTGGCCGAGCCAGTGCTATCCGCGGCGGTTGTCGGCTTCACCACCGCCATGACGCTCGGTGCCGCCGTGGTGGTGTTTGCCGATGGATTCGCGGGAGCAACGGCCGTGAGGGCTGGCCTGGTCTGGGGCTTGCGTCCAGGTGGAGAAGACTCCGCGCCATGGGACGCGGTCGTGGCGGCTTCGGTTGCCACGGTCTGTGCGGGCGTCGCCTCGACGAAACAGCAAAGCACCATACCCACGCAGACCGGTGCGAAAGTCATCGATGACAAGGGACGCTCGCTATCGGGCGGAAGGATGGGGATTGTTTTCAAAGCAAATGGGCCTATTTTGGACGATGACACTCTACAAAGGAGCGCATGGACGGTGAACCGACTCAAGGCACTGGAAGGGCCGGAACGAACTCACCGCGGTGTTTATGCCGCGGATGATTTCCTGCCCTGAAGCTGGATTTCGCCCCGTCGCCTGAATCAGGGTAACGCAAGCTTCGCCGGCGTTGATGAGCCAAGCGAAGCCTGTATCGCTGACACCGAGCCGTCCCCCGAAAGTGTCGGAGGACGGGTGGTACGCGCCGGCCTGGCGGTCATTAGAAGCTGGAGCCGAAATTTTCCCGGTAGCGGTCTTTGAAGGCCGCCAAGGTGAAGGAATGGTTCTGGGTGCCGTAGGTTTCGACCTTCATGGCGCCCATCAGCGAGGCGATGCGCCCGGTGGTGGCCCAATCCAGCCCCTCGAGCAGACCGAACACCAGCCCGGCGCGATAGGCATCGCCGCAGCCGGTCGGGTCCAGGACCGCATGCGGCTTGGCGGACGGAATCTCGATCACTGCGCCGCCGGTAAAGATCAGCGAGCCATTGCCGCCGCGGGTGATGATCAGGGCATCAACCCGTTCGGCCATCGCTTCCGGCGACAGCCCGGTGCGCTCCTGCATCAGTTGCGCCTCGTAGTCGTTCAAGGTGAGCCAGGTGGCCTTTTCCAGGAGATGCAGCAACTCGGCGCCGTCAAACATGGGCATGCCCTGACCTGGATCGAAGATGAAGGGAATCCCCGCCTCCACGAACTGCTCGGCATGCTGCAGCATGCCATCCTTACCGTCCGGCGACACCAGACCCAGCTTGATGCCCGCATCGCGCGGCACAGTGTTCAGATGCGAGAACGACATGGCGCCGGGATGGAAGGCGGTGATCTGGTTGTCGTCCATGTCCGTGGTGATGTAAGCCTGAGCGGTATAACTGTCATCCAGCACCTTGATGCAGTCCTGCTTGATACCGCAATAGCCCAGCCACTGCGCGTAGGGCGTGAAGTCCTTGCCCACGGTCGCCATGATCAGGGGTTCGCCTCCCAGCAGTTTCAGGTTGTAGGCGATATTGCCCGCACAGCCGCCGTATTCCCGCCGTAACTCCGGCACCAGGAACGACACGTTGAGGATGTGCACCTGTTCCGGGAGAATGTGGTGCTTGAATTTGTCGGGGAACACCATGATGGTGTCGAAGGCCATGGAACCGCAGATCAGTGCTGACATAGTGCTGAGTTGTCTAGTGTTGTGGATAGGAAAATTGGGATTGGAAAAGGAACAGTCAGGCAGGAGTTCCGGGATCGTCTAACCTGCTTGCCCATTCTTCTCTCGCTGGGGGGTGAGTCTTAACGGCAGCGCTCACCTACCGGAAATCAATCTGGCCGGTTGCGCTAGAGATAGCCTTGCTCACCTAGACGGGGAATTTGGCCGCTTGGAGGACGGGCACGGGTACCGTTCAGGCCGGGGCGCGTTGCGCCTCCAGGCCGACCTCCTCAGTCATGAACTGGTACGTGTCCTGAATGATGCGTTGCTTTTCCAGTTCGGCATTCAATTCGGCATCGATATCGTGAGTCAACTGGCGCATGATCACCTGCGCAATGTCTCCCTTGATGGTCTCGAAGTAAGCCAGCAGTTCAACCTCCAGTTCCTCGAAGTAGTTCTTGATACCCCGCCGCGCATACAGGTTGATCTGTTGCTGCTGTTTGCGGGCATAGTCGAGGATGCCGCTCTTGTAATAGTCCAGCGCCCGGTCGATGGCATCGCCACGGGCGGGTGCGAGTTCCAGGGGCGGAGGGTTTCCGGTCAGTGCGTTGTAGATGCGCGTCAGAGTATCCAGACCCAATTCGCGCATACGTTCCATATCGTCCTGAGCGCCCAACAGATTCAGGCTGCGCGCGATCTCCAACGCCTCCACCGCGTTGTCATGAACCACCTTCAGGATGGTTTCGGTGCTTTGGTCCGCGTGCAGGGCCTCCTGCTCCATCACCATCCGGCCAAAGCGGTTGATCACGTCGCCATACTCGAACAGGAATACATCGCACATGCCCTTCAGGCGGTTGAGCATGTCGCGGCCGCCCAAGCGGTCGCGCAGTTCTCCTTGAGCGCGGTCCGGCAGCACATCCGTAGCCACAAGGCTGTTCAACAACTGCGCCAGATGGCGACGCACCATGCGCTCGTCGAGCAGCCGCAGCAATTGCCCGCGGAAGGCCCTCTGGATGTTGAGACTTTCCTCGATCTTGTGAGGCAGCCGGCTGACCACGCTGCTCAGGTCCAGCCCCTTCAGCAATTCGTTCTTGAGCGCACCTCGGTCCAGCGTGTCGATGGCGCGGGTGACCTGTTCGCTCAATGCGGCCTGCTCCTGGTCGCTCCAGAACACCAGTTCCGGTAACAATTCGGTGCGCAGCGCGCGAATATGCTCCGCGACGGTCTCCCGCAGGCGGCGCAAGGCGTCGTCCTGACGGCGCGACAACTGGGCGGCGATGAAGGTGCTCTTCATGTTTTCGCCGTCGATGGCCTGATAACCCTGATACAAGGGCTCCAGCCATTCGCGCAGGCGGCGGGCCAGATCCTGGTATTCGGCACGGGCTTCCTCAAGGAACTCAGCCTTGGCGGTGAAGGCCAGGTACTCGAACAGACTGGCGCGGAAGTTGGTGAAATTCTTGGTTTCTTCCAGGCTTTTGAGTTGTTGCGCCGCCTCGTTCTTGTCGGGCACGCGACCAATGGCCTTCTTCAGCGAATCGGCATGCTCGCGCAGGCTGCGGGTCTTATCCAGCCGGTTTTCCTGTATCAGCTTCAGCAGCAGATAGTTGAGAGCGGAAACCTTGAACACCCGATCCTTGGTGATGTGAAAACCATAATGTTCGATCTTCTGCTCGAAGTTGGCCAGTTCCTCCCGCTTCTGCTTGGAACTGAGCACATCCCACTGATTGATGACCCAGAAGGCCCGCTGCAACACCCGCTTGCGCTGGCTGTGGATTTCCGCCAGCAGTTCGATCTCCTCGCCTTCCAGCAGATGGAACACCTTCATGGCGATCACAAAGGCCTTGGCGTCATTCTCGACATAGGTCTTGGTGACCTTGCGATGCCGAGGATTGACCACGCCCAAACCCGGCAGGTCGACCAGCACCACATTCTCGGGAATATTGACGTCGGCCAGATAAATCTCGGCCTGATTGACGAACAGGACATCGGTGTAATCCTCGGTCACATAGTTCGGCAGTTCGTCGAGGGTGATTTCCTTGGTCGCGCCAGTCAGCGTGTTCCAGCCCTCGATCAAGGCCTTGAGTTCGTCAAAAAACTTTTGCTTGTTGAAGGTGCCGTACTGAGTCTTCTGCCGCTCGATGTCATGGTTCAAGCGCGCCAGGAGTTCGGCATGATTCAGGCTTCGATACCCCTCCGGACTGGTGCGCAACTCCTTGGAAATCTCCTCCAAGTAGAGGTCCCGCAACTCGACCCGCTCACCCTCCGTCAGATAGGAAATCACGGCCTTGTTGGTCCGGCCCTTGCGGATCAGGGTGGGAAACGCAGTCAGCGATTTGGTCGCCTGGGGCAGGATGTCGTCGCCAAGGACCGCATTGATGATGGTGCTCTTGCCGGCGGAGAAGGCGCCCAGGAAGGCGACCGGAAATTCGGGAGACTTCAGCCGCTCCAGCCAGGACCGCTTGCGATTGATGAAGTAATGGAAATCCTCGGGGACATCGATGTAGGGCGCGGCGGCGTCGAAGACCTCGAAGAGACGGGTGTAGGCCTTGATGTAATGGGTATAGTCCGCGTCTTTCATCGACTGATAATCCTCTGCAAAACCCAAAGATGACGGAAACGGCGGCCACACTCCACAATCCGTGAGCCCGCCGCCCGCTGATTGATAAGCCTCAGTTTACCATCCAAAGCCAACCATTCCTTGCGGCGAAGGGCAAGCCGGCCCAACCCGTGTCGGGTTTTTCGCAGAGCGACAAAACAAACCCATCGCGAACTTACTGAACTTGCGCCTCGTATTCCGCCTTGTCCTTCGCATAAAGCGCCTTGAGACTGTCGCAACTGGGTCCGCCCGCATGACGACTGGCGATGCAATCGTTGTACTCCTGCTCCGACTCCTCCATGCGAATGGCGGCCTCCTGGGCATCCGGCCCACCGATGACGGTCTGGGAGCGATGACTGCAGCCCAGGGCAAGGACCACGACACTCGTGGCAAGACCTTTGAGCACAATGCGTTTCAAGAATAAGTTCAGGTTCATCAATCAGTCCGCCATTAAGTTGAAAATCGATGCGATGCGCCGCCCCGTGCATCCCGAAATCACAACGGAGGCACCGGGCCGGGATCATCGTCCAATAGGCAATATTTAACTGTCCTCTTGCCCAGAGCTCCGACGGACCCTCCGGTGGTCAAAGGTGCGCCCGGGAATGATAACCTGATTGCAATCGGCATTCGCGAGTGGCGCGGAACCGGCGGGTACCGTTGCGGCGCGGTTGAAGCCTGCGGGGTGGAAGATCACCCTATCGCTTGACATCAAGAATATGAAAAAATCCCAACCCGGGATCCTCGACCGAATCAGCCCGTTGCCATCGGAGTCAAGCGGGCTTGCAGCGCCCGGGCCGTTGAATCGGCCGCACATGCGGTCGTACCCCGACATCGGCGTTGAATGCTCGGCGCTCACACCCTCCAAGGTGTGTCGCCCCACGAATTTGCTCACTCTTCCACTCAAACTCGTTCCGGAGGTTCATTCATGTCCCCCTCGGTTTTATTTGGCTGGATCCTTCTGATCGCCCTGCTGATTGGCTTGGCGTTTACGTTCGAGGACGAAATCCTCGCGCTGGTGACCGACCCCGAAACCCACGTGGAAGCCGCCAGCAGTTGGGGAGTCACGAAGGCGGGAAAACTCAGACCAACCGATTGAGACCGCCGCGATCCGGGCAAAAAAACGGCGGCCCCTTCGGAGCCGCCGGTGAAGCGCTCAAGTTACGAAGCTAGATCTGGTCCACCACCTTGATGCAAAGATGGGCGGGTTTCTGTTCTGTGTCCAGGATGGGCTGGATCGTGAAACTCACCAGGCTTTCCACCCCGGCATCACCGAGGTCGGCGGCCGGCACCCCCTCCAATTCAATCTTGGCGCCCTTGATCGACCAGGCATACTTGGCATCAAAGGCGCTGTTCCGCGAGGAACCCGGGAGATCCACCTCAAAGCTTGCGCCGGCACAAGCCGACGTTGGGGGCTGAAGATCAAGGACGTGGGTGTGGAAACCATTCGGCAACTGCTCATGACTACTATCGTCAATAGGCAAGTGCGTAGTCAAAACCAGCACGTTGTTGACACCGTCGGTCAAGGCGCCATAACCAAAGGCGCCGACCTTGCCATCCATGGGGACCGGGGCCTGGGTCTCCAGTTCTATCTCTAATTGCTTGGCGCGGTGTTTCCACTCCGCCTCCACATCCTTGAACCTGAGGTGATCCACGCCTTCGGCCAGCGCACCGGTAGTTGACAGGCCCAGCATCAAGGCGCTCATCAGTGTAGTCGTCATTTTCATATTGATCTCCCTCACTCTCTTATAGTTGGATCGAGACACCGTCTCAAGTGACAGTATAGTTTCGACGCAATATCAAATCAAGAATACAGGTCAAAATGTTTCGCGTCGATTTTGTCAGCGGGCATTAGCCGGAAGTGTATCTTCGACCGCCGACATGCCAGGCATGAGTTGGCACTGTCGCAGAACCGCCTGCCAGGCCCGGGTGTGGCGAGCGATTCCTGCCTGGAAGGCCGGCCACAAGGCCCCGGCTGCCGCGTCCGGCGCGAAGGTGGCGGCCTGAAAGTCCAGGAACGCGGGCGGCAGTGCCATGGTCTGGACCCGCACCAATTGATCCAGGCTGTCCATGATCGGACGGGCCGTGCGGTGCAACTGGCTCACGTAGGGCTGAATTTCGCCGATGTAGAATTTGCGAAAAACATTGAAGACAATCTCACCGCGAGGAGTCTTGCGACCGAGCGGGCAGAGCCGGTTCTGCCCCGCGACCGTTTCCAGCAGCTCGGAGCCCCGTTCGAGGTATTCCAGGCTGGCCGACATCCCTTGCAGCAGAGGGCCAATGCTTTGGGCTGATCCCAGGGTCTTGTAGTGGGCCTCCACCTTTCCGGCATCCAGGTCCAGTGCCCCTGTCGTCAGTTCCTGGCCGATCAGGACGAACTGGCCCAGAGCCTCCGTGATAGCCGTGGGGGACGATTCATCATCGCGCGGCAAGGGCTCGCCGAAGGTGTTCAGCAGGTTGCGGAATTCCGGGCTGGCGAAGGTGGCATTCCAGAAGGCGATGGCCAAATTCCGCCGTTTGCCGGACTCGATCTCCCGCAACTGGCCGAGAAACTCGGTGTCCGGGGAGGGCTTGGACGCCTGCTGGCGCTGGCAGAGGGTCAATTCCCGGTAGAACCGCAACTCATAGAGCAGCCGGCTGGAGTCCGCCTGAAACTTGCCCAGCGAACTGTTGCGCGCGGTGACTTCGCCCAGGAGCCGGCACTCGCCCAGCCGAATCAGACCGGCGAACCCCACCCGCAGGTCCAGGGGCTCCAGCCGCAGGTCGCGTGGCCTGGGATAGGGTGGCAGAGGCAACCTGGCCGATGGTGAGCCGGGCTCGACCCCGGTGGCGTTGGCGATACGCTCCAAAGCGCGCTCGAACATGACGGTGGGCGAAGACGTGTCGGTGCAGCCGGAAAGCAGCCCCAGGACGGCAAGGATAAGTAGACTGATACACCAGCGGTACGGGATCGGGTTCATCCCTCCTCAGACCGCCACGGCCCACTGAAGTTTTCCGCCGGGTCAAAAGCCCAGATTCAATTCGTCCGTGAACACGGAGTCCAGCGTGGCAGCGATCACCAGCCACCAATCCCGAGGGTGCAGACGACGTGCGATCTGTCCCTTCGCCCGCACGAACACTCCGCTCCCGTGCGGCAGGATGCCGGCCTTGGCAAAACGGCCCAGCCAATCGTCCACGGCGCGGCGATCCGCCAGGGACCTGATATGTGCGGAGTTCCGTTGAATACCGAGATCGAGCCCCCGCGAACCAGGGCCAGCCCGTCGTCCAGGCTTCGCTCTTCCGAGCGGAACCGTCGTTTGAGGGAGTCACTCGTCGAGGATGGCACGCACCCGCGAAAGGGTGGAGGCGGCGCCGGTATGATGGACCACCTGCCAGCCCCGGGCTTCGGCGGCGGCGGTGTTCTCCGTGAGGTCGTCGATATACAGGATGTCCCCGCCACGCTGGCCCGTGACCTCCTCGGCGATGGCATAGATGCCAGGCTCCGGCTTCATCACACCGAGTTCAAAGGACAGAAAATAGCCGGCAAAATCCGAGAAAAAGGGAAATCGCGAGCGGATATGGGCGATGGCCCAATCGTTGGTGTTGGAGAATATCCAGGTGGGAAGCCCCGCCGTGCGGACTTCCGCGTGCAGGCGCACCATATCCGAAATTTCGCTGAAGATATCGCTGAACGCATGGCGGAACGCGTCCAGGCTGTTCCGGTAGCCGATGGGGGTGCGTATCCGGTCAAAGAATTGGGCGCTGCTCAGGTGCCCTCTTTCATAGAGCGCCAGCACGTCGGAGCCGCGGATGAATTCGTAGAGGGCTTCCGGTGACAAGGCGGCGTCGGCCGCGATGCGGCGGGCGGCAATGGACCAATCGAAATCGACCAGCACCTTTCCGAGGTCAAACAGGACAACTTTCGGTCGTGGCATGCGGCGGAGGTTGAGTGGAAAAATGGCGGGGATGTGAGGTTCTGGCGGCAGCACACAGGGGGGCAAACCCGTCTGTTGTCTTACTGGAGGAGGCGCATGGGGGATTCCGGGTCAGGGCAGGAGCGAGCGCAATAAATGGGGCGGGAAACGGTAATCCTTGTGCAGCATAGCATGGGTCATGGGGTTCAATTCGCCTTTGAAGGCCCAGGCGAAGCTTTGTCGTTTCAGGCCGCAAAGGTCGAAAAAGAAAAAATCGTACAAGCCGGGGTCGAGCATGATAACCCTGGCCTGCGGCGGTGCGAACAAGGCATTGGTGAGCCCCGCCCCGTGGGGCCCCGCGATCAGCCGGGCGTTGCGGAATAACCGGATTTGTTCGGTGAAGCTGTGGTTTTCGGGGAATACCGAAGTGAAGCCTCGCTCCTCGAAAAAGGCCCGGATATTACCCTCGTTACGCAAACGGCGCTTGTCGATATTTTGCCGGGAAACATAGATTTTCTCAGGACCGCCGCCGTCCTTGGGAATCCGTTGCGATAGATTATCAGCGAATTTGAGCAGGGTTTTGGATTTACGGGTATTGTGGTCGGAAATCGGCCCCGGATAGACGAGGTATTTCACCCGCAGCAAGGGATGCCCCATCTGGTGGAAACCAAATTTATCGCCATAGAGATCGAACACCAAACCCACCACCTCCTGCGCCAGTTTAACCGGCAGATAGGGCAGGATCAGCGTGGCCCGATCCAAATCCATGGGCAGCAGGTTTTCCAGCTTGGGCAGGATTTCGGTCATGAGGTGGCCGTAATTATCCTTGCCCGATTTGAAGATGAAGATTCCGACCCCGTCCAGGCTGGGAATCTCCCGGGGGTCCAGGCTGTGCAGATATTCCTGGGTATGCAGTTGGATTTGGTCTTTGGCGGAGGGGCCGAAAATCGCGCCATCGCGGGTGTACACTAGGCCGACATCCGACACCACGCAGTTTTCCAGCAGGTAAATGTCTTCCGGGGGTGTCTGGACCACGGGCCGGGCGATTTCTTCCAGGATATAGCGCTTGAGGCCGTCGTTGTGGGATTTGAAATTGATGTAAACGTTCACCCCCCTAGCGGTAGGGGCAAGAGGTCCAATCCCTGGCGTCGGCGGGCGATGGCGGTTCGCAGGTATTCCCAAGGGGAATGGCCGCGTCGGCGGCAGGTGTCGATGACA
>Ga0172373_10011981_pt1 | contig 10254 bp, 11 predicted proteins | sample Lak10m_2_FD_114546 | JGI IMG/M metagenome (GOLD analysis project Ga0172373, IMG submission 114546) | Freshwater microbial communities from Kabuno Bay, South-Kivu, Congo - kab_092012_10m | ecosystem: Environmental > Aquatic > Freshwater > Lake | place: Democratic Republic of the Congo...
CCAGCCGACGGTCACGATCGAGACATCCCAATTAAGACATCCCAATTAAGACATCCCAATTAAGACATCCCAATTGAGACAACCCAATTGAGACAACCCTGCCAAAGCAGGACAGCCGAGGGACGGTGTCCGCCAGTCAGTGGCTTCCAGTCAATGGCTCCCAGTCAGTGGCTCCCAGTCAGTGGCTGGCAGTCAGCCCTGACCCTGGCCTGGCCCAGTGGTCAGGCAATCTGGGCTCCATGGTCCAGGCCCCATGGCAACCGAACCGCGCCAGCGGGCAACGGGGGCTGCACCTGCCGGGCAACGGCACGTCGCGCACGCTGCACATCCGGGTGCTGCAGTCGCCGCTAGCGGGGGTGAGCGATCGCATCTTTCGTGCACTGGTGCGCCGCTGGGCGCCCGAGGCATTGCTGTTCACCGAGATGGTCAACGCCAGCAGCCTCGAGCTGGGCCATGGCACCCACAAGGTTGCCGAGCTGGCCCAGGAGGCCGGGCCCATCGGCGTGCAGCTGTTTGACCACCGGCCCACCGCCATGGCCGATGCGGCACGCCGCGCCGAAGCCGCCGGCGCCTATTTGATCGACATCAACATGGGCTGCCCGGTCAGAAAGATCGCCAGAAAGGGCGGCGGCAGCGGGCTCATCAACAACCCCGAGCTGGCCGCCCGCATCGTTGAGACCGTGGCCGCGGCGGTTCAGATCCCTGTCACGGTCAAGACGCGGCTGGGCTGGTGCGACGGCAGCGAGGCGATCAGCTGGTGCCGCCGGCTCGAGGCCGCCGGCGCCCAGCTGCTCACGCTGCACGGCCGCACCCGCGAGCAGGGGTTCAAGGGCCGCGCCGACTGGGGTGCCATCGCCGCAGTCAAACGGGCGCTGGCCATTCCGGTGATCGCCAACGGCGACATCAACACTTCCGCCGATGCCCTGGCCTGCTTTGCAGCCACCGGGGCCGACGGGGTCATGGTGGGGCGAGGCACCATGGGCGCCCCCTGGCTGGTGGGGCAGATCGCCGCGGCCCTGGCGGGGCAGCCCGTTGTGGCCACGCCCGGCGCCGCCGAACGGCTGGCGTTGGCGGCCGAGCAGCTGCAGTCCCTGGTGATGGCCCGTGGCGATCACGGCCTGCTGATCGCCCGCAAGCATATGGGCTGGCTATGCACAGGCTTTGCCGGTGCACCCCAACTGCGCCACGACCTCATGCGTGCCCCCACGCCTGCCGAGGCCCTGGCACTGCTGGCGGGGGCGGCCGAGGGCCTGCTTCAGGGCAGCACCGCCGGCCAGCCCAGGCGGATCAGCAGCAGCGAGAAGTAGGCCTGCTCGCTGGCCGGCACCGCCGCGGCGGGCGCCAGCAACTGATCGGGCCAGCCCACCCGCTGGGCAAACAACGCCTGATCAAGCAGGCCTCGGGTCTCCAACAGAGGTCGTACCCAACTCCAGCGACGGCCCAGCTTGAGCAGGGCCAGGGTGGTGCTGCTGGTTGCCGCCCAGTCGAGCAAGACCTCAAAGTCTGCGGCGCTCTCGGGGGTCGGGCGAATCAGCAGCCCTTCGCCCTGCAGTGCCAGCGGCCAGGCTCCCGCCGCAGCCGCCGCAGCCACAGAGGTGACCCCCGGGAGCACCCGCACCGGACAGGCGGGATGCCGCTCGGCGAGGGCCAGCAACACATAACTGCTGCTGGCAAACAGCGAGGCATCGCCCTCGCATAGCAGCACCACAGCCTCGCCTGCGGCCACCTGGGCCGCCAGGGCATCAGCGGCGGCATGCCAGGCGGCGACGCGCGGTGCGGCCTCGCTCACCATCGGAAACAGCAGCGGCAGCTGCCGCTGCGACGCTGCGACCCAGGGCGCCGCAATGGTGGCCGCCATGCCGGTCGCCCCCTCGCGTGCCACCGGGTGAGCCACCACGGTGGCGGCCTCGATGGCCTTGACGGCCGCGACCGTCAGCCACTGCGGATCGCCAGGACCCACCCCCACCAAGGTCAGACCGGGGGTGCCGTTGCTGGTTGCCATCGGCACTGCCGCCACTGGCCTCTTCCTACTGTGACGAGGTCTCGCCACTGCTGCAGGGCTCCCTTGTCGTTGATCTGGCCCTGGCTGCTGTTGCTGGCGATCGTCCTGCTGAGCCGCTGGCCCGAACAGACCTATGGTCCATGGGCGCGCCGCGGCGTGCTGCTGGCGCTGGCGGCGCTCACGCTGGGCTACCTGCACTGGCGCGTGACGGCCAGCCTCAACCTGGCCACCCCGCTGAGCACGGGCCTGAGCTGGCTGCTGCTGGCCGCCGAAGCCTGGCTGCTGCTGAGCGGCATGCTGCCGCTGCTGCTCAGCTGGCGCCGCTTTGACGATGACCGTGCCGCGGCCGATGCCGCAGAAGCCAAGTGGCGCGACAGCAGCTGGCGCCCCCGGGTCGACGTGCTGGTGCCCACCTGCGGCGAACCGCTGGCGGTGCTGAAGCGCTGCCTGCTGGGCTGCAGCACCCTGCATTACCCCTACACAACGGTGTGGGTGCTCGACGACAGCGATCGGCCCGAGGTGCGCACGCTGGCCGAACGCCACGGTTGCCGCTATCTGAGCCGGCGCGAGCGACGCCACGCCAAGGCCGGCAACCTCAACGCCGGCCTGGCGGCCAGCAGCGGTGAGCTGGTGGCAGTGTTTGACGCCGACTTTGTGCCGCAGGCGCAATTCCTGGAGCGCACCATCGGCCTGCTGGCCGACCCCCATGTGGGCCTGGTGCAGACGCCCCAGGTGTTCTTCAACGCCGACCCGCTGATGCGGAACCTGGCGATGGAGCGCTGGATGCTGCCCGACGAAGACAACTTTTACCGCTGGATCGAACCGGTGCGTAGCGCCTGGGGGGCCGTGGTGTGTGCAGGCACGTCGTTCGTGGCCCGGCGCCAGGCCCTCGAGCAGGTGGGGGGCTTTGTCGAAGCCGCGCTGTCAGAAGATTTCGTGACCGGCATTGCGCTGCTTGGGCGCGGCTGGCAGGTGCGCTATCTGGGCGACCCGCTGAGCGCCGGGCTGGCCGCCGAGACCCTGCTCGATTTTGTGCGGCAGAGGCAGCGCTGGGCCGCCGGCACCCTGCAGAGCCTGCGCCTTCCCCAGGGCCCGCTGCGCCAGGGCGGCCTGGGGCTGGGGCAACGGCTGGCCCTGCTCGAGGGCTGCCTGCACTGGCTCAACACCCTGCCGCGGCTGCTGGTGCTGCTGATGCCCTTGAGCTACGGACTGCTGGGGGTGGTGCCGATCAGCATCAGCGCCCACGGGTTGCTGCAGCGGCTGATGCCGCTGTGGCTGGCACTGCTGATCAGCGTCGGCTGGCTCAACCGCCGCAGCCGCCATGTTCTGCTCAACGAACTGCCCAGCTGGGTGCTGACGGTGCCCCTGGCCACCACGGTGCTGGCCAGCCTGGTGGGGCGCTTCGGCGGCTTCCGCATCACCCCCAAACAACAGCCCCGCAGCCGCGGCGGCAGCTCCTGGCTGCTGGTCACGCCCCTGGCAGTGCTGCTGGCGCTGCAGCTGATCAACCTGGGGCGCCTGGCCTGGGCGCTGAACCCCGCTGGTGCCGGCGCGGCCCTCAGCGCCGACCCGGCCCTGCAGTTGGCCCTGGTGTGGGCGGGGCTCACCGTGCTGGGCCTGGTGGTGGCCCTGCGGGCCTGCTACGACTGTGCCGATCCCGAGCCGGTGCCCTGGCTAGCGCTGCCGCTTGCTGTGCAGCTGCACGACGCAGACGGCCAGCACTGGCGCGCCGTGGTCGAGGCGATCAGCGAGCTGGGCATTGACCTGCTGCTGCGCGGCGATCCCCCCAGGGAGAATCTGCAGCTGCAGCTCAGCGTTGACGGCGCCCCGATCCCGGCGTTGCAGGCCAGGGTGGTCGACTGTCGCCCCACGGGGCCGAAACGGTCACGGCTGAGCCTGTGCTGGAGCGACGGTCAGATCCTGGCCCTGCAGCAGCTGCAGCGCTGGCTGTTCTGCAGGCCCGGCTGCTGGCTGCAGCGTCAGGCGGCCGGCGAATGGTGGGCCCTGGTTCAGCTGCTCAGGCAGGTGATGACCCTGCCCAGGGCCCTGAAGGCGGGGCAGCGAAGCCTGGTGCGTCAAGCCGACCCTGGGATCCTATGGACTGGGGGCAGCGCCGGGCGTTGAAGTCACAGCTGTAGATCGCTGGCTTCTGCCAGCTCAGCGGAATCTCCAGCAGATCGCGGCTGCCGGTGATGGCCAGCACGGCCAGCAGCACGGCCATCAACACCGAGGCGCTCATATGCAGGCGGCGCAACTGCAGCCGCCGCGTGATCTCGGGGCGGGCCGCGGTGGTGCCCAGCAGCAGGCCGGTGAGCAACACGCCAGCCCAGTAATGGGAGGCCCAGAAACTACCGCTCAGCGGATTGTCAGACAGCCGCCAGATCTCGGCCTGACTGCCCAGACCCAGCACCCCGGCCCAGCAGAGCAGCGCAAAGGTGCCCCGCCACTGCGGGCGCCGCACCCGCCACAGCGCCAGCAGGCTCACCGCAACACCCAAGGCCACCAGGCCCAGCTGCAGCAGCCGCAACAGCCCACCGGCAAACGCGGCGGGGTCGGCAACAAACTTGCTGCCAAACGAATAGAGCAGGGCCATCAGCACGGCCACCACCACACCGGTGGTGATCCAGCGGCCGTGGTCACTGTGCTCCTGGGCCACCTGCACCGGCTGCTTGGTGATGCCGAGCCTGCGCTCGCGCACCCTGATACCGAGATGCACCGCGGCCCCTACCACCGGATACACAAACAGAATCATCAGCACCGGGTGAACCAGGGCCAACCAATCGATCGTGGTCACAGGACGCCGTGTGGAAGTGTCCCTAGATTGCATCGCATCGGATGCATTGGCGACCCGGCGACCGATGACCCTTCTGGCGATCTACGAGCACAGCCACAGCACCCAGGCTGGCGGCCAGGTCGCACCGCTGCCCCAGCTGTTCACCAGCGATGCCCAGCGGATCGCCAGCGAGCTGCTGCAGCGCGGCATCGGCTTCGAGCGCTGGCCGGCACGCGCCAGCCTGGCGCCCGACGCTGATCAGGCCGCGATCCTGGCGGCCTATGCCCCCGAGATCGCCCGGGTGCAGCAGGGCGGTGGCTACGCCACGGTCGATGCCATTCGCCTCAATCCCGAGCACCCCGACCGGGTCGCCCTGCGCCAGAAATTTCTGGCCGAGCACACCCACAGCGAAGACGAGGTGCGCTTCTTCGTCGAGGGCCAGGGGCTGTTCTGCCTGCACATCGAAGGCGAGGTGCTGCAGCTGGTCTGCCAGCAGAACGACTGGATCGCGGTGCCGGCTGGCACCCGGCACTGGTTTGACATGGGGAGCGAGCCCCGGTTCTGCGCCCTGCGCTTCTTCAACAACAGCGAGGGCTGGGTGGCGTCCTTCAGCGGCGACCCCATTGCCCAGGGCTATCCGTTCCTCGATGCACTGCTGGAGCAGCAGGGAGCCCCATGAGGCTCGACGCGAGGCGCCTGCGGCAGCTGCTGGTCTGCGTCGGCTGCCTCGTGCTGCCCGGCATCCTTGCCCGTCACGTGGGTCTGAGCGAGGCCTCGGGGGTGGTGATCACCGACATGCCCGTGCCGCAGGCACTCGCAGCCGAGACCGGGGCGAGGCTGTCGGTCCTGCTGATGCTCAGCTGCAGCCTGACGACACTGGTCCAGAGCCAACTGGGAGCCTGGGCGCCCGCGGCTGATCCAGCCGCGATCACCGTGCGGCACAGCTGGCGCCGCAGCGCGGCCTACGGCCTGATGCTGGCCGCCACCACGACCTTCACCACCCCGATCGCCCTGAGCCATCACTGGCACACCATGGGCTTCTGGATGATCCTCAGCCCGTTTCTGGTGCTGCGCCCCCACACCCGGGATGGCTGGAAACCTGCCCTGCACAGGGCCCTGGGCACCATGGCCGGCGTGCTCCTGGTGCATGCACTGGCGCTGGCGCTGCTGCCGGAATCGCTCCTGAGGATCCTGGCCATCGTGCTGGGGACCGGCTGTGCGCTGACAGCCCTCAAAAAAGGCCATCCGGCGCTGGTTGTGCTGTTGTTGACCATGACCACCGTGCTGTTCAACAGCAACACCACCACCCTGCTGTTGATGGCCAATGAGCGGCTGCAGTCTAATGCGATCGGCATCGCCATCGCCCTCGGCGTGATGGTCCTGGCCGAACCACTCGAGCAGCGGCTGGCGCAGCGGTGGCTGGAATGAACAGGCGCTGGCGCGCATTGAAAAGCGTGACAGGCAGCCCGGTGAACGCCACATTCATCTAGAAGTTGAGAGATTCGAGGACGTGCCATGTCAGTTCTTGGTAGAGAAGCCATTCTTCGCGCCATTAAAAAGGGCGACATCACGATCACACCGTTCCGTGCTGATCTTGTGGGGCCGGCGTCAGTGGATCTGACCCTGGCAAGGACGTTCCGCTTCTTCCGCAAAGTGCATGAGGTGATCACCGTAAGCCAAGACACCGATTATCGTGTCTACACGGATAAAATTAGAGTGCAGGATGGAAACCACATCCTGATCATGCCCGGTGAAACTGTGCTTGGTATCACGCTTGAGCAGATTCATCTGGGGCCGGGACTGTGCGGGTGGCTTGAAGGCCGCAGCCGCTTTGCGCGACTGGGCTTGATGGTGCACATCAGCGCTCCATTCATGGGGCCAGGCATCAACAGCAAGCAGGTGTTGGAGATGAGCAACTTTGGCCCTGCTCCTCTTGCGGTCACACCAGGCCTACCGATCTGTCAGTTCGTGTTTCAACACTTAGAGGGCGCTGAGCAGTATCAAGGTCGCTTCGCGGGTCAGACAGAGGAGAGCTTCTGATCAACGGCAACTCAGTGTTGCTGATAGTGCTGGCACGATGCATGCATTGAGCAACACATCCAGTCCAACCAAGAAGCTTTTTCCTCTCTAGATTCTAAAAACTTGAGTAAACAAGATGCAGGTTCTTCGCGACACGATCGGTTTAACCGTTGACGGTAGTCTAATGCGCCTGTATGTGGCCAGACCGAGGCCGGAGGGTCGTTGGCCTGGAATTCTCTTCTACTCCGACATCTATCAACTAGGAGATCCGATCAAGCGATTGGCTGATCGCCTTGCTGGCTACGGCTACGTGGTGGCTGCACCAGAAATCTTTCATCGCCTTGAATCGATTGGATCGGTCATCGAACCGAATGATATTGGGCGCTTGCGGGGCAACGACAATGCCAGCAAAACCCTTCTATCCGATTACAACTCAGATGCCGCAGCCGTTCTAACCTGGCTTGCTGCAGATTCCGAGGTTGATCAAGGGTGCCTGGGTGCCATCGGATTCTGCATCGGCGGCCATCTCGCTTTCCGTGCTGCGCTAAGGCCGGAGGTCAAGTGCACTGTCTGTGTTTACCCAACCGGTCTACAGGACGGCAAAGTTGGCCAGGGAATTGCTGATTCCCTTCAGCGAGCCTGTCAAATCCGAGGTGCCTTGCTCATGATCTTCGGCAACCTTGATCCGCATGTTCCTTCCGAGGCACGCGAAACAATTTTGACGGCCCTAGCAGCTTTGCCGGATCTTCGCCATCGCACGCTTCTCTATGAAGCCAATCACACCTTCATGCGCGATGATGGTGATCGCTGGGATCCTGAGTGTGCTGATTTAGCTTGGGCTGAAATGATTCAGTTTCTCCGTCAAGAGCTCGGCTGAGCCATTGGGTAGGCCTTCATACACTCCATGCAATACCAGAATCGCGGATGGGGGCGACAGGCTGCAGCGAGCAATGTTACAATCAACACGAATGTGTGTTGGCTGCGCTGCATTCACCAAGGCGATCACCACGTAACTTTCCAGATAATTTGTTGTCTACATGTTCATGTATAACGTTTTGTTCCTATGTGCAGGCAATTATTTCCGTAGTCGCTTTGCTGAGTCTTGGTTTAATCAATGCATTGCCTTACGTTCTTTGCAGGATCAATGCATTTCAGTTTCTGCTGGATTAAACGTGTTCGCTGGCAACGGAAATCTTGGGCCGATGGCTGCCGAAGCGATCGTTGCCCTTCGTGATCGCGGCCTCGAGCTCGACTGTGCAACATTGCCTCAGCCACGTCAGGTGACAGAGGTAATCCTCCGGAAAGCAAATCTTATTGTGGCCGTTGATGCCCATACCCACCGACCAATGGTTCGCGACAAATTTCCTGAGTGGGAGTCAAAAATTGAATTCTGGGAGATCAAGGATCTGGGAGAGGGTGGCTTGGCCCACGCTCCTATTTCTCTACTTGAGAATGCCGTTGAGGATCTACTTGATCAACTTATTGCGCATCAATTGACCGTGAATGTGGATAACAGATTTGCCTCAACCTAGACCGCTGAACTCTTCAGAGCCAGCTCTCGACGTAGTCGCAAAAACATCATTTCTGGATCCCTGTACTGCCGCGGCAGGCTGGTGTGCAGCAACGACAGCCGTTCCCAGCAGACGGTGCGCTTGAGCTTGGCCAAGTCGGCGCCTCCATAGATGAGAATCCGGAAGGCTTTGCAGTACTGCGGATAATGGGCTTCCAGGTCGCCAATCCGCAGCCCCTTGGAGGGGCCAACCACTGCCCGAGTCACAGTTACGTCCCAATTCACACCAACTTGACAGCCGGGATCACTTTGGCTGTGTATTGCACGACGCACAAGCGACCTGAGAAGGCAGGCATCACAGGGATGTCGCCATGGCGATATGAGGGCGGTAGCCAGAGTCAGACAACCGAGAGAGAACGTGCTGCAACACGGCGCGGGCCACGTTGTGGCCTGTGGCAGCCTCAAAGCCGGCAAAGCCCGGGGCGCTGTTGACTTCGCAGACGCTGTAGCCGCTGCCGTCAAACAGCAGATCGACACCGGCAATGTCCAGATTCACAGCAGCTGCCGCCTGAGCTGCCAGTTGCTCGAGCTCGGGGTTGAGGGCAAAGGCCTCGCCATTGCCGCCGCGGCTGATGTTGGCCTTGAAGCTGCCGTCGGTACTGCGGCGCAGCATGGCGCCGAGAACCTGGCCTCCGATCACCCACACCCGTTGGTCCTGGCCCGGCCGTGTGCCGATGTACTGCTGCAGGATCAGGCCGACGAGCAGCTTGACGACACAGGGAACGCCGATTTGGCTGGCCACTAGGTCGGGATCTCAACAGCGGAACTCCGGTAACGATGGAGACCATCGACAACGGGAAGCTCGCTCAAACTCTGAAAGCGGAAAAGGAGTTCTAGGGTTCCGGCTCAGCCATGGGTGCCTGGTCCAAGAGAGCTCCACCGGCCTCGGCCGGGGCACGGAGGGACAAAAGCCCGGGAGACCGCAACCACTCCTCACTCTGGGCTCACTATGTCTTCGCCTTCAGGCGCCTCTGGCGCCTTTGAACGCCTGCACCCGAGCGAAGGCATGCGAGCCCTCGAGAAGGAACGGGCGCTGCCCCTCACCGGCTGGCAGCAGGAAGTGGATCAGGCCCACCGTTATGGGCTCGAGGCGGCCGAGAGCATCGTTGACCGCCGCATCTCCACCTTCTCCAGAGGGGAACTGCCGCACTACGCCGGCATCAACACCTTCATGAAGGCCCCCTACATCGAAGATGTGAATCGCGTCGGCGAATTCGATGTCGCGATCCTTGGGGTCCCCCATGACAGCGGCACCACCTACCGCCCTGGCACGCGGTTTGGCCCCCAGGGAATCCGCCGCATTTCAGCTCTTTACACCCCCTACAACTACGAAATGGGTGTGGATCTGCGCGAGCAGATCACCCTCTGTGATGTTGGCGACATCTTCACCATTCCCGCCAACAACGAAAAGAGCTTTGATCAGATTTCCAAGGGGGTAGCTCACGTCTTCAGTAGTGGAGCCTTCCCCATCATTCTTGGCGGCGACCACTCCATCGGCTTCCCCACGGTCCGCGGGGTTTGCAGACATCTGGGCGACAAGAAGGTGGGCATCATCCACTTCGATCGCCATGTGGACACCCAGGAGATCGACCTGGATGAACGCATGCATACCTGCCCCTGGTTCCACGCCACCAATATGGCGAATGCACCGGCCCAAAATCTGGTGCAACTGGGGATCGGTGGCTGGCAAGTTCCGCGGGAAGGGGTCAAAGTCTGCCGCGAGCGGGGCACCAACGTGCTCACCGTCACCGACATCTGCGAGATGGGGCTGGAGGCCGCTGCCCAGTTCGCAATTGAGCGGGCCACCGATGGCACCGACTGCGTGTACATCTCCTTCGACATCGACTGCATCGATGCCGGTTTCGTGCCCGGCACCGGCTGGCCCGAGCC
>Ga0172373_10011982_pt1 | contig 10253 bp, 10 predicted proteins | sample Lak10m_2_FD_114546 | JGI IMG/M metagenome (GOLD analysis project Ga0172373, IMG submission 114546) | Freshwater microbial communities from Kabuno Bay, South-Kivu, Congo - kab_092012_10m | ecosystem: Environmental > Aquatic > Freshwater > Lake | place: Democratic Republic of the Congo...
CACCGCCGCTGAGCGCGGCGCCCGTCAGCGGGAGGCGCCCGCGCGGATGCGCGGATCGAGCGCGGCGACGGCCAGGTCCGCGAGGAAGTTGCCGAGCTGCACGGTCGCGGATGCGAGCAGCACGATGCCGAGGATCATGGGCACGTCGAGCGCGTCGATCGACTCGATGGCGAGGCGCCCGATTCCCGGCCAGTCGTAGATCTTCTCGGTGATGATCGCGCCGGTGACGACGAGCGGCAGGCTGAGTCCGAGCATCGTCACGATGGGCAGAAGGGCGTTGCGTGCCGCGTGCCGCAGCACGACCGCGACCGGGCTCGCACCCTTCGCGCGCGCGGTGCGTACGAAGTCCGCGCGCAGCATCTCGATCATCTCGCTGCGCATCATGCGCGCGTAGGTCGCCGCGCCGAGGATGGCGAGCGTCAGCGCGGGCAGCACCGCGTGGTAGAGGTGGTCGAGCGCGTCGCGCCCGTAGCCGCCGACGGGGAACCAGCCGAGCCGGAAGGCGACCTCGCGCAGGAAGAACGGCCCGGTTACGAACGAGGGCAGGCATACGCCCACGAAGGCCGCCGACATCACGCTGGTGTCGACCCAGCTGTTGCGCCGGACGGCCGCGAAGATGCCGAAGCCGAGCCCGATGCAGAGCTCGAAGAAGAGCGCGAGGCTGCCGAGCAGCGCGGTGCGCGGCAGACGCTGACGGATCACGGCGGTGACGGGCTGGTCGTCGCGCAACGAGCGGCCGAGATCGCCCTGCGCGAGCGCGCCGAGGTAGCGCACGTAGCGCTCGTGGAGCGGCCGATCGAGGCCGTGCGCGTGACGGTACACGCGGAGCTGCTCGGCACTCGCGCGGGGCCCGAGGTTGGCGGCGGCGGGATCCCCGACAGCGTTCGCGAGCAGGAAGACGCCCGTCACGACGAGGAAGAGGACGACCAGCGCCCACGCCGCGCGCTTGAGGACGAGCTCGATCATCGCGCACCTCCGAAGGGCAGCAGCGCCGCGGGCACGCCCGGACGCGGAGCGAAGCGTTGGGCGAGGCGGCGCCGCGGCAGGTCGAGCCACACGTCGCGGAAGCAGTTCGACCAGACGAGGTGGATGCGATAGCCGTGCACGTAGGGCTGCCACGCCTCGAGCCGGATGTTGCTGAAGGCGAAGGCCCACGGCGCTTCACGTGTCACGAGCGCGTTGGCCTCCCGGTACATCGCGGTGCGGCGCGCAGCGTCACGCTCGGAGCGCGCGCGGTTGAGGAGCGCGTCGAGCGTGGAGTTCTTGAAGAACGAGCGGTTCGTCGAGTCCGTCGGCGTCGCGGCGCGCGAGTGAAAGAGCGGATCGAAGAAGGTCGCCGGATCGGGGAAGTCCTGCGACCAGCCGCCGAAGACCATCTGCGCGGTGCGCGGGCGCCCCGTCTCGCGGAGATAGATGGGGAAGGACACGGGCTTCAGCTCGACGCGGATGCCGATCTCCGCGAGGTTCGCCTGCGCGAGCTCGCCGTAGGCCTTGCCCGTCGGGCCCTCGCCGATCCAGAGCGTGACGGGCTCGGGGAGGCCGTCGGGGTGCCCCGCGAGGCGCATCTCCTCCTTCGCGCGGGCGAGGTCGCGCACCTGCGCTTCGGGCAGCTGCGGATCGTGGCCCGCGAAGCCGGCGGGCAGCGCCTGCCCGAGCGGCGCGAGGGCGCGGTTGCGGGCGAGCGACCAGCGCTCGCGGTCGATCACGAAGCCGACCGCGCGGCGCACGTGCACGTTGTCGAAGGGCGGCAGCTCGGTGTTCATCTCGAGGCCCCAGAGGTCGGCGTCCGGCTTCAGCTCGCGGTACGAAGCCCACGCCGCGCTCTGCCCGAGGAAGAGCCGATCGGCGGGCGTCATGCGGTGGACATGGTCGAGATCGCCCGCGAGAAAGCGCATGAACGCCGTCTCGCGCTGGAGGTTCAGCTCGTAGATCAGCCGATCTGCGTAGGGTTTGCCGGGCTGCCAATAGCGCGGGTTGCGGCGGAACGTGACGCGGATGCCGGGCTCCCAGTCCTCGAGGATGTAGGGACCGGTGCCGACGGGATGCCGCGCGATCTCCACGGCGTCCGGGCCGTAGCGCTCGCGCGGGACGGGCGCCGCGAAGGGCATCGCGATGGCGTTGAGGAAGGTCTGGTCGGGCTCGCGCAGCGAGAAGCGGATCGTGTAACGGTCGAGCACCTCGATGCCGCGCACGTGCGGCGCGCGGCCGGCGGTGTAGTCGTCGAGCCCTTCGAGCTGCGCGAAATACGAGACGCCGGGCGAGGCCGTCGCCGGGCTCAGCATGCGCTCGAGGCTCCAGCGGATGTCCTCCGCCACGAGCTCGCGCCCGTGATGGAAGCGCACGTCGTGGCGCAGATGGAACGTGAACGCGCGACCGTCCGCGCTCACCTCGGGCAGCGCCGTCGCGAGCCGCGGCACGAGGTGCAATTCGTGGTCGTAGTCGAGCAGGCCGTCGAAGAGCAGCTTGATGCCCATGTTCGACAGCTCGTCGAAGGCGACGTGCGGGTCGAAGCCACGCACATCGCTCTCGTGATGAAACACGAACGTGCCGCCGCGCTGTGGCGCCGCGTCGTCGCCGTGCGCGCCCGCGAAGCGCGGTCCCGAGCGCGGATCGCTGCACGCCGCGAGCGCACAGGGCAGCGCGAGCGCGCAGAGCAGCGCGAGCGCGTCAGACCTTCGGGTCGAGCGCATCGCGCAGGCCCTCGCCGAGGAGGTTGAAGCCGAAGACCGTGAGCGCGATCATGCCGCCCGGCAGGTACATCAGGAGCGGCTTGTAAGAGAGCATCGACACGCCGTCCGAGAGCATCGTGCCCCACGTCGCCGCGGGCGGGCGCACGCCGAGCCCGAGGAACGACATCGCCGACTCCGCCACGATCATCTGCGCGACGAGCGTCGTGCCGAGGATGATCGCGGGCTGCACCACGTTCGGCAGCACGTGACGCGTGACGATGCGCGCCTGCGACATCCCGAGCGCGCGGGCGGCCTGCACGAACTCGAGCTCGCGCACCTGCATCGTCTTCGCGCGGGTGATGCGCGCGAGCGTCATCCACGAGAGCCCGCCGAGCAGCCCGCAGAGCACGAGGAGCGACGGACTGTCGACGACGCGGTTGATGACGATGGCGACGAGCAGGAAGGGCAGCGAGAGCAGGACGTCGATGCTGCGCATCGAGAGCGTGTCCACCGGCCCGCCGAGGTAGCCCGCGAGCAGGCCGATGGAGAGCCCCGTCACGAGTGCGAGGAACGTCGCCCCGAGCGCGACGAGCAGCGAGGTCTGCCCGCCGTGCAGCATGCGCGAGAGCACGTCGCGCCCGAGCTGATCGGCGCCGAGCAGGTAGCGCCCGCCCGCGCCGACCGGGAGGCCCGTCACACGGTCGAGCGCGTCGGGGAACTGTGCATCGGGCGCGTGGGGCGCGAGGAGCGGCCCGAGCGCAGCCGTCGTCACGACGAACGCCACGAGCGCCGCGCCGACGAGCGCGCCCCGGTTCTTGCGGAAGCGTCGGAGCGCGCGGACGTCCACGGCGCTATTCCGCCGTGTCGAGCAGGTGGGCGATGACGTGCTCGGCGGTCGCGCGCGGGTGCTCTTCGTTGGGCGCGTGACCGCTGTGCGGGATGATCCGCAGCCGTGCGCCCGGGATGTCGCGCGCGAGCCGCTGACCGTTCGCGAGCGGGATGATCCGGTCGTCGTCGGCCCAGACGACGAGCGTCTTCGCGCGGACGCGCGGGATCTTCGGCACGAGCGACTTCACGTCGACCGTCTTGAGCAGGCACGCGTACGCGGCGTCGCGCGCCTCGCGCGGATCGAAGTCATCGAAGTAGGCGTCGACCTGCGCGAGGTCCATCCCGGGGTGCCCGCTCCAGACGTCGTTGCGGAAGTAGTCGCGCAACAGCGAGCGCCCGTAGAGGCGCTTGAAGATGAGGGGGCCGACGACGGGGATCTGGGGTAGCCGACCCTTGAGCGGCGCCTCGAACTCGTAGCTCATCGAGTCGATCACGCAGAGCCGATCGACGAGCTCGGGGCGGTCGGCCGCGAGCGTGAGCGAGATGCCGCCGCCCATCGAGTGTCCGCACACGTGCGCGCGCGACAGGCCGAGGGCGCTCATGAGGTCGGCGATGGTCTCGGCGAACGCCTCCCGCGTGTACGGATAGCCCTCCGCGCCGCGCTTCTCGCTCCCGCCGAAGCCCGGCAGGTCCGGGAGAATCAGGCGGAAGTGCTTCGCGAGGAACGGCACCATCGGCAGCCACTCCTTGTGGCTCACGAGGAAGCCGTGCACGAGCACGAGCGGCGGACCCTCACCGATCTCGCCGTAGCGCACGCGCACGCCGCGGAGGAGGACGTCCTGGAAGCGGATCGAGTCGGTCAAGCGTCGTCCTCCCTTTCGTGGCGGAACAGCGCCGACTTAGCCGCTTCCTGCGGCGTACGTCAACGCTCGCCCTCGCCGAACGGCGTCGCGGCGCCCTTCGAGCAGACGACGACGTTGGCCTGCGTCACGCCGTTGCACGACCAGCCGCCCGGGCAGTCGTTCCGCCCGCCGCAGCTCGTGGTGCAGACGGGCGCGTCCCCGGCGACGCCCCCGACACACAGGCCGCGCTGGCAGTCCGCGTCGCGCGCGCACGGCTGACCGAAACGCGCCTGGCCCCGCCCCCCGCAACCCGCCGCGGCGAGCAGGAGCAGCACGCCGAGCGCGCTCGGCGTCGGGAGGCGCAAGGCGAACCGTCGAACGCCGTGCCTGCAGGCAGGCAGGTGCGCGTTGCGGGGCACGGAAAGCACCCCCGGAAGGTGCACCCGTGCGTTCGCGGATCGCAAATCAAAAGTTTCGATCTGCTCAGTTGACTTCAGCGAGACCTCAGAATCGTTGAAATCATCGAGAAAAACGACCGATTGCAGAAACTTGGCGACCGCCTCCAAATTTTCGTAACCATTTTTATTGACGCGATTCTTTTGAGAAGAATACATTCACGCGGCACCAAGAAACTGACTCATTTCAAACTGCGTCACACACGCGCTATTGGGTGGAGGGCAGGGTGGACGGCTGGACGGAAGACAAGCTCCTCGCGGTGGAGCGGGCTCACCCGGATGGGCTGAGCGTCCAGCAGATCGTCGAGCTCTTCGCCCGGGAGGGCGAGCGGCTGACGGAGGCCACCTTCCGCAAGTACGTGCAGGTCGGGCTGCTTCCGCGGAGCCACCGCGTGGGCATGAAGGGCAAGCACCGCGGCTCCCAGGGGCTCTACCCGGCGACGGTGGTGCGGCAGATCGACCAGCTGCGGAAGCTGATGGCCGCCGGTTTCACGATCGAGGCCATCCAGCGCGAGTTCCTCTTCGTTCGCGGGGACATCGGGGCCCTCGAGCGTCAACTCGAGCGGGTGCTCGCGGGCCTCGAGAAGGCGCGCGAAGAGCGGACGCAGAGCGGGCCGCCGGACGAGCTCGGCGCCCGGGAGCTGAGTGAAGTCCGCACCCTCGCCGCCGAGCTGATTCGGCGGCTCGAGGCGGTCGAGCGGCGACTGTCGATCCGCGCGCGCATGGCGCACGCGGCGGTGTGAGCGGTTCCGGAGCCACGCGGGCGAGGCGCGGCATCGGGCGGGTGATGGGCGGACCAAGGCGCGATCGTCGGAAGAACAACGCGATCGGATGAGGAGGCGGGCGCGATGACGAACTCGAACGAGCTGGAGACGGGGAGCGACGAACTGACGACCGACGCCGGGATGCTGGCGCCCGGGGCCGGGCCGATGGTCGAGGGAGCGCTCGCGCTCGCTCTCGACGAGGACGTCGAGGAGGGGGAGGGCGAGGAGACCGGCGGCCGCCGCCGCAAGCGCCGCTCGCGTGCGCGCGCACGCACCATCTCGATTCGTCGCCTCAGCAAGACGGAGCTCAACCGCGGCAAGGCGCTCTATCCCGAGGTCGACTACTGGCGCCCGAAGAACCGCGCCGAGTGCGCCGACATGGAGCGCCCGTGCCCGTTCGTCTCGTGCAAGTACCACCTCTACATCGACGTCCACCCGGTGCGCGGCTCGATCAAGGTGAACTTCCCGGACGTCGAGGTCTGGGAGATGACCGAGACGTGTGCGCTCGACATCGCGGACCGCGGCGGGATCACGCTCGAGGAGGTCGGCGAGATCATGAACCTCACGCGTGAGCGCGTGCGTCAGGTCGAGACGGCGGGCCTCGCGCGCCTGCAGGCGATGGACGACGTCGCGCGCCTCAAGGACTACGTCTACTGACGCGGCGCGCCTTCGCGGCGCGCGTCGTCAGCGCGGCGTGTTCTCGCCGCCGCCCGGGTTCGCGTTGGCTGCGTCGTCTCGGGGAGGCGGCGCGGACTCCGTCTTGCGGGGCCCTTCGACGGCCTCGGCGACCTGCCGTCCGAGCTTCGAAAGTTCCCCGAAGAGAGAGCGCGCGAGCGGCTCGGCCGTCGCGCCCACCTTCTGGATCACGCGCTCCGCCTCCTGCGTCACCTGACGCAGCGATGCGTCGTGGGAGGCGCGCTCGAGCAGGATGTTCGCGGCGTTGCGGAGATGTTCAGCGGCTTCGGCCAGCTCGCTCGTCGCGCTCGTCCCCGCATCGGGAGGCGCGCTCGCGGGGCGTTCTGTGGAAGGCGGAGGCCGGTCGGAGGGAGTCTCGCTCATGACCGGAGCGTGGCCCCCGCCGCATCACTTGGCCATGGCCGCGTTGGGGGTCAGCGGCAGTCCGGACGCCAGAAGAGGACTTCGTTGTTCGACTCGCGGCACTCGGAGACGTTGCCGTCTGCGGGCTCGAGCGGGTCGTAGAGCACCGCGTAGTAGTCGGTGACGGGCGCCATCCACGGCACCGTCAGTTCGACCACCTCGGAGCCGCCGGGCTCGAGGCGCGTGGTCGTGGTGACCTCGCCGATGCGCTCGCCGCCGCGCGTCGGAGCGCCGCGCCAGAACGAGACGACGACGCCCTCGCCGATGCGCTCGAGTCCGAAGTTCTGCACGTTCACGCGGAGCGTGATGGTCCCTGCGCCGCAGGTGTAGTTGCCGCGGCCGCCCCACAGATCGGGCGTGACGAGGACGTCGGCGCCCTCGCGGAGGTTCTGGCGATAGCTGTTCGTCCCGCGCCAGGACGGCTCCTCGCGGCGGGGGATCGTGCCGTCCTCGTTCACGTTGCTGACGTGGTAGCTGTGCTGATTCCAGATGCGCCGCGCGCCGACCCACGCGCCGCGGCGGTCGCCCCAGATGAAGACGCCGGCGTCCGTCCACCAGTCGCGGATGAAGAAGGCCTCGTTGTTCGAGCCGAAGACGATCTCCGCGTCGCCGTCGTTGTCCACGTCGGCGATGGTTGGGTTCTCGGTGCGCGTGCGCGAACTGCTGTTGCGGCGGAAGACCTCGCGGCCCGTCGTGCCGTCGTAGACGCGGAAATACTGCTGGTCGTTGTAGACGACCTCGGCCGCGCCGTCGCCGTTGAAGTCGAAGACGCTCGAGCCGGTGCCGGCGGAGGAGTCGTCGTTGGTCGGGCTCTGCCAGCGCAGGCCCGCGTCGGCGCAGCCGCGGCCGGGCGCCGTGCAATCGAAGTCGTAGACGCCGTAGGCGTTGCCGTGGGCGACGCCGACCTCCGGGCGCCCGTCGCCGTCGAAGTCGGCCACCGTGGGCGCGCCGCCGATGCTGTCGCGCACGCGCCCGACGAGGTCGCGCACCCAGAGCTCCACGCCAGTGAGGTTGTCGAGGAGGCGCAGGTAGCCGCTGCTCACGAGCACGACCTCGACGCCCGGGTTGGCGGGGAGGATGTCGGCGATGGCGCAGAAACCGTCGGGGTGGTCGGTCGTCCAGAGGATGTCGCCGTTGGCGCGGTAGGCCGTCTTGCCGGCGATGACCTCCTGGACGCCGTCCTCGTCGAGATCCGCGATGCACGAGAGCGGGCCGAGGAAGGTGTTGTTGTGGCCGCGCCCGGCCTCGATCGGGCCGGTGAAGCGGCGCTCGCCGGTGCGCCCCTCGAGCACCGTGCGTCCGACGATCACCTCGATCTCGCCGTCGCCTTCGAGATCGGCCAGCGCCGGTCCGCCGCCGATGGATGGGCTCAGGCGTGGCCCGCGCTCCGACGCGACCGGGTAGGGCGACTCCCAGAACAGGGTGCCATCGCTGCGGATGGCGTAGGTGGCGGAGTACGAGCCGAGGCCGACGATCTCGGGGCGCCCATCGCCGTCGAGGTCGCCCGCCGCGAGGTTGCCCGTCGCCTCGAAGACGCCCTGTTCGAGCTCGGTGGGCGGGTAGGTGATCGTCTCGCGCGTCTTCGGCTTCCAGATGCGGAGGATGCCGGGCGGCTCGTCGCGGCGGATGGTCGGGTACGAGACGAAGACGACCTCGGGCTCGACGGTGCGCCCGTCGGGGTCGACGTCGACGACGAGCGGCGTCATGCAGACGTTGAGCGCGTCGGAGTGCACGACCGTCCCGTCCGGCCAGCTGCGCTCGAGCACCGGATCTTCGAAGGGCAGGATGGTGGGCGTCGTGCGGCAGGTGGCCGGGTTCGGCGGCGGGCCGAGGGGCGGCTCCGCGTCCACGCCGATCACACCGCCGTCGAGTCCGAGGTCGGTGCCGAGGTCGCTGCCGAGATCGACCATGGCGTCCGGCCCGAGGTCGAGCGTCGCATCCGGGCCGAGATCGAAGGCGGCGTCCGCTCCGCCGTCGAGGAGGGCCCCGTCGATCGCGCCATCGAGCGCGCCGTCCACCGTCGCATCGGGGCCCGCGTCGGTCGGCTCCGAGCGTTGAAAACTCATGTAGCAGCCGGCGTTGGCGGCCACGGCGAGGAGGAGCGCGGGGGCGAACAGGCGTGAGCGCATGGGTGCGAGCGCGCCAGGAGTCATGTTTCGTGCCACGTCGAGGTCCTCTGTTTCGCCTTGTAAATCAAGCGCTTGCGGGCTCGCAGGAGGTCATCCCGGGCGCCCGTCGTCGCAATCGTCAGCGATGTGACGGCAGCGCGCCAGTCGCCGCACGCCCGGCGACGGGGTTCACGAGCGCGCCGAGCCCCTCGATCGCGACCTCGACGACGTCGCCCGGAACGAGCGGGCCCACGCCCGCGGGTGTGCCGGTGAGGATGAGATCCCCGGGCAGCAGCGTCATCACGCAGGAGATGGAGGCCACGAGCGTCGCGACGGGGAAGACCATGTCGCGCGTGCGCCCGTCCTGCCGGAGCGTCGCGCCGACACGCACCGTGAGGCGCAGGTCGTCGGGCGAGAGGTCCGTCTCGATGAAGGGGCCGCAGGGGCAGAAGCCGTCGAAGCCCTTGGCCCGCGTGAACTGGACGTCCTTGCGCTGCAGGTCGCGCGCGGTGACATCGTTCGCGATGGTGAAGCCGAAGATGCCGGCGCGCGCCTCGTTTTCGCTCGCGTCGCGCAACGTGCGGCCGACGACGACGGCGAGCTCGCCCTCGTGCTCGACGCGGCTGCTCGCGGCCGGGAGCGGGATGGTCGCGCCGGGGCCGATGAGCGCCGTCGGCGGCTTCAGGAAGAGCAACGGTTCCGCGGGGACGTCGTTGCCGAGCTCGGCGGCGTGCGCGCGGTAGTTGCGGCCGACGCACACGATCTTGGAGGGGCTGACGGGAGGGAGGCGTGGACCTTCGTCGAGCGTGACCTCCGTGGCCGTCTCAGCGCCGCCCAGCCAGGGGGCCGCCGTCCACAGGAGGGCACGGGAGTCGTCGATCAGGCGGGCGAAGGACACGTCGCCGACGTGGGGCACTCGCACGAAGCGCATGCCCGCGGTTCTACCTCATCGCTGGGTGATCACGATCGTCGCATCGTCACGGAGGGTGATGGCGCCGCCCTCGCCGCCGCAGCCCCAACAGGTCGACCAGAGCAGCTCGCGGCGCGAGGTCACGCCGTACGCGACGACGACGGGGACGGCTTCGTTCTCGAGGATGAAGCTCGCGGCGTGGTGAAAGGAGCCATCCGGCATGACGTAGAGCGCGGCGAGGAGCGAGTCCGGCCCGCTCGTGCCCGCCACGATCCACACGGACTCTCCGTCCGCCGGTGCCCAGACGAGCACGCCGTTCATGGCGGCCCAGCCGCCGAGGGAGTCGCGCGTCTGGCCTCCGCGGCCGAGGGCGCGGTCGACGTCGTCGGCGTCGAAGGGCGTGAAACGCGGCGCGAAATGCGCGAGCACGGGGACGCTCGCGAGGATGCGCCGAAGCTCGGGGGTATCGACCGTCCGGTCTTGAAAAATCGAGCGGTTGCGCGCGACCTGCGGGTAGGGGACCTCGGCGTCGTCGCCGCTGCAGCAGCGGAAGCCGAGGCCTTCACTCGTCGTCGCGGA
>Ga0172373_10011984_pt1 | contig 10253 bp, 8 predicted proteins | sample Lak10m_2_FD_114546 | JGI IMG/M metagenome (GOLD analysis project Ga0172373, IMG submission 114546) | Freshwater microbial communities from Kabuno Bay, South-Kivu, Congo - kab_092012_10m | ecosystem: Environmental > Aquatic > Freshwater > Lake | place: Democratic Republic of the Congo: South-Kivu...
ATCGACGCCGAGACGGCCAACACGCTGGACGAGCGCCAGAGCCTGAACCTGATCTTCCTGCCCGGGTTCTCCACCAAGGACCAGATTTCCGACGTTTCCGGGCGCGGCGTCGGCATGGACGTGGTGAAGACCAACATCCAGAAGCTCAACGGCCGCGTCGACGTCACCTCCGTCGTCGGCCAGGGGTCCACTTTCCGCATCATGCTGCCGCTGACCCTGGCGATCCTGCCGGTGCTGATGGTGCGCCTCGGCTCGCAACCTTTCGCCGTGCCGCTTTCCATGGTGCGCGAAATCCTGCCGATCCGCGGCGAGGACGTACAGCGCGTGTCGGGCAAGGCCACGATGATCGTGCGCGAGGAAGTCCTGCCGATCCGCACCCTGGCCAGCCTGATCGGCTGGCAGGAGTCCAGCGTTCCCTCGTTCGGCGTCCTCATGCAGTGCGGCGAGAGCACGTTCATCATGGCGATCGACAGCTTCATCGGCCAGGCCGACGTGGTCATCAAGCCGTTGCACGACATCAAGCCCAAGGGCATCGCCGGCGCCACGCTCACCGGCGACGGGGCGATCGTGCTGGTGCTGGACATGGAAGCCCTGCTGTCCATGGAAACCCAGGAAACGCGGGCCGCGTTGTTCGCCTGATTCCGCCGAGGCATCCAGACCGAGGAAACGCGCATGAAATACAAAGTCGAGCCGACCAGCAAAGAGCGCGTGATGCGGGAGGGCGACTTTATCGTCTCCAAGACCGACCTCAAGGGACGCATCACCTACGGCAACCGCATCTTCATCGAGTTTTCCGGCTACACCGAGGAAGAGCTCCTCGGTGCGCAGCACAACATCATCCGCCATCCGGACATGCCGCGCGCGGTGTTCAAGCTGCTGTGGGACACCATCCAGTCCGGTAAGGAATGCTTCGCCTATGTGAAGAACATGTCCAAGGACGGCGGCTTTTACTGGGTGTTCACCAACGTCACGCCCTCCTACGACACCCAGGGCAACATGATCGGCTACTACTCGGTGCGTCGCAAACCTAAGGCCAGCGGCGTCGCAGTAGCCACCCAGGTCTACAAGGCGATGTTGGAAGCGGAACAGAAAGCCGGTCCCAAGCACGCGATGGAAGCTTCGACCAAGATTCTGGTCGACATCTTGAACGAAAAAGGATTGAGTTATGAAGAACTGGTCCTTGCAATTTAAGATCCAGGCTGTCGCCTATATCTACACCGCCCTGCTGCTCGGCTTGCTGGCGATCACATTCTATGAACACGGCTTTCACGCGCACTATCTGGCTTTCGCCGTGATCAGCATCGGTTATGCCGCCTTCGTCATTACCGGCACGCCCAAACTGCTGAAACCGATCTCGGACATCAGCGCAGTGGCCGGTGAAGTCAGCGAAGGCTTCTTCGACAAGCGCATCACCCACATCCAAAGCAACGACGAGCTCGGTAAACTTTCCTGGCAGATCAACGACATGCTCGACCAGCTGGAGGCCTGCTTCCGCGAGGTCAACACCACGTTCCAGTACGTCAGCCAGGGCAAGTATTTCCGCCACGCTTATCCGGAAGGCCTGCACGGTACCTTCCGCCACACCATGGAACAGGTCAACCGCTCGGTGGAGCGCCTCGAGCAGAGCACCAAATACATGCTGCGCAACGAGCTCAATTCCAACCTCAGCCACCTCAACGCCAGCAACCTGCTGAAAAACCTGCGCCTCAATCAGCAGGACCTGATCAGCATGCACGAAAAGCTGCACGAGGTGACCGACATCTCGCGCACGACTGCGGAGGACGCGCTGCAAAGCAAGGCCTCGATCGAGGACATCGTCGCCACCCTCAACCGCATCACGCAGATGGTGGGCGACATCAACGGCAACATCAACACGCTGAACACCCAGAGCCAGGAGATCAGCAAGGTGGTGCAGCTGATCACTACCATCGCCGACCAGACCAACCTGCTGGCGCTCAACGCCGCGATCGAGGCGGCCCGTGCCGGCGAGGCCGGGCGCGGGTTCGCGGTGGTGGCAGACGAAGTGCGCAAGCTGGCCGAGAACACCAAGAAGGCCACCACGGAAATCGCCACTGTGATGACCAACATCCAGCACCAGGCCGAGGGCATGCTGGTGCAATCCGACCAGATGAAGCAGATGGCCGACCAGTCCAGCAGCACGGTCAGCGATTTCGAACACAAATTCACCGATTTTGCCCGCTCGGCGCAGGACACGCTGGTGCGCGTCAGCTACGCGCAGGATGTCAGTTTCGCCTCGCTGGTCAAGGTCGATCACCTGCTGTACAAGCAGAACGGCTACATCCTGCTCACCGATCCCAGCATTGCCGCCGAGGCCCAGCGCGAAGTCGGCGTGGATCACCATTACTGCCGGCTCGGCGTCTGGTACGAAAGCGGTCATGGCGCAGCGTCCTTCAGCGGCACCGCCTCCTACCGGCAACTGGACGCGCCGCACGCCAGGGTGCACGACAAGATTCACGAGGCCACGGGGTATCTCAGCATGAACTGGGAGCATGACCGTGCCCTGCAGGCTAGGATCATGGCCGCTTTCGAAGACGCCGAACGCGCCAGCGATGAGGTGCTGACCAGCATCGATCGCATCGTGGCGGAGAAGCACGCCGCCTAAATTCATTCAATTACCTGACGGAATCATTCATGCAAGACCAGGCATTCATCGGACGTCAACCTATCCTCGACGCCAAGCAGCAGATCATCGGATACGAACTGCTGTTCCGCCATAGCGCAAGCGCACAGAACGCGATGATCGAGGACGATCTCAAGGCCTGCGCGCGCGTCCTCGTCAACACGCTTTCCGACATGGGCGCGCAATGGCTGCTCGGCGACAAGCTGGCGTTCATCAACGTCAACGCGGAAATGCTGCACAGCGAGTTCCTCGAACTGCTGCCGCCGCAGCGCACGGTGCTGGAAATCCTGGAAACCGTGGTGCCGAACGAAGACGTGATCGCGCGTTGCAAGGAACTGCGCGCGCAGGGTTTCCAGATCGCGCTGGACGACCACATCCCCAGCGCCGAGAGCGCGGCGCTGCTCGGTTGCAGCAACTACGTCAAGCTGGACATCCGCCACCACGGCCTGGAAAAGGCCGGCAAGATCTGCGCGGCGCTGAAGACGCTGCCGCTCAAGCTGATCGCGGAAAAAGTCGAGACTCATGAAGAGTTCGAAGCCTGCAAGAAACTGGGCTTCCACTTCTTCCAGGGCTATTACTTCGCCCACCCGGAAACGCTCACGGCACGCGTCATCAACCCTTCCTACGCCACCGTGCTGGAACTGCTCAACCTGGTCAGCAAGAAAGCCGAGATGCGCGACATCGAGAACGGCTTCAAGCGCGACCCGGCGCTGTCGTTCAAGCTGCTGCGCTACATCAACTCGGTAGGCTTCGGCCTCTCCTGCGAGATCCAGTCCATCCGCCACGCGCTGACCATCCTCGGCACCCAGCAGCTCTATCGCTGGCTCACGCTGCTGATGGTCACGGCCGGCGAGAACGCCACCGCCCCGGCGCTGATGAAGACCGCCATCACCCGCGGCCGCCTGACCGAACTGCTGGGCGAAGGCTTCTTCGACAAATCCGAACGCGACAACCTGTTCATCGTCGGCGTGTTCTCGCTGCTCGATGCGATGCTGGAAATGCCGATGGACCAGGTGCTCGACAAGGTGCTGCTGCCCGATGCCGTGAACGAGGCCCTGCTCACCCGCGAAGGCGTCTACGGTCCCTTCCTGCAGCTGACCGAGGCCTGCGAGGGCGCGCATATCGAGCGCATCAACGAACTGGCGATGTCGTTGCAGCTGGATCCGGAAAAGGTCAACAGCTGCCATATCGCCGCGCTGGCCTGGGTCGAAGATCTCGGCGTCTGAGGAGCATTCCATGCAGCAGGAACAAGCGCTCGCCTACATGCACAACCTCCTGCGCACGATGCTGGAGAAAAAAGCCTCCGACCTCTTCATCTCCGCCGACTTCCCGCCGGCGATGAAGATCGACGGCAAGATGACCAAGATCGGCCCGCAGAATCTCAGCGGTGAGCACACCAAGGCGTTCGCCTATGCGCTGATGAACGAAAAGCAGCGCGCCTCGTTCGAGGAAACCAAGGAGTGCAACTTCGCGATCTGGCCCAGGGAGATCGGCCGCTTCCGCGTCAACGTCATGGTGCAGCAGGAAAAGGTCGCCATGGTGCTGCGCACCATCACCACCAAGATTCCGAATTTCGACGAGATGGGCCTGCCGCCGCAGCTGAAGGAAGTGATGATGGCCAAGCGCGGCCTGATCATCCTAGTCGGCGGCACCGGCTCCGGCAAGTCGACGACGCTGGCCGCGCTGATCGACTACCGCAACGAACACTCCTACGGCCACATCATCACCATCGAAGACCCGGTGGAGTACGTGCATCCGAGCAAGAACTGCCTGATCACGCACCGCGAAGTCGGGCGCGACACGCTGGACTGGTTCCCGGCGCTGAAGAACACCCTGCGCCAGGCGCCGGACGTAATCCTGATCGGCGAGATCCGCGACCGCGAAACCATGGAATTCGCGCTCGCCTTCGCCGAAACCGGCCACCTGTGCATGGCGACGCTGCACGCCAACAACTCCAACCAGGCTATCGACCGCATCATCAATTTCTTCCCGGAAGAACGCCACGCCCAGCTGCACATGGACCTCTCGCTCAACCTGCGCGCTTTCATCTCGCAGCGCCTGGTACCGAAAAAAGGCGGTGGCCGCTGCGCCGCCATCGAGATCCTGTTGAATTCACCGCTGGTGGCCGACCTCATCCTCAAGGGCGAGACCAACATGATCAAGGAAGCCATGTCGAAGTCGGTCGAACTCGGCATGCAGACCTTCGACCAGGCGCTGTTCAACCTGTGCGAGGAAGGCCGCATCACCGAAGACGACGCCCTGCGCAACGCCGACTCGATCAACGAGCTGCGCCTCAAGTTCAAGCTGCACAGCAAGACCTCCAAGGTGCATGACGCCGGTGACCGCATCGCCCATCTGTCGCTGCACGAGGACGCCAAGGAAGATGAGGAAGAAGCCCCCGCCCGGCCAGCCTCCCGCCGCGCCTGCAGCCGCTCCCGCCAAACCGACGGCCTGACCGCATGATGGAATACGCATTACTGATTGCCGTGGTCGCCGCGGTCTGGTTCTGGTTCGACAGCATCCACGCGCGCGAAATCGCCATCGAAGCCGGCCGGCAGATCGCCAGCCGCGACGGCCTGCAACTGCTGGACGAGACCGTCGCCGTCGCCCGCTTGCGCGCCGCGCGCGACGACATGGGCCGCATGCGCCTGCAGCGCACCTACAGCTTCGAAGTCAGCGACACCGGCGCCGACCGCCTCACCTGCAGCCTGACCCTGCTCGGCAAGCGCCTGCAGCAGGTCGAGATTCCGCCGGTGCGCGACAACGTGGTGCAGCTGTTCCACTGAGCGCCACAGCCGGCAAGCTATCGCGATGACCCTTGGCCTTTCGTATTGCGGAAGGTTCGCCCCCTCCCCCACCGGCCCCCTGCACTTCGGCTCGCTGCTGGCCGCGGCCGGCAGCTATCTCGACGCCCGCAGCCGGGACGGCCGCTGGCTGGTTCGCATGGAAGACCTCGACCCCCCGCGCGAAATGCCCGGCGCCGCCGCCGGCATCCTGCACACGCTGGAAGCCTACGGCTTCGAATGGGACGGGCCGGTGCTGTATCAAAGCAGCCGGCATGACGCCTACGAAACCGCGCTGGAACAGCTGCGGCAAAGCGGCATGTGCTATCCCTGCGGCTGCACCCGCAAGGAAATCGCCGATTCCGCGCTGCCGGGCATCGAAGGCCCGGTCTACCCCGGCACCTGCCGTGACGGACTGCACGGCCGCGAAGCGCGGGCCTGGCGCATGCTTACCGACAGCAGCGAAACCGCCTTCGAGGACAGGCTGCAGGGACGCCAATCGCAGCATCTGGCACGCGACATCGGCGATTTCGTGCTGAAGCGCGCCGACGGGCTCTTTGCCTATCAGCTGGCGGTGGTCATCGACGATGCCGCGCAGGGGGTGACCGACGTCGTGCGCGGGGCCGACCTGCTCGATTCCACGCCGCGCCAGATCTGGCTGCAACAGGTGCTGAAACTGCCCGTGCCGCGCTATCTGCACCTGCCCGTCATGGTCAACGCCGCCGGCGAAAAACTCAGCAAGCAGACGCGGGCACCTGCGCTCCAGACTGAACGCCCCGGGCCGGCGCTCTGGCAGGCGCTGGCGGTATTGGGCCAGCAACCGCCCGCAGACCTGCGAAACGCGACGCCGCGCGACCTCTGGGCCTGGGCGCTGATGCACTGGAACACCGACCGGCTGCCGCGCCGGCGCAGCATTCCGCAACCCCCGGAAGCCGTGGCGTGATCGCGCGGACTGCCCGGCCGCCAGCGCCCCCGGTGCATGCTATGATGCCGGCCTCATGAAAGACACCCTCACCCGCTTCCTGTTCGAACATGCCGCGATCCGCGGCGAAATTGTCCACCTCGACGCCACCTGGCACACCGTGCTGCAGCAGCACGACTATCCGCCGCCGCTGGCGCAGGCGATGGGCGAGTTGATGGCCGCCGCTGCCCTGCTGACAGCCACCCTCAAGCTGAAAGGTTCGCTGGTGCTGCAGATCCAGGGCAAGGGGCCGGTGTCGCTGCTGGTCGTGGAATGCACCGGCGACCTCACCATGCGCGCCACCGCCAAATGGCAGGGCGAACTGCCCGAAAGCGGCCTACCCGCGCTGATCGGCGACGGCCGCTTCGTGATCACGCTGGACCCCAAGAACGGCCAGCAGACCTACCAGGGCATCGTGCCGCTGGAAGGCGACAGCATCGCGGACATCCTGCAGAACTACATGACGCGGTCCGAACAGCTCGAGACCCGGCTGTTCCTGGCCTCGGATACCGAGCAAGCCGCCGGGCTGCTGCTGCAGAAACTGCCGCAACAGGCGGGGCATGACGACGAGGCCTGGCCGCGCCTGGGCATGCTGGCGGAAACGGTAAAAGCGGACGAACTAATGGCGCTGGATGCCGGCACATTGTTGCGCCGGCTGTTTCATGAAGAAGACGTGCGCCTGTTCGAAGCGCAGCCGGTGCGCTTTTTCTGCACCTGCTCGCGCGACAGCGTGGCCAACATGCTGCGCTTGCTGGGCAAGGACGAAGTCGACGGCGTCATCGCCGAGCGCGGCGAGGTCGAGGTGCATTGCGATTTCTGCAACTGCCGCTACGGCTTCGACGCAATCGACATCGAACAGGTGTTCGCCAGCGCCATCCACACGCCCGCCAGCCCCACCAAGCACTAGGAAGGCGAATCCGGCTCAGGCCGGCCCGGCGCCGCCGAACAGCAGCGCCTCGAAAGCCGCCGCCGGCAGCGGCTTGCTGAACAGGTAGCCCTGCAGCTCGTCGCAGCCGATACCGTGCAGGAAAGCCTGCTGGTAGGGCGTTTCCACGCCCTCGGCGATCACGCGCAGGTTGAGGCTGTGTCCCAGGCCGATGATGGCCTTGAGAATGGCGACGTTGGAAGGCACGGTTTCCAGCGTGGCGACGAAAGTGCGATCGATCTTCAGCCGGTCCACCGGAAAATCGCGCAGGTAGGCCATGCTGGAATAGCCGGTGCCGAAGTCGTCGATGGCCAGCTTGACGCCGATCTTCTTGAGGTCATGCAGCGTCATGATGAAGTGGCCGGTATCTTCCGCCAGGCTGCTCTCGGTGATTTCCAGCTCCAGCGCGCGCGGGTCGAGGCCGGTTTCCAGCAACACCGCCTGCACCGTCTTTGCCAGGCTGGTGTGGCGGAATTGCCGCGGCGAGACGTTGACCGCGATGGGCATGTCGCGCCCCAGGCGCGCATTCAGCGGACCGGCGAAACGACAGGCTTCCTGCAACACCCAGCGCCCGATATCCTCGATCAGGCCGGTCTCCTCGGCGATGGGAATGAAATCCGCGGGGGAAATCATCGCCTCGCCCGGCGGCTGCCAGCGGATCAGCGCCTCGGCGCCGCAAACGCGGCCGCTGCTGAATTCCACCTTGGGCTGGTAGTAGAGCAGGAACTCCTCGTTCTCGATCGCGCGGCGCAGACGATACTCGATGTCCAGACGCTGCATCAGGATCTGGTTGAGTTCGCGCGTATAGAACTGGAAGTTGTTGCGCCCGGACTGCTTGGCCTTGTACATCGCCGAATCGGCCTGCTTGAGCAGGCTGTTCGAATCGTGCCCGTCGTCGGGGTAGATGCTGATGCCGATGCTGCACGAAACGATGAAGTCGCGCCCCTCGATCACGCAGGGCTCAGCCACCGCGGCGAGCACGCGCTGCATGCTCAGGGCGATATCCTCGACCTTATGCAGGCTGGTCACAAGCAGCACGAACTCGTCCCCGCCCAAGCGTACCACGGTGTCGGATTCGCGCACACACTTGCTGAGGCGCTGCGCCATGGTCATCAGCAGTTCGTCGCCGATGTGGTGCCCCATGCTGTCGTTGATCAGCTTGAACTGGTCGAGATCGACGAAAGCCACCGCCACCTTGCTGCCGAAGCGGTCGGCGAACCCCATGCACTGCTGCAGCCGGTCGGCCAGCAGGGTGCGGTTGGGCAGGCCGGTGAGCGCGTCGTGCGTGGCCTGGTATTCGATCTGCTGCTCGTAGTTCTTGCGCTCGGTGATGTCCTCCACCGTGCCTTCGTAGAACAGCAGCCGGCCCTCGTCATCGCGCACTTCGCGCGCGTTTTCGGTGATCCAGATGACGTCGCCGTTCTTGCGGTAGACCTGCGCGTCGAAATTCTTCACCTGACCGAAGCGGCTCATGAGGCCGATGAATTCGTCGCGCTTTCCCGGCTCGACGTAGAGCTGCTTCTGGATATCGGAGATGCCCAGCGCCAGATCCTCGGGCGAATCGTAGCCGTAGATGCGCGCCAGCGCCGGGTTGAAGTTCAGGTATTGGCCGGTGGCCGAGGTCTGGTAGATGCCTTCGATGGCGTTCTCGAAAATCGAACGGTAGCGCTCCTCGGCGGCGCGCGCGGTCTGCTCGCTCTGCTTGCGCAGCGTGATGTCCTGGATAAAGCCTTCCAGCGCCTCGATCTGGCCGCCGTCGTTGTAGAGCGGACTGCCGCGCTCCCACACCCAGCGCACCTCGCCGTCGGCGCGGCGGATGCGATATTCGAGGTCGAAACGCTCGCCCGTCACCACCGATGCCTCGATGCGCTCGCGAACCCAGTCGCGGTCTTCCTCCAGCGTCACCTCTTCGTAAGACACTTTTTCGTTCTGCAGCAGCGCCTCGACCGGGTAGCCGGTCAGCGCCTCGCAGCCCTGGCTGACGAACACCATGGTCCAGCGGGCGTCGTAGAGGCAGCAATAGACCATGCCCTCGAGGTTGTCGATCAGGGTATCGAACATGCGCTGCCTGTCCTGCAGCAATAGCTGCAGGTTGGCGGTCAGTCGCGGGCGGGCAGAGTGCGGAGCCTCGCCTGCGCCGGAAAACTTATTTTCCGCGGGGCAGGAAATAGACATTTTTTAATCGCGATTGGGAGTCCGCACTGACACTAGCAGCATTCATGCCCGGGCAGGAATGCCCGTTGCAGGCGGCTTCACAGCAAAGGCAACCGCGGCGATGCACCGGGTCAGTGCGCCCGCCCTGCAGCACGCCTCAAAATGGGCCGGCCGGTTCAGGCGCCGGTCTGGCGCACGCGCTCGAACAGGCAGATGGACGCGGCGATGGCGGCGTTGAGCGATTCCATGCCGCCGGGCATCGGGATGGTGACGCGCGCGCCGGCCGCTTCGACCAGGGCCGGACTGAGGCCGGCCCCTTCGTTGCCCACCATCAGCGCAAGCGGCCCGCGCAGGTCGGTCTGGTACAACGACGCGCCGTCCATGCAGGTCGCCAGCACCTTGCCTTGAAAGCCACGGGCAACGGCGGCGAGGTCGGCACGCTCGACGACAGCCAGCCTGAAATGCGCGCCCATGCCGGCGCGCAGCACCTTGGGCGACCAGGCGTCGCAGCAGCCGGTGGAAAGCCAGACCGCCTGCACGCCAGCCGCCGCCGCCGAGCGCAGGAGGGTGCCGAGGTTGCCCGGGTTCTGGATGTCTTCGAGCAGCAGGGCGAATTGGACTGAGGCAGGTTGCATGGCTTCGGGCAGCGGCAGGGTGGCAAGCAGACCGAGCGGCGTATCCAGCATCGACAATTCGTTGAACAGGCCATCCGGCAGCACCACGGTCCGCGCCACCGCATCGCCGGCCAGCAGTGCCGCGACTTCGGGATGGCGCAGCGCACCTTCGGCG
>Ga0172373_10011988_pt1 | contig 10252 bp, 8 predicted proteins | sample Lak10m_2_FD_114546 | JGI IMG/M metagenome (GOLD analysis project Ga0172373, IMG submission 114546) | Freshwater microbial communities from Kabuno Bay, South-Kivu, Congo - kab_092012_10m | ecosystem: Environmental > Aquatic > Freshwater > Lake | place: Democratic Republic of the Congo: South-Kivu...
CGAGGATCAGCCGCTCCTTCGCCGTCTCGACGTCGGCGCGCGTGATGTCGCCGCGGATGTCCATCTCGCTCACGACCTCATTCGCGAGCGCGTTCACGAGCCACGGCTGGCCGCCCGCCAGCTCGATCAAGCGTGCGATGGCCTCGTCGTCGAACACGGCGTCGGCCTCGGGCAGCTCGCCCGCGAGCAGCGGCCCGAGCACGCGGCGCACGCGCGGCTCGGTGAGCTTGCTGACGAGCGAGTCGAGGTGCGTGGCGCGCGCGAGGATCAGCCGCTCCTTCGCCGTCTCGACGTCGGCGCGCGTGATGTCGCCGCGGATGTCCATCTCGCTCACGACCTCATTCGCGAGCGCGTTCACGAGCCAGGGCTGGCCGCCCGCCAGCTCCGAGAGGCGGGTGAGCGCGTCGTCGGAGAACACTTGCCCCGTCGCCGCGGTGTGTTGCTCCACGAGCGCACGCACCTCGTCATCGCTGAACGTGCCGAGCGTCAGCGACTTCAGCTTCACGTTGAAGGGGCTCGACGTGCCGAGCCGATTCGCGTCGCCACCGCTCGCGAGTTTGTAGTCGCGGACGTCGCGCAGGCCGCACAACATCACGGACCACGGCGCCCGCGCGGGACGGTCGGGGAAGCCCGCCCGGAGCTGACGCAGCACCGCGATGAGGCTCTGGCCACGCAGCGCGTCGATCTCGTCGAGCAGCAGCACCACGCGCCGTGGGCAGCGCGCGCACCACGCGGAGAGCACGTCCGTGAGCAGCCGATCCGAGGAAAGGTCCTCCGGCAATGCGTCGGGTCGCAGTTCTTTCGGGAGTTGCGCGGCGGCTTCGGTCACGAGCTGGCGGACGAGCAGACGCTGCGCAGCGAGGGTGTCGTCGCCCGCGGCCTCCGCAGCCTCACAGCTCATGTACACGGCCGCATAGTCCTCGCCCGCCGAGAGCGAGCGCGCGAAGGTCCGCAGGAAGGTCGTCTTCCCCGATTGCCGCGGCGCGTGCAGCACGAAATAGCCGCCCATCGCCACGATGCCCGGGGCCTCCGGCACGCGCGGAAGCGGGGGCACCATGTAGTGCTGGTGCTCCTCGCACGGCCCCGTCGTGTTGAAATACTTCGGGATCGGCGGATAGACGCGTTTCTCGATCATCGCGGACCGATGAGAGTATCACCGCGACGCAACCCAGTCGCTCCATGACTCGAAGGGACGCGGGCCCTTCGAACATGTTGTGCTCTTTGCGCGAGTTCGTGGCGGAACGGTGGGCTCATAGCCGCCGTCATCATCATCACGCGGAGTCGTGCGAGAGAATGGTGGCTCTCATTGGGCCTCTCGGGGGTATTCGTTGATTTGCCTATTCTCCGCTTTGGCGAATCCCGACTTCTCGAGCGAAAATAAATGGATTCGCGAAGTCTGAGAAGGCGGGTCGAGTCACAAGTCGATCGCCTCGACCGGCAGCGAGCTGACGTCGATGCCGACGAAACGCGAGGCGACCTCGGCGAAGCGGCCGGGGAGGTCGGTGACGAGCAGGCGCAGCGAGCCGCCTTCGGTGCGGCCGCACGCGAGGTCGCGGTCGGCGAGGAAGGCGCGGAGCTCGGTCGCGGTGGCCTCGGCGCCATCGACGACGCGCACGGCGTGGCCCACGGCGCGCTCGGCCTCGGCGCGGATCACGGGGGCGAGCAGCGGATAGTGCGTGCAGCCGAGCACGAGCGTGTCGACGTCGTGCGCGGCGAGCGGCGCGAGGTAGCGGCGCACGGCGAGCGCGGGGACGTCGCCGTCGAGCCAGCCCTCTTCGACGAGCGGCACGAGCAGCGGCGCGGCCTGCTGGAAGACCTCGACGCGCGAGCTCTCGCCCGCGATGGCGCGCGGATAGGCGCCCGAGAGCACGGTGCCCGGCGTCGCGAGCACGCCGATGCGGCCGCTGCGCGTCGCGGCCACGCCCGCGCGTGCACCAGGCTCGATCACGCCGATCACGGGGATGTCGAGCTCGATGCGGAGCGCGTCGAGAGCCACGGCGCTCACGGTGTTGCAGGCGACGACGAGCAGCTTCACGCCGCGCTCGACGAGGCGCCGCCCGCAGCCCTGCGCGTACCGCACGACGGTCGCCGCGCTGCGCGTGCCGTAGGGGACGCGCGCGGTGTCACCGAGGTAGACGAGGTCTTCGCCGGGGAGCGCGTCACGCAGCGCGCGGGCGACGGTGAGGCCGCCGAGGCCGGAGTCGAAGACGCCGATCGGCGCCGTGGGCGAAGGGGCGGGCATGAGGAGGCGGCGCGTGTCGCGCGAGGATACGGGCGGCTCCGCGACGCGGCCAGCGTGCGCGCGCACGGGGCGCGATGCGGCGTCCACCCGAGACGAGGCTAGGCGCGGCTGCGCGCGGTTGATAGAGTCGCAGACGCTGCGCGTGTCGAAGCCTGAGCCTCAGATCCTGATCATCGACCGGGACGCGGCGCTCCGCGACGCCCTCGCGAACGCGCTGCGCGAGGCCGGGATCCCCACGATGATCGCGCCGGACGCCGCAGAGGCGCTCGCGGCGATGGTGTCGCCGCGCCCCGGGCTCGTGCTCTGCGGGCTGCCCGTCGACACGTCCATCGCGCTCCGCGACCGCGCGTACGCGGCGGGCGTCGGCGCCGATGATTTCACCTTCGTCGTGCTCGTCGATCACGGCGACGAAGTCGAACGTGCCTTCGACGGCTGCGCAGACGACGTGCTCCGCAAGCCGCAGAGCGCAGCGGAGCTGCGCCGCGCAGAGCTGCTCGGGCGCGTGCGCAGCCACCTGCGCCACCGCCATCACCTCGAAGAGCTCGCACGCAAGGAGCACGACGCGCAGGTGATGGTCGAACTCACGCAGGCGCTCGCGTCGTCGCTCGAGTTCCGCGAGATTCTCTTCACCGTCGTGCGGCGCATCGCCGACGTCGTGCGCGTCGATCGCGTGAGCATCGTGCTCGCGCCCGAGGACGCGAACGTCGGCTACGTCGTCGCGACGTCCGACGACGAGCAGCTCGCGAACCTGCGCCTCGACCTCACGAAGTACCCGGAAATCCAGCAGGTTCTGCGCACGCGCGAGCCACTCGGCATCACGGACGTCACGACGCATCCCGTGCTCGACGGCGTGCGCGACGACGTCACGCGCTCGGGGCTCGCCTCGCTCACGCTGCTGCCGATCGTGTGGGAAGAGCAGGCGATGGGCGTGCTCTTCCTGCGCGGCGCCTCTGCGCGCGGTGCGCTCACGCCGCGCGAGCTCGGCTTCTGCCAGGTCGTCGCCAACGCGACGGCGGTCGCGCTCCGCAACGCGCGCGTGATGCAGTCGCTCCGCGACGAGACGCAGCAGGTCACGTTCGCGCGCTTCGAGGCCGAGCGCCGCAGCCGCGCGCTCAAGCGCTACGCCGACTACTTCGCGTCCGCGGCCGACGGGCTCGCCGCCTTCGACGTGGAAGGTCGCCTGCTCTTCGGCAACCCGCGCGCGTTCGCGCTCATCGGCTACGCGGAGCACGAGCTCGTCGCGCACAAGCTGCGCGAGGTCGTGCACCCGGACGACGTGCTCCGCATGCGCACGCTCGGCGCGGGCTTCGCGCGGGGCGAGTTCCCGCGGGACGTCGACCTCCGCGTACGCCGCAAGGACGGCGCCGAGCGCACGCTCAACCTCAGCTTCTCGCCGCTCCTCGACGGTGAGGGCGCGGTGCTCTTCTCCTTCCGCGACGTCACCGAAGAGCGCGCGACCGCCGCCGAGCTCACGCAGACCAAGGAGTTCCTCGAGTCACTGATCGACGCGTCGGTAGACCCGATCGTCGCGGCCGATCTCACGGGCACCATCCGCCTCTTCAACAAGGGCGCGGAGCGCGTCTACGGCTACCCCGCCGCCGACGTGCTCGGGAAGATGAGCGTCGCGCGGCTCTACCCCGAGGATGGCGCGCGCGAGGTGATGCGCCTGCTGCGCTCACCGCAGCACGGCGGCGTCGGGCGGCTCACGAGCTTCCGCTGCGAAGCCGTCGACGCGAAGGGCGAGGTGATCCCCATCTCGCTCTCCGCCGCCATCGTCTATGACGGTGTCGACCCCGTCGCGACCTTCGGGATCTTCACGGATCTGCGCGACAAGTTGCGCGCCGAAGAACGCCTCGCGCAGGCGCAGGAGAAGCTCGCGATCACCGAGAAACAGGCGCTGATCGCCGAGCTCGCGGGCACCGCCGCGCACGAGCTGAACCAGCCGCTCCAGAGCGTGATGGTCTACGCGGAGATGCTCGTGCGGAAGCTCGCGGCGAACAGCAGCGAGCAGCAGTACGCGCGCACGGTCGTCAGCGAGGCCGAGCGGATGAAGGACATCGTCCGCAAGATCGGCAAGATCACGAAGTACGAGACGAAGTCGTACGTCGGCTCGCAGCGCATCCTCGACCTCGACAAGGCCGTCGGCGAAGCGCGCGAGAGCGACCCCGGGCGCCTCACCTCGTCGCGGCCGCCCGCACCCGCAGCGGCGCGCCCGAGTCAGGCCCCACCGGGCGCAGCGAGCCCGCCGGAGTTCGTCGTGCCGCGCCCGCCCGCGCTGCCCGTCGAGGAGATTCCGCGACGCAGCCAGCTCCCGCCGGGCGGCTTCCCGCGGCCCAGCCAGTCGCCGCCGAGCGGGCTGCGTCGGCCCTCGCCGCTCGGCCTCGAAGCGGGCGGCAGCGGCTTCCCGCTCGAAGGTGCGCCGCGACCGAGCCAGCTCCCGCCCGGCGGCTTTCCGCGGCCGAGCGCCGCTCCCCCGCCGCGTGAGTCCGCACCCGCGATGCCCTCCGCGATCTTCAAGAAGCCGCGCACGCCGGATCGCGGCGAAGGCAGCTCCGGCTCGGGCACGGGAGGCGCGCCATGACGACGCGCGACCGCAGCGAAACGCTCGATAGCGGCGACGTCAACGGCGGCACGCACGACGACATGGCGCGACTCGACCCCATCGCGCACGAGGGGGACACGCCCATGCCCCGCGCGGTCCGCGTCAGCGATGTGGTGCCGCACCGCGAGGGTTCGCTCACCGCGCCTACGCCAGAGCGCATGCTCGAGGCCGTCCTCGCGCTGAGTCGCACGCCCTTCGTCGAACAGCCCGACGACGAGATCGCGAGCGGCTACGTCGCGGCGCTCCGCGAGCTGCTGCCCGGCCGCCGCTTCTGCGTGCGCCTCGTCGCGCCCGACACGGGCGAGCTGCGCGTCGTCCACGCGACGGGTCGTCTCCGCCCCGAGACGCGCGAACGCCTCACGCTCTCGCACGAAGCGCTCACCCGCCACGCGCTCACCCTGCCGCTGCCCGGCGTGACGGCGAGCGACGCCTACGTGCCGCTCTTCGACGGGAACGCCGCGGGCTTCGACGTGCCCGTCGTCGACGGCGCGCGCTTCTTCGGCACGGTCGCCGTCGAGTACGCGCCCGGCCTCACGCCGCCCGCGCGCGACACCACGAGCGTCGTGCCCCTCGTGCTGCAGCTCGCGGCGACACTCCGCAACGCCCAGCTCTTTCGCGAGTCGGCGTATCTGCGCGACTACCTCGCGAAGCTGCTCGAGAGCGCCAACGCGCCCATCGTCGTGTTCGCGCCGGATCGCACGGTGAAGGTCGTGAACCGCGCCTTCCTCGCGCTCACCGGCTACGCACGCGAGTCGATCGTCGGGCACGATTTTCTCGGGCAGCTCCCGGACGGTGAGCGTCGCCGCCTGCTCGCGGTGCACGCGGCCGCGCTCCGCGGCGAATCGACGTCGAACCTCGAGTTCTCGCTCCCGCGCGCAACCTCGGGCTTCGTGCGGCTCTCGGTCAACGTCGCGTCGATCGCGAGCGCAGACGGCGAGATCGAGGGTGTCATCGCCGTCGGGCGCGACCTCACCGAGGTGCGCGCGCTCGAGCATCAGGTCATCCAGGCCGAGAAGCTCGCCACGCTCGGGCAGCTCGCGGCGGGCGTCGTGCACGAGCTCAACAACCCGCTCACGAGCATCACCGTCTACGCCGAGCACCTGCTCCGCAAGAACCAGCGCGCGGGCGGCGATCCGACGGATAGCGAGCGTCTCGGCCGCATCCTCGAGGCCGCGCAGCGCATCCTCAACTTCACGCGCGACCTCGTCACCTACGCGCGCCCGAGCGCCGAAGAGCCGCGCGAGGTCTCGCTCGAGTCGCTGCTCGAGCAATCGATCGTCTTCTGCGAGCACGTGCTCGGCGAGCGCGGCGTGACCGTCGAGCGACGCTACGCGACCGGGCTTCCCGCGGTGCTCGCCGTGCCCTCGCAGCTGCACCAGGTCTTCATCAACCTCATCACCAACGCCTGCCACGCGATGCCGGAGAACACGGGACACCTCGTGCTCGAGACGACGCGCGAGCGCGAGGGTGGGCCGATCACGGTGCGCGTCACCGACAACGGCAGCGGCATCCCGGCGGAGATCCGCGACCGCATCTTCGAGCCCTTCTACACCACCAAGAGCGAGGGCAAGGGCACGGGCCTCGGGCTCTCGATCGTGCGCAACATCGTGCACCAGCACAGCGGCGAGATCGCCGTCGAGAGCACGCCCGGCGCAGGCACGACCTTCCACGTCACGCTCTTCGGCCGAGGCTGACGCGGCCCTCGATTCCCGAGGCGCCGCGTCTACGACGATGCGACGGCGCCGCGCGCAGGCCGCAGCGTCGCCTCCCCCCGCCGCGCGAGAATCAGCCGAGATCGATGCGGCGCTCGATGAGGCGCGTCACGAGGCCATAGTCCTTCGCCTCGGGCGCGGTGAGCCAGAAGTCGCGGTCGGAGTCGTTCTCGATCTTCGCGAGGTCGCGGCCCGTCGCGGCGGCGACGATCTGGTTGTAGCGGCGCTTGAGCGCGACGATCTGGCGCGCGGCGATGTCGATGTCCGTCGACTGACCGCGCGTCACCGTCGAGGGCTGGTGCAGGAGGAAGCGCGAGTTCGGCAACGAGAAGCGCTGACCCTCGGCGCCGCCGAGGAAGATGAGCACCGCCGCCGACGCGACGAGACCGTTCGCGACGGTGCGCACGGGCGCGGCCGAGAAGCGGAAGAGGTCGTAGAGCGCGAAGCCGACGTCCGCGGCGCCGCCCGGCGAGTTCACGAACACGGTGATCGGCCGCGTCGCGTCCTTGCGCTCGAGGATGGCGAGCTGCATCGCGACCTTGCGGTAGAGCTCGTCGCTCACCTCTTCGCCGACGATGATGGTGCGCGACTCGAGGAGCTCGCTGTCGAGGCGGGGGCCACCAGCGTCCTTCGGCTCCTTCTCGGCGTGTTCTGCTTGGCGAATCATGGGTGCTCGTCCTCCTCGAAGAGCGCCGACGCTAGCACCGCGTCCGAGCGCGTGCCGTAGTCCGCGCATCGCCCCCGTCGGCGACGACCGCGCGCGGCCCGCGCACACAGCACGTTTCACACATTGAAACATTGTTTCACGCTTCTGAAACAGCGTTTCACGCCGTGAAACAACGTTTCATCTCCTCTCCGACGCTCACCACGCGGCCCTTCACGGCGATGCGCGTATCTCGCGTGCGCGCCCGACACACGGCGCTGGCATCGCGCTTGCGAAGCGTCGATGGGCAGCGCGACGCTGCCGCGGGGCCGGCCCCGCAAAGGAGACTCCCATGCTGTTCCGCCAGCTCTTCGATCCCGAGACCTCGACCTGGACGTACCTGCTCGCCGACGAGCACACGCGCGAAGCCGTGCTGATCGACCCCGTGCTCGAGCAGGTCGAGCGCGACCTGACGCTGCTCCGCGAGCTCGAACTCACGCTGCGCTACGCGGCCGACACGCACGTGCACGCCGATCACGTCACGGGCGCGGGCACGCTGCGCGAGCGCACCGGCGCGCGCACCGTGCTGAGCGAGCGCGGTGGCACGGGGCGCCCCGATCTCCTCGTGAAACAGGGCGATCGCGTGCCCCTCGGCCGCTACGCCCTCGAGGTGCGCGAGACGCCGGGGCACACCGACGGCTGCGTGAGCTACGTGGTGCGCGACGACGCGCGCACGCTCGTCTTCACCGGGGACGCGCTCCTGATTCGCGGCAGCGGGCGCACCGACTTCCAGCAGGGCGACGCCCGCACGCTGCACCGCTCGGTGACGACGCAGCTCTTCACGCTGCCCGACGACGCGCTCGTCTATCCGGGGCACGACTACAAGGGCCGCACCGTCTCGACGATCGGCGAGGAGAAGCGCCACAACCCGCGCCTCGGCGGCGGGCGCAGCGCGGACGAGTTCGCGGCGATCATGGCGGCGCTCGTGCTGGCGCAGCCGAAGCAGATCGACCGCGCGGTGCCGGCGAACCTGCAGTGCGGCGTGCCCTCCGGGCTGCGCGCGGACGGCGAGCGGCCGGTCGAGCGCGCGTGGGCGCCCGTCGAGCGCACGGCCGGCGGCGTCTCGGAGCTCACCGCGGAGTGGCTCGCGGCGCACGCGGGCACGGTGCGCCTCGTCGATGTGCGCGAGCCCGCCGAGTTCATCGGGCCGCTCGGGCACGTCGCGGGCGCGGAGCTCGTGCCGCTCGCGACGGTGGAGCAGAGCGCGGCCCCTTGGGATCGCGCGCGGCCGCTCGTCGTCGTGTGCCGCTCGGGCGGACGCTCCGCGAAGGCCGCGCTCGCGCTCGAGGCGCTCGGCTTCACGCGCGTCGCCTCCCTGCGTGGCGGCATGACCCGCTGGAACGAGCTCGCCCTGCCCGTCGTCGGCGCGAGCGCAGAGGAGCCAGCGGGCGCCCCGAACGTCGGCGGCTGAGCGAGGCGCATCGATGCTCATCCTCGGAGTCGCGCTGTCGGTGCTCGTGGGCGTGGCGATCGGCCTGCTCGGCGGGGGCGGCTCGATCCTCACGGTGACGCTGCTCGTCTACGTGCTCGCGCTCCCGCCGCACGAGGCGATCGCGACCTCGCTGCTCGTCGTCGGCGCGACGAGCCTCACGGCGCTCGTCACGCACGCCCGCGCGGGGCGCGTCGCGTGGCGCACGGGCCTGCTCTTCGGCGGCGCGGGGATGGTCGGCTCCTTCGGCGGCGCGCGCGTCGCGCGGCTCATCCCCGCGGGGATGCTGCTCGTGCTCTTCGGCGCGGTGATGCTCGCGACGGCCATCGCGATGCTGCGCGGCGGCACGGACTCCGCGCACGCCGCGTCTCCGCGCGCCGCGTCTCCGGACACCGCGCAGGCCGACGCGCCGCGCCCGCGGGTGCGTCACGCCGGGCTCGTCGCGCAGGGCCTGCTCGTCGGTGTCGTCACCGGGCTCGTCGGCGCGGGCGGCGGATTTCTCGTGGTGCCCGCGCTCGTGCTGCTCGGCGGGCTGCCGATGAACCTCGCCGTCGGCACCTCGCTCATCGTCGTCGCGCTGAACGCGCTCGCGGGCTTTCTGGGCCATCTCGGCGCGGTCGCGATCGACCTCGAGCTCACGGCGCTCGTCACGGGTGCGGCGCTCGTCGGCAGCGTCGTCGGCAGCCGGCTCGCCGGGCGCATCCCGCCCGACGCGCTGCGCCACGGCTTCGGCGTGTTCGTCGTCGCGATGGCGATCTTCATCCTCGGACAGCAGCTGCCCGAGTCCCTCGGCGTCGCGCACGGCGTCATGCTGCCGTGGGCGGGCGCGGCGGCGCTCGTCACGCTCGCGATCGGCCTCGCGGTGCACGCCGCCCGGCGCGCGCGCGTGGCGGCGCCGCGCCCTTCCTGAGCGCGATTCACCCGGTATTCCTGAGGGATCCGCGGTCGGCTCCCTCCTCCACCCCACCGCGAAAAGAGGAAGATCATGTGCCAGGCAGTGACGTGTGCGAAGTGTGGCAAGGCGGGCTGGCGCGGCTGTGGCGCCCACGTGGAGCAGGTGCTCGCGGGCGTCCCCGCGGCGCAGCGCTGCGCGTGCGCGGGCGGCGCGCAATCGAAGCCGCTCGGCGACAGCCTCCGCGAGATGTTCGGGATCAAGAAGTGAGGGCCGTGGTCGCGACACCACGCGGCGCGCTCGGCGTCGCGTGGTCCCGTCATCGCGGACGGGTCGGTGCCGCCGCGCTCGCGTCGCTCACCCTCGGTCTCGCGCCGTTCGTGCCCCACGCGCACGTGTGGAAGCAGCTCGTGAGTCTCGCGCACGGGACGCTCACCGCGCCGATGGACATCTTCGATCTCGCCCTGCACGGCGCGCCGTGGGTCGCGCTTTTCGTGACCCTCGGGCAGATGCTCGCCACGGCCGCCTCGATCGCCGTAGCGAATGAGAGGACCTCATGACCTCCACGCCTCGAAAGGGTGCGCGCGGCCCACGAACCGCAGCCCGTCGGCTCCTCGTGATCGCGCGGAGCGCACCTCTCCTCGCCGCGCTCGGCCTCGCGGCGCTGGGCGC
>Ga0172373_10011989_pt1 | contig 10251 bp, 8 predicted proteins | sample Lak10m_2_FD_114546 | JGI IMG/M metagenome (GOLD analysis project Ga0172373, IMG submission 114546) | Freshwater microbial communities from Kabuno Bay, South-Kivu, Congo - kab_092012_10m | ecosystem: Environmental > Aquatic > Freshwater > Lake | place: Democratic Republic of the Congo: South-Kivu...
GAAGGTGCGCGCCAGATCCTGATGGAGCGCTTTGCCGAGGATGCCGGCCTGCTCGACAAGTTGCGTCATTTCCTGTCCGACCATGCCTTGCTCGTCTCGCGCGTGACGGAGGGGAAGGAAAGCGAAGGCGCCAAATTCCGCGACTGGTTCGATTTTCGCGAGCCGATCAAGAGCGCACCCTCGCACCGTGTACTCGCCATGCTCCGCGGGCGCAATGAAGATATCCTGCGCCTGGCGCTGAAGACCGAGCCGGAGCTCGAAGATCCGCCACGGGCTTCACCCTGCGAAACCATGGTGGCCGGCCATTTCGGCATCGCCGACGAGGGCCGTCCGGCCGACCAATGGCTGCTCGAATCGGCGCGCTGGGCCTGGATGGTCAAGCTCTCCCTGCATCTGGAAGTCGAACTCATGAGCCAGTTGCGCGAACGCGCCGAGGAGGAGGCGATCCGCGTTTTCGCCCGCAACCTGCATGACCTGTTGCTTGCGGCGCCGGCCGGGCCGCGCATCACCATCGGTCTCGATCCGGGCATCCGCACCGGTGTCAAGGTCGCGGTGGTCGATAGTACCGGCAAGCTCCTCGATACCGCCACCATCTATCCGCACGAACCGCGCCGCGACTGGGAGGGTGCGCTCGCCACGCTGCGTCAGCTGACGCAGAAGCATGGCACCGATCTGATTGCCATCGGCAACGGCACGGCCAGCCGGGAAACCGACAAACTCGCCGCCGATCTGATCAAGCGTCACCCCGAACTGAAACTGGCCAAGGTGGTGGTGTCGGAAGCCGGCGCTTCGGTGTATTCGGCCTCCGAACTGGCCTCAAGGGAATTTCCGGATATCGATGTCGCCTTGCGCGGCGCCGTGTCGATTGCCCGCCGTCTGCAGGACCCGCTGGCCGAACTGGTCAAGATCGACCCGAAGAGCATCGGCGTCGGTCAGTACCAGCACGATGTGAATCAGGGCAAGCTGGCCAAGTCCCTGGATGCGGTCATCGAAGACTGTGTGAATTCGGTGGGCGTGGACGTCAACACCGCTTCGGTGCCGTTGCTGACGCGCATCTCCGGTCTCAATTCGACCCTCGCCGGAAATATCGTCGGCTACCGCGATCAGCACGGCGCTTTCAAAAGCCGCAAGCAACTGCTGCAGGTGCCGCGCCTCGGCGACAAAACCTTCGAGCTGGCGGCAGGCTTTTTGCGCATCAACCATGGCGACAATCTGCTCGATGCCTCGGCCGTGCATCCGGAATCCTATCCCGTGGTGGAACGCATTCTTGCCGACATCCGGAAAGGTGTCCGCGACGTGATCGGCGATGGCAAAACCCTGCGTGCGCTCAAGCCGGAGAAGTACACCGACGACAAGTTCGGCTTGCCCACGGTGCAGGACATCCTCAGGGAACTCGAAAAGCCGGGCCGCGACCCGCGCCCGGAATTCAAGGCCGCGGCATTTCGCGACGGCGTCGAGGATATCAAGGACCTTGAGGCGGGTATGCTGCTCGAAGGCGTCGTGACCAACGTCACCAACTTCGGCGCCTTTGTCGATGTCGGCGTGCACCAGGACGGCCTGGTGCATGTCTCGGCGCTGGCCGAGCGTTTTGTTAAAGACCCGCACAGTGTCGTCAAGGCGGGCGACGTGGTAAAGGTGAAAGTGCTGGAGGTCGATATCGCGCGCAAGCGCATCGCGCTGACCATGCGCCTGGCGGATCAGGTCGCGGCAAAGGCGAATGACCCGGCGACGCATCGAGGTGGCAAGACCCGACCGACAAAACCCGAAGCCCCGCCGCCAGGCGGCGCGATGGCCGCAGCATTTGCTAAACTGAAGCGCTAACCCAAGCGTTACACACTTTTGCAATGGTCAGGAAACCGAAATTCAATTTGGATGCGCTACTCGCCTTACCCTGGTGGATTCCAGCCGCGGTGGCGTCCGCGCTGTACATGACGTTTCAATGGGGCATTCCGGCGCTGCAGCTTGCCAATCCGATGTACCGGATGATAGAGGCGATTCTCAAGCCGTTTGGTTTCGTCATTGAGGCCGCCTGTGGAATCCTTGCCGCATGGCTGTTCTACAAGCAGCGGATCAGCAAGTCGACCAAGGTCGTGCGTTTGCTTGAGCCTCATTTTGATGTACCGCCGCCGCCCGCCCGTCCCAAGATTCACAAGGTTGAGGCCCCAGAAAGCACGCCGGAGGAAAGCGCCAGCGAACCGCTGCCGAGTTTGTCTCCCGCGCAAACCATTCGACTTAGTCCTTGGTCACTGGATTTGCTGCGGCAAATCCAGTGCGCGCAATTTGCAGAATTCGTCGCGGCTTACTTCCGGGAATTGTCCTTCCGCACCGAAGCCGTTCCGATCGGCGCTGACGAAGGCAAGGACATCAAGCTCTTCGAAAAAGGTAATGCCGGCGTCTATGCCGTTGTTCAATGCAGAGCCTGCGATCGCCAAAAAACGGGCGTGAGATTCATCCATGAATTGCTCGGCGTCATGACGCATGACAAAGTGCCCAGGGGTGTTTATGTGGCGACCGGCGATTACGCGGATGTCGCCATCGATTTCGCCAAGAAGCATCCCATTGTCCTGATCACGGGCGAGATGCTGGTCAACGATATTCTCTCCTTTTCCGAAGACGCCAAGACCAGGCTGTTGAACGTCGCCAGGGAAGGCGGACTGGAAGTCAAACCTGTCGCGGCAGAGGCGGAAGCGCCCGAAGCGGATTTGCCCCGGTCAGCCGAATCAGCTGCGCCCGATTCAAACGTCATCGATTTTGAGCTTGGCAATGGGGACAGCCCGCTCTGGCCGAAGATTTGACTTGACGCTCAAGCACGCTTGGATTTTGCCGTTATGCAGCTGGATGGCATCGAGCCGTGCGGCATTCCAAAATTTCGGCGGGAAGTTGAAGCGATCATGGCCAAAGACTGTGCTTCATGCGCGAATTACACGCACAAGGAACGGCTGGAAGACTATCTGGCTCGGGCATGCGGTGAAACTTACAGCGGCTTGTGCAGAATGAAAGACAATCCCACCCGCGGCGCATTCATTCGCAAGGTCGAGTGTCAGGCAAATTGCCGGGAATGGCTGCCCGAAGCAATGCCGCTTGCGGCATGAACGAGTTGCGCGTCAAGTTTTTCAGCTCATCCGTGCAGCCATGATCGCCGCTGTTCATGATCTTCTCCGCCAAATATTGGCTTTCGGTATCGGTTCTGTTCTGGCTGCGCTGTTTGCCGTGGGGATGTTCTTCGCGCTGAGCCTGTTGCTGGTGCCGTTTGCCGCGCTTCGCAAGGGCGCCCCGCGCGACGATCCATCTGCCGAGCGGAATACCACCGAGGAATGAGGCGGGCGGCGACAGGCAAACGACAGCTTGCCCAGTACCTTGGAACGATTCGACGTGCCCGGCAGCGGCCGGAATGCCGAAGCGCTATTCAAGCAAGGCGTTGAGTTCGGCGATATCCGGATCGGCGAGCGACCCTGCGGCGGCCTTGAGACGCACCTGAGCGGCGAGCGTGTCGAATCTGGCCTTGGCCAGGTCGCGCTGGGTCGAGGAAACCTGTTGCTGTGCATTCAGGACATCGATGTTGGCGCGCATGCCGACCTGGTAGCCCATGCGATTCGATGCCAGGGCCGACTGGGAGGAAACCAGACCCTGCTCCAGCGCCTGGACCTGCGCCAGTCCCGAGGTGATGCCCAGATAGGCTTGCAGTGCCTGCTGCGCGGCCTGGTGCCTGGCGTTATTCAGGTCGGCCCGGGCCTTTTCGCGCAGCGCCGCCGCTTCCCGATCGCGCGAGCTCATCGACCCGCCCGAGAACAGGGGCAGGGCCAGTTGCACGCCGAGTGTGGTGGTACTGGTGTCATTGCCCGGATAGAGGATGCCGGCGACCATGGTGGTCTGCTGTGCGGTGTGGCCGCGCGTTGCCACCAGATCCAGCGTCGGCAAGTGCCCGGCGCGCTGCTTTTCCACTTCACGTTCGGCCATGGTGAAACCTGCTTGTGCTGCTTGCACGGCGGGACTGCCCTGTTCCGCCGCCGTGGTCCAGGCATCGAGATTGTCGGGTTGCGGCCGGCCCATCGTCACGCCTGGCCGCAGATTTTTCAATGGTTGCGGCTCCTTGCCGGTAATGATTTTCAAGGCGCGGCGACGCACCAGCAATTCGTTGGCCGCAGCGATTTCCTGGGCTGTCGCCAGGTCGAAGCGCGCCTGTGCTTCCTGGCTATCGGTGAGAGATGCGGTGCCGACGATTTGGCCTTGTTTGGTCAGGGCGAGTTGCTCGGCGATGGCGCTTTTTTGCGACTGTGCCGTTGCCAGGGTTTCCTGCGCCAGCAAGACATCGAAATAGGCCTGGGTCACCTTGACCAGCAGGTCCTGCCGGGCAATCGCGTATTGCGCTTCGGCGTAGGCCACGGCCAGTTCCGACTGTTTGTAGCCGGCCCAGTTCTGCCAGCGGAACAGCGGCTGGGTCAGGGAAACACTCCAGCCGTTGCTCTGGTAGTTGATCGGCAGTACGCCACCGCTCGGGCGCGTCGCGGAGTCGATTTCATTCTTGAGCGTATTGGCGGACAGGTTCACCACCGGCAGCAAAGCGGCACGGCCTTGCGGCAGTTTCTCGCGTCCGGCTTCAAGACTGGCCCGAGCCGCGGCGAACTGGGCGTCGTTGTTCAAGGCATCGCGATAGGCTTCGAGCAAGTCCATGGCCTTGGCGCCCAACGGCAATGCGCTCAGCAGCAAAGCTGATAGAAGCGCCGGCAGCAGCGACAGCAAGTAGCGAAGATTCGGCTTGGGCGCGGCAAGCCCGGCAGGAACGTTCATGCCCTTTACTATGGCCGGATCGGTTCATTTCAAAGCATGGAAAAAGCGGGCCATTCCCGGCTATTTTCGCCGCGCGCCCGCTCACCAATGAAAACGGGAATCCAGCGCCGCGAGGGCGGCCCGGATTCCCGCTGATTCCCCGGAAATGGTAAAGGTGCCTATCCGCGCATTTTCAGCTGGTCCCAGCCCGGGTTGAGGCTGCTTTGAGCGCTGGCGCGGGAATCGACGCGCTTGAACCAGGCGTTGATGTTCTTCAGCGCCGGATTGATGGGCTGACCGACATCCTTGGCGAAATCCATGCAGCAGTACAGCGCGATATCGGGCAGGCGCAACTGGTTGTCGACGATGAAGTCGCGGCCGTTCATGAGTCCGTCGAGCCAGAGCAGTTTTTCTTGCGCGACTTGCTTAAGGTCCGTGGCAGCGACCGGGATGCAGTGCATGCGATCCTGGAATAGTCCCAGACCTTCCGCATAGCGGAAACCGTTGTAAATGTTTTCCGTAATGTTGAGCTCGACGCGGCGCGCCCACATGCGGGTACGGGCGCGCTCTTCGGCATTGCTGCCGATCAGCGCCGGGGTCGGATGGCGCTCTTCGAGGTATTCGCAGATCGCGGCGGTTTCCGCGATGACCGTGCCGTTGTCGAGCTGCAGCGCCGGCATCTGGCCGCCCGGGTTGAGCTTCAAATAAGGCTCCTTGCGATTTTCCGCGGCGAGGATATCGATGGTGTCGCAGGGCAGGGTGATTCCCTTCTCGGCCATGAACATGCGGACCAGGCGCGGATTGGGACCAAAAGAATGGATGAGTTTCATTGCGTTGTCTCCAGGTGGGTCAAGATGGGTCATTAAGGTTTGGCGGGATACCATTGCAGCGGCTCGGGCAGCGCGAAATCGCCCGGGATGTCGAAAATCTCTATCGTGGTGGTGGTCGCCTCCTCGGTCTCGAAGTAGGCATAGGGCACTCTCTCGCACCAGGTACCGGACTGGATCATCTTGAAGCCGCGCTCGGTGAATGAACGCTTGCGCGCTTCCCAGTCGCCGTTGTTGCAGCCCTGCGCGACATGGTGGATGCCTTCACCGTGCTTTTCGAGGAACTCGGTGTAGATGCTCGGGCCGACGATGGGCTCGATGATCTCCCACATCATGGTGCCGGAAAAAGCCAGGCACAGCTTCATCGAGTAGTTGGCCGGCTTGCCGCGGAAGGTCAAGTCCTTGCAGGTCTGCGCATTGAATTCATAGACGCGCCAGGGGCCGATGCCGAGCTTGATCATGCCGTCCATGGTGCGGTACATGTCACGGGTCACCACGCAGACTTGGATGGTGTCGCCGAGAAAGCTGTTCGAGAGACTGACTTCGCTGGTCACTTTGGGTGTGGCTGTCATCGTGTTTCTCCTTGTTGGTTTGTGCTGATGATTTCGATCTGTTGTTGCCGTTTCAGCCGACGTGTGCCTTGATCAGCGCATTGACTTCGCCGGCCTTTTCCATCTGTACCATGTGTCCTGCGCCTGTCAGCACCGTTACCTTCGCGCCCCTGGGCGCCAGCGCCGCATGGCTGGCCGGGATGATGCGATCGGCTTCGCCCCAGATGACCTGCAGCGGGATGCTCCCGACGGCAAGCGCTGACACGGGTAGTTCACCCTGTTGCCCGGCGGGAAACAGGCCCGCCGCGAGTTCAGTGAGCGCTGCACTGACGCCGTCGAGCCGCTTGTACTTGAGCAGGTCGTCGAGCAGTTGCCGGCTCACCAGGCTGGCGTCGGCAAACAGTTGCTCGACCACCGGCTTGAGTTCGCGACGCGAGTTGGCGGCGACATAGCCGGCCAGGTATTCGGCATTGATCTCGCGGCCCAGGCCGGCGCTGCCGATCAGGGATAGGGTTGCCACCCGCGCCGGGGCGTCGCGCGCGAGTTGCGCCGCAATGGCACCGCCCATGGAATGGCCGACCAGGTGCGCGCGCGGCACTTCGATGGCATCGAGAAAATTGGCGACGAAGCGCGCCAAATCCTTCAACGTGGTGCCCGCAAGCGTCAGCGAAGACTGGCCGTGGGCGGGCAGGTCGAGGGCGATCACCGGATTCTGGGCACCCACGGCGTCGATGTTGAACAGCCAGTTGTCGAGATCGCCGCCGAAGCCGTGGATGAACAGCACTGGCAATTTGCCGCCCGTGGCGTTGCCGCGACGCGCGTAACGCACCCGGATGCCATCGATATCAACCCACTGCCAGGCCTGCTCCGCGGCACCGTCCTCGGTATCGTCCGCATCGGCCGGCGTGACATAAGCGGCAATGAATTCGTCGATCTGCGCGTCGGTGACTTCCGCTCCGGCCATCACGCCGAGCAGCGCCTTGACCGGAAACACTTCGCCGGGATTGGCGATCTTGCGGCGCAGGATGCCCGGATCGGGCGCTTCCACGTCGCTGGCGATCTTGTCGGTTTCCACTTCCATGATCGGCTTGCCGACACTGATGCTGGCGCCCACGTCGACCAGCCAGGACATCACGGTGCCCTGTTTCATCGACAGCCCCCATTTGGGCATGATGATCGGTGTGATGCTCAAGCTTTGCCTCCCTTGACGGTCTTGCGTACCGCTGCCGCGATCTGCGCGGCGCTTGGAATGTAAAGATCCTCGAGCGCGGGCGAGAACGGCACCGGCGTGTGCGGCGGCGTCACCATCTCGATCTGCGCCTTGAGTGCGCTGAAGGCGTTCATCGCGACTTGGGCGGAAATGTCGGTGGCAATGTTGCAGCGCGGGCTGGCCTCATCGACGCAGACCAGGCGGCTGGTTTTCGTCACGCTGTCGAGCACCGTGTCCATGTCCAGCGGCGAGAGGCTGCGCAGGTCGACGATCTCCACCTCCACGCCTTCCTTGGCAAGTGTTGCAGCGGCCTCCAGCGAGCGATGCACCATCAGGCCGTAAGTGACGATAGAGCAATGCTTGCCCTCGCGCACGACATTGGCTTCGCCGAGCGGGATGGTGTACGAGCCTTCCGGGACTTCGCCTTCGATGCCATACAGCGCCTTGTGCTCGCAAAAGATCACCGGGTCGTTGTCGCGGATAGCCTGGATCAGCAAACCCTTGGTGTCATAGGGCGTGCTCGGACAGACCACCTTCAGGCCGGGGATGTGGGTGAATAACGGCGTGAGCATCTGGCTGTGCTGCGCCGCTGCGCGGAAGCCGGCGCCGACCATGGCGCGGATCACTACCGGCGTTTCGGCCTTGCCGCCGAACATATAGCGGAACTTGGCGGCCTGGTTGTAGATCTGGTCGAAACAGACGCCCATGAAATCGATGAACATCAATTCCGCGACCGGGCGCATGCCGCAGGCGGCCGCGCCGATCGCAGCGCCGATGTAGGCGCTTTCAGACAGCGGCGTGTCCATCAGACGATCGCCGTACTTGGCATAGAGCCCTTTGGTGACGCCGAGCACGCCGCCCCAGGCATCTTTCTCGCCGTCGGCGCCGGTGCCGCCGACAATGTCTTCGCCCATGCAGATCACTGCCGGGTCGCGTGCCATCTCCTGATCGAGCGCTTCGTTGATGGCTTGCTTGATGCTGATTTTTCTTGACATGACTTTCTCCCGGATTCGGTTCAGTAGCTGACGTAGACGTCGGTGGTCAGATCGGCCAGCGTCGGCAGCGGTGCCGCCTTGGCTTCCTTGACGGCGTTTTCGATGGCCGCCAGCACCTGCTGATCGATGGCCTGCAACTCGGCGGCGCTGATGACGCCGGCCGCGCTCACCTGGGCGCCAAATTTCTTGAGGCAGTCGTGATTGGCGCGGATGTCGTCGAGTTCGCCGGTTGCGCGATAAGTCTGCGCATCGCCTTCGAAGTGGCCGTAGAAACGCACCATCTTGCATTCGAGCAGCGACGGGCCGCCGCCTTCGCGCGCACGCTGGACGATTTCGCCGGCGGCTTCATACACCGCGAAGAAATCCGTACCGTCCACCGTGATGCCGGGCATGCCGAAGCCGGCGGCGCGGTCGACATAGCTATCGACCGCCGTGGCGTAATCGCGCGCGGTGGATTCGGCATAGCCGTTGTTCTCCACCACGAATAGCGCCGGCAGGTTCCACACGGCGGCGAGATTGAGGCTTTCAAGAAAGGTGCCCTGGTTCGAAGCGCCGTCGCCGACAAAGCTGATCGCCACTTCGCCCTGGTTGCGGAATTTGGCGGCCAGCGCCGCACCGCAGATCAGGGGTGCACCGGCACCGAGGATGCCGTTGGCGCCCATCATGCCCATCGACAGATCGGCGATGTGCATCGAGCCGCCCTTGCCGTTGCCGGTGCCGCCTTTCTTGCCGTAGATTTCCTTCATCATCGCCACCACATCGACGCCCTTGCTGATGCAGTGACCGTGGCCGCGATGGGTGCTGGCGATCCGATCGCCGCTGTTGAGATGCTTCATGATGCCGGTGGCGGCCGCTTCTTCGCCGGCATACAAATGGACGAAGCCGGGAATGTCGCCGCGGCTAAAGTCGACGTGCAGGCGTTCTTCGAATTCGCGGATGGTGCGCATGGTGCGATAGCACTCAAGCAATTCTTCCTTGCTTAAGGGGAAGGGATTGGTCATGGCTGAGGTCTCCTCTTTGGGCTAATGACTGCTGGAAATTGAAGCTGAGCGGAACACACCCGTGCGTGCGGCAATCTTCATGCAGCGGGTGACGTCCAGGGTGGGGAAAGCATGTTCACGCAGCGTGACGGTGACGCGGTCGTCGTCGTCGAAAGTCATTTCTCGTTCGCCGTCGAGGGCGATCACGCCCGATGCGAGTTCGACAGCGTAGGGGCGGCCGGGTGTCATCGATGCCCAGTTGCGGATGTCGACGTTGCGCACCATGCCCGGCGCGATGGGCACTTGCAGCCGCACTTGCGGCGCAGATCCGGTATGGCACAACTGTATGGCCAAACCGCCCGGATCGCGACGGCCGAGCGGATGCAGCAGACCGCCGATGGACGACAGGCCGATGGCTTCGGGTTCGGCAAAACTCAGGTAGACAGCCGCGAGATTTCCGGTTTTCCAGAGTGCGCGCGTACCGATGTAGCGGTCGGTTGAAATGACCGCATCGACCAGGGCGATGTCGCGGCGTTCGCCGTCGTTGACCGATACTTCGAGCAGCTTGTTGGATGCCAGTGCCTGTGCGGCATCCAGACGCCCGGTGAGATACAGCCCGACGGCGAGTGCCGTGATGGTGGGTTCGCGCATTTCCGGAAAGGCATTGTTGGTGCCGGTCGACAGGCCGGCGAGCGGGATCTGTGCGCCCAGCCGCATCAACTCGCTGACCACGGCGCGGTGCGTACCGTCGCCGCCGAGCACGACGATGGCCCCGACGCCAGCGGCATGCATCAGGCGGACCGCTTGCAGGGTATCTTCAACCGTTGACGTGGGCTGCATGTCGACGAAGTCGACCTTGGGAAAAGCGTGATGCAGATTTTTTTCGCGCCGCAGGCTGCGCAGCAGCATGGCGGCGATGCC
>Ga0172373_10011990_pt1 | contig 10250 bp, 7 predicted proteins | sample Lak10m_2_FD_114546 | JGI IMG/M metagenome (GOLD analysis project Ga0172373, IMG submission 114546) | Freshwater microbial communities from Kabuno Bay, South-Kivu, Congo - kab_092012_10m | ecosystem: Environmental > Aquatic > Freshwater > Lake | place: Democratic Republic of the Congo: South-Kivu...
CGCGCGGGTGGTGAGTGTGTTCGGCCAAGCGAGGGCGCATCACGCGTATCTCTTCGCCAATCGACGCGCGGGTCGGATGAAGGTCTTGATCCACGACGGCTTTGGGCTTTGGTTGTGCGCGCGGCGTCTGCATCGAGTGTCCGCAATAATCGAGTAGCCGGCCGGCGCCAATGCGGCCTCGCCGATGCCCACGCCGATGCGGGCAAAGAGGAGCATCACGTAGCCCGAGGCCAGCCCACACAGCGCGGTCATGACGCTCCACGACACCGCGCCCCAGAAGATCACCCACTTCCGCGTTAGCCGGTCCACCGCCAGGCCAAGCGGGACGCTCATGAACGCGTAGAACAATCCGAATGCGATGCCGTGCAGGAGGCCCAGCGCTGCATCCGACGGTTGCGCTGCCGGAAATTGAGCCCATAGAGTTCCCGGAGTGACGGGTTCGGAAACGGAAAACACGGGGTTGCAGACACTCATTGCATCAATTCCCGAGCTCGGGCGCGCAGTGTCTGCTTGTCCACCTTGCCAATCGGCAACATCGGCAACGCTTCGACGATCTCGAATCTCTTGGGTACCTTGTAATTCGCCAGCAGGTCTCGGCAGAGAGCACCTAGCGTGTACGGGCGGATGGTGTCGGTGACAGCGACGAACGCCACGCCGACCTCGCCGTAAAGCGCATCGGGCACTGCAACCACGGCGGCACTCAACACGCCCGGGATGGTCTCCAGAACGAACTCCACTTCACGCGGATAGACGTTGTAGCCACCGGACTTGAACATCTCCTTGCTGCGCCCGACCAGTCGCCAGACGCCGCGCTCGTCGAAGGTGGCAAGATCTCCGGTTCGAAACCAACCGTCGCGGGACTCCACGGTGTTCTGTCCCTCACGATATCCGTCGAACATCCATTCATCGCGAACCACGACCTCGCCGATCTGCCCCGCTGCCGCGCAGACCGTGCCGTCTGCGGCGACGATACCCAGCTGGCGTCCCGGGTCGGGCCAACCGACCCCCCCGTCGTACCCGCCGTTGGCCCACAACGGGGTGAGCGTGATCGGACCGATGCTCTCCGTCATGGAATAGTCGACCCCGATCCTTGGCGCAACGGCCGCAAGCTGCGCCACCAGAGCATCGGAAGGATGACCCCCGCTCCAGATGGCAGCCTGCAGGCTCGACCAATCGACGTCGGCGGCCTCGGGCGCGCTCAGGCAGAGCTCGAACATGGTCGGTGCCTGGTACCAGTAGGTCACGCCGTGGCGCGCGATCGCTTGCAGGGTTGTAGCGGCGGAGAACCGCTCAAGAAACACCTGAGTTCCGCCGGCCACGATGGCAGTGCAGTTCAGATCCCCGAGACCACCGACATGATTAATGGGCACGTTGTGGACCAGCCGCAGCGGAGCGACGTCCCATACCGTGCTGCGAACCAGAGCGGCGCGAATCAAGCCGCGGTGAGTGAGCCGAGCCGCCTTCGGTTTGCCGGTGGTCCCGGACGTATACACCAGCGCTGCGATGGGATTGGACGGAATGTCGGTGGCGCTGAACGGCAAGGCCGACAGGTCGCCCGTCTCCAGAAGGTCCCGGGAGACGCTGCCTGCCGCGTTCCGCTCCAGCCAGATCAGGCGGCCTCCCGCCACGGCGATATCCTGCTGGACGGCCTCGAGATCCGCGGTGTAGTCGCGGTCGGCGATGCGGCGACGCGCGAGAACGAGACGCGGTTGAGCATCGCGCAGCACTTCTTCGAGTTCGCGTCGCGTGTACTTCGGGTTCAGCCCGAGCCACGTAGCGTCAACGCGCATAGAGGCAAGAAAGGACACCAGGAAATCCGCCGACGGTGGAGCGAGCAACGCGACACAGTCGCCTGCGCGAACGCCAGCCTGATGCAGCCTGCGGGCCGCACGATCGACGAGGTCACCGAGCTCACTCCAGCTGATCGAATGATCGCTATCGATGCAGGCGACGCCGTGCGGCTGCACGGCGCGCCATCGCTCGAGAAACCCCTCGATGCGATCGTGCTCGAGCCCTAGCCCTGCCAACTTGTCCTGCAGCGGATTGCGCATTCCGGAACCGCGCCATCCACCCGGCGCTCAAGCCTTCAGAAATTACGCCGGATGGTGACACCAAACGAACGTGGCGGCTGATAAATATAGACGCTGTGCTGGTTCAGGCCGAGCCCCGCACCCCAGATCGTGGTGCTCACGGGATCGTCACGACCGAGCAGATTGCTGCCCCACAGAGTCGCTCGCCACAGGCCATCGTTCGTCGCGTACGAGATGTTACCGTTCAAAGTACTGTTGCCGCCCAGCTCTAGTTGGGAACGATTGGGCTGAAAGTCATCCGGCACCGTGATGGCCGCGATATCGAGATGCAGGCCAAGCTGGCCCGCAGCGAGTTCGCGCGAGTAGGCGAGCGCCGCGCTGAGCGTCCACTCCGGTGAATTGCCGAAACCCGTCCCGGACAGATCGAGCGTGGGCGATGGTCGGAACTCGTCGTACTCGGTTTCGAGGTAGCCGACAGATGTCGTGAACGTCAGCCCCTCAGTGATGCGCACCGCCCCGTCGAGCTCGATGCCCTGCACGTGTGCCTTCGCGGCATTCTGCAACTGGCGAACGAACAGTAGCGGCGGAACCGCAATGCTGACCTGAATGTCCGAATAGTCCATGAAGAAGATCGCAGCATTTAACGAGGCGCGACCGCCTGCACTGCGATACTTTGCGCCGATCTCGTAGTTCGTGACGAACTCGGGTTCAGTGATGTTGCCCGCCGGATTGAGCAAGTCGGCCGCCGTGAGAAAGTCGTCCTTGAGAGAAGAACTGCGATAGCCCGTCGACACGCTCGCGTATGTCTTGAGCTGATCGGACACCGCGAACCTCGCTCCCAGGGTCCACGTCAGCGGGTCGTCCTGGGTCTTTCCGACGAGATTGGCTGAAACGAATCCGAACGCCCGGAACACCTCGCCGAACGTCGTATGGCGCACGTCCTTCTGATCGTCGGTGTAGCGGAGACCACCAAACATCGAGAAGCGGTCGGTCACGTGGTACGTCGCATGAGCAAACATGGCCCAGGACTTGGTATTGATTTCACGCTCCTGACCGTCGGTCACGTCAGGCAGCAGCGGCGGGAAGCCAATGTTCGCGAGCCAGGCTGCGCCGAATAGCGGATAGGTATCGCGATTGACCACATCCGACTTGAGGTAATACAGACCGACGAGATACTCGAGCCTCTGGCCCACAGGCGACGTGAGCCGCAGTTCCTGCGACAAGTCGTCGACGTCGTAGAGGATAGCCTGCGTCGAGATGTTGTCTGGCGTGAGATCGCGATCGACGAGCGAGCGATCACTGCTGCTCATCCAGCCCGTAATCGAGGTCAGTTCATGGCCGGACGGCAGTTCGTAGTTCATCGACAGCATCAGCGAATCGGCATCCTGCACGAAGGACTCGCGCACGTTGATGTTGACCCGATAAGGAATCTGATCTGCAAACGTGCCACCGGCGTTCTCGCCTGTGGTCGGGTTGTCGTCGCGCTCCGAATGGGAATAGCTCAAGCGCGCCGAGAAACGTTCGTTCGGCGTGTAGAACAACTGGGCGCGACCAGAGAAGCGATCGAGACCGTCCGCCTTGTCACCGTTGAAGACATTGTCGATGTGTCCGCCATAGCTCTGCTTCCGCCCCGACAGCCGCATCGACAGCACATCCTGGCGCAGCGGGATGTCGACACCTGCCGTCGCCACCACCCTTTCGTATCGCCCAAGATCGAGTTCGCCGAACCCGCCCAGTTCTTTGCCGGGTGCGCGCGTAGTAACATTGACCGCACCGCCGATGGTGTCGCGCCCGAACAACGTGCCCTGCGGGCCACGCAGGATCTCGAGCGCCGCGAGGTCCGAGACAGGCAGGTCGGTAAGGTTGTCCGCACTGCTGAAGGCGCCGTCAATGTACACGCCGACGGAACGCCCGCTGGAGCGCGTGACTCCAGGCCCAAGTCCGCGCAGCGTGATTGCCTGCGTCGAGGATTCGTTCGGTGGCGGCATGTACATGTTCGGCACACGGTTGCTGAGATCGGCGAGACTATCGGGCCGCAGCTGCTCGAAGGATTCAGCGTTGAACGCCGTGACCGAAATAGGCACGTCCTGCAGCTTCTCGGAACGCTTTGTGGCCGTGACCAGCACTTCCTCCAGAGCTTCGACTTCAGCTGCCGCAATGCTGCCAGCCGCCGCTACACCCAGCGCAGCGAGCGCGGTCGTTACAGCCCGGCAGATTCCAGTCCGCCGGCAATTTCCATTCTTCATGTCGGGACCCCTCACTGAGTTCGGTGACTATCGTTTAAACTAGTGCGCACTATTTTTTTTGTGATTTTGTACTAGCTTTTTTGACTATGTCAAGGTTGGCACACCGAAACGTGCCAGGAGATACGATGACCAAGAGCGATGCCCCCTGGGCCCTGGCCTTCCTGCTTCTGCTGGCGAATTCGATGTCGTTCGTCGACAGGATGCTGCTGACGCTCATGGTCGGACCGATCCGCGCGGAACTCGGGATTTCGGACACGCAGATCAGCCTGCTGCACGGCTTCGCTTTCGCTGCGTTCTACGCCCTGGCAGGCTTGCCATTGGGCAAGCTTGCGGACACCGGCCACCGCCCACGCCTGATGAGCGCCGGAACGGGCGCCTGGAGCGCCATGACGGCCGTTTGCGGCCTGGCGCCTTCTTTTGCCTGGATGTTCCTGGCACGCACTGGCGTTGCCGTGGGGGAGGCGTCGCTGTCACCCGCCGCGGTATCGCTGCTAGCCGAGCGCTTCCGGCGCACGCTTGCCTCCCGCGCCATCGCCGTATTCCAGTCCGGTATCTTCATCGGCACCGGCCTTGCCATGCTGGGTGGCGGCGCGCTGCTGGCGTGGTTCACGACCCACGCGGACTCTCTGCCAGGCGGACTGACACCGTGGCGCGCCGTCTTCGTCACTGTCGCGCTACCTGGCCTTCCTATCGCGCTATTGCTTCTGGCAGTGCGCGAACCTCGCAACCGCGACCCCCGTGCGGCTGTTTCCACGCCGTCGACGCGCGAAGCGCTGCGACATTTCCGCGACCACTCCCGTCTTTACGGCGGCCACTTGCTCGCTTTCACGGCCATTACGGTACTGGCCTATGGATCGCTGTCCTGGATGCCGAGCGTACTGGTCCGCGCCCATGCCATGCCAATCTCGGAGGCGGGTCAACTGCTCGGCATCGTTCTGCTAGTCGGCGGCCCATTGGGGGTCATGGCATCGGGTGCACTGCTCGACGTGTTTGCCCGCCGTGGCCTGGCATCGGGCCCGACGTTGACGACCCTGCTCGCCGCCGCGCTGTTGGCAATTGCCGCTCCGATCTATGGCCTCGCCGACGACGTGAAGACAGCGACGGCGGCGGCATTCCTGCTGGCGTTCGCACAAAGCTTTCCTTACGGAATTGCCAGCGCGATGCTGGCGATCGTCGCACCTGCACGCCTACGCGCCCGCCTGGTCGCGCTGTACCTCATGGTATCGAACCTCGTCGGGTTGTCGCTGGGACCTCTTCTGATCGCCCTGACGACGGAGCACTGGTTCGGCGACGATGCCTCGGTTGGCACATCGCTGGCGCTGCTGCCTATTCTCACCACACCGCTGGCGCTCGCGGGTGTGGCAGCGTGCTGGCTCCCCTATCGCCGCGCGTGGCTGCACGCGCAGGACGGGTCACACGAACGCCAGTAGGCGCGCAGGAGTTTGGACCAGGATCGTATCGATTTCGTCCCGACTGAAACCGCGCCGCCGCATCATCGGCACGACGTTTCGGAAGATGTGCCCGTAGCCGTGACCGCCGTAGCAGCACAAGCGACTGCGAAAGCAGATGTCATGCGAAATCGCGATCTGATGCAGATGCCCACGCTCGATGAGCTTGCGCAGCACGCGCAGCCGGGCCGCGTCGTTCGGCATGTCCACTGCATCATTGAGCTTGTAGTAGGAACTCTCCATGCCGAAAAGGTCGAGCTCCAGCACGACACCCGTATCGGCCAGACGAAACAGGCGCTCATCGTCGAAAATCGTGCGATCGATATGACTCATCACGACGCGGGACAGATCTGCGCTCTGGGCAATCAGGAAGTCTGCCACCTCCTGCGGTTGATCGGGATGACGACCCGGATGTACCGAAAGCGAGGCGCCCGTCTCCCGCTGCGCGACCGCGGCAGCCGTCATGATGCGGCGCTCGAGTAGCGTCCACGGAGACTGGCAACCTATCTCGCCGATGATGCCCGCGCGGATTCCAGCTTCGCCGACCCCACACTGAACGTGATCGATCATCTCCTCGGCGAACCAATCGATCGACTGCCCATGCAGCGAAGGGTCGATATACTCCTCGACGTAATAACCGCAGCCCATCACGATCGCTACGCCGGAGCGCCGGGCGACGTCGCGCAACCCGATCGGGTCAGGATTGAGCCCGCCGCACGAGAGTTCCACGATCGTCTGTCCGCCACAACTGAACATCAGTTCGAGTTCCTGCACGGCTGTATCGATTTCGCCGAGCACACAGTTGCCCGGAGCGATGACTTCGCCGTAATCGATTCCAAAGCGATTGCCGAGATCGATGCGCGCACCGATCTGCTCGCGCTCCTTCCACGCGGGCGGCCGGATATCCACCAGCACATGCTCGTGAAGCAGCGTCGCTCCGAGCGCCTCGGGGCGTACAGGGCCGGCGACCGTCATCGCCATGCCTCGCATCTGGTTGCGGTCCATGCGTTTGACCATGGCAGTGGATAGTACCTAGGTGCGGGAGCGCAGAAACGTCATTCGCAGCGCCGAAGCCGTGGCATTTCGACCAAGCACGGCACCGGCCGCTTCGATGGTCTTCGCCCGGGCCCCAGCGAACGCGCCTGCGCGAAGGGAAGGCGCTGGTCGGTAAGGCATCTGCGCCTGCACGGATGCTCCGATCTCAGCGCCGTAGAGATCGCCAACGAGTGCCAGCGTGACATCGATTCCGGCGGAGACGCCTGCCGCAGTGACGAGGCGATCGTGGCGAACGAAACGTTCGGGTACGTAGGTCGCTCCCATGTTCGTGAGCGCCGCGCGTGAGGCCCAGTGCGTCGTCGCCGTCTTGCCCGCGAGCAGCCCTGTACGGCCGACGATCAGCGCTCCAGTGCAGACAGACGTAATGCGCGCGCCATGACGGGCCTGCTCGCCGATCCACTGCACGAGCGCTTCGTTCTTGGACGCCTGCAGAGTCCCATACGCGCCTCCCGGAATCACGAGCACGTCTGGGTCCGTCGCGCTGGCAATGGAGGTGGTGGGCAGAAGACGCAATGCGCCGGTATCGGAGTGGATCTCGCCGGGATGCAGGCCGATCAGATCCAGCGCCACGGATGGCAAGCGCGATAGCACTTCGTATGGGCCGATCGCGTCGAGCGCGGTCATGCCCTCATACACGAGGATCCCCGCACGGATCGGCGGAAGGTCACCTGGAATGGGCACGACCGACTGCGAAGGAAATGGCGGTGCCGGATCGTACTCGATGGCCAGCTGCAACCCTTCGGCGTAGGCGCGCCCGGCGAGTTTGGACGCCACGTCGAGCGCCGCATCGAGCCCTCCCGAACCACCGTGCGATGCGAAGATGCGCTGCCCGTCGGGTGCCACCTCCGCGGCCCGTAGCCACTCACGCCCGGCGCCGACCGCGAGCATGGCATCCGCTTTCGCCGCGACGCGCTTCACCCACGCGATCTCCGCGGCGCGCGGCGCCCTGCGAGCGGTTCCGGCAATCACGACGACGTGCGGATCCGTGGGCGCCGCATCCAGCGACTCTGTAGCGGCAATCTGCAGCGGGCCTGCCGCCGCACTCGTCCACCCCTTGGTCTCACCGACGTAGATCGGACGCGCATCTGGCAAGCGCCCGAGAATTTCCATCGGCCCGACGACATCGAGCGCCTGGACCCCCTCGGCGACGAACGCAAGGACGGGGCTCGAGCCGCGCTGCCACCGATACCCCCACCCCGCCCCGGCGGCGGCTAGCGCCAGGGCACCTGCACCGGACAGCGCGAACGTGCGCCGCGAAATTCGCCATGCCATGAATACCTCCCGATGAATCCCGCCGTCAGTGGAACGAGATGCCCGCCTGCTCCTCAGCGACACACGTGCGTTTCACCGCTTCAGTCGGTTGGCGCAGAAACTGGCGCGCAATCGTACGTGCGCACAGGCTGTTGACCGCCACCTGATGGGTCGAGAACGGCATCACGACGAGCTGACCGCGCGAAAAGCCGCGCACCGCGACCTCGGAAAACTCAGCTGGACAACCGGCGTCGATCCCGGCCGCGAGAAACAGCGTCGGGATGTTCGACTCGACGGGCGCAGCATCGAGTGGATCTCGTGGCTTGACGACGAACCCCGCGCAAGCCGGGAAATAGTTGACCATCGTCGAGGCCACTGCCTCGGCGATCGGATCGCCCAAGGCATACTCACGCACCCGCTCGGCCGACTCGAGCGGCAGCTCTTCGTTGCACAGCGTTGCCATGTGGAGGCCTTCGGCGTAGCCGGCGCCGTCAGCGCCGCGCCCGCGCAGCAATGACAGGTCCCCGCGCACCACGCGCTCGATGTCCTGCGGCAGGCTGGCAACGCCCGTGGGCTCGTAGAGGGCATCCATCAGGAACAGCGCGAACTGCCGCGCGTTCGTGGCGCCCAGCGCGCGGTCACCATCCCGCCAACTGCGCAGCAGCGTATCCAGTCGCGTTTCCAGATCTGGATGGGCCGCGCCGCAAGCGGTGTCCGCGGCGCAGGCACGCAGCAATTCCCGTGCTTCGTGAGATACCCAGGTCGGACCCGACTCAGTCCAGGTCGCCTCGGGCGGCCACGGTGAATCCAGCACAACCGCCCGCAGACCACTTGAGGCCGTCGCGACCACGGCGGCCGCCACCCGTGTACCGTAGGACAGGCCGTAGACATCGAAAGACCCCAAACGAAGTGCGCGCCGAATCGCCTGTACATCGAGCGCCACCTGCTGCGAATGGTAGGTATCGAGCGCGATACCTTGCGCCGAAAGCCGTTGGCCACACTCGATGAGCTGCTGCACAACGTCGGCGTCCAGCGGACCGGCATCGTTGAGCGCAAGCTCGCCGCAGTCGAGCAACGGCCGCGCCAGTCCTGTGCCGCGTTGATCGAAGAACACCCAATCCTGATCCTGAGCGACGAGCTGCTTGGCGATGTCGCTCCTGAGTACGTCGTCGAGATCTTCCAGCACGCCGCCCCCGGGGCCCCCGTGCAGATAGATGACCGGGGGCAACCCAGCGACGGGCCGGGAAGCCCGCACGCGCACGACTTCGAGCACCACGGCGCGTGCACCGGTCGAGAACTCGGCACCACGTTCCGGGACACGCACGGTGAAGCACTCGACCACTCGCCCGGAATCCTGCAACCCGGGCGAGCAGTCGTGCAGCAGCAGATCGCGTGGGCCGCCACCGCATCCGCAGAGCAGCAGGCAAAGCACCGCCAGCGACGCGGCTGAGCGCATCAGCGCGCAGCCCGGTCGCCGAACGTCAACGTCTCACCGACCTGATGCGCGCGAATCTGCGCCTCGCTGAAGCGGACGTCCGCGAATGTCTGCGCGGAAAACAACGCCGTCATGTCGGCGAAATGCGGCGACGAGGAGTTGGTCGATTGTGAATACGCGACAATGAATCGGCCTTCGACTTTGCCGGGTTGCAGCGATACCGCATGAACGTAACTGTCGCCGGTGCGGATATCGGTGATGCCCTCGCCCGGCGCCACGGCACCGGGGCGCACCATGTGGTAGGTGTACATCGAGCCAGACATTGGTAGACGCTGGCCATTGCGTGTGACGGCCTGCACAGTACCGAGGGGCGCGTCCAGTGCGACTTTCAGGGTCATGAGGCGATAGGCTGCCTTGGCGAGCGCCGCGCGCGTCTCCTCGCTGGGCTTGACCCCACGCGGCGTCGCGACGGGGTCAGCCGGATCGAAGGCAACCTTCCAATAGCGAGGTGCCAGCGCGAAACCGGTCATCGGGACGGCCTCGAGTCCACGCAGGAACTCAGCGAACAATGCGGAGCCGCGCGATTCAAGTGTGTCGCGCCGATCCCAGGCTGCGAGTGCGCTGCAGGCCGCAGACAGATCGAACTGCACCCCGTCGACAGCGACGACGGCGTTGCGTCGACAGTCCTCGATCAGGTCATCGAGAATCAACTCTGCGGTCAGGTTGCGGCTGGAAAAGAACAGACGCTCCCACTTCAGCGGGCTCGCGCCCGCAGACCCGGTAA
>Ga0172373_10011992_pt1 | contig 10249 bp, 7 predicted proteins | sample Lak10m_2_FD_114546 | JGI IMG/M metagenome (GOLD analysis project Ga0172373, IMG submission 114546) | Freshwater microbial communities from Kabuno Bay, South-Kivu, Congo - kab_092012_10m | ecosystem: Environmental > Aquatic > Freshwater > Lake | place: Democratic Republic of the Congo: South-Kivu...
GGTCCTCCACTACAAATGGACTAACGGAAAGCGGCTGGTTGGGGTCTATGGTCACTTCTGCGAATACGTAGATGCTGTCGTTAGCCCGAATTTCGACATCCGTTAGCTCCTTGCCGGGTACCCCATCGACATTCATGCGGAAGGCAACCCGGGAGCTTCCCAGAAGAGAAATTTTTGAGATTCGGATAGAACGGTCGTTTCGGTTGTACACTTTAAAATAACGGGTAGCAGAACCGATTTCGGTGAATACCGTGTCAAATCGCAGTGTATCGACTGAAAACTCGAGGGTTGCGTTGGAATCCGTGGTGAAATCTTCCTCTGTAGTACAGGAGAAAATCCAGAAAGAAGCGGACAGGCCAAGCAGCAGAACCAGAAATTTGTGCATGGTGGATAAATCATTTCTTGGGGATAAAGATACGAGAACTTTTGGATGCCGTAAAAGCGGCTGAAAATGTTTCGGAGGAATAGCTTGGATGGATGGAATTGTGCTACCTTTGCAGCGCATTTTCAAGCACTTTTGATAAAAAGGCGTTAAAAAATCGTCAAAAAAAGTGACCTGTAAGCTAAATGCCGTTCTAACTAGAGATTATTAATTGTTCGTGGATATTATTTAAAAACCTCAACATCTGCCCATGTCCGCCATTGGATTTATTTCATTAGGGATTTATCTTACAGCGCTCACCTACGTCACCGTATTCGGAGTGGCACAATCTGGAATTCTCTTCAGCTACCTTCGCTTCAACCGTCGTCAGAAACAACTGCAAGCAGCTGCTAAGCCAGCCCGCAAAATGGCGCTGGCCGGGGCATCTGCGGCATACGCATCGGGGAGTGCTACGGCGGCCGGTCTGCCTGGTTTTTATTCCGGCAACGAAGGCTTCGGCGATGACGATATCGATTGGCCATTCGTGACTGTTCAGCTGCCCCTCTACAACGAAAAATATGTAGTGGAGCGCCTCATCGACAATATCGTCCAGTTCGATTACCCACGGGATCGCTTTGAAGTGCATGTCCTGGATGATTCGACCGATGAAACACAGGATTTGGTCCGCGACAAAGTAAACTACTACAAGGCCCTCGGGTATAATATCGAGCAGGTTCGCCGCAAAGTGCGCAAAGGCTACAAAGCGGGCGCACTCAAGGATGGCATGGAATTTGCCAAAGGCGAGTTCATCGCTATTTTCGACGCGGACTTTTTGCCTCGCGCCGATTTTCTGCGCAACACCATTCCCCATTTCGCCGACCCCAAGGTCGGGGTAGTTCAAACGCGTTGGGAACATATCAACGAAGAGTATTCCTTGCTGACGAAGCTCCAGGCCTACCAGCTGAATGTACACTTCACCGTAGAACAAGCCGGTCGTATGGCCGGGAATGATTTTCTGCAATTCAACGGTACAGCGGGCGTATGGCGCCGTACCGCCATCGACGAAGCCGGCGGGTGGGAAGCAGATACGCTTACGGAAGACCTCGACCTGAGCTTCCGCGCTCAGCTCAAGGGGTATAAGATTAAGTTCCTGCAAGAAATCGGCGCGCCCTCTGAATTGCCGGTGGAAATGAACAGCTACCGTTCCCAACAGTTCCGCTGGATGAAAGGTGGTGCAGAAACGTCCAAGAAAATGTTGGCCATGATCTGGAACTCCAACCTTTCTTTTGGCAAAAAAATGCGCTCCAGCATGCACTTGCTGGGTTCTACCATTTATGTCATCGTATTCATTCTCGGGGTATCCAGCGTACCATTGGTTTATTCTATCAACCATCTCTCGCTGAACTATGGGTTTGATAAGGATTCTTTCACGGGCTTCCTCATCGGGTTGATTGTCGTAGGCGCTATGTTTTATGCTGCAAACGTTCAATCCCCTGTGCGCAAAGAATCACTGCCCAAGGCTATCCTGAAGTTCATGGTTCGCTTCCCGCTTTTCTTGTCCTTGTCGATGGGCTTGTCCTTGCACAATATGCTGGCAGTTATCGAGGGCTGGCGCGGTAAAAAATCGCCCTTCGTGCGTACGCCTAAGTTCAATATCCTCGCATCAAAAGATAAAGAGGTAGCCGCCAATAAGTATATTATCCGCGAGCTGAGCTGGACGACCATTCTGGAAGGGGTACTTACCCTGTATTTTGGAATCGCCTTTCTATGGGGCTTGTACTGGGGTGAAACGACCTTCCTGGTGTATCACCTGATGCTTACCATGGGCTACGGTTATGTGTTCTACCAGACATGGAAAGACGCTAAAGCCGTCTGATACGCATTTGCCGTATTGCACTATAAAAGAAAAGAGCCTTGGCGAAGCGGATTCGCCAAGGCTCTTCTTCTTTCCATACCGACATTAAATATGCCGTTGTACGTTTTGCCAGCTACCCCCGTTGTAGGCTTCTATCCCGGCAGCGCGAAGCATACGGGCTGCCGTACCGCTGCGATTGCCGGTGCGGCAGCAGGCTACGATGGGACGGTTTTGTTTTTTTAATTCGGCGATTTTTCGGGAGAGCTCGTGCAGCGGGATGTTCTTGGATCCTTTGGCATGCCCGAGCCTAAACTCCTGAATGGTTCGCACGTCTAGTATCAGCGCTTTGCGCTGGTGTACCAGTCCGGTAATATCTACCGGCGGACCAAAAAGGAGGCGTTTCAGTAAACTCAGCATAATTCGATTTTTTTGCGAAGATGCATTTTTTGAACTTTGAACAAAAGTGATATGTATCACCTACGCTGAACCTTGCCGCGCTTTATTTAGTTTAGCAAAAATTACCTATCCGACTAAGAAGGGGTTATCATGAATGAATCACAGACCGAGCTGGAGACCTTACAGGCCTTACTCAAACTGGAAAAGGAAGAGGACTTTGAGCAGTATCGACGGAAAATGGAACAGCTGCCGCTGGATCAACGTCGCAAGGAGGGATATGCCTGGTTTCCGCTCCAAATCGTTCAGAAGGGCTATGCTATCGGAGAACGTGCCTTCGTAGTGGTAGAACGCACCGTATTAAAAGGGGCAGAACATCAGTTCAGAGCCGGAAAGAGTGTCAGCTTTCGCACCTTGGCGGCCGGAGCTCAGAATCCGGAGCGCAACGGGGTCGTATATTTTGTGGACAAAGACCGCATGAAAATCATTTTGCATGCCCGCGATTTGCCAGACTGGCTGGATTCCGGACAGCTCATCGTCGAAATCAGCTTCGATGAGCGCACGTATCAGGAAATGGAAAAAGCCCTGGCTAAAGTGGCCGCCGTAAAAAAGGGCCGGCTGGCTGAGTTGCGCGCCGTGCTGCTCGGAGGGAAAGCAGCCGCCTATTCAAGCGTAGCTCCCAACCTGGATATTCCGGGACTAAACCCCTCTCAGGTGGAGGCGGTGCGCCACATTTTTTCTGCGTTGGATATCGCCGTAGTCCATGGCCCGCCCGGTACAGGCAAAACGACCACCCTGGTACAGGCGATTCGCCTGCTCACCGAAACAGAGCATACCGTACTGGTCACTGCCCCCAGCAATACCGCCGTAGATTTACTCACCGAGCGCCTGGTACTCGAAGGGCTGGAAGTGGTACGCGTGGGCAATATCTCCCGGGTGGACGAATCCCTGCTCAACCACACCCTGGATGCTCTGGTGGCTAACCATCCCGAAAGTAAAAATATCCGGAAAGTAAAAATACAGGCCGCTGACCTACGTCGGCAAGCCAATCGCTATCATCGACATTTTGGCTATGAAGAGCGCCAGGAGAAAAAACGCCTGATCGACGAGTCCAATGAACTCTCGGCCTGGGCCAACCAACTCGAAAATCGCCTGATTGAGCAGATTCTCGATGCCGCACAGGTGATTACCTGTACCTTGGTCGGTGCAGCGCACCCGGTGCTGGAAAACCGCAGCTTTCGCACGGCTGTTATCGATGAGGCTGCGCAAGCATTAGAACCAGCCTCCTGGATTCCCATTACCAAGGCCTCGCGCATTGTACTCACCGGCGATCCGTTCCAGTTGCCGCCTACAATCAAATCGGCAGAAGCGCAGCGAAGAGGCTTCAATGTGACCCTTATGGAGAAGTGCCTCGAACGTGTTCCCGAGGTCCGCCTGCTGAATGTACAGTACCGTATGCATGAATCAATCATGGGCTTTTCCAATCGCTATTTTTATAGCGATAAACTACAGGCCGCCCCAGAGGTACAACACCATCTACTACCCATCGAACACAATCAGCCCCTCGTATTCATCGATACGGCCGGCTGTGGATTTGAAGAAAAAATACATCCCGCATACCAAAGCCGATCCAACCCAGATGAATACCGCATCATCCGGGAACACCTGTACCAGCTCACGGGCGCCCTTCTGGAAAAAGAAAGGCCTTCTATTGCGGTTATTTCTCCGTACCGCGAACAGGCGCTGTACATCCAAAAACAACTAGCGGATGATGCTACCCTTTCAGGCTGGAATATTGCAGCCAATACCATCGATGGCTTCCAGGGGCAGGAAAAAGATGTGATTTATATCTCCCTAGTACGCTCCAACCCCAAGGGAGAAATAGGATTCCTCCAAGATTATCGGCGGATGAATGTAGCTATGACACGCGCAAAAAAACTACTCGTGGTCGTAGGCGACAGCGCTACTATCAGCCGGTCGCCTTTCTATAATGCCTTGCTCGAATATTGCGAAACCGCCGGTGCCTATCAAACGGCTTGGGAGTATATGATTTGATAAGGTCCAGTCCACAACAAAAAAGCGGCTGTCCGAAAACCCTTTGATCAGGCAGGTAGCCAACTAATATTTTTTATACATCTGTTTCAATGGTTTTGCAAAGCAAAATCATTGAAACAGATGTATAAAAAAAAGTCTTCTGTTGCCGAAGGCGACAGAAGACTTTTAGGACAGCCTCTTTTTATTTCAGCGCTCAGGGTATTAGTACACCCAGAGATCAATTTCGTAGTTGAGGATTTCGTCTTTTATTTTCTGACTTTCCATCAAGCGGTCTTTCGCGTTGGGGAAGAAGTCTTTCAAACGGCCATCCTGCACGTTAGACGCTTTGAACACGTAGCTGTTGTAAAACCGCATTTCAAATACATCTTCCCAGGACATAGGAGCGGAATCGTTCATCTCGTTGAATACGCGCTCTCTAGCCAAATATTCCCGAGCATCCGGATAATATACCCAGAACATTGGGGTCTCCGGAAGTGGGCCATTGCCTAAGCTGGCATTAGATCCATCCGCTTTAATAGGCTTGAGTGGAGCAAATCCGATGATACGGGATTTGACTACCCCGGCTTCTTTGTCGAAGTACCAAATCTCCTTCACCCGGAACCGCTTAATATCGTCGGGACTGAGTTCGTTGCGCACGATTGTCTGTTTTACTTCGTACGTTTCCGGGTCAGTTACACTAACCGTATCAACCGTGTAAAGTATTCCATTGAGATCGTCTGGTCCCATTTCGATGGTGAATTTTTCATCTTTGAAAAAGCGCATCGGGGGCAGTGGGGAGTTTTCGTCTTCCACTCCTTTGGAAACGGCATCCAGCAGGATAGTCAAGAAAGGACGCTGTTCATAGACAAAAGGCAGATTCATGCGTTCGCGCACATCAATGACCTGTTCGACGCGCTTTTGCCATGCGATATCCGCTTCTCTGGGGTTGTCATACGCGAGTACACGCCGGCTGGTAGTGAGGGTTCTCGGTACAATGTCGTCAATGGGCGTCGTAGGCAAGCGTGTACCCGACTCACTGAACACATTGCTGGGTGTCTGCCCGTAAGATACGGGCAACAAAAAGGACATAGCCAAGGCAAGAGTGGCAACCCCTTTGAACGAAATTTTCATGAACGGTGTATTTTATGTTATCTGGGAGTATTGCTGCACCCTACACAGGGTGCAGCAATGAAATTTATTTAATGTTAAATACCATCGGGTTGACTTTCCGCCCCGCGATATCGCCAGGACATTTGGCACGTACATTATTGAACAAGTACGTATCACCTGGCTTGGCTTTATCTATCAGCTCCCGAGCAGCAGCATTGAACGTAGCGCCTACGTTCGTGATCTCCACCGGATCCTGTTTGCGGGGAAGATAGACTAGGGTAAATCCAGCAATCTCGCAACGCGCGTCGAAGTCAAAATTTTCTAAATCGGCAATAATGCCTTTTTGAGCCTTGAAGGTTCCATTACCTACATCACCGCCCAATGTTCCACCATATTTGGCGATGGGGTCGGGGATTCTTTTCACCCGAAACGCAAAGCTGGTGGATTCCAATCCCTCACCGCTTACGATGATTTTGGCATCATTGGTTTGCTCGGAAGCCGTAGCAATGAACTTGCCTACACCCGTTTGGCGCAGTGAAAGTCCACCTCCACTACCCGACACGCGCAGGGAATTGGAGGAAACACCTGCCGCTGCTACCGAGATAGGGTTGTCCACGCCGATGTAAATCACGTTCATTTTATCTGCGGAGACAGCTACCGAGCGGCGTCCTACCTCATACTCAAACGTTTTGGAGTACGTCTCCCGTTGCTTGGTACTCGGGTTGGTGAGGGTTACGCTGACATTGTACGTTTTAACACCCGTTTCTCTGGACACGGCACTGTACTTTGCAAAGCCATCTGCTCCTACCGGAAAGTTTTGTCCATTGATAGAAATCGACAGGTTCTCGGTGATGGATTTAGAGGTAGCTCCTACAGAAATCTCTGCTTCATAGGTTTCTCCGGCAATGACATAGCTTTTCTTGGCAGACGAAATCGGGATAAACTGATCCACTTTGAAAGCGGTAGCGCCAACTTGACCTACCAGGTAGTTCAGGATGGCTGCCTCCGAGCTTTTCATGTCGTTCTGGATTTTCGTCAGCAAAGGAAATACAGACGCGAGCGGCATCTGGTTGAAGGTGTACTCCGCCCAGGTCTTATTTTTAGCCTTTCTGTCTTTCTTCCATTCCTCCGATACCTTTAGAGAAATACTCTTCTCCAGATCATCTACGGTTTCGCGGGTGATGTTTGTACCGGGTGTGCCTTCCAGTCGGCGGACGAGATCCAGGAGCTTTGTATGGGTATTGTTGATTTCCTGTTCTAATTTGTCGCCATTCTTCTGGGTAACCAGATAGCGGGTAGTAATGTCTTTGTTCTTATAGCCCTTTGGCTGACCGGCGTGCTCTTCACTTTCTTCGACGGTATAGATGCCGCCGCTTCCATCGACCATGGCGGTGCGCAAGGACTCTACGTAGCGATTAAATTCTTCGGAAATATTCTGTACTTCTTTGGCTGCATTGAGCAAAGGCTGGTAGCGTGCCCGATCCTGTTCGACACTCTTACCGAGCGATTCCACTGCGAATGCATTGGCCGCATCGAAAATAGCATTGCTGTTTTTGATACCGGCATCAATGACGAAGAACGCATTGATGATTTTGGCAGATACGTTGAGCGCCAGCATCGCTGTCAACACGAGATACATCAGGTTGATCATCAGCTGCCTGGGCTCCTTTGGAATAGACATAATCTATGGATTTAACTGGTTTACAAAATTAAACGATTCAAAAAAACACCGGGGATTAACCCTGGCGACCAGTCATTGCAGAGATTACGCCCCCATAGATTTGGTTCAGCGAAGCGTACTTGGAATTCAGGGTATTGACATTGGCGTTGAGCTGCTTAAGGCTCTCGAGGTAGCTATTGGTAGCACCCGCAGAAGCTTCGAGGTCTTTCATCGCCTCATTCAGTTTTTTATAGAAATTGTCAGTAGCGTGGAGTTGGTCTTTCATACCAGAAAAATCAACTTTTTGCAGGGAATCCAACGCGCCGAGGTTAGACGACATTTTTTCAAGTTGCACAAGCATAGCGCCCAAGTGTCCTTCTACCACTTTGCCATCCAATGGATTTGCGGGAGCTGCCCCACCTGCAATTCCGGAACCGAAGGGAGCTGGTGCGGAAAAGCTTCCGTTGTAATTCTCCAATCCCGGGAAAAGTTTTTCCCAGTAATAGTCTTTATCTGGTGGAAGAAGGCCGAGCATCAGGAAGAGAAAGGCTTCCGTAAGCATACCAAAGGTGAGCATTTCATCGGCATACGGCCAGGATTGAATTTTGAATAGTGCTCCTACGAGTACGACGGATGCTCCTACTCCGATAATCAAATTTTTAACGTACTTGAAACCCTTTGATTTAAAAAAGTTAGCCATTGTTGCGACGCATTTAATGGGTTAGTGAAAAGGTTTTAAAAGAGGGAGTCAGGTTGTTATTAGCAATGGGACTCCCGTATTGCGAATGTTTGATACTATACTAGAAATCGTTGATAGAGCGACCCAAGAAGGTAATCACGTTGCGGAATCCGACGTATGATTTGGTCGTATCCTGAAATTCCCAGTTGCGGGTACCTGTTTGCAGGTAAAAATGGACATCTTTCCAGGAGCCCCCGCGAATAACTTTGCGCTTGTCGGCCAGGGTGTCATCTTCCTTGGCATCGTAGCGATAGTCTGGGTTGAGGTCATGCAGGAAAGAGTAGGCATTTTCGTGGAATGCGGAGGAGGTCCATTCGGCTACGTTCCCTGCCATATTGTACAGGCCATAATCGTTGGGGAAGTAGGCATCTGCTTTTACGGTGTACATGCCGCCGTCTTCCGGATAGTTACCGCGACCGGGCTTGAAGTTGGCCAGGAGGCAACCTTTTGCGTTGCGGATATAAGGACCGCCCCATGGGTAGGGAGCAGATTCGTGTCCGCCGCGGGCAGCGTATTCCCATTCGTGCTCGGTAGGAAGGCGGAAATCTTCCGTGCTGATGATATCGCTTTTATTTTTGGTGTTTTGTGCAGCCAAGGCCTGGTTGTACAGCTTGGTTCTCCAGTAACCAAACGCGTTGGCCATGTGCCAGTTGATACCCACCACCGGGTAATCATCGTACGCCGGGTGCCAGAAGTAGTTACGGGCGATAGGCTCGTTGTAGGAGTAGGCAAAATCGCGGACCCAAACGAGCTCATCGGGATAAACACTGGGCACAGTAACCGTTACGAAGAACTCCTTGCGCGACTTGGCTTTGCTGCCGTTTCCTTTATCTTTCGCAGCAGCTTGCCAGTCGTACTGCGCAGCCTGTTGCATATCGTAGTAGCGATACTTATAGGAGAATGAAGCCGGATTGTATTCCAGGCGCTCCGAAGAGCTTTCTTCCCGACTGAGGTAAATTTCTTCCTTGGTTTCTGCCAACTCCTCATCTTCCCAGTCGATTTCCTGGTCCCAATCGAGGGCTTGTTCGCCAAATTCATCGTCCTGTTCCGTTCCGTCATCCAGCTGCTCGAGGAAATGCCCGAGGGCACGGTGGGCTTTTTCGTCGCGGATCCATTCGATAAACTGGCGGTATTCGTTATTTGTGATTTCCGTTTCGTCCATGTAGAAACCAGTAATGGAGATGGTCTTTGGCCGTTGTACAAAGGTGCTGTTGACATCCTGGTCGCTGGGACCGATAAGCAGCGTGCCGGAGGATACATAGACCATGCCATAAGGATTAATCCCTGACCAGGATGGCCTTTCCAACACACCAGTCAATTCACCAGTCTCCTGCTTGCCACAGGAAGTCAAAGAAATCACCAGGAGACCTAGTGCGAGCTTAAGTACGTTTTTCATGTTTACAACCGAGTTTTCCTTCCGATTTAATCTGGCCCGAATTGGGCGACGCAAATATAGACCGTTTAAAAAATTTACAAAAGGCAAAGGTGTATTAACCGAGACAGAGAGGGGTAGTGGATGTGGATTTGGCAACAAGCTAACGCCGCTGCAATCATTCTTATTTTGAAGACATGGCATATTCTGACGCATTTTAATTTTTTTGCGAAATAACGTTCGTGGCTAAGTGCTGGATGGCCGGGAGTACAGGAATAGACGTTATATCAAATGGCGGGAATACTTTGGGTAATCAGAATAAAATTTCCTTGAAAACGCAGGTAGTTTCGGCGCTAGTATATAATTGGTTTTTTTTCTTATAAGTTCCTCGGGTTGTAAATAATTTTGGGCTGCCTGCGCGCGCCGAGCGTACGGGGGAGGGTGTATTGCAGGGCAATTTCATGGCTGCCCTGGTTGACCTGTTGTAGGGGCGATAGGGAAATATCGTAGGCATACGCCATTTTCCATCGTTCGCCCAGGTTGGTACCGACTAGTGCACAAACGGCATCCAGGCTATTGGAGTGGTATCCGCGAAGGGTAGCGCCTAAGAACAGGCTGTTATTGTACTTCACGAGCAGCCCGGCATTCGTTTGGTACTGAATGCCATCGGTTTGCAGTTGCAGGGCGGGGTGTACGGACCACAAGCGATTTAGTTCCAGGTTGAA
>Ga0172373_10011995_pt1 | contig 10244 bp, 14 predicted proteins | sample Lak10m_2_FD_114546 | JGI IMG/M metagenome (GOLD analysis project Ga0172373, IMG submission 114546) | Freshwater microbial communities from Kabuno Bay, South-Kivu, Congo - kab_092012_10m | ecosystem: Environmental > Aquatic > Freshwater > Lake | place: Democratic Republic of the Congo...
CTAAAGAAGGTCCTAACTATACTTCTGAGCAAGTACAAGCCTTTTTTGATTCCGAAGCTAAGGCTTCTATTATGGAAGCTAGTATTCAAGATATTATAAATAGAGCTACACGTCCTATTACAGATAATCCTAATGCCCAGCTAAATTCTGGCCCTAAAGGTCCTATGTATGGTCGTGGGCAGCGGGGGGTATTTGAACCCAGCGTAGGTGCAGAAGCTGTGACTAAGATCGGTGAGGGCATTGCTAAAGCAGCAGGCAAAGATACACTTAAGGATGCTACTAAAGCTACTACAGCTATTGGTATGTCTGAAACTACTCGCCCCAAGAAAAGCAAGGATAAACCTACTTTTCCATTCACTACGGAAGCTCGTTCTACCTTTGGGGGCAAGACTAGACATAGTTCGGGAAGTTTCATTAAATCCACCGTAGGTGAGGGCATGGGATTTTCTAATCCAGTAATTGCACTTCGCCAATTCGAGAAATATAGTCCTACTTTTAAGAAGATTATCGACAAATTCGATCGACCAATTGAAGGGGAAGGGCGCGGAGCTACTACACCATTCTCAGAAACTGTTAAGATACGAGAAGCTGGCTGGGACCAAAAGGTCCGTAAAACCTTAGCTCCTCACAGCCAGAGAGATAGTGGCAAGTACGGAGGGTTAAGCAAAAAAGAAAATGACCTACTTAACGCAGCTCTACGTGATCCAGATAAGCTTAAATTAATGCCTCCGGCTGTTAAGGCCACGTTTGAACGTGTGCGTAAATTACTTGATGAAGACTTTCAAGCTAAAGTAGCGGCCAACATTCCGGGTATTTCAAATAAATCACATTATCTCAAAAACTACTTCCATCGCGTTTATGATGGACGTAAGATAGCTAAGATGGAAAAAGAATGGTTTGAGCTTATGGAGCGTGAAGGAATGGAGCGGGGGTTTGCTCAAGAATTGTTTGATAATCTCACTACTCACGACCGACTACACAATGTAGAAGCACGAGCTATTGAAGATTTTATAATGGAAAAGCCGGGGGCTGTTCGACGTTCTTCAGTAGATTATGAACGCGCGTTAGCACGTATTAAGGACAAAGACCTAGCTCCGTTCCTAACAGATAACGTATATGAAACTTTAAGTAAGTACGGCACAGAATGGGCGAAGCGTCAAACGTATGCTGAACGCTTCGGGGCCAATAGCGAAATTCTACGTGGAGAACTTATGCAAGCTGCGCTAGAAGCTAAGGCTGCTGGTAATCCTATGCCTAAATGGGTAGCCCAACGAGTATACGATGTGGCCCAAGCACTAGATGGCAGTTACAAACCTATGGCTAGTCGTACTGCTAAGACTGCTCAACGCGGACTTATTAGTGGTACTAACATAACTCTTATGGCTGGTGTAACTTTGTCATCTGCCGCTGAAGTGGCTCTGTTATTACAGTCCGTGGGCCCTCTAACACTGGCTAAGTCTTTACCTGTAACAGTGCATCAATTCGCTAAGCGCGCCGCTCGTAGAATGATTAAAGATATTCCACACGGCCTACGAGAACAGATTATTAGAGACACTAGCATCACTATGGATGCCTCCGTGCAAGACCGACTAACATCTTTGTATACTATGGACTTCTCTAAAGTAGACTCCGCAGTATTCAAAGCTTATGGACTACATCACTGGACTAAGTTTGGTAAAATGTTAGCTGTAAACTCTTTTATAAGTCATGCCGAAGGTTTGATGAAAGCTGCCTCAGAAGGCGAGAAGAGTGTGCAGAAATGGCTAGCGAAGGGAGGCTTTAATGCAGCCAAGGCTCAACAACTTACTAAGTTTATGGACTTCTATGGACTTGATCTTACACAAGGTAAGGATTGGGTAGCTAGGGGCAAGCCTAAGAATCATCCGTTCTATGATCAGATGGTGCGGGGCTCTCTACGTTTCGCTGAAGATTCGGTGCTTACACCTAATCCTGCTATTGTACCTATGTGGCACAGTAATCCACACTTTGCGTTTCTAAAGCATTTACGCACATTCCAGTCGCTTATGTTTACGCGAGTACTTACCCGTTGGGGCAATAACTTTATACGTAATAGCGGCTACGAAAATGCTATATACGGCACTAAGGTAGCTTCGGCAATAGTAGGTATGTCTACTATTGCTTTCCTAGTTAACGAACTCAAAGACCAGATGAGATATGGAGATGCTGGCCCCCCATACAAGCTTAGTGATACTGGGCGTGGTGTGCGCGCTATTGAATCAGCGGGCTTTCTTGGTCCTGCTAGTGCGGCTTATGATTCCTTCAATAGCTCAACTTTAGGAGTCTTGGGTACTATTGTAGGACCAGATATAGCTACGGCTACTGAATTTAGTAAGCATGTAATTAATTGGGCTAAGGATAAGAACTCTAAGTCTTTAGCCACATTTATGGCTAAGAAATCGGGACCACTAGGGCAGTTTAAGGAAGGACGTGAGTGGGCAGAAAAGAATTACAAGAGAGGGCTGGAAACAGTTCGAGGAAGGAAACATTCAGGGCTAGGGGGACTTTAAGTGGATACAAATCTGTTGGTGCAGTTAGTGGAAGACGTAACTGAAACGAAGACGCTTATTAAACAGGCGTTAGGAAATCAAGAAGATATCACTAAACGGTTTGATATCATTGAACGTCGCATAGGTACGGTAGAAGATACTATTAAAGAGGCTACTATGTCATGGAAGACGGCTAAGATGATTTTTAGTACTATCATAGCTATCTTGGGCGGTATACTTACTCTTAACTGGAGTTCAGTAGCCCACAATTGGGATACTCTGTTTAAATGAATACAGATTTGGATATTGTAATTAGGACTGTTGTAGGCGAGTCTAGAGGAGAGCCTTTCGAAGACAAGAAAGCAGTTACTCACGTCATCTACAATCGCTTCAAAACTAAGTACCGTAGGCGGACTTCCTTATCCAGTGTTTGCTTGGACCCAATGCAATTTTCTTGTTGGAATGTTAATGACCCTAATGAGAAAGTAATACGCAATATAGATATCTTACACAAAGATTATCTAGAGTGTACTAGAGCTGTCATTGAGGCCATACAAGATAACATTAAAGGTGTTGATCCTACTAAGGGCAGTAGGCATTATCACACTAAAGCGGTGGCACCCAAATGGTCTAAAGGACAAATTCCGATATACGAAGTTGATGACCACGTATTCTACAACACGGTGAAATAGCATGTTACCATTAATAGGTTTATTAATTCCAATGCTGGATAAGGTTTTGGATAAAGTAATTCCAGATCCAGCAGCTAGGGAAGCCGCTAAGCTAGAACTACTTAAAGCGCAAGCGGATGATAAATTAAAGGAAATTGAGGTTCAGCTTTCTGCGATTATAGCAGAAGCGCAGTCCAATGACCCATGGACTAGTCGAGCAAGACCTAGTTTTCTATACGTAGTATATACTATAATCTTGGCCGCTTTGCCCATGGGCCTATTGGCTGCTTATGATCCGCAAGTAGCTGCTAATGTAGCTCTTGGGTTTAAGGAGTGGCTTTCAGCTATACCTGAAGAGATGTGGTGGTTATTTGGCACCGGCTACTTAGGTTATACTGGAGCTAGAACAGTAGAAAAAAAGAAGTTGATAGGTAAGTAGTCTAAACTACATCAACATCTAAAGGATATATTAAAAAGATAGCCCCCTTTCGGGGGCTTTTTCTTTTAAGAATTTAAATAAGCTTCTACACTATTAGGTACTACGGGCTTAATAAGCTCTAGTAGAGCGTTAGCATATTCTCGTATCTCGAACTGGGCGTGTTCATCCATACGTAGAGTTAAAAACTTAAACAGATTGTTTAGATTTACAGTAGCCCACATTTCTGTGTATGTATTAACTGGCAATACTCCTCTAGCTATTTCACGAGGAACTCCATTAGTTAATAGTTCATCATAATATCGAAAAGCTGATTCACATGCTTGATTAATTACTTCTGATGCGTGGTAATCTAGAAGCTCGCCATCTGCACTTATGATACGCGATTGGTGATTCTTTAAGCTTTGAACTCCTATATGTGAGGGATCAGGCACATACCAGCAATCTGGTACCTCCTTGTACCTAGCACTAAATTCATTATAGCTCCAAGTACGATGACGTTGCCATTGGCGAATAACGAATATAGGGGCTTTAACATAGAATGTAAATACTACGTGCTCAAATGGAGAAGTGTGCCCGTTATTCCACATGTATTTAATAAGCTTAATATCAGCTTCGCCTCTATGCCTCCCCACGTCTTCTAATACTCTAGCAGCACTAGATACCTGTAAATCACTACCCATGTAATCTATTAGCCGTACCTCTCCATGATCAAGTACTTTAATCATATGCTCCCTTCAGTTCCTCGTTCTGCCGCATTACAATCTTCTACAGCAGTTTCGTAGAAATTATAACTTTCTCGAATATCTGATTGCATGATGTATTGATACGTAGGTTCGTATAAACTAATGTCTTGAGGATTTTCCATCATCCACATCTGTAGTGCCATCATAGGGCTGTCTTGGTTAAGCACGTATTCTACGTTACGTGCCCACGCGGGGCACGCTTCATAAGGAACAATACTTAAGTCTAGTAGACTGCTTTCCGGTAGCTTAGCTTCCGTCATAACGGGAGTACTAACTACCACACACCCCGCCACGCTCAGTGATAGAGCATATATCATGCTCTTCATACACAACTCCTTTATGTTTAATAGCTTCGTTATACGGAATAGCCGTTATAGGTTGACCTCCTCTACTTCCATCTGGATAACAGGTAAAGCCCCGTAATCTACTTGCATATTTCGATAAAATCTCAGAAAACTTTCCCACTTTTTCTTCGTTATTGCTAGGCGAACCCCATGAGGGAAGATTAATGGTAGACGAGATGGACATATCAACGTAATCTTGTACATCCGCTTGGAATTTGATTCTTCGTTCATAATCCTCCGCTAAATCCGTTGCTGATTCAATTTTATCAGGATCAATACCATATTGCTCAATTAGAGTTTCGGCGGTAGAGTCGATGACGTATTCGTACTTCCAGCGCGTTCCATCTGTGAGATATCTGCGCTTATACGCCACTGCGTACAAAGGCTCAATTCCTGTAGTCGTTCCAGCCAAGATACCAATAGAGCCAGTGGGAGCAATGGCACGAACAGCAACAGGGCGAGAAACTCCGAGCCAATCTGCAAAGCTTTGAGCAGTACGATTTGACTGCGCTTCATAAACTTTAAGCCAGTTGTGTAGTTCATCGTTTACCTCATACCTGCAACCACGTTTAAGAAGCCATTCGTGCATTCCCATGAGACCCAGGCCCAATCGACGATTCTTTGCTCTAACCGCTCTAACCTTTTCATAAGGGAGGTCGGCGCGAAGAGTGCCACAAAGGAGAAACTTAGTCCCAAGCTCAACGCAATTACGCAAATCATCGACCGATTCAATGTTTCCAAGATTAATGCTGCCAAGATTGCCACTGCTTGGCGCAGCTAGACAAAATCACCATCCGTTCTGGATGCTTCCTTTTGCGAAAATTCAGGCAATTTATATTTGTAAGAATTCACTATAAAGGGCGCAATACCATCGAACCAAGTATTTCTACTTTGTTTAGCCAAATTCAATTGCCAGGTATTGCCATTTCTATTTATATTCCAAACTACCCCTAACTTTTCTACAAAGGCTTTCCTCAATGCTTCCTGTTCTGGATATGAGTATGCACAAGTAGATAATCTAGTAATCATAGAGCCTTTGTTATTATAGCACAGGCTACCGTCGTCCATAAATAAGAAAGCCGATGCTTCCCAATCTAACAAAGTCAACATATGCGGCTCTATAACTCGGTGATTTAAAATATATTGCCTATCTCTTACACGAGAAAATAAAGGGTGAGAAGTTGTGCGTAAATCAATTACTCTTTTACCGTTATCTTTTCTAGTATATTCATCTATTCTTACATTACAATCCTGTAGCTCTGTAAACTTAGAAGCTACCACTTCTAAATAATCTAAGTGCTCAGGTGCTCGTTGAATTGAGTAGTGTGCATTTTTATTATGAGCGGAGTACCCAACATACCCATCTCCACACACACTCCATTTTACGAACTTGTTTAATTGCATCATATTAATTTTCATAGTCGTTACGGCTCCTTTATAGGCTGCCTCGGTGTTACTAATTAGTTTCCACCGATATTAGGAAGTTTGCAATAAGCGTTCCCGCTTAAGGGTGCACAACTTTACACGTCAGAATCATCTTCACTAGTAACTTCTGTACAAGCGTTACGAAGCGTTTCTTTGGACTTAGGGCCAAAATTAAAGCTGAATCCTGGCTCTCCAGTTTCCATAGCTTGGCGAACATTCTCGATAAAAACTTCACCTAAATCTCCATTCTCCGCGCCATTAAGCCATTCGTCGTCATAGTTAATTGAAATATTAGTCATATCTAGCGGAGCTGGATAATTGAAGTTATCTTTCTTAGCATCCGCTATAGTATATCCTTCGTGAATTACATTATGATGCCAATTCTTTATGCGAAGGAAATCGTATACGTCTCCATGCTGCCAATTAAGACTGGCGTATATTGCACTACGACGGCTGCCCCCTTGCATGACGTTTCTACCGATTTCATTAATTGACTGCATGAGAGGAAGCGGCCCTGACGCAAGTCCTCCAGTACGTCCCAAGGCAGTTCCATAGGGTCGGAAGACTGAATAGTCAATGCCAATTCCCCCACCTGACATAAGAGCGTCGGATGCTCGTTTACAGAGCGCGCCCCACTCTTCGCGGGTATCCTCTTCACCTTTGAGGAGGTAGCAATTATTCCAGAAATGCGCAGGCCGGCCAGCGTAATAGAGATATCTTCCGCCCGGAATAAATTTGAATCGATAAATAAGCTCGACAAGTTCGTCTCGCTCATCTCTACTGAGTAGGGGATCTTTCCTTCCTCCTTGATTTCCACATACATCATCGACTAACCTCACAGCTAAATTGTACCATGTATCATTACCACCTTGAGCGTATTTATTGTAGAATATTCGTTCTGCAAAGCTATTTCTAAAATTATTCTTTCTCATGTTCCTCCCACCATCTAGACCATTCAACGGCTAGATATATTAAATGATTAGGGTATCCATTCTGTTCAAGCCAATTTTCGTAAGATTGCCCCGGAACCGGGTCATATCGCTTAGGAAATCCATACTTCCAGCCTTCCGGCGGATCAACGATTATCATTATTAGCGATTATCTCCAGACCCTTGCAGTACGTTACGAAGACGGCGATCAATTAATTTAGCATAATTGCTCGCAGCTACTTCACCTACCTGAGCTTGCAAAGTATCAATAATGCGAGTTAGATACCACAGTGTATCTCCACATTCGCTTAGTAGAGCTTCATAAGGAATTTCAGTATTATCTCGATAAACCTTCTTTACCTTGTTAGCAATTTCACCCGCTTCACCGGCTAGGCCCAGTGCAAGCATGGCTAATCCTACACTATCGGGATACATATCCAGTTCACGAATAGAGTTGCGGTAATTTTCCAAATCCATATATTTAGGGAAATGGCTCATTTTATTCCTCCCGGCCTTATGTTAGTGAAGCCTCGTTTCTTTAGTTCTTCTATTACGTATTGTTGTAACACTTTACGATCTTCCGTAGCTACACGTTCTCTCACCCAAGCCTCTGCTATTTCTTTAGATTCTTTAGTAAATTTATCTGCATAAATTTGTGCATAACGTCTAGCTACAAAATCGTTAACTATATTCGCGCTTAATTCGTTCGAGTCCGTATCGTTCAATATCTACCCTGCCTTCTTCTATATGGTGCAGTAGTACAAGACCAGACCACCAATGAGAAGTTCCCATATGGCCTGTAATATATTCGGGAGTATAATCCCCAAACCAACCTACGTTAATGCCTTCAATAAATTTAGGCCCATGTTCACTATTCCTAGCGAGAGGCTCAACAGCAAAACGATGTGTATGCCCAAACACAACCGTGGACTGATGTAAATCCGCTGCTCGTCTTGCAACGTATTTTCCTGATATTGGTTGGTTGTTACCGTCGTTGACAGGGATGTGAGTGAAGCATATACCATCAATATATACAACAGATTTCCAAGGAATAACAGCCCATCCATCATTAGTAGCTCCCACTAAATCATTTTCAGGAATCATACCTTCAAGTACCGGATTTTCATCTATGTATCGTTTAATGCGAAACTCGTGGTTAGATTCAAACCAGTAACCATTAGGAGAGTACTGTTTTTTCTTGTTCTTAGCCCTATCGGCATTCAAAGCCTGCATAGGTTCCATCATTTTATAGTAAGCATTTTGCACTACGTCGAAGTCATCCTTGAGCCTAGCCCCCTCCCGAATGCGTACATTACCTTTCTCATGGAAGTTAATAGAATCAAAAGAACCGAAGTCACCAATTTGTACAATGTTAGTTGGTTGATGCTCTACTATAAAATTACCAAGCCAACTAAAACGTTCGTTGTTATGGCCGGGACTTGCGTGAGCATCTCCAATTACTAGTGTGGTATTCAATCATCGTCCTCGTCTTCGTTTAAATAGTCGTGCATTTTCGCTTCGTCCTCGCCTTCAAGCGCTGTAAGACGGTCGTATACTTCATCAAACTCTTCTTGTAGTTCTTCGAGCCTATGCTCCATACGAGATAATTGCTTTTTTAGTTTTGATATTTCATTCATGATTTATTTCCTTAGCCATTCTTTTGATACCTCACCAGACCGTGATACCGCATATAAGATTCCATTCGCTTCGCACCAATCTGAGTATCTTTTGCCTTTTCCTCCGTAAGTATTGTCGCTCTGAAGAAGGAGTCTAAAATTGTTCCGGTTAATGTGGTCGCTAGTATCAAGAACATCAAGCATAGAAGTACGGTTACTGGATGTGAGTCTACCTTTTGCCTCAATGAATAACTCCTCATTACCTATTACAAAATCTGGAGTGTAGTATCGCAATTTACTTATTGATACCGCATCGCAATCATTACATACGGCACCGCGAACAGAGCTATAGTAAGGATAACGACAAGGCTCATATTGATAATCGATTTCCATACGTCCGAGAGATTCTGCCACCAAATCTTCATACCCACTACGTCTTTCTCCTTTATAGCGTCGCATTCATAATATCTCGTTTAAGACGTTCTACATAAATCGTAGCGTCCATTAGTTCATCTTGAAGATGATTTAACCAATCAAACAAAGTTAGGTCGTTACGTTCGGTGGTAACTCCATACTTCTGTAGTCCGTGATTAGCACGAGTATAATATTTGCGAATAACACTTATTACATTCTTATCTTCTAGCTCGTTAAGATTTTCGTCAATAACCACATTGCCAAAACCGTCAGTAAACATATATCAGCTAGCCTCTCTCGTGTCAAAGTCAGGTTCCTTTGTTAGTATAGTTATTAGAGCCTTTGTTTCTTCGTAAATCTCCTCTGGATGCATATGTAGAATATTGCTAGCGTAATCTATGTAAGACATTTTCATAGATTTAATATCTTTATCACTAGTAAAATATTCGTCATATATGGAACGACAAACATCGTCGTATTCTTCTTCCTCAGCTCCAAACATATGAAGCAGCATTTTAGCTGCTCCGACATCCCCTAATCCCGGAATACCTTCTATATTATCAGTAGCATCGCCAGATAATACTTGAATATATTTGTTATACAGAGCTTCTTCTGTATTGACGTAAGATATTTTAGGATCTTCTTTAGTCCAGTTAAGGTGCATACCCGGAATCTGTAGCAAATCTTTATCGTTGGATACTATAACTGATGTGTCGTTATTCATTTGATGAATACCACAAGCATCATCAGCTTCTATACCAAAACAAGGCTCAGCATTCCACGCATCAATAAGATATTCTCGACAAGCTTCATAATGTATGGGCTTATCGTTATCTTTACGATTGCCCTTGTAAGGTTTAATGCGGGCTAACCTATCCCTAAACGTGGGTGTATTACTCGATATAACTACCTTATATTCGTTAGCATCTAATAATTTAAGTACACTCTGCATTACTTGTTTAACATTCGACAGAGCATTCTCTACTGGTTCCGCCTCAATAGCGTATGTAAAATCTTCTAGAGATTTATTATTCTTTACTAGGTGTCGAGTAAGGTCCGCCTTATATCGAAACTTTAGTCCTTCATGGTCATACACTCTGTGTTGAGCAGCAAAACCGCAACGATACAAAAGCCCATCACCATCTATAATTGGATA
>Ga0172373_10011996_pt1 | contig 10243 bp, 10 predicted proteins | sample Lak10m_2_FD_114546 | JGI IMG/M metagenome (GOLD analysis project Ga0172373, IMG submission 114546) | Freshwater microbial communities from Kabuno Bay, South-Kivu, Congo - kab_092012_10m | ecosystem: Environmental > Aquatic > Freshwater > Lake | place: Democratic Republic of the Congo...
CCGATTTCGCGGTCGGTCAGGTAGCACCCCGGGTCCTCGGCCCAGGGATTCCCGGTGATCTGATGGGCCCGGACCCGCGTGTTGCCATTGCAGATGTCAAGATAATCGCAGGCGCCACAGCGACCCTCGACCGGGCGTGGGCTCTGCTTGAGGCCGGCCATCAGAGGATCCGACAGATCATTCCAGATGGCAGAAAAGGGCCGATCGCGGATATTGCCGAGACTGTAGTGCCACCAGAAGGTGTCAGGGTGCACATTGCCGAGATTATCGATATTGGCAATATTGACACCCGAGGCATTCCCCCCCCACTGCCGAAGGCGGGCGTGGATGGTGTCTGCATGGGCAGGAAAACGGCGACGGACCCAGTCCAGCAGGTACACACCATCGGCGTCATTGTTGCCGGTCACGAACTCCACGGGGCGCCCGGAACGCAGCCGTTCGAGACAGGTATCAAACAACGCATCCATCACCTGTCGGGTCATGGTGTGCAGCGCGTCATCCTTGCGATTGCGGTTGCCGCGTCCGCCATAGTTGAGATGCGAAAGATAAAACTTGTCGACATCCTCATCTTCCATGAGCTGCAGCATGCCGGGGAAATCGTTGACATTGTCCTGAGTCAGGGTAAAGCGCAGACCGACCTTGATGCCGCGTTCGCGGCACAGCCGAACCCCACGCAATGATTCATCGAAGGAACCCTTGCTGCGACGAAAGACGTCGTGGGTGTCACGCAGGCCATCAATGCTGACGCCGACATAATCAAAGCCGATCGCTGCAATGGCATCGATGTTGTCCTCGGTGATCAAGGTGCCGTTGCTGGAAAGACCAACATAGAACCCCAGTTCAGTCGCCCTTAGGGCAATGTCGAAGATGTCCCTGCGCAACAGGGGCTCACCCCCCGAGAGTATCAGGACCGGCACGCCGAATGACTTAAGGTCATCCATCACGGTGAATACCTCGCGGGTACTCAATTCACCCGGAAAGTCGATGTCGGCAGAAGTGGTATAGCAATGCTTGCAGGCCAGGTTGCAGCGGCGGATGAGATTCCAGATAACCACCGGCCCTGGCAAACGCCGGCGCGCCGGCGTCACAGCCACTTCGTTCACGGGAGGCTTGAGCAATTCCCTAATATACTGACTGACACGGAACATGATGAGTGGTCGATTTTCCGCAGCTCAGTCGCCGATCCTGAGACCGGTCTTCTTGAGGATGCGGGTGCTGTAAAGAATGGTGTGGGCCCGATTGTGTCTGCCCAACAGGCCGGCAATAAAGCCAGCCTTGTGCTCCACTTCATCGCGGCTGCGACCATGCACCATGGCAAACAGATTGTAGGGCCAATGGGGCAGATGGCGCGGGCGATGATAGCAATGGGATACGCAGTCGAGGGCACCAACTGCCTGTCCGAGGGCATCAACCTGATCGTCCGGTACATCCCAGACCGTCATGCCATTGGCGGTGTAACCGAGCCGATAGTGATTCGGCACCACGCCGATGCGACGGATGACGCCAAACTCCAGCAGGTCCTCGATGCGTGCCATGACCTCATCTGCCGTCAGTCCCAGCTCATCCGCGATGGCATGATAGGGGCGCGGCACCAGAGGCAAGCCGGCCTGGGTAGCGCAGATGATGCGGCGGTCGGTCTCGTCCAGAGTAATGATCGGGTCCATGCCTCAGACCTCCAGCCGCAGCCCGACAAAATACTCAGCCAGCTTGGGCATGTCATGCACCGGATAACCGGTCTGGCGCTCGATCTCGACCAGAATGACATCCTTGCGCTCGGGTTTCTCTGTTGCGAGGACAAACCACATGTTGAGTGTGTGATCGCGAGCATAGTTGTGCGCGACTTCCGGGAAAGCATTGACCTGATCAGCCACCCGATCGAAATCAGCTGGGTCGACAGCCATGGCTACCAGGCTCAGGGCGCCGCCCAGTCGCTCGGCGTGATACATCGGCCCGAAGCGACTCAGCATGCCGCTGTCCAGCAGGCCGCGCAGCGCATCAATCAGCGCCTCTTCGGTCAATCCCAACTGCTCGGCAGCGACCAGAAAGGGACGCTCGCAGACCGGGAAACCGCCCTGCAGTCCATTAATGAGGGTGCGATCGGTCTCGTTCATGCAGGTTGTAGCGAACTGAGAGCGACAAATTGGCTGGGCGTGTAGCGGGCCCCGCGTTGCTTGAAGCAGCGTGTACTGAACAGTGTGGCCGTGGGCCAGTCGCTCATTTCACATTCGTTGATGAGTTGCCGGATTTGCCATTCCACCCGGGGACGATCCTGACCATGGATCATGCAGAACAGGTTGTAGGGCCATTCATTGCCCTTTCTTGGCCGCCGATAACAAAGCGTCACAAAAGGATATTGGCAGATGCGTCCGGCCACCCGACTGACCTCCGCATCGGGCACATCCCACACCACCATCGCGTTGGCCCGATACCCGAGCCGCCGGTGCCGGACAATCACACCCAGCCGTTTGATTAGACCGGATTGCCGCCATTCATGCAGCCGGGCGATCACTTCGCTTTCACTGTATCCGACCCTTGCTCCGATGGCGGAATAGGGACGCGATTCCAGGGGGAGCCCTTCCTGCAGAACACGGAACAACTCCAGATCCCGCGGATCCACGAACAAGCCTTCGAAGATCCTTTCGCTCATGCCGAAACGGGGAATTCCAGTGGAAAGCCGAGATCGATGTGAAATTCCTCGAGCAGGGGCAGCCGCAAAATTGTCAGGCCGGTATGCTGCTCAATGGCACCCAATACCCGCTCAAGCTGCGCGGGTTGGTTGGCGTTGACGACAAACCAGAGATTGAAGCGGTGTTCGCGCTCGTAATTGTGGTTGACCTCGGGTAAGGATGACACCCAGGCGGCGACCTTATCCAAACGATCCGTCGGCACCGACATTGCGGCCAGCAAGCTGACCCCAATCGAGTTAGGGGGAATAATGGCGCCGATGCGGCTGATGCTCTGATTTTCCATCAGTTCCTGCAACGCGGTGAGGACTTCCTGCTCGGTCAAGCCCAGTTGGTTGGCGATATCCGCATAGGGTGTCGGCGACAACGGAAAGTCCCGCTGAAAGTCATTCAGCAACCGCTGATGGATCGCCTCCCCTTGCACGAGATGCCGAACTCAGAGACCGAGACGATGGGCCCGGGCGGTAAAGAAGATCCCGCTGGGCTTTTGCGCCGGGATTTGGGCCAGCTCACGGAAGGTTTCAGTGTCGTAAACCAGCACCCGGTCATCGTCCCGTGCCGACACCCAGACCTCATGACCCTTGGGAGTGAATTCCATGTGAAGAACGGCCTTGCCGGGCGTAAGTCGTTTGACCACGGTCAGATCCCTGGCATCGATGACTTCGAGCTTGTCATTGTTCGGCAGGGCAAAGTTGACCCAGATCTGGCGCTCATCGGGGCGGGGAATGACAAAAACCGGTTGGCCATCCAGGGGAATCCTGCGGACCACCTTCCATTCGCGCCGATCAATGACCAGCATCTCGTGATGACCGACAGCAGGCAGGAACCAGTAGTCGCCGATAAGCGCCCTGCCCTCCAGATGCGGCATCTTGAACACCGGCAGTTTGGGGTCATTCTTCGCATATTCCGGCACAATTCTGCGTATACCGGCCTCGGGATTCCACAGATCAAGCAAGGCCAAGCCTTCCTCGCCGAAGAGCCCGGCGATGTAGTAACGGCCTTCCGGGGAAATCAAGGCATCGTAGGGTTCCTTGCCGGCCTTGAACTTCTGGATGACCGGTTTATTCGGATCATGCAGATCGGCAATCCAGATCTCACCCGCCTCGAACAGGCTAAAAACGAACTTCTGGCCCGGAGCATCCACCAGACCCACCACCTTGGCGAGTTGACCCTCGCCATATTCGGCCTTGATGTCGGTGACTTTTTCCAGGGTATCGGCAGAAAACACCCGCACCCCGCCCGGATCGTAGTTGGAGGTGGCGATCAGCGCGCCATCCTGGGAAATGGCTCCACCAACACTGTTGTGGGCCTGCTCCACACGCTTGACGATCCTGTTTTCCAGTATGTCGACCTTGGTTAGCGCACCATCACGGCCAAATACGAAGGCATAGCGTTCGTCGGGTGAATAGACGAGGCTGGCATGGGAGAGATCTCCCAAGCCGGTGACTTTTCCGAGCGACCGGCGGGACGTTGTGTTGATAGCAGTCAGGCTGCCGTTGGCTCGCTCGACTACCAGCCCCAGGTCCCCGGTCCCCCGCAGTTCCGCAGATTCGCCGGATGACAGCCCTGCCATCAGGGCAAGACCCAACAATCCAGAGAGACACCTGCGGGATGAGATTCTGTTTTTGTTACACATCAGTGGGGCTTGTCTTCTGATTTGACCGGATGTTTCAACTGCGCTACCAGCCACTCCGCCTCCGGCTGCGTCATGAAACTTTTCCAGGGTGGCATGGCGGTGCCCGGGCGACCCTCGAGAATCGTGGCGATCAGTGTTGCCTCGGATTTTCTCTCAAGAGCGGGCGGCAGCAAGGCCGGCCCAAGTCCTCCCTGAAGGGTCATGCCGTGGCAGGAGCCGCAGTCCTGATGCAACAGATCGAGCAACGCCGTTTGCCTTTCTGCCGTGGGCAGGTCTGCCATGACCGGATGGCACGCCAAGGCGACAAGCAGGGCAAGACCGCGGCGCATTCAGGTTCAGGGCGCAGGCTTGAGGCTAGAGAAATAAGCCGCGATATTCTCGATATCCTTGTCGAACAGGTTGGCAGCCATGTTGTTCATCATGGGCGCCTTGCGGGTACCGGAACGGTATGCCTTGAGGGCCGATTCAAGATAGGCGGCCTTCTGACCGGCCAGGTTCGGAAAGGCATCCGAAGAGCTGATGCCATTGACCCCATGACAGGAGGCGCAAACGTTGGAGGCCTTTTCCTTGCCTGCTGCCGCATCAGCAGCCTGAGAGGACCCCATCGGAAGAACGGTGGCCAGCAGCGCTGGAATGATGATTTTTTTCATGAGAAATCGCCTGTTGCTGCCGTCACGACGGCGGTCAGAAATAAATACCGGACAAGCGGGCGGCGCAGGGTAGCTGGCCCCGCCCGCTCTACCGAAGGTTCTCAGAGATTGCCAGGAGCCAGTCCGCGGGTCATGAATTTCGCGCGGGCCCGCGAGAAGATGCCGGCCGGGCTTTCCATGGTGAAGGCGGCGACACGTTCCAAGGTGCTGGAATCGAACGCAACCACCTCATCCCCCGTATACCCGGCGCTGACAAATAGCAACTTGCCGCTGGCGTTGTATTCCGGGAAGTAGGCATGACCGCCGACGTCCAGGGTTTTGGCCACTTCCAGCGTGTTCTTGTCGATCAACTGGATGGTCCGGGCACGACGGTCCTTGCTGATGATATCCACAGCCACATAGGGGGCATTCGGATGAGCGGCCGGGGATTCGGTTCCACCCAGAACCGGCACCTGCTTGACGACCTCCATCTTGTCGAGATCCCAGACGCTGACGACTTCATGATCGCAGTCGCCGAAATTGGTACCGAATCCGAGAGTGCGACCGTTCACCTTGACGACCGAGCCACCGCCGACATGCGGCACACAGCCAGCCGGCAGTTTCTTGATGATCTTGCGCTGCTCCAAATCGATGGCGGCGACGATGCTGTCATCGTAGGAAGCGATCATCAGGTTCTTGCCGCCATGTGACAGGAAGGCATCGTGCAGGTGGCGCCCGACATCGGTGATCGCGGTGATGGGAAAATCAGGCTTGTTGAGGTCGACAACCCAGACCTGCCCGGAATTTTCGAGCGCAATCGCAAAGATATCGGCAAACGGCGTTCCGGTGATCATGCCGGAATCCGAGGTCACAAACTTTCCATCCGGATCAACGCCTTCCAGCTTGAAATATTTCAGTGGCTCCAGCGTATCGGCATTGAGCAGTACGGCGTTGTGCGGGACGAATGAACCGGCCATCAGGTATTTGCCGTCACGGGAAACGCCCAGCGCCGGGCCGTTCAGGCCGGTCTTGACCTCGCGCACCACTTTCATGGAGTAGAGATCCACCTTGTAGACTTCAGCCGTATCGGTCTTCACATACGCCCAGCGCGGATTGACCGGATTGAATTCGATGATGTGAGCCGCGGTTGTGGTCGGCACCTCACCCACCTTGGTATTGGTGGCGCTGTTGATGAACACGGCCTTGGAACCTTCGCCGCGGCCGAAGCGACCCCGGGCGGCCACGCCGATCAGATCGTCCAGATTGTCGATGGCATAACCGGGCTTGTCAGGAAGCGTCGACTCATCGGCCACGTGCACTTTCAGGGATTTCCTGATGTCCTCCAGCGTCCACTGCGGATCCAGCTTTTCGGTGCTGGAGACGTATTTGACGGCGGAACGGATCTCCTCATCGGATAGCTTTCCGTAGAAGGGCGGCATCAGGGTGTCAAAGGAGCCGGCCATGATGGTAGAACGCAAGGAGGTGGGACTGCGCCCCTTGAGGCGCTCCTTGTTCAAAGGAGGTGCGAGATACCCCCTGAGATCGGCACCATGGCAGCTGGCACAGTTTTCCTGGAACACAGTGGCACCGCGCGCAACGTTGACCTGGGTGTCTTCGGCGGCGCCGGCGATGCCCGCGTGCAGGGCCAGCACGGCACCGCTCAGCCCGAGGGCCAGTCGGCTTTTTCCCGGAGTAAAAGTCATCATTTGGGGGCTCCCGTATAAATCGAATCGGGTTTCACTCATGACCGAAAGTCAGTCTTCCGGCTATGAGCCATGGGGATCAGGCTTTTCGTTTCGCATCGAAACGGTGCGCAATGTAATGACGACCCCTTCCCGTGTCAAGGGACAGGGAGACACCCTCCCTTGGGAGCAGATATGCCGTCAGTAGGCCCACCAGGGCCCGGGACCCCACATACCCCAGTTCATCGCGGCGTTCTGGTTCATCTGGGCAGCCATACGCTGCTCATCGGCAATCTGCTGCTGCACGGCAAACTGCTGATAACGCTGATAGGCCGCCTCATCACCCCAGTAGACGCATTGGCAGATGGTCGCATCGGCATAAACGTAGTAGACCTGTGCGTCCTTTTCGTGCGGCACCAGCTTGTGTTGTGTCAGCGTTTTCAGGTGGGCAATCTTTTCCGGAGTGTCAGCCAGCTTGATCCGGAAATTTGCCGCCGCAAGCATATTTTCAGTCTGAGCCGTCTCGCTGGCTTCCATGGAAGCGCAGCTTTCAATGGACAAGATCAACGCCATAATGAGGCCGAATCCTGCTGTTTTTTCGCAGTAATGCCTGAGTTTGATGGATGAGGGTGATGACATGCGTTGGCCACTCCAAATTCATTTCCAATATATGAAACCCGCGCCGATACCCCGTCAGCCTTGTCAGTCAGGGCATCTGCCGTGTATCGTTCGCCGCCTTGCAAGACGTAGACCCAAGTCCATCGCACCGACGCCGACACGACAAAAGTCTAGCATCCACACCCAGCCAAAGAACAATAACCCCAGGCCCCATCGTCGCTTAAGTTAACGACCGTGAGCCGGCCATACTTCGTACCATGCCTGAACCCATCAGCTACTCCGCCTTTCAGCCGCGAGAAAATAAAGGGCTGATGATTGCGTCTCTGGGCGTCGTTTTCGGGGACATTGGAACCAGTCCTCTGTATACCCTCAAGGAGTGTTTTGGCGGCGAGCATGCCTTGTCGCCCACCCCAGACAATGTGCTTGGGGTCGTTTCATTGATCTTCTGGTCGGTTCTGATCGTGATCTCTCTCAAATACGTCACCTTCATCATGCGGGCCGACAACAAGGGCGAGGGTGGAATCATGGCGCTCATGTCGCTGGTGGCTCAAAGGGTTCAGATCAGTCCCTCGTTGCAGAAAGGACTGATGATGCTCGGGCTGATTGGAGCGGCGCTTTTCTATGGGGATGGGGTCATTACACCGGCGATTTCCGTTCTCAGTGCGGTGGAGGGGCTTGAGGTTCTCAAGCCTGAATTACACGATTTCATTTTGCCCATTGCACTGACGGTTCTGATTCTCCTTTTTCAGTCGCAAAAACACGGGACCAGCAAAGTCGGTGGACTCTTCGGGCCGGTCATGTTTGTTTGGTTTCTTTGTCTTGCCATTTTTGGCGTCAACAGTATTTTGGAATCCCCCGCGGTCATCGAAGCGGCTAATCCCCTTTGGGCGATCCGCTTTTTCAGCGACAACGGTTGGCGGGGTACGCTGACTTTGGGCGCAGTGGTTCTCGCGGTCACCGGTGGGGAAGCGCTATATGCCGACATGGGTCACTTCGGAAGAAAACCGATCCGCAAGGCCTGGTTCCTGATTGCCATGCCGGCGCTTCTCATGAACTACTTTGGGCAGGCGGCCCTATTGATTCGGGATCCATCCGCCGTCACCAATCCGTTCTATCTCAATGTCGGACCAGCCTGGCTCTCTTTCATGATCATTTTGGCGACACTTGCCACTGTCATAGCATCTCAGGCCGTGATTTCGGGCGCCTTCTCTCTGACGGTCCAGGCCATTCAGCTGGGTTACTGTCCGAGGCTCTCGGTGAAATACACTTCGGAAGATGAGATGGGGCAAGTCTTCGTTCCGGCGATCAATCTCATGCTCATGCTCGGCGTCATTACTCTGATCTTGGGTCTACAATCTTCTTCTGAATTGGCATCGGCCTATGGAATTGCCGTGACCGGCACCATGGCGATCGATACTATTTTGACGCTAGTGGTGGTTCTCTCGCTTTGGAAATGGAATCCGGTCGTTGTCCTGTGCGTAGGCTTGGGCTTCCTGTTTGTGGATCTGGCTTTTTTTGGCGCCAACGTCCCCAAGATTCCGGATGGCGGGTGGTTCCCTTTGGCCATCGGTCTGATGGTTTTCACCATCATGAGTACCTGGAAACTAGGGCGCAAACATCTTCAGGAGCGGATCCAGGAGAGGTCCGCGCCGGTCGAGGAGTTTTTGACTTCCCTAGAACAAAACCCGCCAGTTCGGGTTGAAGGGACTGCGGTGTACATGACCTTGAGTCAGCATGGAATTCCCTTGCCACTACTGTTCAATCTTAAACATAACAAGGCCTTACATAAGACGGTCGTTATCATGAGTGTGGTCACGGAGCCCACGCCCAGGGTGAGTCCGGAAAAACGTCGAAAAATACAGAAACTCGGGGAATCGCTGTTTCGCGTGACCCTTCATTACGGCTTTGCCGAATCACCGAATATTCCCAAGACATTTCGCTCATGCAGTCGCGAGATTCATGTAGACCCCGCCTTGACCTACTTCTTCATGAGCCGGGAGACCCTGATTGCAGGAGGTGAAACAGGCTTCTCCCGCTGGCGAGCCCTGCTCTTTATTGCCATGGCCCGTAACGCGGGCAGCGCCGCCAAATACTTCAACATTCCGGCAAATCGGCTTATGGAATTGGGCACTCAGGTGATCATCTGACCCTGACCCGCAATCGATTTTAAACGGCCTACAAGGCCGCGATTGCCTCTCGGAGGCTCTTCACCGGAATCACATTCAGGCCAGGATTCTGCCCCTTGACGATATTCCGGGCCGGCGCCAGTGCATGCGCGAAACCGTGCTTGGAGGCTTCCCTCAGCCGCTCTTCCCCGTTCTGCACTGGCCGTACCTCGCCATTCAGACCCAGCTCACCAAACACCACCCAATCGCGGGGGATCGGCTTATCTCTGAAACTGGAGACGATTGCCAGCACCACGGCCAGATCCCCCGCCGTCTCGCTAAGTCGAAGTCCACCCACAAGATTGACGAAGACATCCTGATTCAGGATCGGCACGCCGCCATGCCGATGCAAAATTGCCAGCAACATGGCCAGCCGATTGCTGTCCATCCCTACCGCGACGCGGCGCGGAGTGGGCAGGTGGGATTCGTCGACCAAAGCCTGCACCTCGACCAGCAAGGGGCGACTGCCCTCGCGCATGACCATGACCACGCTGCCGGCGGCATCTTCATCACCTCGCGATAGAAAAATGGCGGATGGATTACGGACTTCCTTCAGCCCGGTCTCCGTCATGGCGAAAACACCCAACTCGTTGACCGCACCAAAGCGGTTCTTGAATGCGCGAATGACTCGAAACCGGCTGCTGGTATCGCCCTCAAAGTAGAGCACCGTGTCGACCATGTGTTCCAGCACCCGCGGCCCGGCCAGCGCGCCTTCCTTGGTCACATGTCCTACCAAAAACACCGTGGTGCCGGTCTGTTTGGCGAAGCGCACCAGTTGCGCGGCGCACTCCCGAACCTGTGCCACGGAACCGGGTGCGGACTGCATGGC
>Ga0172373_10011997_pt1 | contig 10242 bp, 10 predicted proteins | sample Lak10m_2_FD_114546 | JGI IMG/M metagenome (GOLD analysis project Ga0172373, IMG submission 114546) | Freshwater microbial communities from Kabuno Bay, South-Kivu, Congo - kab_092012_10m | ecosystem: Environmental > Aquatic > Freshwater > Lake | place: Democratic Republic of the Congo...
AATCGGACGTATCTGGAAGCGCGGATTGCCTACAAATTGCAGGAAGCGGTGTATGGCGGGCTGGCCGCCAAAACTCGACAACGGCTGATTCAGATCGGTCAGCAGCAATCGAACATTAAAGGCCGACCCACCCGGCAGGTGCTGCATTTTGCTCCTGGGACAGTCATGGTCCGGGAGTATGCCGGAGAGGCGCACCGGGTGACGGTGACCGCCGATGGGCGGTTTGAGTATGCCGGGGAATCCTTCAAGAGCCTGTCCGCCGTGGCCCGTCACATTACCGGCACGCCCTGGAATGGACTGGTGTTTTTTGGGGTACGACGGACTGGGGAGGCGGCATGAAACCAGGCACCCTTTTGAATAAACCCCGCAAACGCTGTGCGGTGTATACCCGGAAGTCGACCGAGGAGGGTCTGGAGCAGGAATTCAATTCGATTGATGCGCAGCGCGATGCCGGGCAGGCCTACATTGTCAGTCAACGGACCGAGGGCTGGATTCCGGTGGCGGATGATTACGATGATCCGGCCTTCTCGGGCGGCAACATGGAGCGGCCGGCGCTGAAACGCTTATTGGCGGATATCGAGGCCGGCAAGATCGATATTGTGGTGGTGTACAAGATTGATCGCCTGACCCGGAGCCTGACGGATTTCTCAAGGATGGTGGAGGTGTTCGAACGCCAGGGGGTGTCGTTCGTGGCGGTGACGCAGCAAATCAATTCCGCCACGCCGATGGGGCGACTGATGCTGAATGTGTTGCTGTCGTTTGCCCAGTTTGAGCGAGAAGTCACCGGGGAGCGGATTCGCGACAAGATTGCGGCCAGTAAGAAAAAGGGACTCTGGATGGGCGGGCGCCCGCCCCTGGGGTACGACGTGGTGCAGCGGAAGTTGGTGGTGAATGCGGAAGAAGCCGCCCTGGTACGGCGGATCTTTACCGACTTTGCCACGATTCGATCCTGCACGCGTCTGGCCAGCCAACTGAATGCCGAGGGTCATACCACGAAGGCCTGGACCACGCAGGAGGGCAAGGTGAATGCCGGGGGGCCGTTTGATAAGAAGTTGCTGTACGCCCTTTTGAAAAATAGGTTGTATCGGGGGGAGTTATCCCACCAGGGGCTATGGTATCCGGGGCAGCATGAGCCGCTGGTGGATCAGTCTTTGTGGGATCAGGTCCAGGCTGTTTTCCAGGAGGATGGGAAGCAACGTGCGATCAGCACCCGGCAACGAGAAAAGGGCGATGCCTTATTACGGGGGCTACTTTTTGATGGCACGGGTCAGCCGTTGTATCCGACCTATACCCGTAAACAGGGGAAGGTATACCGCTATTACATTGGCCAGGGGGTGAACCGCTTTGGGGTGGCCGGGGGATCTTTGCGCCTGCCGGCGGCCCCGATTGAGTCAGCGACGGTGCAGCAGATCAAGACGGTGTTGAGTAGTCCGGAGGCGGTCGCTGCCGTCTGCCGAGAACTGGGGCCAGAGGTGGATGAGGGGCGCACGGTGTTGGCCCTGAGCCGGCTGGGGGATGTCTGGTCACAGTTGTATCCGGTCGAGCAGCAGCGACTGGTGCAGTTGATGGTGGAGCGGGTTGATCTGCTGGATCAGGGCCTCCGCATTCACTGGCGGGCGTTGGGATGGAAGTCATTGCTGGAGGAGTTTCGTCCGGAAACGATTGGCGCCGAGCTGGTGGCATGGGAGGCGGCATGAGTCAGACAGTGTGGGTGCCCCTGCAGTGGGCGCGGGTGGGTCGGCCACTGGTGGATACCAAACAGCGTCAGCCCTCCCCGGCACTGATCCGGGCCTTGGGCTTGGCCCTGTATTGGCAGCAGCAGCTGGATCAGGGAGGGATACCCAGTGTCGAGGCCCTGGCCCAGTGCGAGGGCAAGGATATTTCCACGGTCAGTCGGATTCTGCATCTGGGGTTGATGGCGCCGACGCTGGTGGAGGCCTGCCTGGCCGGGCAACAACCGCGCACACTCAATCTCAAAAGGCTGCAGCGTCAGCGTCTGCCCAATGACTGGACTGCGCAGCAGCAGGTCATCGATTCATTTCTCTAGGAGGAGCTATGCCACGACGTGCTGAAGGCCGGATGACCGGTCAACCGGTCACCACCGAAATTCCCCAGCCTGCCGGCGGGGTCAAGCTGGTGACCTTCATCCCCTGGACCCTGGTCAAGCGCGGGATGAAGAAGGAAATCATCACGCCCATCGATGCGCCGGAAGCGTTTACGGTCGAGGCGGCCGAGGAGCGGCAGAAGAACAAGACCGAGCAGCACTCGCCGGTGGTCCGGGCACTGGGCTTGGCGCACTACTGGCAATCGCTTATTGATGAGGGCAAGTTCGCGTCATTGACCGAGATTGCCAAGGCCGAGGGGATTGACCGGGCTTATGTCTCCCGGGTATCCAAGCTGACGCGGGTATCGCCCGCGATCGTTGATCAGGCTTTTGCCGGTAAGGTGACGATGGAGGCGTTGATGGCGATGGGGGGGTGTTGGAGGGAGCAATCTGGCATCGGCTGAAATTTGGATTCACCCAAGTTCACGCACCCACTGCTCATAGGAACGGTCTACACCTAATCGCTGGTCAGATGCGCAGAATTTCGTTAACAGCTTCTGTTCGTTCGCCTCGCTGGGGCAGTACCCGAAACGATCCCGAAAAGCACGGCTGAAGTGGCTTGGGTGCTTGAATCCCAGTTGAAATGCCAGATGGGTGAGATTGAGCGGCTTTGTCCCCGCGCTCATCAGCAAGGCATGAGCACGGAACAGGCGCCGTTTCTGGATATAGCCACTTACTCCGCCCAAGGGCTCGAACAGTCGGTAGAGGGTGGCACGCGACAATCCAAATCGATGGGCTAAAGCTTCAGGTTCCAAGCCAGGCTCATCCAGTCTCTGCTCGATATGCGCCCGGATCGACTCCCTCAACGCCAGACGGGTTGAGGGCGACTCCGGTTGCCGATTTTCGTAGTGCCCCCCCCCAAAATACCGTCCGACCAGATCTACCAGTCCCAGGCTGATTTGCCGTCCTTCCTCGGGTGGCGTTGTTTTCAGCAATTCCCACAGAAGCCGAAGATGTTCAGCTAATAAGCGACCCGAACCTGAATCGCGCCGAAGCATGCAGCCATGGTGCCGCTCGGGATTGACCAAATAAGAAGTCAGTACCGTCCGAGGGACCAACAGCGTCAAATTGCGAAAATCACTGACCTGGGACTGGACCGTCTGCGCAGTATCCAGAAACAGCACATCCCCTGCCCGAGCCGTCGAGTGCTCCCGAGTACCCCAGAGTCCGCAGGTCTCGCCCTCCAGATAGACCTGAATCAGGCAATGATCCACCCCATCCTTGCGGATTTGCAGGGGTGTCCGGTCAAAGCGCTGACCCAGACTGGTGGTTTCCACCAACATCACCTGGCCCAGGTGTGCACTGTCTATTTGTGCATCAAAAGATTGCCGGGTGCAGGACTCGTCCCAGTCCACATCAAAGATTACCGAAATACTCTCCTTCCAGAGCGGATAGCGCTCCGACGGCGACAGCCCATTCAGGCTGAAGTGAGTCAGATGAGATGGAGGCGCGGCATCCATGCGTTTGGAAAAAACACCCAAAAAATAAGGGGGATTTTCGTCCTTTGAGACGGAGAGTCAAGCGATTGAGACGGAGGGTCAAGCAGGCTGATTCAGGGCTTTCTAAACTTCACATCGAATTGTGCGAGGCGGCTACCGTTGATGAATGGTAAATGCGCCGGGGGGGGGGGGGATTGCGCGGTTCCATCATTACAGCCTTGAGATTTCATTATGAGAATCCTGACATGCGATACCGCTGTTTGACTGTACTGTCAGTTCTGACGCTTGCGTCCCTGACGACACCGGCCTCGGCACTTTCACCTGTACCCCCTACCGAGCGGTTTTGCAGCATGTCTACCCTCAAGGGAACTTATGCCTATTCCACCAGTGGAGTGATCAAGGACGGCCAGGCCCCCGGTGTCGTCTACGTTCAAGCTGGCATGGAAAGCTACGACGGCAAAGGCCGTGTGGTGGGCTACGGCAGCGATAAAACCAGCGCTTCTGGCGATGCCAGCAACAAATTCTACTCAGGCGAGTATCTGGTGTTCCCGAACTGCACGGGGACACTGACCTACCAGCAAGACGGCCTGGCTTACGCGGAAAATATCTATGTGAATCCGGATGGCAATGCCTTCCGCTATTTGAGCCGAACCCAGGGCGAGTATGCGACAGGCGAGGAGCAGCGGATCAGCCGGAAATTGATTATCAAATAGAGCTAATATCCAGCCAGGCTAAAACATTTAACCAAATAACGATGCCGCTTTTAATAAACGGCAGCAACAAGTGCCCCATATCTTCTTCATGACCGGAAGAGCCACTTTGGGGTTCCAGGTCATAAATCGTCATTATCGGAGTAATACATGATGAAACAGTTAGGCTTCAATCAAACACAAGTAATCAGGGGGATCCTTCTGGGCATAACCATCGCACTGTCGGGTGGGGTCCAGGCAGCAGGCACATGTTCGTTATCGACGCTGAAAGGCTACTACGTTTTCAACTCCTATGGAAATGTGAATGGTGAGGAGTACTCCGAAAGCGGTCATGAGATTTTTGATGGCAAAGGCAACGTGACCGGTCAGTCCATCGACAAAAGCGGCGTCAACCAAAAGCTGGTTGGGGGGTACACCGTGGATAGAAGCTGCGTCGGCTCGATTACGTATACCCAGCCGGAAGCATCCACCGAAACGATTTTCCTCGGCCCCAAGGGTGATGTGTTCACCTACATTCAGGCGGGGGATGGCGACGTGATCTCGGGAACGGAAACGCGCCAGGGCAAATAAGTTAGAAGGGAAAGAGTGCATGCCCGTTGTTTCATGAGTTCAGCGGGCTCTGTCAATCGATTCCACAGGATAAAAATGACGCAAAGCAGCATAAAATCCATCGTCCCTCTCTCGTTATCGATGCTTTTGTTGGCCACATTGGGGGTCGATCAAACCTTGGCCGGGTGGAAACCGCTACCCGGGCTACCCGCGGGCGATACCGCGCCCCAGCTGGCCTCAGCCTCCACTCGCGAAAGTGCCTTGCCCGCTATCAGCGACAACGGCCGCTATATTGCTCATATCACCAATATTGTCCGTAAGCAGGGCAGGCAGCAGCGTGATCAGATTTTGCTGCGCGATGTCAGGGAGAAAAAAACCCACCTCATCAGCCGCAGCGGCAAAAGGGAAGGAGACGGAAACAGTCTCTACCCGGCCATCAGTAGTGATGGGCGCCGGGTAGTGTATGCCTCGGATGCTGTGAACCTTGATCCTGCCTGCGACACAGGACTGATGAATATCTATCTGAGTATCACAAGTCTGGCAACTAAAACGATATCAACCAAGTGCATCAGTCAAACACAACCCGATGGGATTGACGGCGCACCTCCGCCCATGAGTCTGTTGCCAGCCATCAGCGGCGATGGCCATACCATCAGTTGGACATCCGATACCGCCTATCAGGTCCAGGGTGACGTTAACGGTCAAGCCGACGTATTTGTGTGGAACCAGAATACCGGTATACGTCTCGCCAGCGTAGCCAGTGATGGTAAGCAGGGTAATGGCCCTAGCTCTCTATCCACTCTGGATCGAACGGGTCAGCAACTGGTTTTCATGTCGGAAGCCAGCAATCTGGTGCCGGGGGATACCAATCAGGCCAGTGATATTTTTCTGAGGAGTTTATCCGAGGGGAAGACATCGCTGATAAGTGTGGGTCGTGACGGCGAGCCGGGCAATCAGCCCAGCATGTTGCCCATAATCAGCCGAGATGGGCAGCATGTTGTGTTTTCCTCGAAAGCCAGCAATTTGGTGTTTGGCGACAACAATAAGGAATGGGATGTGTTTGTCCGCCATCTGAGAGACGGCACTACAGAACGAGTCAGCGTGGCCGATGGACAACCGGGCGCGGAGGGGAATGGCGCCAGTACCGTAGCCGGCATTACCGGCAATGGGCGCTGCGTGATCTTTCAGAGTCAAGCGAGCAATTTGGTGGCGGGCGATACCAACGGCTTTGTAGACATCTATGTCCGCGATCTCCTCACCCGCCGGACCACCCGAATAAGCCTGGGACGTCGAGCACGGGAAGCCAACGATGACACCTTCTATCCCGTTGTCAGTGCGGATGGCTCAACCGTAGCCTATACCTCTACCGCTACGAATCTGACATTAAATGGAGATCGTAAGACCGATGACTCCGACGTATTTTTCATAAAGTTACCAAAAGGATGGTGCCGCTGATTTCCAACGGTTTCTAACGTCATATATTGTCTGCCAAGATAAAGGAATAAACCGTCGAATATATGAATCCATGAATAACGCCAAAACCATTAACTAAAAATAGATTTGTATCGGCATCACTGATTCCTTTGATTATTGCATAGCCGCAGGATACTCCAGAGACAAGCCATAAAAGCGACCAGGATTTTTACTACCCATTTGAGAAAAACATATAAATTCATGATAAGCAATAGTATTTAATTTCAGCTCATGGAATTTTCTCAACCCCCGAGCACAAATCCACCAATAAAATTCATTCGTGACATTTATGAATAGATTTATCAGGAAAGCAGATACGCTCTATAGTCGCCACGCGTCAATGTTTTTTCTTGTGCTGGGTCTATCCTGCTCAACCAAGATTGACGCTTCAGCTTTTGTTACCCTTGCCACATCAGCGGGATATCTATCCTGGTGGGAGTTAAGGGGTATCGATTGTGTCGGATCGAATGGCAAGGTCTCCGATAAGTACTATTCTGAATATATCACCTCGCTACAAATGAAGTATGTCGATCTGAATGTAGAATTTGCCAACTGCAGCGAAGTAAGTCTCAGACTCATGACCCAGCACTGGATATGGTGGTCAGACTATACGGGTCAGGAAGGAAGCTATAAGTACCGACCTCCAACAAAATTCGTTAATCAAGGACTAAGACCCATTCCTTGGTTCCCGCGCGAAAGCACAAGATATTGGAAGGTGATTGGCGGAGAAAATAATGGCCAAGAAGTAGGTGGCCAGGGTCTTCGGGGGGATTGGAATACGATTCATCTGCGTATGCAGGGATGGTCATGGGATCCCTACATGGATAAATCCGTGATAGAGCCATGGTGGGAGCCATTTATCGATGACACCTGCGGCAAGGGTATGGTCTGCGGTTAAGTTTTCCCAGCCAATTCCTGGTGGTATTCCGAAGTATTTCTCCAGGGTCTTGCATGCCTAGTGTATTACATAGTTAATCGTTAAGCTCTACCGATTAACCATGAGTCATCCGCTTGATCGTAGCTTGGCAAGCCATTTTGAACTAGCCTGAGATATTCACATGACCAGAAGATGCCCTAGATTTGAAGTTTCTTTAGCGCTAATGCTAATGCTGACTGGACATGGTTTTCAGGCAGCAAGGGCAGGAGAGCTCTGTGCAACCGTGAGTTATAACCGCTTAGGAATTGATTTCCTAGCAAACAATCCAGGAGAAGATCCCGTGGAACGCTTACTCCGCTTAAGATTTGACCGAGATAAAAATATCGCGAAGTTATGGGGTGAATTCTGTGTGGACAGGCATGGGGCTTCGGGTCAACCCGCAGTGGATGAGTGCGTCGCTGCCAACGGGTATGTCAGACCCATCAAGAATTGGCAGGATAATGAAGTAGTCAGTCAAGGCACCGAGAATGGGGGACTTGAGCTGTCGCTTGATCAAAGGGCTGACTTTTGGGGAGATCTGGCCAAAACGAAATGTAAAGGTGAACCGGACAACGCAAAAAGACGCCTATGCGAGCTAAAAGCAATCATGGGAGACACTTTCATTCCGTTGAGTGATCTCCGTAGTCAGGTTCTCCAGAGTGAAGAGCTGCAGGATGTCGAAATCCAGCATCTGATGCGACTGCCATTTAATCAGGATGTGGGGTCGATAGAAACACGGGTTGTGCTGCAGGGTACGGAAACAACCGATACCGCCGTACTTGATGGGCATTTCTCGGTAGTGAAATGTCCCGATGAAAGCCGCGAGGACCGTGATCTGAATAGGCGTATGTCTAAGGAAATCAAACGGCTAACCAGCAAGTGATAGGTGCCCGGGCTGCAACCCGAGTTTCCATGAATCCATGATGTTTTGTGAGTTTTGCATGAAAGAAAATCGATTTGGCCTAATAAACCCAGGCATATTGACCACAGCCCTGATTGTTTTCTCAGGAATTGCAAACGCCGAGTGGGGGTGGTCGCCTAATGTGGATATTCTGAGTGCGCCCGACCGGAAAGCCCAGAGTGTTCGTCTTGCGTCGGATTTGAGCGGGAACGTGACGGGTACATGGTTGCAAAGTATCACCACGGATGCGAGTTATGACCAAAGTTGGTTGGTGCAAAGTGCCCGCCTTAGCTTCACCGCCGGGAATTGGGGCTCAGCCATAACGCTGGGTGATACGGGGCGAGGCGGAGGAATCCCTGTCGTAGCGATGGATGAAACCGGTGGGTGGGCCTTGTGGCGTTCGGAACAGAGGGGTGACTATCGTGTTAAGGCCGCTCTTTATGCCTCGGGTCAATGGGCCAACCCTATCACCATCAGCGCCGAAGGCCGATCTGCAGTCGATCCTCAAGTAGTAGCCAATGGTTCAGGCGGCTTTACGGGAATCTGGAATGTCCAACCACAGCCAGGGATGATTCAGCGATCTCAGACCATCGATGGTGGGCTTCGGTGGGCTCCACCCGTGGATGTCAGCCCTGTCAATCAGGACGCTGATTATCAGGTCATTGTTCGTGACATTGCTGGTGGCCCCTCCTCCACAATGACGCTTTGGCGAGCCAAAGTGGCGCCAGGGCAGTGGTCATTACTCAGTTCGCGCTCCGATAATCCGGGTGAGATCCAAACGGTCTATTCATCAGGAAATCTCGTCTCAGATCTCCGGGCGGCGAGTGATGAGGCCGGCAATGTCATAGCGGTCTGGCGTATTGATACCCGGGATGATGAGAGTCTCATCCAGAGTGCCCGGTGGTCCAACGGGCAGTGGAGTCAGCCTGTCACTCTGAGTGCAGCCAGCAAGATAGCGTTCCGTCCCGCCATTACCGCCCAAGGATCCAATAATGTTACCGCCCTGTGGGTGCTGGATAACGGGACCGACCTGATGATTCAGGCGGCCCGCTTCGAGAATGGCGCTTGGGGCAGCCCCATCGACTTGGGTCGTGCCGGCCCCAGAAATCCTGCTCGGGAGGGTGGTTATCCGCAAGCGGTTGCCGATATTAACGGTGAGACCATCGCGATCTGGCAAAGCCAGAGCGACCAGGGCGTCACCATCCATAGCCGGCGCCTTGTGTCCGGTCAATGGGGCCCCATGATGACCGTCGGGGCGGGTGGACAAGACGATGCCTTCCCCCAGATTGCTACGGCGGGCCATGACAAGGAAGGCGCAACCCAAGTTGTGGCCACATGGCTGAAGGACGGCGTCGTGGTCAGTACGCGTGGATCGGATAATCCCGCACCCAGTTTTAGCATCACCCTCATCAAGTCCGGCGATGGCAAGGTTGTCAGTGATCCACAAGGCATCGATTGCGGTTCAACCTGCAATGCCAGCTTTGCCCAGGGCCAGTACGTTTTCTTGTTTGCGACACCCGGCCCAGGTCAGGTGGTGGGTGCCTGGTCGGGTGACTGTGCCAAGTGGATTGGGCCCGTCACTCAATCCTGCACACTCACCATGAATGGCAACAAGCGAGTGGGCGTTTCGTTTCGTTCCGCCACCGCCAAAATGCACACCGTCAACGCGATCCTGAAGGGCCAGGGCAAAGGTGGCATCACCAGTAATCCGGCAGGCATCGCCTGCTCCAATGATCCACAAGGTCAAGTGATCTGTGAGGGTCAACTGGGCGAGTTCGAGGAGAACACCCAGGTCACCTTCACCGCCACACCCGTCAGCGGTTCCTCCTTCTCCGGTTGGACGGGTGACTGCAAAGGCAGGAACCCCGTCTGCACGCTCAGGATTGGCAAAAAGAACCAGGTGATTCGAATTGTCGCCAAATTTGAGCCTAATCCAACCCTCACCGTAGAGAAACGCGGAGCGGGTGCCGGCACTATTCGCAGTGACAACGGCGGTATCGTCTGCGGCACCGCGTGCAGCGCCAGCTTCGACAAGGGCGCAGTCGTCACCCTGACGGCAACCCCGGAAGCCGGTTCGCGCTTCAACGGCTGGAGCGGTTCCTGCAGCGGCAAACGCGAGGTCTGCCGGGTCACCTTGGGGAAAAACAAAA
>Ga0172373_10011998_pt1 | contig 10242 bp, 7 predicted proteins | sample Lak10m_2_FD_114546 | JGI IMG/M metagenome (GOLD analysis project Ga0172373, IMG submission 114546) | Freshwater microbial communities from Kabuno Bay, South-Kivu, Congo - kab_092012_10m | ecosystem: Environmental > Aquatic > Freshwater > Lake | place: Democratic Republic of the Congo: South-Kivu...
AGATTACCGAAGGCGTGAAGGGCACGATGGGCGATAAGGAATTTTTCGTGAGCGAGATCGGCGGCATGGCTCTCGATTGGGAGAAGGTCGAACACGAGACTGCCGCGGACCTGCCCTCTGCCGGAAGCCCGCCCGCATTTACGCTCTCCAGCGTTCCCGCCGATGCCGCAAGCGGTGTGGCTGTTGGCGCAGATGTGGTCCTCACCTTCAGCAATGCCCTGGCAGACGGCGCGGAAGATGCGATCATCCTCACCACGGCGGCTGGCGTGCCTGTGGCTTGCGCCCGCACGATCAACGCGGCTCGCACGATTGTGACGCTCAATCCATCCAGCGATCTGGATGCGGCAACCGATTATCTGGTCATCGTCCCGAACGTGACCGATAAGTATGGTCAGGCGCTCGCCGATACCGTGATCGACTTCACCACGGCGTAATTACCCTCACCCCCAACCCCTCTCCCATTTGGGAGAGGGGAGTTTGGAGAAAACATGAGTTTAGATAATTTGAAACAATCAGAAAATCAAAAGCGAACGAACCTTGCACAATGGCGCTTGTCTCGAACCCATCCCCTTGATCTTCCAAGCGGACTTTCGGTACTTGTGCGTGATGCGGATATGACCGACCTGCTTTTGACAGGCAAACTTCCACCTGTGATTATCAATATGGCGAAAGAAGCCGCTGAAGAAGGCAAGCAGGAAATTGATCTTGAAAAAATCGGTCTTGAGATGATGGAGAAAAATTCGCAAGACTTTCTACAGATGTTAAACACGATTACCAGCGCCGTGCTGGTCGAACCGCAGATCGGCGAACAGTCGGATGATGCGCATATCACACTGGCAGAGCTGCCCATGACAGATAAGATTGCCATCATGGATTTTACGAATCGAGGTGCGGAGAAAATCCGCTCCTTTCGTGAGTCATCCGATCAACCTGTTTCGGCTATATAACGTAGCGCAGGCATATTCATGCCGTCCGAGTAGTTTTTTTTACCTTGAGACAGAACTGGCAGCTTGGCAATTAGATGAAGCCTGTTTGATCGTGGGGAGGCGGGTCGAAAATAATATCCAACAGAGCAAGCCGCCCTTCGATGGTTTTGATATGCCAGTCGAAACAAGACCGCAATCTTATAAAAACACTGGGCATAAACCAGTTAAGAAAGTCAACCTGAATTTTTTGAAATAGCAGAGATAAGTAAATAAAATGGCAATTCAACTCGGAAGCGCATACGGAAAAGTCAGCCTCGATGTGAAAGGCTTGGTCGATGGAGTGAAGCAGGGCAAAGTCAGCCTGCAAACTCTTGCGTTGGCTGGGGAGGCAATGGGTGAAACGTTGAAAAACGTCGGAAGGAATCTGACGCTTGTTTTGACTTTGCCAATCCTGGCGATGGGTGCGGCGGCAATTAGTGCCGCAAGCGATTTCGAGGAAACCAAAAATAAAGCGGTCGTCGTCTTTGCCGAGATGTCCGATTCGGTTGTTAAGAACTCTGAAAAAGCATCCACTGCGCTTGGGATGAGCAGGCAGCAATACCTTGATTACGCCTCCTCCATTGGGGCGGCGTTGTCTGCAGGCGGAATGGGCATCAGTGAAGCGACCGAACTTTCTGAACAGGCAGTTAAGCACTTTGCAGATCTGGCTTCCTTCCATAATACACAGGTTGAAGATGTGGCGCTTGCTTGGCAGTCTGCCATTCGCGGGCAGTACGAGCCGATCCAAAAATATTTCCCGTTCATTACTAATCAATATCTAATCACATATGGCACTGCCAATGGGCTGATTGATGCCAACACAAAGGAACTGACTGCCAACCAACGCGCAATTATCCTTAACGCGATTGCACTCAACAACGAGTTGAATCCGGCTCTTGACGACTTTGCTGAAACCTCCGGCGGACTGGCAAATCAACAACGAATTCTAAAAGCGCAATTCCAAGATTCGCTCATCATGCTTGGGCAAAACTTATTGCCAATTGCGTTAGAGGTAGTGCAGGGGTTGAATAAAATGCTGGAAGCATTTAACAAGATGCCACCTTCCGTTCAGAAAGCGATCATTATTTTAGCGGGATTGTTGGCAGCGCTTGGACCTGTTCTTTCCATCGTAGGAACGGTAATCTCATTTATCTCAACTATTGCCAGTTTTGCTGGCACTCTAAGTGGGTTGGGTATTTCTCTTGGGTCGATTGCAGCAGCTGCTGGCGCAGCTGGCACAGCTCTTGTGGGTTTTGCCGCCTCTGCATTGACGGTGATACTTCCGCTTTTGCTGATCATTGCTACGATTGTGCTGGTCTATCTTGCCTTCAAAAACAACTTCATGGGCATCACTACCACGGCGAAACAATTATGGTTCATTATCAAATGGGGTTTTGCTCAAATGTGGGCGGCGCTCAAAGCGGGCGCGGCAGAAGCGTTGGCAAACCTTCGGGCAGGGTGGGATGCCTGGGTGGAGCAAAATAAAGCAACCTTCACCGGCTGGGTGACGTGGATCAAAACTGCCTGGCAGAATGTTCTCAACTTCTTTGCGAAGGCGCGAGATCACATTGTGCAAACGTTCCAGCAGATGAATTGGTCACAAGTTGGTAAATATGTGATGCTTGGCATTACAAATGGCATATTGTTGGGAATTCCCGGACTTGTTTTGGCAGGCGTAAAAGCCGCAAGCGAGCTGATGAAAGCATTCGATAAAAAGTTGGACATCAACTCGCCTTCAGGCGAATTTGAGAAACGGGGCAAATATAGCTGGCAGGGCTACATGCGCGGCTGGGGTCAGAACGACCCCAACGCAATGGCGAAAGCGATGGCGAACCCGGTCTTGAACCAGAGTTCATCTTCCCAGCAGAATAATGCATTCCATTTTGCCAGCGGGCTTACCATCCGCCAGGCGCGGGAAATGATGGAAGAAAATAATGACCGCATGTTTGGGCGGCTCTCCGAACGATTGGCAGGCGCATAATGTATTTCGGCATTGGAACATCCGCAGGCACGATCACCGATCTGGGCAGTTTGGCAACACCGATCACGTATCCAAAATCCACCTATTTGCCAACAGCCACCACCAAAAAGAACGGCGCAAACAGCAAGCGCGGGTTTGGTCTGCCGGTCGCGTATTGGACATTCTCGCTGATGACCATCGAAGAGCGCAATCAATTGAAATCATTTTGCTCCGGGTATTCGGCGACTGTGTACATCCGCACAAAAAAAGACGACGACACATACGCCGATTTTCAATGTGTGATGAACTGGGTGGACGATGATACTTCGGGCAGGTGGTTCGGAAACCGAAAAGAGATCGTGATCGAATTCGTCAACCTCGTGGAGGTAGTGTAAATGCCACGCGCATTGACATCGGGTGAGCTGATCTCGCTGCGAAGCGACCAGGCTTCGATTCTGCGGCTGGATGTGGACATTCCTCCAGTTGTTTTTGCCTGCCAGGTGAATCAGACGTTTGCGTCATTGGATAAGATTATCGAGGTTACATACGACGGGGTCACGACCGGCGCATACACGGATGTGATCGGCGGACAAACGCTTCTGGTCGGGACCTCAGCCGGTCTCTCCGACTTGGGCATGTGCCGCATCCGCAAGAGCGCGGACGGCGCGAAGTTGTATCTGGGCGAAAACGCGGACATCAAATGGTCGGAAGATGCTTACCTGACCGTGATCGACGATTGGAATCTGTGGGACAAGGAAAAGCGCGCGCTCTCAGACGGCACGCAGTATATGGACAGCGAGATCGCCTACAGCGATCAACACAGCGCGTTTTATCCCATTGTCAACGCCGGTCCCATGCGGCGCGTGGCGAAGCTCACCGGCGCGAATATTGATCTGCAATTTGATCTCACCGGCTCATGGGTGTTGGATTCGACACTCTCGACTTATTCCGTGAGCGCACCTGGCTCAGTCTCTATAACTGACGAGACGACCGCCACACCGACAATCCGTTATAACGCAGCGGGCAGGTATCGCGTGGCATTCACGGTCACTGCGGCAAATGGGAAGAGCACAACTGTTTATCGCACGGTGCGGGTATGGTCTGATGCCTCACCTTTGATATCTGTTTTCACTCTTGATTCATGCAGAGGATCCTACGACAATGGCGGCTGGGAATTTACCGTCACCGTTCGCGGCGCGGATGCGAACATCCACGACCGCGCAATGATCACACTGGTGGCGCAGGATTTTTATGGCGGCATTGAGACCAGCATTGGCGATCTCGCGGGCTATGAAAACATCGTTGCCATCGGGTGGGTGGACGGTGAAACCATTGAGTACGATCCGCATGGGGGGATGGTCAAATTTACAGCGAAGGGTCCGCACTGGTGGATGAATCAGCTTGCGGGGTCGGATGCGACGCTGGTCAATGTTGGCACAACTCCATCCAAATGGAGCGAGATGTTTGGGTTGACGATTGACAAGGCAATCTATCATCTCGTGTATTGGCGTTCGACGGTTGCCTCCATTATGGATGTGTATAAAAATGATGATCCGCGCATTGCACCGGAGTTGACGGAACCGATCAGCCCGCTGTGGCAGAAACTTGCAAACTTCGCGGATAAGATACTGGCGCGTCCATGCTGTGATCGGTATGGTCGCCTGTTTGTGGGGATCGATCCGCAAATGACCGACCCTGTGGACCGCTCGGATGTAATCGTGATGACGCTCGAAAAAGAGGACTGGCTTGATAATGGCTTGGACATCAAGCGTCGTTTGGTCTCGTCGGATGCCAGGATCGACCTTACTACATGGCTGGTGGAAGGCGGCTCGGAACCCAAGACGTTGTACAGCCTTGCGCCGGGTCATAATTTCAAACGCTGGGGGAAGAATATACCGCTTGATAATTATCTCGCCGCAAGCCAGGCACAGAGCAATGCCATGGCGGGTTTGATTCTGGGAGCCAATAATCATCCGCTCGATATTGATTTCTCATTGGCGATGAACAACCGCATGGTGGATATTGTCCCGGCTCAATATGTGGAGGTGGATATTGCTGCAGAGGATACCGTGCGCGGAATTGCCTACAGCGGCAACGTGGTGGTGCGTGAGGTTGAACTGCTGCAGGATAATCGCGGGTTTCTCTTGACGGATTGGAGCGCCGAACAGGAGAGCGTGCCTGAGAATTCGACCAATGGCGACATCCCGGATGGGGAAGGGGGATTCGATGAACCGCCCGATGTGCCGCCGCTGGATTTTTCCATGCCCACGCTGCCGTCCATCCCTGTGCCGCCCACCACAGACCCGCAAGCGGTGAAGACTGTTGTCTTGTTGGTCGAAAATAAAGGGGTATTTTACACAAAAGATTTTGACGCTGACTCTCCGCATTGGTTTGCGATGAATGCAGGGTTGCCGGAAATAAAAACAGGATTAATGAACCTGGAAATATCCGCAACTGGGAAAATGTATGTGCAGGATGGGGGATCGGCAATCTATTATGCACCTGCACCTGGCGCTGCTTGGGTATCTGTGTTTAATACAACATTGATCGGCAACCCAGAAAGCTACCCATTTCCACGTGACCCCGAAATATTAGGATTTGGAATTAATCGCAATGGCGATGATGACATTATCGTTGTTGCAGGTTTGATCGTAAACATATTTAGCAATTGTATTGTGTATCCGTGGCGTGGGTCTCATTCCACTTTGGCGCGAACATCAAGCACATTTATCTTTACCCCATCTGCTACGTATCGGCGCGGTTTTTTGAACTTAATTGGTGATAAGTGGTTATGCACGTATATAGATACAGCGACGAAAATTGCCGCTGCCAATTTAAGCAAAACCGGGGCTGTTTTTAGCAACCCCACATCAATGACAGTTGGCAATACATCTGTGCTTGGGCAATCGCGTTATGCCAGCAATGCCGCCGCAGTTATTGCTGATAAATCTCGTCTGACATTAAATGGAGGCGCTACCTGGACGGAAATGCTAAATGCCCCGGATCCATACTATCAAACTGGAAAATATTATCAGTCCATTGCCCCAAATAGCGATGGGCAAAAGATCGTAATTGGAATTAATGATGTGATCGGCTTTCGCCGTTCGAGCGATTATGGAGCAACGTGGGGTATGACCAGCATTGCGCAGGCGGTGACATCCGTTTGGCATGTTGGTAAGGATTCATGGATTTTTGCTGGCGCAAATCAGATCAAAATCACACATGATATGGGCGATACTGTTTTGCAAAAAACAGGCGATTTGCAGGCTTGGGCGACTGCATTTTTCAATGTGCTGGCAATTCGGCATCTCCCTTGAGGTCTTATGAAACGCATAGAGAATAAATTTTTACAAACCATAACAAATAAACTTAAGCAGTATCAAACACGCTCGGTCACATATTCCGGTTTTTTGGGAAAAAAAGACGGCACTATTGAAGTGCCTGGATTGAATGGGTACGTTTATATCCGCATGGCAAATGGTGAGGTGTTAACAGCATTCAATCAACGAGTGCCGAACATTTTTAATTTGCCTATTTATTTTGGATATGACCCCGCGGCACCGAAATTATTCCAGGTGTTGTCGATCCGCCCGGTGTTTGTGACGCAACCGAATCAGGATACTTCCCTGTCGGAAATCCCCGATCATAACCATACATGGCCCGCCAGGCTGACTACATGGGTAAGAGGCGAACAGTTCTTGCCCGGGCTTGTTCAGGCAAAGGGCGGCATGATCGTTTGCGTCTATCCGTTTTATTTGCGGAAGCTGGACGGGACGAAAAAATATGTGCCATACACTGAATTGGATTTAACAAGTTCCATTCCTTTGGAAGGGTCAGTAGCTGTTTTGATCGCTGTTGATGATAATGGTGATTTTGTTATTACATCGAGCGCGTCGGTTGCAAGTGTTGAGTTGGTAACAGAGGCGCTCATACCGGTTTCGGATGATTATGAGCTTGCTGGTGTGCGCATTTCGTTCGGTGTGTCATCCATTCGCCATGAGGAATTCTATAACGATATTTTTGATCTGCGCTTTGGGCGGCAAGTGATCGGCGGCGCTCGTTGGGGTAGAGTATTGGGTAATATCGAAGATCAGCAAGACTTACTTGTTTTTCAGAAAAAATTTGCCACCTACCGATGGGTTGCAGATGGAATCAGCGCCGCATTTGAACTACCAGACTTTGCCCGCGAATTAATTGGCGTTTTTGAAAATTCCCTTCGGGTGGATATATTGGATGTAGAGCTGCAGGATGGCAGTGCCATCGTGTTTGCAGGTATTCCACCCGAAGGAAATGTATTAATAGTTGATTACATTATGGAGATCATCTAATGGCTATGACTTTAGGAAGAACTGAAACTGCACGTTTGCAAAATAAGTCAGGCGGCTCTCTCGCGCACGGCGACGTGGTGGTTGTTGATATTTCCAATGCATATGGCATTGGGGTTGTCAATATCCTGAAATATATTGGCAGCCGAATTGGTGTGGTAATAGAAGTATCAGGAATTGCAGATAACGGTTGGGGCATCATTGCTTTTTCAGGATTTGTTTCAAAGATAAACCTGAATGGGAGCGCAGCCATTGGCGATTGGGTCACAACATCAACCACCAACAAACTTGGGCAACCACATACTGGTACGCCTCCGCTAGGCGCGTTTGCGCAGACGTTGGAAGCGGGAACGAGTCCTGCCGCACTATTGCTTGGGCATCAAGTAATAGTAGATGGCGGTGGTGTATTCTTCGCTCCAACTGGGCTGACTGGCGCCACTGAAGCATCCCGTTGGGTTGGGTCTACAGTATTAGGTCCACCTGTAACAGGGACATTCAACGTTAACGATTGGGTCATTGATCAAACAGGCGTCGTTTGGTTTTGTACAGCGGGAGGATCGCCCGGAACATGGCTATCGAATGCAGGTTCTGGTGTAACAACTTCTGGAAAGTTGCCTTTAGATAACCTTACATTACATCCAACACATGGTGATCATTTTGATGAGAGTTCGCTTAATTCGAGGTGGACTAGATACAATCAAACAAGCGAATTCGAAGGATATAAAATCAGGGATGGATCGCATTTTCGAGCAGCGTTATGGGGCAGCCCTGTCTCAAGGCAGTATCATCAGACTGCTCCGACTGGGGACTTTGAGGTACAGATGAAGTTGTTGATTTTGGGTCCAAGTCAACAAGTGCTAGGACCTATGATCATTGATGCCAGTGGCAATGGAGTACTAGCCAGTTTCAACCAAACTGACAATATCTTCGTACTTTGGAAACTCAGTGCTTACGCCTACAATGGTAACATTGGCACGGTAACAGAGCGCAATGTAGGTGCTCAGTCAGGTACACATGGAGAGACTCCCATGTGGTTTGCTGTTCGTAAAGTCGGCACTACTTATAGTGCTCGTTTCTCAGTAGATGGTATTTCCTGGTCTAGTTACCTAACAGGCTCCTCGCCCCAAACTTTCACAGTTGATCGAATTGGCTTCGGTCGTGCTTTGAATACGAATACTAACTGGATCGACGTGGATTGGTTTAATGTGGTTTTAGGAACATAGAATTAGCCGTCAACTTTGCCAGAGCAATCTTTTGATTGGAGTGTCGCCGGACTGCCGCTCAACGATGTCCCATCAATAAAAGAACCGCTTGAAAAAGCGGTTCTTTTATTGATGGGAAGGATGTTTCGTTGGTGCATGAAACTCCATCTTGAGAATGTGCCTATATAAAGGCGGTCCCGACGGGGTTAGGAATATAGACACATCATCCTCCACGGCGGGACCGCGTGCTTTTGGGAGCGGTACCGGGGGGTAGTAGTAATAAATTACACCATGCAGCATTTTGTCTTCGCGGCGGACTTCTACGTGGTCTACGACCAGGCGCAGGAGCAGACGCTGTGTGTCGAGGTCTGCGGCGGCGAAGGCTCTGGCAAAGTTGACGGCGATGTAGGCAAGGATGTCTGGGGGCATTTCTGGGATGGGTTCGATGGCGGCGGCATCGAGTTCGGCGAGCTGGCTTTCGAGATCGGTTTCGTCCATCTCGAGTTCTTTGAGACGTTTGGCAGGGGCTTTAGCTTCTCTGCCGAGGTCTTCGAGGAGAGCCATCAGATTGGATATCTTTTTTCGGACAGAGGCAAGCCGCGTTTTGAGGTCGAGCCGTTTTTCCGTCTGTTCGACGAGCACTTTGGCGGAATCCGATTTCAGTTGTTCGTAGGCGGCGAGGAGGTTATCCGATTTGAGGGCTACGCTGGTGAGGGTGGTGACGACCGCATTTTCGACGGTCTCGCGTGGGATGCGGCTTTTGGTGCAGTCGCGTTTGCGATAGGCGCGGGTGCAAAAATAACTGTCGTAGGTCTTGCCGCTTTTTTGTGGGGAGGAGCGACCGAAGAGGGGCGAGCCGCAATGGGCGCAGCGACCGATGCCGCTGAGGAGGAAGCGTGATTTGGCGCGGCGGGGATGATCCATGGAGTCGGTGCTGACGTGTTTGCGGCGGGCGTAGTGGTTTTGGACGATCTGAACTTGATCCCACAGCTCGGGTGTGACGATGGGTTCGCAGTAGTTTTCGAAGACCATCTCTCCAAATGTGAGGGTGCCTTTGTAGATGGTGTTGGCGAAGAAGGTGGAATAGGAATTGATGCCGCTGTAGAGTTTTGTTTCTTTGTGGATGTCGCCCAGGGAGATGCGCCGCGCTCGCATTTCGAAGGCGCGCCTAACGCGGGGGATGTAGTCGGGATCGGGGAGCCATTTGTGGGCGATGTGAGGCGTTCCGTCGCGGCGTAGACCGATGGTGACAGGTTCGCGCATGAATCCGCGTGGATGACTGCCGGGCACGCATTTGTAGCGTTCGACCAGGTTGTATAAGCCGCGTTTTACATCGAGGGAGAGATCTTCGAGATATTGTTCGTCTTTGAAATCTATGGCGGCTTCGAAGAGGCGACCCATGGGACCATCGGGCACTTTGTCGTTCATGGAGTGGAAGATGTAGCCGAGGGTGCGGATCTCAGCGCGGAAGAATTGAGCGTTATCCACCGAGCGGGCGAAGCGGTTGTATTTCCAGACGACGACGCCGCGCTCGCTGCATTCATGGCGGAAGGCGTACATCATGGCTTGCAGCTCGTCGCGTTTGATGACGCTGGAGCCGCGCTTGGCTTCGTCTTTGTAGATGTGGGTGATCACCAGACTATGTTCGGCTGCCCATTTGCGCAGGGAGGCTTCCTGTTGTTCGATGGACAGTTCCTGGTCTTCGTGACCACTGTCTCGCAGGTAGCCGAAGATGCGGTCGCCGGGGGAGAAGGGGATTTTGGTCAATCAATATATCCAATCAGAACAAG
>Ga0172373_10012003_pt1 | contig 10237 bp, 7 predicted proteins | sample Lak10m_2_FD_114546 | JGI IMG/M metagenome (GOLD analysis project Ga0172373, IMG submission 114546) | Freshwater microbial communities from Kabuno Bay, South-Kivu, Congo - kab_092012_10m | ecosystem: Environmental > Aquatic > Freshwater > Lake | place: Democratic Republic of the Congo: South-Kivu...
TATACAACCAATATACCCACGGCTTCTCTGGCGAGTTACGGGTAGGGATGGCGGTGGACAAAGCCCATGACCTTAAGTCTTAGGACATTGAAACCCATTCCACTTCCTCCTAACCCGCTAACCAATGAGACTATAACTAAAGTGGGGGTAAACCAGTCTCCATATCGTACATAAGGAGTGAATGATTGTCGTCGATAAAGATTCACCACATTTAGGCTATATTCATTGGGTTGGGATAACCATCGAGTATGTCCATAGGGATCCACTAACCCCGAATATCCTGTATTTGTTGCCCGGACAACCCAACGATCCGTTTCTACTGCCCTTAATACGTCTTGGGCATGGTGTTGAGCCATCATTACCTTATTATAGGGGTCATTATTAGATGCAGTCACAATAAATTCCCCCCCCGCTGCAGTCTGTCTTCGGAAAATTTCACTAAAAGCAGAATCGTAACAAATTCCAACAACAACCGGACCAAATGGGGAATTGACTCGTTGATCCATGGAGCCAGGCTGCAAACTATTCCTGAGGGGTGATAGTCGTCCCAAAAACCGACTGAGGATTGGTTCTAGGGGAAGATATTCTCCTAATGGAACTAATTTGATTTTTTCATAGTGGCTCAGGATCGAACCATCCCGATTGATGGTTATTAAATCCTGGGTCAGTTTTCCATGGCGTAACCCTTGAGCCCCTAGCCATATGGGTACGCCCTTTGCCTGGATGGAATGATAAAGGGGATTGGTACTCCAACTACGGGCAATCCAAGGGAATGGGAAGGCACCCTCCGGCGTGACGACTGCATCAACTCCTTGCTCGGCGAGCTTTTCATAACCTCCAGTATAGGCTTGTAAAGCCTGTTGAATACCAGGTGGAGTAAGTTTTATCCGGGTGGGAATATTTCCTTGAATAATTCCAATCCGTAGGGCAGAATCGGGGATTTCCCCAGGGGGGCGACCATATACGTACCAACCCATTCCATAACAGGTAATTAATAAAGCCAGTGCCGCCCCAAACCCCATCGGAAATTGACGACTAAATAAGGCAGTATGGGGTGTTTTCTTCCATTGAATGATCCCCATGGATAATAAGCCATTAACCGCTGCGATCGCCCCCGTAATCAAACTAGGACCCGATAATTGCCCTAACTGTAAAATTACTAAATTATAAGGACTTTGGGTAAAGGAAAGGGAAGTCCAGCTAAGGGGGCTAAGACTCCACAACCACTCCAAGCTACACCACAAAGCCGTTCCAACAAGAATAGCCCACCAGGAGAAATAATGAGAGTCAGAGTTGAGGGTTATTTTCCGGATCCACCCCATGGTGATCACCCACAGTGCAACCATGGTTGCCCCCCACAGGGAAATAAACACCCAACAGAATGCCACAATAACCACACTAGACAACCATGGAATTCCCATCCAGGTTAGAGGGTGTAAATCTCGAATCCAAGATAGGGTTAAACCATGATAACCGAGACCCCACCATAATCCATCCCCCATGGATGGGGATTTACCGTCTAAAATGATTAGCCACAATGGCACCATCGCAATCCAGGCTAACATCCAACCATGGAATGGAGCTGGTGTGAATCCCATCACCAACCCACCGAATAAAAGTAATAGCCCCCGGGGGATATGGGGAAATGGAGATTGCCGCATGAATCATTGAACCCAAATGGAATTACAAAGGATGGTATAAAGAGATCGAACCCATTCAAACCTACTGAAAGTATCCCCATCGAGTACATCCCAGTTTTGCAAATTTGCCCTCATCCCCAAACCCCTTCTCCCATTTTGGGCGAAGGGGAGCCGGATTTAGACTGAGGACTGCGAAGGTGAAATGCACCCATCCTTGTTGGGGCAACATGTGAAAAGCTGAAGCAATGCGTTATTAAACTAACCCATCTTTAGCAGCCATTGAAATAATTAAATCTATCACTCGACTGGAATAACCCCATTCGTTATCGTACCAAGCAACCACCTTAAAGAAATTAGGATTGAGTTGAATACCTGCTCCGGCATCAAAAATACTGGAATGGGAATCACCTTGGAAGTCAGTGGATACCACTTCATCATCGGTATAACCAAGGATTCCCTTGAGGTCTCCATCTGCCGCTGCTTTCATGGCAGCACAGATTTCCCCATAACTGGTGGATTGGATCGTCTTAAAGGTTAAATCAACCACTGAAACATCTGGAGTGGGAACCCGAAAAGCCATTCCCGTCAATTTACCCTTTAATTCAGGCAATACCAACGCCACTGCTTTCGCTGCACCAGTAGAGGACGGAATAATATTTTGGGCAGCACCCCGCCCCCCCCGCCAGTCTTTTTTACTAGGTCCATCAACGGTAGGTTGGGTAGCCGTCATGGCATGGACAGTGGTCATTAAACCTTCAGCGAAACCAAAGTGATCATGGATAACTTTAGCAATGGGAGCTAGGCAGTTGGTTGTACAACTAGCATTGGATACCACCACATCTTTACTGGGGTCAAAGGTATGGTGATTGACTCCCACCAACAAGGTGGGTACCCGTTCCGGCTCTTTGGTAGGAGCAGAAATAACAACCCGCTTTGCACCAGCGTTAAGGTGGTTGGCAGCCCCGTCATAGGTGGTAAATAGCCCAGTTGATTCAACCACATAATCAGCACCTACCTGAGACCAAGGAAGTTCCCATGGATTTCGGATAGCTGTACATGGAATAAAGTGATCATCAATAACTATCCCATCAGATTTTGCTGTTACCCTTCCAGGAAACCATCCATGGGTAGAGTCATGTTTGAACAAGTAAGCCAAGTTATCCGGAGGGACTAAGTCATTGATGCCTACAAACTCCAAGTCAGGATGGTTGATCCCGGCTCGTAAAACCAATCGCCCGATCCGACCAAATCCATTAATGGCAACTTTTAACATAATTTGAAGTGAATCCTTTAGAACAACATTGACGATTCCCTACTCATTGCCCCGCGGTGTAGCGAGAAATGCTCGGTTCTTGGCACGGTCTCTACCGGGTTTAACCAGATGAATCGTTCCACTGAGATTAAGATACAATACCTTTAGAATTAAATTATGGTAGTTTATGTACTTCAGGGAGAACGAAAGTCCCTATGGCAACAAACGAATGTTGATCCAACGGGTGACGGTTCCAAAAAACAATAGTCCTAACCAAGTAAGGATATGCCGTGCTAAAGGGGGCACATCCTTTTCTAAAAGTCATTACCTCCTTGGTACTACCCAAGAAACAACTAAAGAATCAATTGATTGGTAACATCTCCATTGGATGAAGTACCCTATAGTTGCCAATAGTTTATTTTAATTAACCGATGGAAAACCATGTTTGACGCACTGTCTGAACAGCTGGAAGCAGCTTGGAAAACGTTACGCGGACAAGATAAGATCTCTGAATCCAATATTCAAGTAGCCTTGCGGGAAGTTCGTCGGGCACTGTTGGAAGCTGATGTAAATCTCCAAGTTGCCAAACAATTTATAGAAGAAGTTGGTCAGAAGGCTCAAGGGGCATCAGTTATTTCAGGGGTGCGTCCTGACCAACAGTTCATAAAAATTGTATATGACGAATTAGTACAGTTAATGGGGAGTACTTATACCCCCTTGGCAGATGCTACCCCCTTAACTATTATCCTCATGGCAGGTTTACAGGGTACCGGCAAAACCACCGCAGCCGCCAAACTGGCGTTACATCTTCGGAAGGAGAAGCGATCGCCCCTCTTAGTTGCCACCGATGTGTACCGACCAGCCGCTATTGATCAATTAATGACATTGGGTAAACAAATTGATGTCCCCGTTTTTGCCCTTGGTACTGACGTCAACCCAGTTGAAATTGCTCGTCAAGGGGTGGAATATGGTAAATCTAATGGGATTAATACTGTCATCATTGATACTGCTGGACGGTTACAGATTGATGCTGGCATGATGGATGAACTGGCTCAGATGAAAGCCGCGGTGCATCCCCATGAAGTATTACTCGTGGTGGATGCCATGACAGGGCAGGAAGCCGCCAATCTTACCCAGACATTCCATGAAAAAATTGGCATTACTGGGGCGATTCTAACCAAAATGGACGGAGATAGCCGGGGCGGGGCGGCTCTTTCAGTGCGTCAGGTTTCTGGACAGCCAATTAAATTTGTAGGGGTAGGGGAAAAAGTCGAGGCGTTACAACCGTTTTACCCTGACCGGATGGCATCCCGGATTTTAGGCATGGGGGATGTACTTACCTTAGTGGAACGGGCGCAGGAAGCAGTTGACTTTGAGGACGCGGAAAAACTACAACGGAAAATTTTGGAAGCCACCTTTGACTTTGAAGATTTTCTGAAACAGTCCAGATTCATGAAAAATATTGGTTCCCTGGGGGGGGTGATGAAACTCATCCCCGGGATGAATAAGTTAACCGATTCCCAACTGCAAACTGGAGAACTAAAGTTAAAGCGAACGGAAGCAATGATTAACTCCATGACCAGGGAAGAGCGGAAAAAGCCAGATTTGCTTGCCAGTTCTCCCAGTCGTCGTCGTAGAATTGCAAAGGGTTCCGGTCACACAGAAAAGGATGTGAGCTCCCTGATCAGTGATTTCCAGAAAATGCGAACATTAATGCAACAAATGAGCTTAGGACAATTTCCAGGGATGGGACCCTCCCCCTTGGGTCAGGGAACCCAGCCGGGCTGGCGGGGCCAGCCGAATCAGATGGCTAGAAAAAAGAAAAAAGAAAAAAAGAAAAAAGGATTTGGAGACCTTTAACCCATTCGTTTAGACGGCAGTAAGTTTCCGGTTCTTTTCCCTCCTGACCCTGGGAGGCATAGTTTTCCGCCCAATTGAAAATCTACATAAATTTGTGAAACACGTTGCTGAGTCGCCACAACTGAATAGCATCTATCTATGCATCATTAGACAATCTCCTACCTGACAAAACAGTTCCAATTGCCATGATTTTATACCCGGATCAACGTACTAAACTGGATACAACTGAAGATACCCTTTTCTATGCCGTCCCTCGGTTTGTGACCCATGTTGACGATTCATTCATTCATCAACTCACAAATTTATATCGACAAGTCCTCCAGACCCAAACTAAAGTTCTTGACCTGATGAGTAGCTGGGTTTCCCACTTACCCGATGAAATGACCTTTGCCCATGTGGAAGGTCACGGGATGAATCAGGAGGAACTGAGCAAAAATCCTCGCTTGGATCACTTCTTTGTCCAAGATCTAAATATAAATCCTCATATCCCCTTGCCGGATCAAACCTTTGATGCCATTATCAATTGTGTTTCGGTGCAATATCTCCAATATCCAGATGCCATTTTTCATGAAATTTATCGGATATTAAAACCAGGGGGGGTGGTAGTCATCAGCTTCTCAAACCGGATGTTTTATCAAAAAGCAATTCAAATCTGGCGAGAGAGTACGGAACCCCACCGGTTAGCCTTAGTTCAATCCTATTTCAAATCAGTTCCTGGGTTTACCACTCCTAACGTGGTTGCAAATGTCTCCCCCACTTCAGGGATAAGGCAGTGGTTAGGGATGGGGGGTGGTGATCCTTTTTATGCCATCATTGCCCATCGAAAAGAATAGAAGGGAATCACAATTCGGTTAAACTTATTTTTTAAGTATCATACTCCATGACTCCATTACCAATCCGTGTTTGCATCGCTTTGGGAACCCGTCCAGAAGCGATAAAACTAGCCCCAGTGATTAGTACTTTTCAACAGGCTAAATGGTGTGAAACACAAGTTGTATTAACGGGGCAACATCGTGAGATGGTCGATCAGGTTATGAACCTGTTTCACTTAAAGGCAGACCACGACCTGGCGATTATGCAAAGTCAACAATCTCTAACAGATATTACTTGTCGTAGTTTGCATGGTTTAGAAACGTTCTTTCAGTCATTACAACCTCACATGGTTTTAGTTCAGGGAGATACAACTACAGCATTTGCCGCTGCCTTGGCTGCTTTTTACCAAAAAATTCCCGTCGGACACGTTGAAGCAGGGCTGAGGACAGATGCGTTATTTGACCCCTATCCTGAAGAGGCAAATCGTCGGTTGATTTCCCAGATTGCACAGTTACACTTTGCTCCAACGAGCCAGGCAGTTGACAACTTAAACCGTTCTGGAGTGACGGGTAAAATTTTCCATACTGGAAATACGGTAATCGATGCCTTATTAACGGTAGCTGCCCGACAACCCAAATGCCAAATTCCTGGATTGGATTGGCAAGCCCATCGGGTTTTATTAGCTACGGTTCATCGTCGGGAAAACTGGGGGGAACCATTAACCCAGATTGGTGAAGGGTTTTTACAAATTCTAAATCATTTTCCAGATACAGCGTTGCTTTTACCTTTACATCGTAATCCAACGGTTCGGGAACCCTTGCGTTCCATACTGGGTGACCACCCCCGTGCTTTTTTAATTGAGCCTCTAGATTATGGTGAACTAGTGGGAGCAATGCAACAATGCTACCTACTGTTAACGGATTCTGGGGGGCTACAGGAAGAAGCACCCAGTCTGGGTAAACCCGTTTTAGTTTTGAGACAAACTACCGAAAGACCCGAGGCAGTGGCAGCCGGTACCGCCAAATTGATTGGCACCCGCAGTGACTCTATCTTTACTTACACCGCTCAGTTACTCAATGACCATCAGGCCTATAATGGGATGGCATTGGCTGTGAATCCATTTGGGGATGGCAATGCAGCCATCCAAATTAGTAATGCTGTCCGGGCTTTCTTTGAATCCCCTCGGTAATCAGTGGGAAGATGGTGGATTTAATTTAGCTAAGGCATCTTCCACCGATGGTTGCAATGATAAAAATTGATCTAAACGAACCAATTTGACGGTTTGAGTTACCCGTGGATTGGAGACAATTTGAAACATACCATCGGCTGAATGGGATTTTTTTGCAGACTGAACTAATGCTCCAAGTCCAGAGCTATCCACAAAATCAATGTGAGAAAGATCTAAGATGATATTTTTCGGTCCTTCATCAATACATTTAGCTAAAACTTTCCGAAAGGCAAGTTCGGAAAAAGCATCTAATAAACCAGTGAGGCGGAATATTTGACAATTATCCCTAACTTCCCGTGTGCCTCGTAAACTTACAGTTAGGGCGAGTGTTTCAGCGATAGAGTCCTCCAGTAGATACACAAAATACTTTAAAAGCAGCTTATCATTATCCAGCCACAGAAACATTAATACCCCGGGTAGGGAGTCCTGTTGTCATCCATTCAAGTTGATTGTTTTTTGGTTTTAGAAACATTCCCAGTAGATTTGGAACGGCTCTTTTTGGTAGCTTCACTGGAACGTTGACGCACTGTGGTCTTTTGAGTTGACGTTTCACCCTTCTGAACCGTTTTAGAAGTTGATTTGGGCGATCGCTTCTGTTTTTGAGTAGTTGCCTTGGCCGCAATTAAATTGAGGGCAGTTGCCAAGGTAATTGATTCAACGCTTTCCCCCTCTGGAATAGAAGCATTCACCTTGCCATATTTCAGGTAAGGTCCATACCGTCCGTCGTAAATATGAATGGGTTGCCCATCTTGTGGATGTAGCCCCAACTCCCTCAACGGCTGGGTGGATGTCCCACGAACACCCCGTCCCCACTTTGGGTCAGCCAAAAGTTGCACTGCTCGTTCAAGGGTGATGGACAGCACATCATCTTCCCCCTTTAACGAACGAAACTCAGGTTTATCCCCAGACTCCGGAGCATGGGACAAGTAGGGACCATACCGTCCCAGCCTGGCATGAATTTGCCCCCCAGTATCTGGATGCAGCCCCAAAAAACGGGGTAAGGATAGCAACCCTACCCCCTTATCCAAGGTAAGGGATTGGGCATCAATATTTTTGGGTAGAGAGGCTCGTTTAGGTTTAGGGTTTTCAGGGGATAAATCACCCAATTGAACATAAGGACCATAGGCACCGGTGAGGAGGTAAATAGGTTCACCGGTTTCTGGATGGAATCCTAATGTGTCTGGGCTTTCTGTTTTCTGTCGTAACAGATTTTGTAATTGTTCTTCATCCAACTCTGCCGGAGGTAAGGTGTCAGGGATGGAAGCCGTCACCACACCTTTGTCAGTATCAACCTTTACATAGGGACCAAATTTTCCAATTTGCACCTTAGCAGCTAAATCATCCAGTTCTACGGTACGGGCGGCAATTAAATCAATTTGGCTTTCCCGTTGTTTTACCTGGTTATCCAGCCCTTGCTCACCCAAATAAAATTCCTTCAGGTAGGGTAACCACTGAGCCTCCCCCACCGAAATTTCATCCAAGGTTTGTTCCATCCGTGCCGTAAAGCCCAAATCCACCAAGTCTGGAAAGTGGTTTTCCAATAGGGAAATCACCGCAAATGCCGTAAAAGTAGGAATCAAGGATTGATTCGTCATTTTTACATAGCCACGGTCAATAATGGTACCGATAATTGAGGCATAGGTGCTTGGACGACCTACCCCTTCACTCTCTAAAGTCTTAACTAGAGTGGCTTCAGTAAACCGAGCCGGTGGTTGGGTTTCATGTCCATTTGTTATTAATTCCTTACACTTGGGGGTATCCCCTACTTGTAAATGGGGAAGGTTTATGGCTTGGTCTTCAATGGCTGCATCCGGATCATCGGAACCCTCCACATAGGCACGGAAAAAACCCGGAAAATCGATGCGTTTACCCGTTGCCCTAAAGACGGTATCAGCGACTGCAATATGGACTGTAATATGGGTTAGACGAGCATCAGCCATCTGGGTAGCCATAGTTCGCTTCCAAATTAAGTCATATAGCCCCAATTCACGACCACTTAATCCAGTTTGTTGGGGAGTACGAAAAGTATCACCAGCGGGACGGATGGCTTCGTGAGCCTCTTGGGCGTTCTTACTCTTGGTGGTGTATTGACGGGGCTGGGGACTGAGGTAATCAACCCCATACAACTGGCTGACACAACTACGGGCGCAGGCGATCGCCTGTTCAGACAAGTGGACTGAATCTGTGCGCATGTAGGTAATATACCCTTGTTCATACAGACTTTGAGCAGTCCGCATGGTGTCCCGTGCCGACAGGCGCATTTTTCGATTTGCTTCCTGTTGTAGGGTAGACGTGGTAAACGGGGGAGATGGTTTACGAATGGAGGCACGCTCATCCAAATCATCCACCCGCCAAGGTTCATGGAGGAGTCGTTGTTGTAAATCAAACGCATCGGTCTCACTCAGAAGTACTACCCGCCGACCAGGGGTGATCTGACCCGTTCCTTCATCAAAATCAGACCCTGAAGCTACTTTCACCCCTCCAACACTCATTAGCCGAGCGTCAAAAGAAGCCAAATTATTCTCAACGCTTGCGATTTCCAGTGTTGCCTTTAAGTCCCAGTAAGTCCCCTTACGGAAAGCACGACGTTGTCGTTCTCGATTTACTAAAACCCGCACTGCTACTGATTGTACCCTACCTGCCGATAACCCATAGGCAATTTTTTTCCACAGCAAGGGAGATAGGGTATACCCTACTAAGCGATCCAAAATACGCCTGGTTTCTTGGGCACGAACCAACTGCTCATCCACCGTCCGACAATTTTGGATGGCTTGTTGAATAGCGGATTCAGTAATTTCATGGAAAACCATTCGCTTGGTGGGTACCTTTGGCTTCAGTACCTGTAAAAGATGCCAGCTAATACTTTCCCCCTCCCGGTCTTCGTCAGTTGCTAACACCAATTCATCCGCTTCTTTTAATGCATCTTTTAGTGCTTTTACTACCTTTACCTTATCCTTAGGGACTAAATAAATGGGTTCAAAGTTGGAATCAACCTTTACCCCCAATTCCCGTACCCTCTTATCTTTAACCGTATCTGGCACTTCGCTGGTGGATTGAGGTAGGTCCCGGACATGACCCATGGATGCCTCAACCCGATAACCCTGGGGTAGGTAATTGCGGATAGTTTTTGCTTTAGTGGGAGATTCAACAATGACTAGGGTTGTCATGGGGTGTTTGAAAATAATGAAGTTGGGAAGTTTGTTAGAAAATTATACAAAATAAAGTAAACGATCACAGTCTTTTCTTTAGCGTAACAAAAATACAAATCTAAACAGGTACCCGTCTCCTTACTCTAAGCACCGCTAATACCAATCCCGTAGGCAGTTGACTACTCTCAGCGCTGAAGCGACTGAGATTCCAAGAATCACTTCTTAGAGTTTCTGCTTCATAGCACCAGCCTTCACAGATTTACTCTGTTCAGGTCTTATAGTCGCTCCACAGACA
>Ga0172373_10012004_pt1 | contig 10237 bp, 8 predicted proteins | sample Lak10m_2_FD_114546 | JGI IMG/M metagenome (GOLD analysis project Ga0172373, IMG submission 114546) | Freshwater microbial communities from Kabuno Bay, South-Kivu, Congo - kab_092012_10m | ecosystem: Environmental > Aquatic > Freshwater > Lake | place: Democratic Republic of the Congo: South-Kivu...
GTGCCCTTGACGTTGGTGTCAACGTAGGTGTCGGGCGAATGGTAGGAGTAGGGAATCGCGATGAGCGCGGCGAGGTGCAGTACGGCGTCACAGCCCTTCATCGCTTCCTTCACCCCATGCGGATCGCGAATGTCGCCGGCGAACACGTCGAGATCGGCGCGGATTTCCGCAGGGGCCTGGTCTAGCCATCCCCAGGAGTTGAAGGAGTTGTAGAGTACTAAGGCGCGTACTGAATACCCCTGGCGGACGAGGGTCTCGACAAGATGGGAACCGATGAAACCATCACCGCCGGTGACAAGAACTTTCTTTTTACCGCTCATTTATTAACTCGCTCGCTGAAGAGTGAATTCTCATATAAACCTGCACTGCGATATAGAACTTCGGCTGGCTTACCTTGCTTAACGATACATCCAGCTTCTAGACGATAGATGTAGTCGCACTGCTCTACGGTACTCAGCCTATGTGCTACCACTACAATGGTTTTGATTCCATGCATAGAAATTATCGGCTTCATTACTTCACTTTCAGTGCTGTTGTCCAAAGCACTTGTTGCTTCATCTAAAACGAGAACATCGGGATCGTTGTAGAGCGCGCGCGCTATACCTATACGCTGTCGCTGCCCTCCGGATAACCGTACGCCCCGCTCCCCAACGGGAGTTGACAATCCTTCTGGAAGTCCTCTGACGAATTCCTCAAGCTGCGCCGCCTTTATTGACTTAATTACTGCCGATTCATCAATCTGATCATCGGCGACGCCAAAGGCAATATTTCTCATCAATGTGTCATCAGTAAGAAATATAGACTGCGGAACATAGCCTATTTTTTTATGCCAGGCTCGCAGGTTGTGCTGTATGTCTTGGGCATCAACCAACACAATACCCTCATCAGCTTTCAATAAACCCAATAGTAGATCTATTAATGTGCTCTTGCCTGCACCACTGGTTCCGACAAAGCCAACTGTTTGCCCTCTCTTGATAGAAAGATTAATATTTTTAATGACAGGGTTGCTGTCGGGTTCATAAGAAAACGTTAAATTCTCAAACCTAATTTCTTGCTCGAATCTCAACGGCGCCGAATTGTTTCCCAACATGAAAACTGGTGGCAGACTTACCTGATTATGGAGCGTGTCAATTACGGGCGTCACATAACGCAGGGTTTGGATTGATCCAAGGATGCGATTTATTGATGGCATCAGGCGAAACGCAGCTGCTGCAAAGGCGCCGATAACAGGTGCAACATCCGCCAAAGCCCTGCCCTGGATCATCATGCTCATGACAAGTACAGCAAAACCGAGGATGGCAAGCCACTCTAAGCTCAACCTCGGCACCTGTTTCAGAAACTCTTGGTGTCTGGCGGCAATTGATGCCGCAGTATTGTGCTGATCGTATTGCGAGAGAAACGCCATCTGCCTGCCGGTCAGGATCACATCCTTGATGCCACCAAGCCCCTGTTGCAGATGCTGCAGACGCAAGCCTTCATGAAATTGACGTTGTGCGCCCCAGGTCAGGACGCGCATGCGCGTTGTACGAAAGAATAGCGTTGCCACAATGGCCAACGTCAGGCCGACTATCAGAGTGCCCAAGGGTTCGACGAACAAAAGCAGTATGGCAAGACCCAGCACGACCAGCAATTCCGCCATCAATTGCAAACCCTGCATAAGTGCATGGCTGGCAAAGAGATTGGCCTCAGTCGTGGCATTGCGTATCAACTGGGCAGAGTTCTGCTGCAGATGAAAACCATAGGGTTGATGAAGATACGTGAAAAACAGGCGCTTGGATAAATTGGCCTGAACCCCATAAGCAAACTTTGATTGACTCCATAACAGGAAGCCAAGGAACAGATTCTTGACCAAATAGACCAAGACCAGCGCCGCCATGGCGCCATAGACTAGTTGCGCCTGGCTAATATCGCAAAATTCGCTCCCTACATGCGAACAGAATGAAAGACTCGGCAAATCGCTTTCCCGGGTAAGCAATGTAATAAGCGGGATGACTATTCCGACCCCAAGCATTTCCAGCAGCATTCCGATCAACATCAGTAGAAACAGGTTGCGTGCTTTTTTCTTTTCCTCAAGGGAAAGAATCGAATTGATTTTTTGCAGCGAGTTCATTCAAATCTATTCGTGCCGATCCAGTGTCTTATAACCACGCTGGCGAATAAACTCGTCACGCTCTGCAATTTTGAGATCTTCACGCACCATCTCCGAAACCAGTTTGTCGAAACTAATGCGGGGCGTCCAGCCCAGCTTGGCCTTGGCCTTGGACGGATCGCCCAGCAGGGTTTCGACCTCGGTGGGACGGAAGTAGCGCGGATCCACGGCAACGATGAGCTTGTCGCCCTCGGGGGTTTTCCAGTAGCCTTTTTCGCCCACACCTTCGCCTTCCCAACAGATTTCCATACCCAGCTCCTGGGCGGCGGCGTTGACGAAGTCGCGCACACTGTATTGCACACCGGTGGCGATGACGAAGTCTTCGGGCTGGTCCTGCTGCAGCATGAGCCACTGCATCTCCACGTAGTCTTTGGCGTGGCCCCAGTCGCGCTTGGCGTCCATGTTGCCCAGGAACAGGCAGTCTTGCAGGCCCAGCTTGATGCGCGCCAGGGCGCGGGTGATCTTGCGGGTGACGAAAGTTTCACCGCGCACGGGGCTTTCGTGGTTGAACAAAATGCCATTGCAGGCATAGATGCCATAAGCCTCGCGGTAGTTGACGGTGATCCAGTAGGCATAGAGCTTGGCCACGGCGTAAGGGCTGCGCGGGTAGAAGGGAGTGGTTTCCTTCTGCGGGATTTCCTGCACCAGACCATAGAGTTCGCTGGTGCTGGCCTGGTAGAAGCGAGTTTTCTTTTCCAGCCCCAGGATTCGGATGGCCTCCAGTATGCGCAGCGCACCCAGCGCGTCGGAGTTGGCGGTGTATTCGGGTTCCTCGAAACTCACGGCCACGTGGCTTTGCGCGGCAAGGTTGTAAATTTCGTCGGGCTGGGTCTGCTGGATGATGCGGATGAGACTGGAACTATCCGTCATGTCGCCATGGTGGAGGAAGAAGCGGACGTTCTTCTCGTGGCGATCCTGGTAGAGATGGTCGATGCGGTCGGTATTGAACAGGCTGGTGCGGCGCTTGATGCCGTGGACGATGTAGCCCTTGCTGAGCAGGAATTCGGCCAGATAGGCGCCGTCTTGACCGGTGACGCCGGTGATGAGGGCGACTTTGGGTTGTTCTGTCATGGGGTGGTCTTTCAAGGCTGCGCCGTGTGGTTCTGCAGGAAGTCTTGGTAGGCTTTTTCCAGGCCGGCCTCCAAACCCACCTGCGCCTGCCAGCCCAAGGCGTTGAGGCGGGTGCTGTCCATGAGCTTGCGCGGGGTGCCGTCGGGCTTGGTAGGGTCGAAGGCGATATCGCCCGCGTAGCCGATAACCCGGGCAATAGTTTCGGCCAGTTCCCGGATGGTGATGTCGTGCCCGCAACCCACGTTGATGTGACTGAGCATGGGCTGGGTGTGCTGGCTGTATGTGGACCGTGGCAGGTTCATGACGTGCACGCTGGCGCCAGCCAAGTCGTCCACGTAGAGGAATTCGCGCCTGGGAGTGCCCGTGCCCCAGATGGTCACGCTAGGGGCGTGGTTGACCTTGGCTTCGTGAAAGCGGCGAATGAGCGCCGGGATGACGTGGGAGTTTTCCGGGTGGTAGTTGTCGCCGGGGCCGTAGAGGTTGGTGGGCATGACGCTGCGGTAGTCCACCCCATGGCTTTGGCTGTACTGCCGGTTGTAGCTCTCGCAGAGCTTGATACCGGCGATCTTGGCAATGGCGTAGGGCTCGTTGGTGGGCTCCAGAGTGCCGGTAAGCAAGGCGTCTTCCCGCATGGGCTGTGGGGCCAATTTGGGGTAGATGCAACTAGAACCCAAAAACAGCAGCTTTTGCACGCCGTGGCGGAACGCCGCGTCTATCACGTTGGCCTGCATCATCAGGTTCTGGTAGATGAATTCGGCCGGGTAGGCGTTGTTGGCGTGGATGCCACCCACCTTGGCAGCAGCCAGGTAGACTTGGTCTGGCTTTTCGGCGGCAAAGAATTCGTGAACGGCGGCCTGGTTGGTCAGGTCGAGTTCGGCGTGCGTGCGGGTGACGATGCGCTCAGCTGGGTGACCTTGAGCAAGCAACTGGCGCAGAATGGCCGAACCCACCATGCCACGGTGGCCGGCGACGTAGATTTTGGGATGAACGCTCATGCGTTGGTTCTGCCGTAGGTGTCTTCAAACCGGACAATGTCGTCTTCGCCCAGGTAGCTGCCCGATTGCACTTCGATGATTTCCAGCGGGATGGTGTTGGGATTGGCCAGGCGATGCACCTCACCCAGTGGGATGTAGGTGGACTGGTTTTCGGTAAGCAGCAGTTTTTTGTCGCCGCAGGTGATTTCGGCCGTACCGCTGACGACCACCCAGTGCTCGGCACGGTGGTGGTGCTTTTGCAGGCTGAGGCTGGCCTTGGGTTTGACCTGGATGCGTTTGACCTTGAAGCGCCCTCCTTCGTCGATGCTGTCGTACCAGCCCCAAGGGCGGTGGACCTTGCGGTGCAGGGTATGCTCTTCGCGCTTGTGCTGCTGCAGGGCGTTGACGATGTGCTTCACATCTTGGCTGCGCGACCGGTCGGACACCAGCACGGCGTCGTGCGTTTCCACCACCACCAGGTTTTGAACGCCGACCAAGGCCACCAGGCGGCTGCTGGCATGCACCAGGGTGTTGCTGCTGTCGGTGGCCAGCACGTCGCCCACGTGGGCGTTACCCTGTGCGTCTTTGGGCAACACGCTCCACACGGCGTCCCAAGCGCCGAGGTCGCTCCAGCCGGCGTCGAGTGGAACCATTTTGATAGGGTATTCACTGCCAGGGCAACGCTCCATTACTGCGTAGTCAATGGATTCGGACGGGATGGCACTGAATTCGGCCTTGCCGGGGCGCACGAACGGTGTGGCTGGGTTGGCGTCGGTGCTGCCCTGTTCCCAAGCGTTAGCCGTAGCTTGCAGGATGTCGGGGCGGAACTGCTCAAGGGCCCTGAGCCAGACGGAAGCTTTGAGCACGAACATGCCCGCATTCCAGTAATAGCCGCCTTCGGCGAGGTACTGCCGGGCGGTGGCTTCATAGGGCTTTTCGACAAAGCGCCGGACCTGCATGGCGGGTTGTTTGGCTTCCGCAGTCGCCTGAATGTAGCCGTAGCCGGTTTCGGGTGAGTCCGGCGCGATACCGAGGATAACGACACTGCCTTTGGAGGCCTCGCGCACAGCTTCCTGCATCGCCTGTGTGAAGGCTGCGGTGTTGGCCACGGTTTGGTCGGCTGGCGTGACCACCAACACGGGGTCCAAGCCGTCAGCCGTTGCCGCCAGTGCGGCCAAAGTGAGCGCCGGTGCCGTGTTGCGCCCCACGGGTTCCAACAAGGCGGCGCCCAGTTCAATGCCGGCTTCGCGCAACTGCTCTGCAGCCAAGAAGCGGTGTTCTTCACCGGCCACAATCATCATCTTGGCAACTTGCAGATCCGCCGAACCCAGGTCTACCAACCGTTTGGCCGCTTGCTGAAACAGGCTTTCAGCGCCGGTGAGGCAGAGAAACTGCTTAGGAAACCCCGAACGCGAAAGTGGCCATAGCCGCGTACCGGAGCCACCACAAACAATGACGGGTTGAATCAGTTCAGTCATGCCCGAATAAATCACGCGTGTAGATTTTTCCTGAGACATCGCCCAGATCTGGCGAGAGCCGATTCGCAATGATCACATCCGCCTCCCGCTTGAAAGCACCCAAATCATTCACCAAGCGCGAATGAAAATACCTCGCATCCTTTATCGAGGGCTCGTAAACGATGACCTCGATGCCTTTGGCCTTGATGCGCTTCATCACCCCCTGAATGGCAGAGGCGCGAAAGTTGTCACTGCCCTGCTTCATCACCAGTCGGTAAATGCCGACGACGGGCACTTTGCTTGAGTCACAGGTTTGGCAAAGACGGACCACTTCACTCGCAATGAAGTCCTTGCGCGTGGTGTTGGCCTCGACGATGGCGTGGATCAGGTTCTGCGGCACGTCGCGGTAGTTGGCCAGCAACTGCTTGGTGTCCTTGGGCAGGCAGTAGCCGCCGTAGCCGAAGCTGGGGTTGTTGTAGTGCGCGCCGATGCGCGGGTCGAGGCAAACGCCGTCGATGATTTGGCGGGTGTCCATGCCGTGGGTGGCGGCGTAGGTATCGAGCTCGTTGAAGTAGGCCACGCGCATGGCGAGGTAGGTATTGGCGAAGAGCTTGATTGCCTCGGCCTCGGTGCTGTCGGTGAACAGCAAGGGTATGTCCTGTTTGATCGCGCCTTCTTGCAGCAGCCGGGCGAAGGTCTCGGCACGCTCTGACTTTTCACCGACGATGATGCGCGAGGGGTGGAGGTTGTCGTAAAGGGCACACCCCTCGCGCAGGAATTCGGGCGAGAAGATGAGGTTTTGCGTGCCGAGCGCTTCGCGGGTGCGGACGGTGTAGCCGACAGGGATGGTGGATTTGATGACCATCGTCGCATCCGGATTGATGGCCATGACGTCGCGGATCACCGCTTCGATCGACTTCGTGTTGAAGGTATTGGTCTCTGGGTCGTAGTCAGTCGGCGTGGCGATGATGACGAACTCGGCGCCTTCATAAGCCTCGCGCCTGTCCAGGGTGGCGCGCAAGTTGAGCGGCTTGTGCTGGAGGTACTCCTCTATCTCGGCGTCAACGATCGGGGATTCCTTGCGATTGAGCATCGCCACTTTCTCGGGGACGATGTCGAGCGCGACCACTTCGTTGTGCTGTGCAAGCAGGACGGCGTTGGACAGGCCGACGTAGCCGGTGCCGGCAATGGCGATTTTCATGCGGGGAGATGCTCCCGGAGAATGCACACGCGCACCATGTCTGCGATTTCCTTTCGGAAACCGGCCATTTGGTTCAATTGGGAAATGGTGATCAAGGCGCTTTAGGAACGCTACCGCCATGCCGTTTCACGATCAGCAAGCGCGGTCAGCAAGGTCCAACAGGGGAATTCCGGGGCTTTTATAAGCAGCGGTGTGCTGCAAAAGGCCTAACGGATGGCTGCATTCTGCCACACCGTCATGACTTTGAGAAATGTTTCGAACGAACTTCAGCTGACCTTGCGCAGGTTGGCCGGTGCAACCCGCACCCGTACTTGCTTGGAGAGCAGTTCGATCAACACCATGACACGTCGCTCGCCATCGGCTATTTGGTAGATGCCCTCGATACCGGCAAACGGCGCTTCCGTCAGACGCACGCGCTCACCGGGCTTGAACAGTCGCTCCGGTTCGGCCTGAACAGACGCCTCTTGCGCACGCAGGGCTTCGACCAGCGAGTCAGCCACCTTGGCCGGCTCTGCCCCGAAACTGACCAGCCGGCTGACGCCTTTGGTCGAACGGATGGGTGCCCAACTTGGCGCTGAATCGCCCTGGCCCAGACGGATGAACAGATAGCGCGGGAACAGGGGTTCGTCAGCAACCGTCAGCGAGCCCTGACGGATTTTCTCGGACAGGAGGGTGGGCAGGTAGCATTGATAACCCTGGCGCTGGAGATTTTCCAGGGCGCACTTTTCCTGCCTGGGCTTGGTATGGACGAGATACCAGTGCATGACCACCTCCGAAGGTTATTTTTATTGTCAGCATTTTACCCTCCGGTATTGCGGTGCGGCAATGAACCTGTTCTATCTCGCCTCCTCTAATGCGATCTGACCTATTGCGTCGGGGCTTCCTCCTCGGGCGGCTCTTCGAATTCGCCATCGGCCTCCAGTTGCTGTTGCACGGCCTCTTCCATGCTCACGGTATTCACCACCAGTTCGAAATGCTCCAGGATTTCGGGCTCGTGCCGAGTGATGTAGCTTTTGACGGCATCGTTGCCGAGCAGCTTGGTCAAGTAGCCTTTGGCCACCACCAAATTGAGCAGGTCTGACCCGTAGTTTTCTTCGGCGTCCTTGTATTGAGTCTGGACCTGGCTCATTTCCTTTTCCAGCTTCACGATCTGCTCGATGGGCGCCAGTTGCTTGTCGCGCTCCGTGGGTTTGAAGTCGGTGCGCTGCTCTGGCGGCGTGGCCTTGAGCAAGGCATCGGCATGGGCCACGGTGATGGTGTTGCTGGCGACCATCAATTCCACCGCCTCCACCTGCCGAGCGGCTTTCATGTTGCGCAGCACCCGGGTCACGTCGGGCGTGAACTGCTTGTCCTGCAGCCGGGCGATGGCGTCCGGGCAGATGCCTTCGAGCAGGTTGATGCGCCGGTTGATGGAGCTCAGGTTCACGCCAAAGGCCCGGGCCAGGCGTTCCTTGCTGACCCCGCGGTCAATGGCGCGGCGGATCATGTAATGCTCCTGGATAGTGGAGAGCCGGTTGATGCGGTGGTTGTAGGTGTAGGTCTCGTCGTCCTTGGCGATGAGGCAGGGGGCCTCGTGGACACCGAGGTCCTTCAATGCCAGCACCCGCAAATGCCCATCGAGCAGGATGAACTCTGGCTTGGCCGGGTCGTGCTGGATGACCGACAAGGGTTCGATCAGGCCGATTTCGTGGATGGAGGAAACGACCTGTTTGTACTTGCGGGTGCTCATCACCCCATCCGGGATGCGTTTGCTGGGCATCAGGGTATCGAGCGGGATCTGGTAAGTCTCCAGATCGAAGCCGAGCAAGGTGTTGAGCGGGGCCGTGGGCAAGTTGGGGCCCTCCTCGGCATCATCGATCTGGTGGATGCCGGGGTACATCGGCGTGATCTTGGGTTGTGCGTTCATCGCGGGATTCATGTGATGGCTCCATTCAGGTTGTCGCTGCAAAGTTGTCAATTCTTTCGGCCAGGTATTTGGGCAGGGTGTCCAGCCCCTCGGCGCGCAGCAGGTTGACGAAATGCTCATCCGAGAAGAGTTTTTTGAGGCCCTGTACCACCAGCAGCAGGCGCTGATGCGCATGCTCGGCCTTGAGGACCATCTTGCGTTGCCGCTCGACTTCGCGCTGGTAGGTGCGCACCAGGCTGTAGCTGGAGGTGGGTGGTTTGATCTGGGCAGGATCGGGGGAGCCAGGGCCGTAGGCTTGGCGCTTTTCGACGAGGCGCTTGGTCTCGATGATCTGGCGCCGGTTGAGCTGGCCGTTCTCATAAGCCTCCTGGAGCATTTCGCCAAGACTCTCGTCATCGTCCTTGGCGCGGGCGATTTCCAAAGCCGTGGTCAGCGGGATGGCGCCGCGCTGCACGCCTTCAATCAGCCGCTCTTCGCCCTGGTCAAGCAGAAAGACGATGTCTTTGACGTACTTGGGTGAGAGGCCAGTCTTGTGGATGATGGTATCGGCGTCGTAGCCGCGCTTGCGCAGGATTTCGATGTCAGCCAGGATTTCCAGCGGCCGGTGGCCACGCCGGGCGATGTTCTCCGCCAGGCTCATGATGAAGGCGTCTTCATCGCTGACATCGACCACCAAAGCGGGGATGTGGGTCTCGCCCAGAATGCGGAAGGCGTTGAGTCGCCCTTCGCCGCAGACCAGCAGGTATTTGGGCTGGCCATCGTCACCGGGGCGTTCGGTGACGGTGATGGGTTTCTTCAAGCCGATCGATTTGATGTTCTCGACGATCTCCTCGAAGATTTTCATGTTGCGTTCGCGAGAGTTGAGGATTTCCACCCGCGCGATCGGGATCAGGGTGACGGTTTCGGGGGTGCCGGTCAGCATGGGGGCCTCCGTTTGTGTGGGTGGGTTGGCGTGGGTGTCATGGGGCTTCCTTTCTTGGGATGGTTGGGTGGATGGGTCAGCGGCGTCTGATTCTTCAGATGCGCCGCTGCAGGCGCTCCCGCTCGGACATGCCGTAGAAGAAGGTCAGGTCGTCGAAGCGGAAGCACTCGAAGTCGGCGCTGTTTTTGTTGCTGACGCGGATTTCCTGCTCGGGCAGGTCGAGCCGGGGCAGCAGGTAGTAGTCGAGCTCCTGGGTGTTGGCAGAATCCAGCCGGATGGCGACCGTGATATCGGGGTGGCCGGTCTCAAACAGCCGCGCCGGATCGAACCGGATGCGCCAGCGCAGATGGCCGGTCGGAGTGGTCTGGCAGCGGGCCAGCACCAGGCTGATGACCAGTTCGTCGTTGAGGGTCAAGAGATCGGTCTTGGGGTCGCGCCGAATGTGGCCACCCAGCTCGGCAATGGTGTGCTCGGTGCGGGCGATGATTTCTGGGTGGAGCTGGCGCAGGCGGCGGTTGATTTCCAGGTGCTCGGTGCCGCCCGGTGGGCGGTAGCCA
>Ga0172373_10012005_pt1 | contig 10236 bp, 9 predicted proteins | sample Lak10m_2_FD_114546 | JGI IMG/M metagenome (GOLD analysis project Ga0172373, IMG submission 114546) | Freshwater microbial communities from Kabuno Bay, South-Kivu, Congo - kab_092012_10m | ecosystem: Environmental > Aquatic > Freshwater > Lake | place: Democratic Republic of the Congo: South-Kivu...
ATGATCAGCTCCAATAACGGCCTGTGGCGGTATCTGCCCGGCGATACGGTGGTCTTTACCCGCAAATACCCGTTCTGCTTCCGGATTGCAGGCCGCACACAGCAGTTCATCAATGCTTTTGGCGAAGAAGTCATGGTGGGCGATGCCGACAAGGCACTCGCTCAGGCCTGCCGTCAACTGAATGTCATCGTTTCAGAATATACCGCCGCTCCTGTATATATCCAGGGCGAGAACGACCGCGGAGGCCACGAATGGGTCATCGAATTCGAAAGGGAACCCGACGATCTGGAAAGGTTCAATGAGCAGCTGGACCTCGCTCTGCAGCGCATCAACTCCGACTATGAAGCCAAACGATTCAAAAGTCTGGCACTCGACAAACCCCGTATGAAGGCGGTACCCAAAGGCACCTTCATGCGCTGGATGCGCGCCCGCGGGCGCATGGGCAGTCAGGGCAAGATACCCCGGCTCGCCAATCACCGCCGATTTGTGGAAGAGGTCGTCAAATATCAGTCGGAAGGGTAGCTGACTACTCCACCACCACTTTCCGTGTAACTCCGCCCGCCTGAATGATATATACACCGGGTACAAGCGCCGATACGTCCACCAGCGCTACCCCGCCGCTCAGGCTGTGGCGACTGAGTACTTCCTGTCCCGTCAGGTCGAATACACGCAAATCGGGCCAGTCGCGGCCATCAGGCATCTCTACCCGTAAAAACTCGCCCGCAGGGTTCGGAGAAAGGCGCATGTCTCCCTGTATGTCTTCTTCCTGTACAGCCGACACCGACTGAACGGGCTCCTCCGTGTAAAAGGCAATGAGTACCATCATCTCGTCGTCCGAGGTAGGGCCAAAATTGACCGACGCAGGACCGTCGTTCACCCACTGCGCCTCGTGAATAAGGCCATTCCCCCACTTCAGTGGCATCAAAGGCTCCCAGTAACGCATGGGTATGTGGCGGTAATCGAACCACGGTGCCACACAACCCGGCTCTCCGTCCGGACAGGAGGCATCATACATCAGATCGCCTTTCTGGCCGTTGGGCAGTCTTTTCCATACTTTATAGCCCCGCCCGTATTTGTGTGTATGCCCCATCAGCCCCCATATATAAATGCTGTCGGCTCCGCTCTGGTACTCCGATCTGGTATGGGTAATCAGGTCGCCGGTATTTGGAATGGGGATATTCGTGTTGACCAGCAGGGAGGCAAACATCTGCTGTCCGGCGGTGCCGGGCGCCTGTGTATATACATTGACATAAGCCTCCGCCCTGAACGGTTTCAGTGCTGAATAGTTGATGTAATGACTGTTCAGGTCAAGGACAATATTTTTATCCCAGAAAAATGCCGTGTTCTGCGGAAGGTCGAGGGTGAACGACTCCTGTACAGCCGCTACAAGGTTGATCTGGCTGTGGTTGGGATTGGTGCGCAATCCCGCAGGAATAGCGTTGGCGCCACTCCCGGTGAAATTATAGACGATAAAGTGGTGTGAATAGGGTGAAAACTCAAAATCCATCCTGTTCACCTCTACATTGGCGGGTAATCCGAGTTCGTATTTCTGGAAATATTCCACTTCCCCGGATGGCGGCAGGAAAAAGGGGCCCATCTTGATCTGGAATCCCTCCCCGGCCGGTGGTGCCGGTGGTACGCCCAGCGGGAAGGATGTCTCTCCGCCCGATGTGTAAAACTGGTCCACCAGCGATTTGTCAAACTGGGTCCCCAGCGTTTTGGCTCCGTACAGGATCCACTGCCTGACTACCTCTTTTTCGGCATCGGTCAGCAGACTGCCGTTGGCTGGCATGACCGCACCCTCCTGCGCAACAAGTGCCGGTATAGTGGGCTCCAGACCCGCATTGATCTTTTTAAACAGGAAACTCCTGTCGGGCCGGCCGGGATAAACCCGCTTCTGTCCAGCCGACAATGAGTAGGCATTCACCGGATTGATATTCACCAGTCGGGAAGCCATATTCTGGGCCTTGCCAAGCTCTGTAGCACCCGTACCCTGCAGATCCAGTCCGGCCGCCGGAGCAGCACCGCCGTGACAGGATACGCACTTGTTCTGAAATATACGGTGTACTTCTACGACGGAAGCGGGCGTCTGCGCAAACGCGGCAGCGAAAGAAAGCGAAAGCAGTACAGAAAAGCGGATTTTCATGTGTATGGACAGAAAGAAGGTGAAAAATGGCGAAAAATGAGCCATTTTTGACTCGGCGAGAGATTCCTGAAAAAGCTCTTAGTGGCAGGGCCATACATAATCAGAGAGCGGAAACTGTTTCTTTTGGTAAGAAAAGTGCCACCACTCCGTGCGTATACCTTTGAATCCGGCAGCCTCCATGGCCTCCCGGAGTATTTGCCGGTTTTTCAGTACTTCCGCAGGGAAATTCAGGTTGTCGGTATGTGCCTCCACCCCGAAAAAGTCGAACTCGGTGCCCATATTCAGCTCCTTGCCTGCCGCATCCACGATAGTCAGGTCAACGGCGGCACCACGGCTGTGCATGGAGCCTTTGGCCGGCGGTGTCACATAGTCGGGATTGGGCACCTTGTCCCACAGTCGCTGCTGATAGGGCCCGGGGCGGTAACAATCGAAGACCTTCAGGTACAGTCCCTGTTTGCGCAGCGACTGGTTCACCTGTACCAGCGCTTCGGCCACTTCGGGGCGCAACAGACAGGCCGGACAATCGTATATCACCGCCTTTGTGAAGTTGTTGGCTGTGGCATAGCGAATTTCCTGCCGGATAGTCGAATCCATGAGCGCGAGATCGCGAAATCCCTTGTGCTTCTGCACGGCGACCGCCGCTGTATCGGTCTGCGCCACCGCTGCTGCGGAGACGATTATTCCCGAGATGAAAGTAAAGATTGCTTTTCGTACACGCATGGCCGGATGGTTGCTTTTGCTAATTGTTGTCGGAATTTTCCGGCAGCGAGGCCGCCAGAGCGCGTTCTTTTTCAGCCTGTTGTTCAGCCTTTCTCTGCTCCTTGCGCGCCCTTTCTTCTGCCTCCGTTTTGTCGTAAGCCTTGATGATTTCCTTGACAAGACGGTGACGCACGACGTCTTCCGTGGTCAGGTTGATAATACCGATACCGTCAATACCGCCCATGATATCCACGGCCTGCTTCAGACCCGATTTCTGGTGATGCGGCAAATCCACCTGGCTCAGGTCGCCCGTGATGATGCACTTGGCCGATGGTCCGAGGCGGGTGAGGAACATTTTTAACTGCAGGGTAGAGGCATTCTGGGCTTCATCGAGGATAATATAGGCGTTGTCGAGCGTGCGCCCGCGCATGAACGCGAGGGGGGCAATCTCTATGACCCGGTTTTCCATGAAAAAGTTGAGCTTGTCCATGGGCAGCATATCATCCAGCGCATCATAGAGCGGCCTCAGATACGGATCCACCTTTTCTTTCAGGTCGCCGGGCAGGAAACCGAGGTTTTCACCGGCTTCCACAGCCGGGCGCGTCAGGACAATCTTCTTGACCAGTTTGTTTTTCAGGGCGCGTACGGCGATGGCCACCGCTGTATAGGTTTTACCCGTTCCGGCTGGCCCCAGTGCAAAAACAATGTCGTTGTTCTCGCAGATATCCACCAGTCGTTTCTGGTTGCGCGTTTTGGCCTTGATGACCCGTCCTTCGCGACCATGCAGGATGATATTGCCGGTAGAGCCGTCTCCCTCCACCGGGATACGCACATCAAAAGGATTGGCGCCGCCGAGCAGGTCCTCCACCGTTTGTACAGGGAGCTCGCGGTGTTCGCGCAGATAGCGCACCATCATTTCAAATTTGCTTTTGGCGCCCTGGGAGTCTTTCTTTTCGCCCGCAAGTTTCAGGTTGTTTCCCCGGGACGTCATCGTTACATCGGGGTAAGCCTTCCTCAGAAGGTTCAGTTTCACGTTGTTTTCTCCGTACAGCTCAACCAGATCAACGCCTTCGATAGTGAGAATGATTTCGCTCAAATTGCTTTTCTCGTGTTTATGCAGCGGGATGTGCCGGAATACGTATCCGGGTATCCATGCCAATGTGATTGTTATTTCTCCACAAAATTACAGGAATGGAGCAGGAATATCACAAACTGAAAAATATTAATTTTGGTTCCGGTTTTCCGTACATTTGTAAAAAATACTGCCATGACGGGTGTATTCCTCTTATTTCAGCTCAAAACAGAGCTGCTGTTCATCCTGAAATGCCTTGTTCTGCTGTACACGGCGGTGCTGTTTCTGCAGTCGGGGCTCGACAAGGTGACTGATCGCGCAGGAAATGTATCCTATATCGGCGGTTTTTTTGAAAAAACATTCCTCCGTCCGGTGGCGCCACTCTTGCTCACGGTGGTGACACTGCTGGAACTCGCTGCGGGCATCTGCGCCGCCGTCGGGCTCGTCCTGATGGTTGCCGGTCAGGGAGAGTCGCTCGCCCGGGCAAGTATCATTCTCGGCGCCGTCAATATTCTTTGTCTCTTCACGGGCATGCGCATTGCGCGCGATTACGCGGGAGCAGCCTCCATCACCGCCTATTTCGTGTTTTTGATGGTGGGGATGCTGGTGTTTGTGTAGAAGCATGTCCGGTGTTTCTCGCCGGCTCCGGAATCCCGCACATACCTTGAATCTTCTTTCCAGACAATATGAAACTACTCATAGCTCTTTCCGCTACTCTCCTTTCGTTGTCGCTCCGCGCCCAGCAGACACCCCCGCTGAATCCGCCGGCCGACGCCGCACCCAATCATATCTATATGGTAGCCGATGTGGACAAGGCACCCGCGTTCCCGGGTGGCGAAACGGCACAAAACCAGTTCATGGTGAAAAATATCAAATACCCCGCCGAAGCCCGCAACAGGGGGATTCAGGGTATGGTCATTATCAGTTTTATTGTCGAAAAAGACGGTAAAATCACGAATATCACGGTGCTCCGCGAACCGGGCGCCGGAACGGGCGATGAGGCCCGCCGCCTCGTGTCGGCTATGCCCAACTGGGAACCCGGCATCAAAAACGGACAACCTGCAAGGGTCAGAATGCAACTCCCGGTCTCTTTCAGGTTTAACCGGTAAACTTCCCGGACAGTCTGTTTGACTGTCCGGGAAGCAAAGAGTATCTATTTCCGGCTCACAACCACCCGCTGCACGATTTTTCGCGCTCCGTAGCTGTCAATCGCCTGCAATACATATACTCCGGCAGGCAATCCGGCCAAATCGAGCACCAGATCATCGAGTCGCATTCCGTCAACAGCCCGTGTCAGGGCCGCTCTGCCGGTAATATCGGTCATGCGGATCATGCCGCTGAACGATTGCCCCTCGCCCGTCCGGAAAAATAACTGCGCCCCGGTCGGATTCGGATATACCACAGCGGCATCCCGGATTTCTCCCTCCGGACTTTCCGTGCCTACAACCTGCTCCAGACTGACAGAATATGCACCGCGCCCGTGCGTGCCCGCGTACAGGCGACGGGTGTTCTGACGCACTTTCAGGTCGAGTACGTAAACGGCCGGCATCCCGATACCGTAAGGTTTCCAGTTGATATTGTCGGCATCCGTATAGAAAACGCCTATGTCACTGCCTGCAATGAGATAGTTGGTCAGGGTGTCGAAGATGATGCAGTTAAAAGGCACATTCGGCAGATTTCCCGACTTGTTTTGCCAGTTTACTCCGCCATTCACGCTGGCAAACACCTTTTTACCGGCAGCATAACCACCTTTCGTTACCCACATACGCTGTGTATTGGAGGGGTGCAGCGCTATCCGTGTGATATCTTCCGTGTTGGTGGAAACAGAGTTGTTCGTCCAGGTGGTACCGCCATCCCACGTGCGATATACGCGGTTGGCACGGGCCGCCACCACAATCAGGTTGGTATCCGCAGGCGACATGGCCACGTCCCTGATTTTATTGTCCACACTGCCCGTCAGGTTTTCACTGATCTTGTGGAAACTGTCGCCCCGGTTGAAGGAGCGATATACATCATGCAGGCCGACGATAAATGTTTTGCTGTTGCGCGGGTTCAGCAGAAAGGGCGTCACCCAGTCGCCGGACGGATTGTCCGGAATGTTGTCTGCAATGTTCACCGACGAGATAAAGTTGTTGTTGCTGCGGTATATGTCATTCCCGCCATAGTATTCTGTATAAAGATAGGCCGGATTCACCGGATCAACAATCTGGCACATGGCATCACCGCCGTTGGTATGCCGCCAGCCGCTGAACTGGGTGCGCAGCCAGCCCCCGTTGTCCTGAGAGCCAGCCATGAGCTTCAGTTCTCCGATCTGCGATACATCTATGCGGTAAAACTGGGTGATGGCCAGCCCGTTTGAATAGTCGGTCCAGGTCTCTCCGAATTCCTCGTACCGGTAAATACCGCCATCATTGCAGTACCACACCACACCCGGAATGTGCGGATCATGCACCAGGTCGTGCGCGTCCGCGTGCACCTCCGCGTGAACACCGTCGTTATACCAGTGTGTGATTGGCGCCCACGTGGCACCCTGGTCCTGCGACCGGTGCACCACCACCCCGCACAGATAAATGGTATTGGTGTCGGTGGGAGAAAAGCAGAAAATACCCCAGTCGTCTTCCGGTGCCACATGCTCGGCGTAGGTTTGCCCGCCGTCTTTGGACAGCAACAGGCGGTGACCATTCGAGAAGTGCACCGCCAGCCAGTCGGGCTGCAGCGGACTGGCGGCCAGCCGGATTTCGTTCTGGCTGTCGGTGAACTGGGTAATCTGCACCCAGGTGGCGCCGCCATCGGTACTCTTTACCACCTGACTGGTACCCCAGTAGTTGTGGTGAGCGGCGTACACAGTAGCGGGGTCGCCCGTTTTAAACTCAATATCCGTGTATTCGCCGGCGCGCAGATTTTGCCAGCTCTCTCCGCCATCAGTAGTACGCATGATACCGCGGTTGGTAGCAGCCAGGATCACCTTTGAATCTGCCGGCGACATGATCATGTTATAGATCACATTATTCTGTGAAAGCTGCCAGTCGAGGGAAGTGGGTGCCCATGTCTCTCCGCCGTCGGTGGATTTGTACACCCCGAGGTTCCACATCCACCAGCCGCCCTTGTCGCCCAGGGAGATATAAATCGTTTCCGGGTTCTGGTGGTCCACCAGAATGACACTGACGGGCAGGTAAGGCAGTCCGTCGCCCTGAGCCACCCAGTTCTGGCCGCCATCGGTAGTTTTCCAGATGCCGCCATCGGGCGTTCCCACCCACATGACATCCGGGTTGGAGGGGTGAAAGGCCACATTTTTAGTTCTTCCCATACCCCAGTAACCGTAATTGGGATTATTTTTGGGGCCTTCATGCTGCCAGACAGGCGAGTTGTTCCGGTCTGAGGCACTTGCAGCTTCCAGCTTTCTGGATTCCAGCCACTGCTCGCGGAGTTCAGGGAAAGAGCCGTCGGGGTTCACGCGATCGCGCCACCACCACTTCCAGCGCAAGTACTTCAACTGTTCATTGTCGGGACAATCGGTAGCGGATTCGGGATCAGTGGCAAACCAGGCGTCCAGTTGCCTGCATATCTCGTAATAATTGCGTGAGGTGACCGGTACATCCACATCGGGGAGCGTCTGGGAGAGAGAAGCGCCCGTGGAGAGTAAGGTGAAAAAGGCAGCAAAAAGGAGTCTGTACATCATGAAAAGCAAAAAATTAATGGCCAAAGATAGCCAGGATGCCGGAAGTAGCGCAATTGCTATTGCCTGAAACTGGCAAATAGCAGAAATTTGCAGCATGGCGGTATATTTACTAAATCCTGACGACCAGCTCTTCCCTCACGCTTCACTGGCGGATTCCTCGGGCCTGCTGGCTGTTGGCGGCGATCTGAGCGAAGGCCGCCTGCTGAATGCCTATTGCAACGGTATTTTCCCCTGGTTTGAAGAGGACGGCGATTTTTACTGGTACTCCCCCGACCCAAGGGTAGTTCTTTTTCCGAAGGAGCTGATTGTACACAAAAGTATGCGGTCGGTTTTCAACCGGCACAAGTTCCGTTATACACTGGACACCTGCTTCACCGATGTAATGATGGCCTGCGCCATTACCCCGCGCCCTACTCAGGACGGCACCTGGATCACCGATCGCTTCGTGGAGGGTTACAGCAATCTGCACAAACAGGGCATCGCCCACAGTATTGAAGTCTGGAATGAGGACCGGCTGGTGGGCGGACTGTACGGACTGTCGGTGGGAAAGATGTTTTTCGGGGAAAGCATGTTTGCACTGGAAAACAATGCCTCCAAAGCCGGATTTATCACACTGGTCAGGGCGCTGGAAAAAAGCAGTTTCTGGCTCGTGGACTGTCAGGTGGGCACGCCACACCTCGAGAGCCTCGGCGCCAGAGGTATCTCCCGCGACAAGTACCTCGAACTGCTCGGACAAAACACCTATAACCGCACCCTGATGGGCAAATGGCGGCTTAATGAACTGGGCATGATTGAGGTGGAGTGAGAAGAGAGAAAATAGCCGAAGCATTGAATATTTCGGTGAACAAGATCAATCAGATCATCAAAAGTTAACAGAGCAAATAATATCGCTGGAATACAGCAGAGGCCCTGTACTGTATCATACCAACTGCCCTTCCTGCAAGATCCGCACCCATAAATTACACCCTTTGGGGTATAATTTTCAATAAATCATAAAAAGTACACCCAAAAGGGTATAAATAAAGCAATTGTCCTTATTTTTGTACCCAAAAAGGTATAAAATGAATCTGGCAGTCTTTGTAAAAGAGAGGCGGAAAGCGGTGAAACTTACCCAGCCGGAACTGGCCGGGAAAGCTGGTGTGGGCCTCCGTTTCATCAGAGAACTCGAGCAGGGAAAGCAAACCCTGCGACTGGATAAAGTAAATCAGGTGCTGCAACTATTTGGTTATGAAGTGGGTGCAGTACCAAAAACATATCACGCCGATTCTGAAACCCGGGTCTGATAGCAATGCGAAAGGCAATTGTAAAAATAGAGGACAAACTGGCCGGATGGCTCACTCAGGATGAGCACGGATATCATTTTGCGTACGACAGGGCGTACGCAGCTCAACCCGATGCACGACCAGTAAGTCTTACCTTGCCGATACGGGAAGCCCCTTACCTTTCCAGGGTCCTTTTTCCGTTTTTTGATGGTCTTATACCCGAAGGCTGGTTACTCGATATTGCCGAAAAAAACTGGAAACTTAACCCCAGAGACCGTATGGGACTCTTACTGGTCTGTTGCAAAGATTGTATCGGTGCAGTAAGTGTGGAAGCCGTAAAAGAGGAGGATGAGCTATGAAAAACTGCCTGTTCTGCTATAAGCCACTCACCGAAACCACACAGGATTTCCATGAGTCCTGCTCAAAAAAGATATTCGGTCTGCCATTCCCTCCGGATTTACCCTATCACGAGGAAAATCTGGAATTGTTGGCCAAAGAAATCATACAAAGTCAGACTGCTATAACGGGAGTGCAGGCAAAACTGTCCCTGCATATAACAGGAAACAACAAAACAGATGCTAAAAGAAGATTTACTACCGTGGGTTTGTGGGGTGGATATATCCTGAAACCACCTGTAACACAGTATCCACAACTGCCGGAAGTGGAGGATGCAACCATGCATCTGGCGCAATCGGCTAAAATAAAGACAGCACCTCACAGCCTGATCCGCCTTAAATCAGGCACGCTGGCTTACATAACAAAGAGAATGGACAGAAGCCGGAGAGGCAAACTGGCCATGGAAGACATGTGCCAACTCACGGAAAGGCTTACCGAAGACAAATACCGCGGAAGCTATGAACAAATCGGGGAAACCATTCAGCAATACTCAGCTACTCCGGGTCTGGATCTGGTAAATTTCTGTGAACTGGTGCTGTTCTCTTTCCTGACAGGAAATGCAGATATGCACCTGAAGAACTTCTCCCTGCTGGAACAGCCCGGACTCGGGATGACTCTTTCACCCTCATACGATCTGGTCAATACAACACTGGTGAATCCTGCAGACGATGAAGAAATGGCGTTGAATCTGAACGGCAAAAAGAAAAAATTGAAGAGACAGGACTTCATCGCAGCCATGAACATACTCCGGGTAGAAGAGAAACAACAGCGGAATATTTTCGACAAGATGATTCGTGCTGTCCCGGGATGGGAAGTGCTGATTGACTGCAGTTTTATGAGCGAGTCTTTCAAAGACAGATATAAGAATATCATCCACGAAAGGCTGGCCCGCCTGCACTAGTGATTGCCCCCTCCTAGTCCCTCGCCCCGATCCGCTCTCCGTATTTCTCCTCGTTCACGCGTTTGAAGGTCTCCAGACCAC
>Ga0172373_10012006_pt1 | contig 10236 bp, 8 predicted proteins | sample Lak10m_2_FD_114546 | JGI IMG/M metagenome (GOLD analysis project Ga0172373, IMG submission 114546) | Freshwater microbial communities from Kabuno Bay, South-Kivu, Congo - kab_092012_10m | ecosystem: Environmental > Aquatic > Freshwater > Lake | place: Democratic Republic of the Congo: South-Kivu...
GCCACTTCTACACCCTTGGCTTTTTGAGCCTCGATTTTTTGCTGTTGTTCTGCCTGACGCGCGGCAATTTTCTCGGCGGTGAGTACGTCAACGACTTTTACCTCGAAGCGAACATTTTTTACATCACCGAAATCATTTTTGATACTGCGGGCCATGATACTGTCAACCGGCTGCAGAACAGTAGCGCTGTCGCCGTTGGCCAGGTAGAGCAGAGCGTCGAATACAGCCGGAACGCGGTTTTTCATCATGCTTGAGTCGGGCATGGTAAATTCACGCGGGCCGCCGTTGTCGCGCACGGTTGACTGTACGAGGGAGTCGTTCAGCCAGGTGTTTACATTGATCAGGACCGTCTCACCGTAAGTAATTTTCGGTCCTTTGTTTTTTGTGTGGTTAATTACCGTGTTACCATTGGCGGTTTTGAATTCTCCGCCGTTCTGGCATGCGGTGTAACTCAGCGAAAAGGCCATAATGGCCATTACAAACAGATTGCGCATCTCTTTTTGATAATGAAAGTTGAAAGTTACTGGACTGTTGGAGGATAACTGCATGATGGTTTCTGGATATTGTTCTGCTGTCGGGAGTTGTTAACGCTGGAAAGCGTTAATCTGGTCTTTGTACTGGGGCAAAATAGACTTGAATTTTTCGATAGTTTCCCTCAGACTGCTGTGAGAAAAGGCTCCGGAGGCATTTTTGTGGCCACCACCGTTGAAATGTCTTTTGCATATCTCCTGTACATCCAGATCTCCCTTCGATCTCAGACTGAGTTTTACGACGGTGGGCTGGTTATGAATAAACGCGGCCAGGCGGATATCCCGGATGCTGAGCAGGTAGTTGACGATACCCTCTGTGTCGCCACGCTGGATACCGAAAACCTCGTAATCTCTTTTGGTGAGCCAGATCAGTCCGGTGCGGTACTCGGGCCAGTATTCCATCCGGTTGGCCAGACAGTGCCCGAGCAGGCGCAGATGCCGCTCTTCATTGGAGTTAAAAATCATGTCCTGCACGCCGGTATCATCCAGTCCGCGCTCGATCAGATCGGCAGTAATCCGGAAAATCTGCGGATTTGTTGCATGGCGGAATGAGCCCGTATCTGTGACAATACCTGTGTAGATACACTTCCCGACAACAGGATTTATCCGCACGCGATCGTCCATGGCATCTATGAAGCGATAAATCAGTTCGCAGGTACTGCTGGCATCAGGTTCGGAGAACATGAAATCGGCCACCGGGTCAGGGTAGAGGTGGTGATCAATCATGACCCGTTGTCCCGGCAGATCGCGCACGAAATCGCCCATCTTGTCAATACGGCTCAGCGAGTTGAAATCCAGAAAGAAGAAAAGGTTCTTCTGGGTCAGTATATCCTTGCACTCATCCGTATGGATATCCCAGATCATTACATCGGCAGCACCGGGCAGCACCTCGAACTCTTTCGGGTATTCCGAAGGGAATAATACGTGCACCGTGTGTCCGTAAGACTCGAGATAAAATCGCATGGCGAGTGCGCTGCCTATGGCATCTCCGTCCGGATTCCGGTGAGAGAAGATTGCGACATTTTGAGGTACCCGGATTAATTGCCGGAGTGCTGATGGTATTTCCATGATAAATCGGTGCAAAAGTACGTTGTTCAGATAGAATTCATGTGGATGCAGGAGATTATTTTCAAACCGGACATGTTTTAAACGACTTTTAAAATAAAATCTTGTTTTACCTTTGTGCGTTCTTTTAAAAAAACACATTTCTACATCCGCTATGGCAGGTAACCGCACTTTTACGATGATTAAGCCGGACGCAGTTCGCGCAGGCAACATTGGCAATATTCTTCAGCAGATCAACGAGGCAGGTTTTCGCATCGTTGCCATGAAGCTGACCAAACTGAGCCTCGAGAAGGCTGGTGAATTTTATGATGTTCACAAAGAGCGCCCCTTCTATGGCGAACTTTGCGAGTTCATGAGCAGTGGTCCGATCGTTGCTGCAATCCTTGAGAAGGACAATGCAGTGGAAGATTTCCGCAAGCTCATCGGCGCTACCAATCCGGCCAATGCCGAGCCGGGCACTATCCGCGCCAAATACGCCACCAGCGTTGGTGAAAATGCGGTTCACGGTTCCGACAGCGACGAGAATGCGGCCATTGAAGGCGCATTCCACTTCGGAGGTGTTGAAATGTTCTGATCCGGACATGCCCGTTACAGCGCGGAGCGGCAGTTTGAACCATCACTGCAGCTCCGCGTTTTTATTTGAATATGGCAGCTAAATGGCTCATAGTGATTGGTGGTGCAACTGCCACCGGAAAAACGGCCCTGGCCATTGAAGTGGCGAAGGCGTACAATACCTCTGTGGTTTCTTCCGACAGTCGGCAGGTATTCAACGAACTGACTATCGGAGCGGCCAAGGCATCTCCTGAAGAACTGGCTGCCGTGCCGCATTTCCTGATAAATCATCTTTCTGTCAGTCAGGAGTACAGCGTTGGCGACTATGAACGCGATGCGCTGGCTTGTCTGGACAAGATTTTTTCCGAACAGGATGTTGCGATTCTGGCCGGCGGATCCGGTTTGTATATCAAGGCGGTATGTGATGGACTGGACTCCTTTCCGGCGGTATCGGATGAAGTGCGACAGCAGATTGAAGCCGGCGAACTGACCGGCGGACTGCCGTGGCTACAGTGCCAGCTGGAAGCAGCCGATCCTGTGTATTTTGCCGGAGTTGACCGCAGTAATCCGGCCCGACTGCGCAGGGCGCTTGAAATTTGCTGGCAAACGGGCAAACCGTATTCCTCCTTTCGTACGGGCGCGCGCGCGCAGAGACCTTTTAATATGTTGTATATCATGCCGGATATGCCCCGAGCAGCACTTTATGACCGCATCAACCAGCGGGTTGACCGTATGATGGAAGCGGGTCTGGAAGAGGAGGTGCGGTCGCTCATACCCTTTCGTGACAAACCGGCCCTTAGAACAGTGGGGTATGAAGAGCTTTTCGATTATTTCGACGGTACAATCACTTTCGAGCAGGCCGTTGACAAGATACGGCAACACACCCGGAATTATGCCAAAAGACAGGCTACCTGGTTCAGAAAATATGGTAACTGGAAGGTATTTTCACCGACAGATATTGCAGGTGTACTGGGCTACATAGCAGAAAATACCGGTATAAAAACAACATGAGCCGCCATGCGAACAGGGCGGCTCATGTTAATAAAAGCATTTGCGTTGGTTATCCCTTTGCTGCGTCCAGAACGGCTTTGAAAGTAGCCGGATTGTTGAGGGCAAGGTCAGCCAGCGCTTTGCGGTTCAGACCAATTCCTTTCTGGTTGAGCATGTGGATGAAGTTGCTGTATTTTACACCGTGAGCGCGGGTTGCAGCGTTGATACGGGCAATCCACAGACGGCGATATACGCGCTTCTTGAATTTACGATCGCGGAAAGCATACTGCCAGCCTTTTTCAAGTGTGTTCTTGGCAACAGTATAAACTTTTGAACGGGCGCCGAAATAACCGCGGGCGGCCAGCATGATTCTTTTCCGGCGTGCGCGGCTTGCCGGGTTGTTTGTAGCTCTTGGCATTGCAAGTTTTTTTAGTGCAGTACCGGGGCATCAAAGCACTTTTTCCGGTACTCTCGTTAAAAAATGTGAATTCGGCAACTACTGCATTACATAGCCAGCAGACGCTCGATGCGAGCGTGATCCGCCTGGTCAACGATAACAGAGTTACCGAGGTGGCGCTTGGCTTTTTTGGTTTTAGTAGTTGCGATGTGGCGCAGCCTCGCATGGTTGCGCTTAACTTTTCCCGTGCCAGTCACCTTGAAACGCTTCTTGGCGCTGGAGTGGGTCTTCATTTTAGGCATGATAAAACAAATTTTTTCAAACGGAGCGCAAAGATAGTTTCAGCAAATGAACTTACAAAAGAATTGTGTAAAAATTATCGCTTAAGTGGTTGTTTTCATAAAAAAATAAAAAAAAGCCCGTTCGGTTTAAAGCGAATGGGCCGGGATTTATAGTATGTGTTGATTGATGTAAAACTAGTCGGTCTTCTTTTTGGCGGCCGATTTTTTCGGCGTCATGATGACCATCATACGTTTTCCTTCGAGTTTCGGGAGCTGCTCGGCCACTCCATACTCTTCGAGTTCTTTCATAAAACGCAGCAGGAGGAGTTCGCCTCTTTCCTTGAAGACAATGGCACGGCCCCGGAATTGTACGTAAGCTTTTACCTTGTTGCCTTCATTCAGGAAGGTTTTTGCGTGGCGGAGCTTGAATTCAAAGTCGTGCTCGCCGGTTTCCGGCCCGAAACGGATTTCCTTGAGGTCCACTTTGACCTGATTGGATTTGAGTTCCTTCTCGCGCTTTTTCTTCTGGTAGAGAAACTTGTTGTAATCAACGATACGAACAACGGGAGGAACGGCGTTCGGGGTGATTTCAACCAGATCGAGGCCCGCCTCATCAGCCCATTTCAACAATTTGGGAGTGGCATACACACCACTTTCAACAGTTTCACCCACAGCTGCACTGACCTCGTCCAGGTTATCTCCAACGAGACGTACTTCGGTGGCACGTATGAAATTATTGATATTATGCTCGGGTGGTCGTGGTCCCCGGTTCATGGGGCGAGGGCCGCCGGGACGGGGGCCACCCGGACGGTTGCCGGCAGGGGTTGGACGGGAAGGTTTAAATGCCAAGTATTTATTTGAGTTTGGTAAAAAAATAGGAGCCTTGCGCAGACACCTGCGTTCGGGTCACAAAATTAAGGTATAATATGTATCGCTTGTCAAGTATTCGCAAAAAAATTTAACAATAAGACTGTACCTTTGTATGCTATGCCCTTTTATGCTGATGTTATTCTGCCGCTTGCGCTCCCTAAACGCACATACACCTATGCTGTTCCCGACTCGGTCAGAGATTTGGTCATGCCCGGTGTACGGGTGGAAGTGCAATTCGGGCGCAGCAGACTTTATAGTGGTCTGGTGGAGAAAATTCACGAATTGGCCCCTGATTATGCGGTAAAACCGATTGTTTCGGTGCTGGATGAGGTGTCAATGATTACTCCCCGCCAACTGGAGCTGTGGGAATGGATTGCACAATATTACTGTTCCTCACTGGGAGAAGTGATGTCGGCCGCGCTCCCGGGGCGCCTCAAACTGAGCAGCGAAACCCGGATTGTCCGGAATGAAATTTATGGCGATGATTTTTCTGATCTCGACGACGAGGAGTACCTGATTGCAGAGGCATTGCTCATTCAGCAGGAGATCAGCGTCGAAGATGCCCGCAAGATTCTCAACAAAAAAACAGTTTTTCCGGTCATTCAGCGGTTGCTCAACAGGGGAGTGCTCTTTCTTCGGGAAGAGTTGCAGGAAAAGTATCAGTCCAGAAAAGTGTCAGGCGTACGACTGAGTCCCCGCCTGCGGGGACAGGAGCACCTGATGCGCGAGGTGTTTGAAGAATTGCAGTCCAAAGACCGGCAGCTGGAAATCATGATGGCGTTTCTGGTGCTGGAAAAAAGCCGGCCGTTTGTCAGGAAACGCGAATTGCTCGACAAAGCGGATGTATCGGAGTCTTCCCTGCGCACACTGGTGAAAAAGGGAATACTGGAGTTATATGAACAGGAAGTGAGCCGTCTGGGCGGTTTTGGAAGTGACACAGCAGACGCGGATATGCTCACCGCGCAACAGGAACGCGCACTTTCCGAAATTGACCGCCATTTTGAAGACAAAAACGTGGTTCTGCTTTCCGGGGTGACGGGTAGCGGCAAAACACGCGTTTATACAGAATTGATACAACGGACAGTCAGAGAAGGCGGACAGGCGCTCTATCTGCTTCCGGAAATTGCGCTGACCACGCAGATTATCAGTCGCCTGCAAAAGGTATTCGGCGACGAGGTCATTGTTTACCATTCCAAAATAAACAGTCAGGAACGGGTGGAGGTGTGGAAGGCCGCCCAGGAAGGGAAAGCGGTCATTCTGGCTGCCAGAAGCGGACTTTTTTTGCCCTTCAAAAATCTCAAACTGATTGTTGTGGACGAGGAGCATGACCCCTCTTTCAAGCAGTATGATCCGGCTCCGCGCTACCACGCCCGCGATGCTGCCGTTTATCTGGCCGGACTGTATGGGGCCAAAACGCTGCTGGGAACCGCAACGCCCTCGGTGGAGACATGGCATAATGTACTTTCGGGAAAATATGGTCTGGTGGAGATGAAGGACCGTTTTAGCGGGGTAGAAATGCCTGAAATCAGCGTAGTGGACCTGCGGGAGCAATTGAAAACGCGGCAAATGCAGAGTATTTTCTCCAAACCGCTGCTGGATAAACTCGCCGAAACGATTTCAAAGGGAGAGCAGGCTATTCTTTTTCAAAACAGGAGAGGTTATGCGCCGGTGCTCCGCTGTGAGGTTTGCGACTGGAACGCCATGTGCAGGCACTGCGACGTCAGTCTGACCTATCACAAACTCACCAACAGGCTGAGATGCCATTACTGCGGATACACAGATAACCCGGTAGTGGTATGCCCGGCCTGCGGATCGGGAAAAATCTCCCTGAAAGGCTTCGGAACTGAGAAAATCGAGGATGAACTGAAGCTGTTTCTGCCGGAAGCACGTATCGCACGCATGGATATGGACACGGCAGGTGCCCGGTCCGGACTGATCGCGCTGCTCAATGACTTCGAGGAACAAAGGATAGATATATTGGTGGGAACTCAGATGGTGACCAAAGGACTTGACTTCGAAAATGTCGGTTTTGTGGGGGTACTGGCCGCCGACTCGCTCACGAGATTTCCCGACTTCAGGGCAGGGGAGCGCGCTTTTCAGTTGCTGACACAGGTAGCAGGCAGGGCGGGTCGCAAAAAGAAGCGCGGACAAGTGCTGATTCAGGCTTACGATCCGAAGCATCCGGTTGTTCAGGAGGTGATCAACCACAACTTTGACGCTTTCATCCGGCGTGAACTCGCCGAAAGGCAGGAGTTTCACTATCCGCCCTATTACAGATTGATTCACCTGGAGCTCAGGCACAAGGATCCTCAAACGGTGAATGCCGCTGCTGCCTGGTTCGCTGCCGCCCTGCGGGAAAAACTCGGAGACAGGGTGCTGGGGCCGGTAATTCCCAATATCGCCCGGGTCAGGAGTTATTTCGGACAGAATATCATGCTGAAACTGGAGAAAAATGCCGGTATTCTGAATGGCAGCAAACAGCTGATTAAATCTGTTGCCGAGATAATGAATGGTAAATCCGGTTTTTCACAGGTCACTGTATCTGTTGATGTGGATCCGATGGGGTAGGGAGTTGTATTAATTTATAGATTTGCGGTCGAATACGAATAAAATGGCAAAAAAGAAACAAAACGCCGGTACAGCGGTAGTCCCGCCGCCGGCAACAGGCTCTTCTTCTTATCAGTTTCTGTGGGCACCGGCACTGATTGCGCTCATAGCGTTCATCCTGTATCTGCCCGCATCCGGCAACAGCTTCCTCGACTGGGACGATCAGATGTACGTTACAGAAAACCCGATGTTGCTGTTGAAAGACAAGCCGGGAGCGCCATCCGTATGGAGTACCCCGATTGCCCTGAACTATCACCCGCTCACCATGAAAACGATTGAGTGGGATGCCGTACGGGGCGGGATGAAGAAAAATGGCACGTTCGAGGCCGGGCCTTTTATCTCTACCAATATACTGTTGCACACACTGAACAGCGTGCTGGTTTTCTTTCTTGCATGGCTGCTCACCGGCCGGAATATGTTTGCCTCCCTGTTTTCCGGGTTGCTCTTTGCCGTTCATCCGATGCACGTGGAGTCGGTAGCATGGATTTCGGAGCGAAAAGACGTGTTATACACCTTTTTCTTCCTGCTTTCCCTGCTCACATGGCTTCATTATACACAGGCAAAAAAACCGGGTTGGTACGCAGCCTCGCTGATGCTGTTTATTCTCTCCTGTCTCTCAAAAGCAATGGCTGTATCGCTGGTGCCGGTACTTTTCCTGCTCGACTGGTGGAACGGGCGTTCTCTCCGTTCTGCCGGTGCCTGGGTGGAGAAACTACCCTTCATGGCTGCGGCCGTTTTGTTTGGCCTCATGGCGATGGATGTACAGGCTGGCGGCAATTTTCACGGATGGCTTTCGAATGTGGAGGGCGCAAAAGATGCCATTGCCAGTACATTCAGTCTGGTACAGCGCGCGCAGTTTGCCGGATATGGCATGATGCAGTATCTCGTCAGGTTTTTTGCTCCGTTCGGCCTGTCGCCGTTCTATCCTTATCCCGACCAGTCGCTGCTGGGCGGAGGATTGCCGGCGTCGTTTGCTGTTTACTCCGCGCTGTTTCTGGCTGTAGCCGGCCTCGCGCTCTGGAGCCTGAAAAAGACAAAACTGCCGCTTTGGTCGCTCGCCTTTTACTTTTTCACCGTCATTCTGGTTTCCCAGATCATATCGGTGGGTGTGGTCGTGATGGCAGATCGTTATACCTATATTCCCTATATTGGTCTTGGTCTCGGATTGTCCTATGGAATATGGCAACTTTCCTCGCGCAGTGCGGGTGCGCGCACAGCTGCGTGGGCGGGCATGATCCTGTTCTGTCTGTTTCTTGCAGTACGCACCGCCAGTCAGCGCGGAATCTGGAAAGATACCGAGTCGCTGTGGACCGCAGCACTGCAACAGTTTCCGGGCGATGGACAGATTCTGACCAATCTGGGCAACTACTATGGCAAGATGAACAACCTGGACAAGGCAGCATCCTGTTTTGAGGAGGCACTGAAGCACGGAGTCAAAAACGCCAAAGTCTATGAGGGGCTAGGGAACGTGTATGGCTTTCGGGGTCAGCCCCAGAAGGCGGCCGAGATGTTTTCGGAGGCCATTAAACTCGATCCGCGAGTAGGTAACTACTACTACAACAGAGGTACAGCCTATGCACTGTTCGATCCGAAACTGGCAATTCCCGATCTGGACAAGGCCATAGAACTTGTTCCGCAAATCAGGCAGGGTACCGTTTACGGGCGGCGTGCTTACTGCTACATGCAGTTAAAGCAATACGAAGCGGCCATCCGTGATTATGACAAGGCAGTATCAATGAAAGAGAGTCGTCCTGATCTGGTGCACGACCGGGGTGTGGCGAAGTTTCAGCTGGGCGACAAAGCGGGTGCGCTGGCCGATTTCAGGCTTGCACTGAGTATGAACCCGAATTTTGAGCCTGCCAAACGATCATTGAGTCAGATGGGAGCCGGACAGTAGTCTTCGCATGTGGCACTTTGTTGCCGGTGGTAAAAAACGTCTGTTTTTGCCACCGGCAGAGAATCCTGAACAAGCTCGTAGGTCGAGCGCCTATCTGCCGCCCTGTTCAGTTACAAATTCAACTGAAAAAGGCTGTTTATAGAATCTTTTTCCGGTTGTTTTGTAGAGTGCGTTCGCTACAGCTCCGAATACCGGCGGGAACGGAGGTTCACCGAGTCCGGTGGGGTCAATATCATTTCTGACAAAGTGTGCTTCCACCTTTTTGGGTGCCTCGTGCATTCGAATCATCTTGTACGTATTGAAGTTGCGCTGCTGAGGGACACCGTCTTTGAGTTGAAGTTCGCCGTACAGGGCATTTCCGATACCATCCACTACGGCCCCTTCCACCATATTCGAGGCAGCATCCGGGTTTACCACGATACCGCAGTCAACAGCACTGAACACCTGCTCTACGTACGGCTGACCGTCGCGCAGGCGCATATCTATTACGTGGGCGGCATAAGAGTTGTGACAGAAATAGGCGGCCACGCCCCGGTGCAGGCCATTTGCAGGGCTGTTATCCCAGCCTGATTTTTCCCTGACCAGTTTCAGTACACCGGCATACCGGTCGGCATCATAATCATTGGTGGTACCTGTCGGACGCTCCCTGGCCCGCTGCAGGAGCTCGAGTCGCAGGTCAATAGGATCCTTGCCCATCATTTCGGCCAGTTCGTCGAGGAAAGACTGCTCGGCACAGGCGATAAAGTTGGATCTTGGCGCGCGGAAGGCTCCAATGGTTACGTTGGAAGGCAACTCCCAGCCTTCAGCGAGGTAGTTATCCACTGCACCGGCCGGGAAACGATTGGCTGCCACGGGATGCTCGGGGAAGCCTCCGCCTTTAACGTGAAAGGCGACGAGATTATTATTGGCGTCAAGTGCAGCGCGGTACGTGGCTGTATAAGCCGGCCGGTAGATACCATAAGTCATATCGTCTTCCCGGGAATAGACCAGCTTGATGGCCGTTTTGGTCTTCTGAGAGATGAGTGCGGCTTCAATCAGGTAGTGACC
>Ga0172373_10012008_pt1 | contig 10236 bp, 9 predicted proteins | sample Lak10m_2_FD_114546 | JGI IMG/M metagenome (GOLD analysis project Ga0172373, IMG submission 114546) | Freshwater microbial communities from Kabuno Bay, South-Kivu, Congo - kab_092012_10m | ecosystem: Environmental > Aquatic > Freshwater > Lake | place: Democratic Republic of the Congo: South-Kivu...
ATGTGGAAAGACCAACCTTGCAATGTTGGTTCCCACCATTCCAGGCTGGAAGGCCGAGACAATCGGTGACGACATTTGCTGGATGAAGTTTGGTGACGATGGACGTTTGTACGCCATCAACCCAGAAGCAGGTTTCTTCGGTGTTGCACCAGGAACTGGTTACGACACCAACGCAAACGCAATGGAAACGTTGTGGGGCAACTCACTCTTCACAAACACAGCACTTACCCCAGACGGTGATGTGTGGTGGGAAGGCATGAGCGACACTGCACCTGCACGTGCCACCGACTGGAAGGGCAACGTGTGGACACCGGAGAGCGAAGCAGTTGCTGCGCATCCAAATGCACGTTTCACCGCACCAGCATCACAGTGCCCATGCATCGCACCAGAGTGGGAAGACCCAGCAGGTGTTCCCATCTCAGCAATCTTGTTCGGCGGACGTCGTCGCACCACGGTTCCATTGGTGACAGAAGCATTCGACTGGAACCACGGCGTGTTCTTGGGAAGCATCATGGCGTCAGAGACCACCGCAGCACAGGCCGGAGCCGTCGGCAACTTGCGCTTCGACCCAATGGCCATGCTCCCCTTCTGTGGCTACAACATGGCCGACTACTTCGGTCATTGGTTGAAGATTGGTGCCGCCACAAAGAGCGAAAACCTTCCAAAGATTTTCTTTGTGAACTGGTTCCGTCGCGATGAAGATGGTCGCTTCTTGTGGCCGGGATACGGCGAGAACAGCCGCGTGTTGAAGTGGATCTTCGACCGTGTGGATGGCAAGGGTTCTGCAACGAAGACCAGCATTGGCTACTTGCCATCACCCACCGACATCGACACCGCTGGTTTGGACATTGCCATCAATGACCTCGAGACCATCTTGTCGGTTGATGAGCAGGGCTGGAAAGAAGCACTGCCACAGATTCGCGATCACTTCGCACAGTTCGGCGACAAGCTGCCATCACAATTGGCAACATCGCTAAGCGAACTCGAATCATCATTGTCGTAAGACCTCAACAAAAAATGGCCCTCGCGTCTGCGGGGGCCATTTTTTTTTATAGCGATGTGTGTTAGTCAGGCTTGGCCGACGAGCATGGCGCGAATACCGAGCCCCATGAGGAACAATCCTCCGCCGCCGTATAAAAGATACATGCGGCTCTTCAATTGGAATCTGTACGAGTAAATAATTGCCACTGCGATGATGGCGACGAAACCATAAAACGCGTGGAACGCAGGAAACTCCAACTTCTGTTTGTTCACCAAAGTGACGCCAAGAGCAACCTGAACAAAGATTGTGATTTGCGCAAGCCCGGTGAACCACCACAGCGCACGGGTTCGCAATTGTGTGATCTTGTGAGCAGACAACGCCCACAGACCTGCAAGTCCATTAGCGATGATGACAATCCATGCCCACGATGTATGGAACTCTAAGAGTGAAGTTGACAACACGATGTCAGCCTACTAACGAATGAGGGTGTCAGCTTCGCCACCCAGTTCGGCCAACGTCAATTTTCCGTTATCAACATCGAATGTGGTGACTGAGCAATTGTCAAGATGAGCAATTACTACTCTGTCGTCATCGGTGGCTGCTCCGATTACTGCGTTGATAGCAATGAAGTGACTAAAGACAACAGTGTCAACTGATATGGAACCGATGAATGCTGCGATGTCATTTCGATATTGCAGATAATGCGCACCTGATTTTTCTGCAACCTCAGTCCAGGTTCCGGCCATTGCATCGCGCAACCACGTCACTCGATCTTCCAGTGCGTAACCCGCAGGTGATGGAATCTCTCCCACTAGTGGTTCAATCCCAACCCCTTGTTTCCATGCTGTCGCAAGGGGGAAAGCGGTTTGCTGGCATCGAAGCAATGGACTCGACAACACAGGCAAAGGTCCGCGAGCAGAGAGTGCGCTCGCCACACGGAGAGATTGTTGACGTCCAAGTTCGTCTAATGGTGGGTCTGGATCTTCATTCCACCCGGCGGCGGCGCGCCCGTGTCGCACCATGTAGATCCGCGTCATTCGAAAATCCAACCGTCGCGCATTGGTTCGTTACTTTTCGGATCAATGAACCATTCGTGTCCGAACTGATGAGCAAAACGCTCATCATCCATGGACAAGAAGAAACTTGAATCAGACAACTGACTTGCGTGGCACTTCATTGCAGCACGCTTCTGTGATGCGAATGCCACAACATCTACCTTCAAATTGATTTCAGATTCCAACGAGCCCATGGGATTGCCATCATCCATTGGGCCATCGGGATCAAATCCCTCTCGGTCTGGCGGCAACATTCCTGCATCTCGCGCGGCCTGAAGTCCACGACGCATCTGATCGCGGTTCATGGTGCCTTCAAGAACACGTACCGACGGAACAAGTTCTGCAGCCCGATGGCCAACCTTGTGCACCATGATGTGATCTGGGTGGCCATAACCACCGTGCCAGTCATAGGTGGTGAGAACATCAGCATTCTCTTCCTTCAAAACTTCGGCAAGCTTGTGTGCAGCTTCATCAAGTGATGCATTACAGAATGCGCCGGCATTTTGATTTTGCTCCCACCCCGTCATGCCACTGTCTTCATATCCGAGAAACACAACGCGATGAACACCCAACGTTTCGGCAGACGCCAACGTTTCTTTGTGTCGAAGACTTACCAACGTCTCGCCTGCTGGCATGTCGGGAGGTATTTCGCCGTGATCACCGTTGGTTGCAACTACGAGAACAACGCGGTGTCCTTCCGCAGACGCGCGAGCAATTGTTCCACCTGTGCCAATGCACTCATCATCAGGATGAGCATGAAAACAAACGAGAGTTCCCACTAGGCCTGCTTCGCCGCGCCACTCGATAACAATGCGTCAACGTTTGACACTCCCCACTCACGCAAAACTTCTGCTGTGTGCTGACCAGGATGTGCTGAAGCGCGTGCCACTTCTGGCGTGGTTCGCGAGAAACGCGGCGCAGGCGCTGGTTGCGTGTGCCCGTTGATGTTGATGAATGTATGACGCTCCACGTTGTGTGGATGAGCAGCGGCTTCGCTCATGGTGAGCACTGGTGCAAAACACACATCAGTTGCTTCCATGATGTCGCACCATTCATCACGTGTCTTTTGCTTCATCAAGCCACGCAGACGTTCCTTGAGGTGTGGCCATTGCGAAGAATCCATTTGCTTTGCAAATTCAGGATCGCCTTCAAGCCCAGTGAGCTTTAACAGTTCTGCGTAGAACTGTGGCTCAATGGACCCAAGCGACACGTACTTTCCGTCTTTGCACTCAAAGACATCGTAGAAATGCGCTCCGGTATCAAGAAGGTTGGTGCCAGGCGCATTCTCGTTAAAGATGCCCATGGACTTGAAGGACCAAAACATTGTCATGAGTACTGCAGCACCATCCACCATTGCAGTGTCCACCACTTGACCCTTGCCAGATTTCTGGGCTTCCAACAATGCACATACAACGCCGTATGCAAGGAACATTCCGCCGCCACCAAAGTCGCCCACCATGTTGAGTGGAGGCACCGGCATCTCACCTGCACGCGCAAAGTGCGCCAACGAGCCTGCGAGTGCGATGTAGTTGATGTCATGGCCAGCAGCATTCGCATACATGCCCTCTTGACCCCAACCAGTCATACGGCCAAAGACCAATTTGGGATTGCGCGCCTGACAGACATCTGGACCAACTCCGAGGCGCTCCATCACTCCGGGTCGGAATCCTTCAATCAGTGCATCTGCTTTCTCGACTAGTTGCAACAACGCTTCAACACCCTCGGGGCTCTTCAGATCGAGTGCGATGTTGCGACGGCCGCGCAACATGAGATCACCCGCAGGAGTATCGGGCGCTGGGCCTCGCACTGCTTGCGCACGGTCGACTCGAATGACTTCCGCGCCCATGTCAGAGAGAAGCATTGCGGCGAATGGGCCTGGTCCGATTCCTGCAATCTCAATGATCTTGTATCCGCTAAGTGGTCCAGCCATGATGAAATTTCCTTCTGATGTTGATGATCTAATTACGAACGGTGCGAGCGACGAACGTGCGATGAGATGGCATCGAGGTACAGCGGCCACAACGGAGTTGGCAAATCGTGTCCCATATCTGCCACATACAAGAAGGTAGAACCTGGAATCAGTTCTGCAGTTCGTTCGCCGCCTGATGGAGTTAACAGGGTGTCGTCGCGACCATGGATCACAAGTGTTGGAACATTCAATTGGCGAAGCCCTTCGCTGCGATCACCTGATGCATAGATGGCCGCAAGTTGACGTTGCGTTCCTTCGGGATAGAAACTGCGGTCGTACTCGCGTGCGGCACGTTCACGGGCTTCATCAAGATTGAAGTATTTCTTCGAGCACCACACGGCCCAGTTCTTTGCGCTTTCAATGTAAGCATCACGCGACGGAGCGGGTGGAGCCAACAATGCACCGAGTGCTTCATCAGTTGGAGTTCCATACGCAAGATCTCCCGGTACCGACATGATGGAGGTGAGGCTGTGCATGCGATGCGGATGACGAAGTGCAAACGTTTGCGCAATCATTCCACCCATTGATGCGCCGAGAACATGCGCCTTCTCGATTCCCAGATGATCAAGAACACCAAGAGCATCATCGGCCATGTCGTGAAGCGTGTATGGAACCGGAACGGTGACTTCTTCGCCCATCATCGCTTGCATGGTGACCTTGTCTGTCTCTACAACGACGCCGTCATGTTTGTGTGAGAGTCCGCAGTCACGATTGTCAAAAAGAACAACGTGGAATCCGCTGTCAACGAACATCTGCATGAACTCTGTCGGCCATGCAGTGAGCTGTGCCCCAAAGCCCATGATCCACAACAACGTGGGGTCAGACGGGTTGCCCATTGTTTCGTATTCAATGGTGATTCCAGAGGCGATAGTGGCTTGCGGCATTCCCTCATTCTCTCAGGTTGTGCCCCACAGAGCCCAACGCAGGCGGTCACCCCAGAAGACGGCGCTTTTGCTCCTCAAATTCCTCATCTGAAAGGGTTCCCCGGTCTCGCAGGGCCTCGAGGCGCTCGAGTTCATGGGCGATTCCACTCAACGTTGGGGCGCCGGTGAAGGATCTTGATGCACGCGACTGAATGCAGGAATTGACGATGTTTTGAACTTCCTCTGGACGAGAGATGTCGCTGAAGGTTTGCTCACCGTCTTCGCCGCCAGACTGCACCAAGATGTCACCCACTCCCAGCAGTCGCTCGGCAATTGACTGATGAAAGTTCACGTTTGAGATTCGCTCAAGCGGGATTTCGATTCCGGTTCTCGCCACGACGCCCTGTCGATAAATCACGCGGTCGGTAGTGACGACGAAGTAGGTGGTGCGCCACTTCACCAGTTCAACAACGAGAATTGCTGCACAGACGATGACCATTCCAAGTCCGAGATACGTCACCGCAGTCTGCAACCACCCAGAAAGAACCGAATTCACCCAGAGGGTAAGAATTAGTGCGCCACCTAGCCCCACAGCGGACGGACCAAAGAACCACCAATGCGGGTGCAGGTCAAGGACAATGTCTTCATTGTCCGCAATGAGTCTTTGTGGAAAGGGCATGTGCGTAAAAGGGTAGCAACCGCCTAGTTTCTGTGTGTGCTCTTTCACGACCGCAAAACAGACAACTTGACGGCACGGCCCGAGTCTGTCCTTGCTGGTCTTGACCCAGATCAGAAATCAGCCGTGACAGCACCTGTTGGAATTGTGGTGGTGCGCGCTGGCGCTGGGTCTGGAAAAACAACAGTTCTCACTCGACGAATTGCATGGCGGGCCTTGTCTGGCACAGCAGACATTGAACGAACACTCGCCATCACCTTCACGCGGCAAGCAGCGACCGAAATGCGAACTCGACTCGCGTCATTTGATTTGGATGGTCGACCAACTATCGGAACATTTCACGCCGTTGCAAGAAAAATGATGTTGCAGTTTCTTGAGGACAAAGGACGCCGAGCTCCTCTCATTATCAACAATCGAATCTCTCTCCTTTCTCAGTGCATGGGCGACGACGCACGTACTGGTGGACTTAATGATGTTCTGTCATCGATTGATTGGGCGCACTCTCGGCTGCTCACGCCCGACAATGCAGCAGCAGCGATGTCTGCAGTGGGATTAACAATTCCATTTGGCGCCACTCGCTTTGCGGAAGTCTTTGATGCGTACGAGCGGTTGAAAAGGAAACGGGGAGTCGTCGATCTAAACGATTTCCTTCTATCCGTAGTTCGTGACACAAAAAAAGATCCACGTCTTCTTGAATCGGTTCGTTTTCAATATCGACACATTTCTGTGGACGAAGCCCAAGACATGAACCCGCTTCAATATGAATTTCTAAAGGCGTTCGTTTCCTCGTCGCCAGACCTCTTTCTCGTGGGCGACCCCAACCAAGCCATCTATGGATTCAACGGTGCGGACAAACAACTGTTTGACACTCTTCCAGACATTTCTGCGCCAGCAACAGTGGTGTCTCTCCCCTCTAACTATCGATGCACACCCGAAATTGTGAACTTTGCTGTGCGCACTCTTGCGCAAGACGGACAAATCGCAGATGCACAATCGCGACGTTCGCAAGGTTCGCCAGTTGCGCTTCAACGTTGTGGTGATGAAGCGAAAGAACGCGAACTCATCACCACTGCAGTCCGGCGAGCTCACGGGCGCGGTCACCTCTGGAGCGATATTGCAGTCCTTGCTCGCGTGAACGCCACTGCGGACACGTTGCGAGACCATCTCGTCGCTGCAGGGATACCCGTGCGAACAGCCCGTCGAGGCGGAGCATGGAGTCGTGCCGTTGCAGCCGCAACAGAACTCACGAATCGGGACGGTCTTGCAACATGGTCATCTGACATTTTGGACTCTGGTGAGTACGAACCCGACGATGCCGATACGCACGTTGCGACATTTGTTCGAACATTTCTCGATGAGAACCGATCTGGAAGTGTGGACGGCCGCGCATTCGGAACATGGTTAGCAACGTCCGCTGATGTTGCCGAAACAGATGGTGTGGACGTTCTCACCTTTCACGCGGCGAAAGGTCGCGAATGGTCATTTGTTGTCGTTGCTGGCGCGGAGAAAGGTTTTCTCCCACATCGAAGTGCTCGCGGTCATGCCGCACGAAGCGAAGAAGCTCGGCTTGCATATGTGGCACTCACTCGAGCCGCTGATGACTTGATGGTGACGTGGACAGACACTCGAAACGGTAAATCAACCGGGCCCTCAGCGTTCTTGCCCACTGTTACTACCGACATTCCAACGCTTGCACCACCGCCGGCGGAAGTTCGCGACTTTAGGAAGAACGCGCCGACAGTAGACACGCTTGAGACTGAACTGCGCGAATGGCGCGACAACATTGCGCGACAGCATCGTGTTGAACCAGACGCCGTTCTCTCGCTTCGTTCATTGAAGCGAATTGTGGCAACACGACCACTCACCATTGACGATGTCGCCAAAATTGTCGATGCAGTTTTCGCGAATCGTTACGCGACAACGATTATTGAAATGGTGCAGCGTTCGACTAGTTGCTGAGGTCTCGACCTTTACGCAGCAAATCCATCATTTCTGGCGGCATCGACAAGAACAGCACTTCCGCTTCAGCACACAACGTGTCACCGTGATGCGCGGTTCCCTTCGTGAAAATCTTTCGACCGTCAACTTTCTCCACCCATCCTTTGAAGCGGATGTTCTGATGAAGTGGGGTTGGAGAGCGATACGTCACCGACAATTTCCCCGTCATTCCGGGTCGGCCAGTTAACGATTGCGTCATCCCCAAAACTTCGTCGAATGCGGCAGCAATAAATCCGCCATGACAGTGTCCTGGCGGACCTTCATAAGGTTCCGTGAACACCGCATCACCCATGACAGCGCCGAATTCACCAAACCCTTGATCAATCGTCATGCTCATTGGCATCGAGATGGGATTCATCGCTCCGTAAAACGGACTGCGATCGGAAAAATGTGACTCAGATGCTGCAGAACCGACAACTCCGTCGCGGCTAAGAAGCGCAAGTGCTGTCGAAACATGTTCAATCGCAGCATCAATATCGTCATTACTCGCAGTCGACATGAACGATGAATAAATCAATTCACGAACCGAGTTGGCCAACGACACTCGCGCCACGTCAGCCGCAGACAACTCGCGATCGCGAGAGTGGAACGACGGAAATGTAAAGGATTCCTCGGCCACTACTCCCCCACCTTCAACAACACAGGCGCATGATCACTTGGTGACTCACCCTTGCGTGCGTTTCTGTCAACACTGGTCCATGTTGAACGCTCGGCTACCGATGCAGTCGCCAGCAGCAAGTCAATTCGCATTCCGTGACCTTTGTACAAACTGCCACCGCGGTAATCCCACCACGAGAACAATCCAGCATCGTCATAGAAGCGACGGAACGTGTCTTCCATTCCAAAATCACACACATTCTGCAACGCATCGCGCTCTGGCTGACTCACATGTGTTGCATTCGCAAATTGCGACGCATCCCAAACATCGCGATCATCGGGCGCAATGTTGAAGTCGCCTGCGACGATGACATCATCAGTGGGCGAACATGTTGCGTCGAGATGCTGGCGAAGACGAGACAACCATGACAATTTGTACTTGTAGTGGTCGTGGTCTAACTCACGACCGTTGGGGACATACACAGAACTCACGCGAATGCCGCCACATGTGGCCGAAATGATGCGTGCCTCCGTATCAGGTTCAATTCCTGGCGCGAAGTTATTCACCACATCGGTTAATCCCACTTTGGACAAGATGGCAACACTATTCCATTGACCCTGACCAAAATGGGCGCTCTCGTAACCAAGCGCAGCGATGGCATCAGTAGGAAATTTCTCCTGTGCCAACTTTGTCTCTTGTAGGCACACCACATCTGGCTGAATCTCAGACAGCCATTCCTCGACTCGTGGAAGTCGGGCCTTCAGCGAATTCACGTTCCATGTCACAACAAGCACACTGAGACGGTAGTTCTCTCTGTGCTCGTGGCAGGAACTGACCCCTACTTTTTCTTTGGTGCAGCCTTCTTGACAGGTGATTTCTTTGCAGGAGCCTTCTTGGCCACTGCCTTTTTAGCAACGACCTTCTTTGCCGCAACCTTCTTGACAGGTGCTTTGGCGACTGGTTTCGCCGCGGTTTTGGAGGCGACAACTTTCTTTGCGACCTTCTTCACCGACTTCTCCGTTGGGTTCTTTACAGCTGCCGCTTTCTTCACTGGCGCAGCCTTCTTTGCCGCCGGCGACTTCTTCACTGCTGGTTTTGCAACAGCGCGAGACGATGTCGGAATCAAGGACGCAACAACATCTGGAACACCAAGGTCAACACTTCGGCGCGCGGGCGTGTAACCAACCACTGTCAAAGTGACGGCATCACCAATCTTGAAAATGTCTCGAGCACTACGCGGAATTGGCGTGGCCATGTTTCGTAATGGCACATAGCCAGCAACATTCCCAACTGTCACCGTCACACCGTTGGCCGCGTACGACTGAACGATTGCCTTCACCTTTGTTCCCACTGGATGTTTTTCAACAAATTCCAAATAGGGAACAACGTCGTTCGCCATCACCGCTGGCTTTGCAAGCGCCTTCTTTTCTTTGGCACGCTTCTTCTTTGATCGCTTCTCAACGTCTTGTTTCACGGGCTCTTGTTTGCTTGCTGGTTGAGCCTTCATTCGAACATTTGGAGGCGGCGACTTTGGCACAGGCATTGGTTTGCTTGCTTCTGGGCTCGCAGTCTGTTGTTTCTTGATAACGCCACCAGCGCGAACAGATTGTCGACTTGTTGGACCGCGCACAGGAAGACGTTCGACAAACACCCACCCGACTAATGGCACTGGCTTTCCACCAATGAGTCGACCTTCGTCAAACAACCACTTGTATTTGCCGTGAAACTCTTGATAACTGTCGTTCGACAAGATGGCTGCATTTGCTTTGTCAGCAATGGCAAGGATGAATGCATCGCCTCGGCCAACTGCGCCGGCAGGAGGTGCGACTAATTCGTTATTTGCGATTGCTGACTCAAACTCAGCGCGCTCTTTCTTCGCGATGCGATGGCCAAATGTGGCATCCACAATGACTGTGATCTTGGCACCCTTGTATTCGGCCATGAGGGCCGTGACAGCCTCATCAAGTTGAGCAAGGCTGGGCTCGGTTCGGCCCTCGGTCGCAATATTCGACCCGTCGACGATGATGTGCTTGGTCACTTATTCATTGAACCACCCACGGGGCCCTTCACCGAGGCAATCCGATGCCACTCTCGG
>Ga0172373_10012009_pt1 | contig 10235 bp, 12 predicted proteins | sample Lak10m_2_FD_114546 | JGI IMG/M metagenome (GOLD analysis project Ga0172373, IMG submission 114546) | Freshwater microbial communities from Kabuno Bay, South-Kivu, Congo - kab_092012_10m | ecosystem: Environmental > Aquatic > Freshwater > Lake | place: Democratic Republic of the Congo...
CAATCCACTTTGGAGCGTGTACAATATTATCAACAACGTAACTTCGCAGCCTATCTTTCACACCGCAAGAAAAAACTTGCTCATTTGGCAACTTTCTCTTCTAACCTTGCGTTGTAATACTAGGTATGGTTTTTTAAAGCGTTCTGGCTGTTTACTGATTTTCCGTACTTTTTGCTCCTTTCGTATCATGCCGCATTGGAACGCAGCCCAGTGTTCGTGCTAAATGTTTTTGATTTTGAGAAAGCCATGGTTATCTTGTGAGTCGCAATTTGAAGGACATATCGAATCTGATATAATTTTCCAAATGAATCCAAAGCGTTTTTTTATTTTACTAACTCTAGTCAGCTTGCTCCTGCTTGGTTTATGGTTGCCTGTGAATGCGTCTCCGCGTGTGCAACAAGCACCAGCCACGCCAACCCCTGGTGCGGACGGACGCATCATTTATATTGTGCAGCCAGGAGATGGTTGTTTCCGTGTTGCGGCTTTGAACAATATCACTGTGGAGCAGCTCCGTCAGTTGAATTCAGGGCTGGATGAGAATTGCACCCTCGTGGAAGGTCAGGAATTGCTGGTGGGTATTGTTTCTGTGGTGTTGACGCCGACCATTGGCGCGCCACCTACAGCTGGGACTCCAACGACTACCCCTACGCCCATATCTGGTACTACCGAAGTGTGTGTGCTTCTGTTTGAAGATGCCAACGGGGACGCGCTTCGCCAGGAGACTGAACCTGCTGTGGCGGGCGGCGCTGTCAGTTTGACGGAAAATAACGGGAAGTATTCCGCTGCGCTGGATACGGTCATCCCTGCCGACTCGACGGTGTATCAGGGGATTTGTTTTTCAAATATCCCCGAAGGTAATTACAACATTACGGTGGGTATTCCCGATAATTACAACCCGACCATGGACCTGAACTATGCTCTCGATGTAAAAGCTGGCGCCCGCGCTTTTGTGAATTTTGGGGTTCAATCTCAGGATGTGGTTGCTGATCCTGGATCTACTGAGACAAATAACGGAAGCAGTGGCAAATCTGTTGCCCTTGGTATTTTCGGGGCATTATTACTGCTGGGCGGAGCAGGTTTGGGGTATTATGCCTGGCGCTCTGGCAGGCCTGAAAGTAAACTTTCAGGCGGCGGGTTTTTGAAGAAGTAAGGCGAAGTAGCGCGAGGTCATTCTCGCGCTACTTTTTTATTTTGAACGTTTTTCGATGAATGGGGGAATGGCCGATCTGAAGGATGTGTTTGCAGTGCAGACTTGTGCCATATCCTTTGTGACGTGAGAAACCATACTCTGGATAGGTTGTATTCAGTACCATCATTTTTTCATCACGGGCTGTTTTTGCAAGGATGGATGCGCTGGCAATGCTTAGAGAGCGCTGATCTCCTTTAACAAGGGCAGTTTGTGAAATGTCCAGTTCGGGGAGTTCGAGTCGGAAGTCAGTGAGCAAATAGCTGGGAAAGATCGAAAGCATTTCCAGGGCGCGGCTGGCAGCGAGACGGGTGGCAGGGACGATTCCCAGTTCATCAATTTCCTCTGCGGAGGCAAAGCCGATGCCCCAGGTGAGGGCAGTCTCTTTGATGAGCGGCGCAAGCTGGAAGCGCTTACGGGGAGTCAACTGTTTGGAGTCTCGTGCCCCGCTCAAAGTTTGGGAAAGAAGCGAGTTCCTGTTTGGCAGGATGACCGTTCCCACACAGACAGGTCCAGCCAGAGCACCTCGCCCTGCTTCGTCTAACCCTGCAATGTACGGGTGGCTTGGCCAGAGTTCCTGCTCAAATGAAAGGTCAGGAGTGGAGATCATATCTGCCGCGAATGGCATTGAGATGGATGCGGAAAATATCGCTGATCATTCGCAGGGCGTCACGAACCGCACTAACTTTGCTATCGGCGTCGTAATACCATTGGATGGGAATTTCTTTAATCCGTAATTTTTTTCGGCGTGCGATGTATAAATTCTCAATGTCGAAAGACCAGCCAATCAGCGTCTGTTGACGGAATATGGATTCAGCAGCTTCGGCGGTAAAACATTTGAATCCGCATTGGGTATCATTCAGCCCAGGCAGGATGAACAGCCGAATGATAAAGTTGATGACCCGTCCGCCAAGGTGACGATAGGAAGGCTCATTGTAGCGAATGGCGCCGGGTGCTTCGCGTGAGCCGATGGCTACATCGAAATTGGTAAGTTGTGGCGGGATGAATTTTTGGATTTCTTCGATAGGCATGGAGAGGTCAGCATCGCAAATAAAACGATACTGGCCTTTTGCCCTTAACATGCCTTGCTGAACAGCATTACCTTTTCCGCGCTGCTGTTCGTGATAAATGATCAAATTGGGGCGTTTCCGGGAAATTTCTTGTGCCAGATCAAGGGTGCGGTCGGAACTCCCGTTTTCTATAATGATCACTTCAGAGGAATATTCCTGGCGATCTAGAAAATCGAAAACTTGACCCAAGGTGCGAGGCAGGCGGCCTTCTTCGTTATGCGCCGGTATGACGATAGATAGAAATGGATTGTTCAACGTGGATTATTGACTTAGGTAGATAAATATTCCAAACCCTACAACAACACAGCATTCGATCACGAACATCCCTGCCAGCAAGAATAGTTGAGATCTTGTGAGCCCGAAGTTCTTCTTTTTTGCAGAGGCAGGCTTGGGGCGGGGAAGGGGTCGGGCGGGGCTTGGTTCACGAATTTCTTGTACGACCACGGTCTCAGCTTCGCTATCTTCTTCAAAGGAAAATCCTAGGTCGTTTGGGTCGAAATCTTTTGACGGGTCAGATGCATTAAAGATGGCTTGTGCGCGTGAAGCAGGTTTTTCGCCAACATCAAATGGCGTGACCGTTAATAACTCTTCCAGAGAGCGAGGCGCGAGGATGCGGTCGGCTAGATCGTAGATGACTTCCGTGCGTAAGACCGGGCGTGCCTGTAAAAGCGAATTTACAAACGGTTTAATGGCATCGCTTCGAACCACGCGCACACTCGGGCGAATGGATTCGATCTGTGCACCGGGGTCGCTTGCGATCAAAACAGGTTCAACTGGTACATGCAGGTTGATCTTTTGGTGTTCAATATATTTTTGAAAGGCGCGTGCCAGCTTTGTGATCAGATCGATCAAGTTTCTTGGAGCCGGCAGGGAGGTACCGGTATTATTGATCGTATTCCACTGATCACCCTTTGCTTCAAAATGACCTTTTTGCTGGGTAACGAAGATCACATGGATTCCGCTTGCACCGATCAGGATTAAAGGAATCACGATCTCGCTGTTCGGCAGGGTAAAGTTGCGGATGAGTACATAGCCTTTTTCCAGCATTCGGTCGATCTGGGCAATGACCGTTTTTTGGGCTTCCAGCTCGCCGTACCAATTTAGCCCGTACTTTAAAGTCCCCTGCACGCGGGCGATGATATTTATGTTCCCGTTTTCATCCTGAAGAGACGTCTTGTCGATAATTTTCATGGCAGCTCGCTAAAAGACCGGTACGCCTTCCAGTTCATCTGTGGTGGCGTTGTTGCGAGTGGCAAGAAATTCACGGTCATTGTTTTTTACCAGCAATACTGATTTCCCGGTGGTGAAAGTGCTTGCGAGCAGTTCTTCGCGGGAGCCGGTTACGTAGAGAAGGCCTTTTTGCAGGCGCTCCAAAAGTACTTTGCGGTCCACCATGATTCGGTCTGAAAATGTGGCCCCGCGTTTTTCATAAATACGGGCCATTATGATCTGCCCATTCTTGTATCGGACTGCTTCAATTACGCCATCAATCTTTTTTGACATAGGTATCCTCTGGAAGTAATTTTAACACACACCCATTAAATCACTGAGACACGAATCACAGAGAAAATACTCCATGTTTCGTGTCTCTCTGTGTCGGGGCGAGAGGATTCGAACCTCCGGCCTCTTGCTCCCAAAGCAAGCGCGCTAGCCGGACTGCGCCACGCCCCGATGAAATGAACCTGCCGAGTATAATGCGTATAATGGATACCCGTCAAGCAACAATCTGGATTGTGACACTTTCGCTTCTTTTTGGACTTTCAGCCTGCTCCACACCTACTGAAATTGTCCCCACCCAAACAGTGACCTTGCCACCGCCGACTGCCACAGCCACGTTTACCCCCAGCCCCATCCCGCCAACATTTACCCCAACTCCCATGGCCTGCCTCACCCAGCCTGGGACGGTCAAACAGGAAGCGATTCCGTTTGGCAACAACCTGCTGCAGGAATTCCTCATTTATACTCCGCCGTGTTACCGCGAAATGACGGAACTTCGCTACCCCGTTCTGTACCTGCTGCATGGACAAACCTACACACAAGACCAGTGGGTGAGGCTTGGCGTCCCGCAGATAGCGGATAACTTGATTCATTCGGGGCAAGCGCTTCCATTCATTGTCGTCTTTCCCGATGACCATTATTGGAATGCCACACCTGGATCTGGTTTTGGCGACCGCCTTATTTTTGATATCATCCCCTACGTAGATACAAACTACCGCACCGTTGCAGATCGTGCCCATCGTTCCCTTGGCGGTCTTTCGCGTGGCGGTGGCTGGGTAATAGAGCTTGGTCTTGGGCATCCCGATTTGTTCGGCTCACTCGGCCTGCATTCGCCAGCGGTGTTTAAGGATAACGCGCCTTACATTGAGCGGACCGTGAAGGGGATTTCCGAAGAAACACGCCCGCGCTTGTGGATGGATGTGGGCGATGCTGACCGTGAATTGGAAAGTGTTCTGGCTTTTGAAGAGATACTCGTCCGAAATGACTATTTTCATGAATATCATTTCTACACCGGCGCTCATACAGAGGAATATTGGAGCACGCATGTGGAAGAATACCTGCGCTGGTATGTGCAGGCATGGCAGGCGGAGCCGGCGGCCCAGTAAGATATAATTTTAAGACTGTATTTATTTCAGGAGAAACTATGAATATTTTTGTGACAGGCGGTGCGGGTTATATCGGCTCGGCTACCGCAGAAGCATTGATACAAGCCGGGCATTCCGTTACGGTCTACGACTCTCTGGTGACCGGTCATCGCGCCGCAGTGCCTGCAAGCGCAAAATTCATCCATGCTTCATTGGAGGATAGCCATGCGCTTGCGGAGGCGTTGACTTCCACAAAGTATGATGCCATCATGCATTTTGCCGCATTTATTGAAGCAGGCGAGAGCATGATAGACCCCGGTAAATTTTTCCGCAACAACTTTACCAACTCCTTGCAATTAATGGAGACAGCAGTAAAGGCTGGGGTGAAGAAGATTGTCTTTTCATCCACTGCGGCGGTGTATCAATCCAGCGAAGAGCCGCTGACGGAGGAATCTACACTCGGGCCGACCAATGTCTACGGTCATACCAAGTTGATGACCGAACAGGCTTTGGAATGGTACCGCAGCATTTACGGTTTGCATTACGCGGTCTTGCGATATTTCAACGCCTGTGGAGCGTTACCGGGACGCGGCGAGGCGCATCAGCCTGAGTCGCACCTCATTCCGCGCGTGTTGGATATTGCGCTGGGACGCGCAGAATCAGCAACCATATATGGAACAGATTACCCCACACCGGACGGCACCTGTATCCGTGATTACATCCACATTGCGGATCTGGTGTCTGCGCATATCCTTGCTTTGGGCGCGTTGGACAAACGCGATAAGATGACCTTCAACGTGGGGAGCGGCAATGGTTTCTCTGTCCGCGAAGTGATCGAGACTGCCCGCAAGGTAACGGGGCATGCCATTCCGGTTGTTGAGTCGCCGCGCAGGCCGGGTGACTCGGCCCGCCTTGTCGCCTCACCAAACAGGATCATGACTGAATTGGGTTGGAAGCCGACCCATACCAATATGCAGGAAATTCTTTCCAGCGCTTGGGAATGGCACCAGTCGAATGGATATAAATAAAATGGCATTCTCTTTTCACCGCATCCCCGTTGGTATTGATAATTGCTTCCTGCTGCGCGGCGAGCGGACAATATTCATTGATGGCGGCGCATGGGGCGGACTGTCTTCTTTTCAAAATGGATTGAAGGCACTGAATGTTGACCCAAAGGAAATTGAGCTCATCATTCTCACGCACGGGCATTGGGACCATATTACATGCCTGAGCGATATTCAGAGAATGAGCGGGGCGAAGATCGCTGTGCATGGACGAGACCAGTTTATGGTCGAGACAGGTGAGCCGCCATTTCCTGATGGAGTGACGCCCTACGGCAGGGTGATGGCTGCGTCGGCGAAAGCGCTGCTGCATCCAAAACTTCCAAAGCTAAAAGTGGATATTGTCATTGGCGATGACGGCATGTCTTTGAGCGAGTACGGGATTCCGGGGAAGGTGGTGCATACGCCCGGCCATTCCATGGGACACGTGAGTATCATCATTGATTCAGGGGACGCTATTGTCGGTGATATGGCAATGAACTCGTGGTTCTTGCGGCTGACGCCGGGGCTGCCTGTTCTTGCAGATGATATTAAGTTGGTCGTGGAAAGCTGGAAGAGGATTCTGCCGATGGGCATCAAGCGGGTATATCCTGCGCACGGCATGGATTTTTCCGTTGAAGTAATGCAAAAAGAGATCGCGAATTTTAAATAAGAACTTGGGAATGTTTAGCAAAAGCGCACAGAGATCAAGTGATCTCTGTGCGCTTTTGCTTTACTTTTAAATTTCAAAAATTATTTTATTGCCCGCAGCTAAAACGCCCCAACGCTTCATCAAATAGCGGACGGGCTGCTTCGGCCTGCGGGGTATAGACCTTCCATGCAAAGACTCGGTCGCCGCAAGTCCATGCGCCGGAGCTGCCAAAGGGAAGCAGTGGAGTGGCGGTGGAAGTGATGCTGGTGTACATCACATTCATTTTGCGGACGAGGGTCACATCCAGGTTGCTGTCAGCGACATCGAGAGCGTCATCAAGGATGGTATCAAGTAGGAATTTTGGGTCGGCTGTGCCGGGCGCTGTTTGCCATATAACTTGAATGAAGAGGTTGCCGTTGAATGCGGCAAGAATTCCCTGGCTGTAGGAACTAGGCGCAGCCGGGTTTTTTTGCGCACTCACATCAAAGAAGGCCAGATCAGTTGGGTGGCCAATGCAGAAGGAATATTCACAGAACAAGCCTGCGAGACTAAAAGGCGTGGGGGATGGATAAGCTGTGGATGGGGGAATGGCCGTGGCCGATGGGATCGCAGCCAGTGTGGCTGCAACGGCTACGCGGATCTGTTCGTTGGGGTCGGGGGTAAATGTTTTCGGGGCGCAAGATGCCGATAGAAACAGGATCATGCAACTGATCAAATAAAGAGGCGTTCGTTTTTTCATCCCAAAATTATAACGGAAAAGCCCCGTCAGGTACGACGGGGCTTCGGTATTGTCGGGCGATTCTAATGTCCGCTGCCTGCGGATGGAGTGCCGAGGAAAATTTCGGGAGCGGCGGGGCCATCCACGATCAGGAAACCAGCGAGGCCGCGTTGTAACCTTGAGAGGGCGTGGTCAACGAGGATGTAACGGCCGGGGACTTCGAGACCGAACTCGACCATGGTTGCGCCGCCGGGCGGGACGAGGGTGGTCTGCACATTTGTGAGCGGCGCGGATGTGAGCGAGGCTTGATCGTACACTCTGTCAAAAATTTCGCCGATGACGTGGAAGGATGAGGTGAGGTTGGGGCCGCCGACACCGAAGAAGATGCGGACGGTTTCGCCGACATTAGCTTTGAGCGGCTTCTGTGTGGTGAGCGCACCGACTGCGCCGTTGAAGACGATGTATTCGGGGTCTTCATTGAGTAACTTGGTGACATCGGTCATTTGCATGCCCTGTTCACCGAATGCGCCGGTGGTGTAGATGTCACCTTGCATGACGTAGAACTCACGGTCAACTGGGGGTAGTCCGCCTTCCGGCTCAACAAGGATCATGCCGTACATGCCGTTGGAGATGTGATTGGCAACCATTGGGGTTGCGCAGTGGTAAACGAAGAGTCCGGCGTTGAGCGCTTTGGCTGTGAACATGGATTCCTTGCCGGGCTCGGTCTGAGACATCACTGCGCCGCCACCGGGACCTGTGACTGCGTGGAAATCAACGGAGTGATTCATCGTGCTGGTGGTGCTGTTCTTCATGTGGACTTCAATGGTGTCGCCGATACGCACGCGGATGAACGGGCCGGGGACTGCGCCGTTGAACGTCCAATACGTGAAGGTGGTTCCATCTGCGAGCTGGCCTTCCACTTCGATGGCTTCCAGGTTGACGATAACGGTTTGAGGTTCGCGGATTGCGAGAGGAGCGGGAAGATCGGTTGGGTCGCGGACAATGTCGGCGCCGGTGGTGGGAGCTTGCGGGGGGGCGGCGACAGTCGTCTCGCCGTATGCGCCGGCTGGTAATCCTTTGAGATAAGTAACGATGGAGGTGATCTCATCGGCCGTCAATGTATTCGCCATCGTGGCGGGCATGACGTTGGGCGCGCATGCACCGGTGGGGCAGACAGGTGCCAGAAATACATTCGGGTCGATGATGGATTCGTGGATGTATTCTTCCGCATTAGTCGCGGTGCCTGTATACGTGCTGCTTTTGATGAGTTCATCGGCAGCCATGCTGATATCTGAAAGATCTGGCGCGATCACACCGATTGCATTTGGAATTCCAGCGATGGTATGGCAGCTTCCGCATGCGCCTTTTTGGAAGGCGGCGAGTACGGCGGGGTCGCCGTTGCTTATTGTGGCGGATGAAGAGCCAGGCGAAACCGCCGTCTGACTGACGACTAATACACCGCGCATCCCTAATTCTGCATGGTTGGATGTGCTGTCATAATATTCCATCTCACCGTGGACTTCGGGTACTTTGAACGTGACAGATGCTTCCTGCCCCTTTTCCTTTACCACGCCAGTGGTGGCGTGGACTTCGGGGAAGGTTACATCATGCTGCCCTTCACCGCCGTTGATCAATGTGACGGTGATCGTTGAGCCGGGTGCGGCGCTCAAGGTTGGGTTTGCGATCCCATTGATTTCGTCACTCACGCCCAGAAAGATCAAGTTGCCGTCTTTTATTTCTGTAGTAAGCACATATTCCTTATCCACAGATTGAAAACTCCCGCCCGCGCAGGCGGTGATGAATGCCGCCAGAAGAATGGCAGCCCCAAAGAAAATAGTGAACTTTTTCATTTTGTACTCCTTATTAAAGTTGTTTGAATGTCATATTTGGAAAGAGCTTCAAGGAATTTTTTTTCATTCAGCTCATAGGTTTTTACGACATCGCGGAGATTACAAAAGTGCGCGAGACGGCAGCCGACACAATCCGTGTGCTGGCTGATAAAAAACCTCGCAGTTGACGGCGTGGATTTCAAAATGGTCTCCACACCCATGTCCAATAATTCCAAATGCTCGCTCATAATGAGCATAGAATATCGTTTTCCCCCAAACCTGTCTTTGCGCTGGCGCAAATAAGAACGGGACGGTTTTTCCGTCCCGTTCTTATTTCTCCAATCCTTCCGCGATCCGTACCAGATCGTGCGGTACCAGAATTTTTATTTTTTCCCTGCCTGCTTTGATGATGCCCTGCCGCTCCCATTCGCTGAGCAAACGGCTGATGGTGTACAGCGTGGACCCGGTCATCTCGGCCACATCCTGCCTCGAAAAGGATAACTCGATTCCCGCCTCTTTCTCCGACTTTATGCCTGATTGCCCTGCCAGGCGGATCAACGCGTTAGCCACTCGCTGCTCAACCCGCTCCGTTGCGAGTTCACGGTAGCGTGCCTGCATTTCCTGAATGTACGAAGTCATGAGTTTCATCAGATCAAATGAAAGATAAGGCCGCGTCTCCAGCATGGAATGCAGGAACTTTCCTCTGACCGCGAGGGCGGTGCTGTTTTCGAGAGCTTGCGCGCTTGCCGGGTAGGTTGCCTCCGCGCGGACTGCGCCCAGCGCCCCGAACATCTGCAACGGATAGATCGTCCGCAAATTGACCTGCTGCCCGTTCGGGTTCGCCTGCGTCAATTTAATCTGTCCGCTGGTGAGCACGTATAAATACTCTGCTGTATCTCCTTGAAAAAAGAAGTAGCTGCCCTCTTCAATGGAGCGGGTGATGCTGTTTTGCAGGATCAGGTTCAGGTCACCATCTGTTGCGTTCTCGAAAACCACAACCTGACGAAGTTCCTTGGGCGAAATTTCCACAACTTCATTTTACTTTAGTTTCCGCTAACTGGAAATGGCAAAGAAGAGAGGTAATGGTGTAAAGCGTGGTAATCTTGTTTTGCGAAAAAGAAATTCCACAACACCATTACCGAGATGAATCATACCATA
>Ga0172373_10012011_pt1 | contig 10235 bp, 8 predicted proteins | sample Lak10m_2_FD_114546 | JGI IMG/M metagenome (GOLD analysis project Ga0172373, IMG submission 114546) | Freshwater microbial communities from Kabuno Bay, South-Kivu, Congo - kab_092012_10m | ecosystem: Environmental > Aquatic > Freshwater > Lake | place: Democratic Republic of the Congo: South-Kivu...
ATTTAGCTTCTAGATACTCTTGATATCCTTCGTCTTCAAAAGGGTTGTACTGTTCTCGGTACTCTTCCCAAGCAGCAATCTCTTCATTAGACATTCCATCTTCACTCTTTTTGATGGAACGCATAAGCTCTTCTAAGCGTCTCATCTCCCCTTTTTCTTGAGCGGATAGATATGGTTTATGTTCTAAAGCAAAAAAATCTAAATCATAGGATTTTTGCTCCCATACTTCCACAAAAGGGTCTAAGTGATTCTGCATTGCCTCAGACAGCTTTGTAGAGTACTTATCTCCCTGCTGATATCTTTCGTTATTTACAACCATCCACCCATAAATTCTATCAACAAAATAAAGCTTTCCTTTCTAATCAAGCTATAATGTATTACGCTAGGCAAGCTTGGCAAACTAAATCAGTAAACTCTAAATTTTAATCTCTAAAACAAAAGCCCCGATCTTTCGATCAGGGCTAGTTATAATTGGTGCGCCTGGGAAGATTTGAACCTCCGACCAATCGGTTAAAAGCCGAGTGCTCTACCGCTGAGCTACAGGCGCTCACACAAATAGTTAATATATCACAAGTTGAAAACTTATTTTTCAAGCTTATTTTTTTTTATATTAATTTCCAAATCCATTATTTTTGGGGAAAAATGACCCCTAACTTTTACAAGTTTTGGAAGTCTAAGATTAAGCAAAGCAAACTAAAAATGGAAGCAGAGATATTTAAAATAGCGGTTAATAATGGCTGGGGAGGAAGGATTCGAACCCTCGAATGGCGGGACCAAAACCCGCTGCCTTACCGCTTGGCGACTCCCCAAGAAGGACATAATAATAATACTTTATTTTATAGATTTATGTCACATTGCTTCTTAATTTTTTTATGTTTTAATTGTCTTTTTATTCAAGCCTCGGAGATTGGAGTTCAGCAACAGTTCCTTAAAGTAGAAAAATTAATTTCTACGAACACTAACTTAAATCCAGTAACAGCAATATCTAATACTCTAGATCCCTTAGTTTACTCCAGCAACAATTCAATTTTTATAAACGAATCTTTGCTGAGCAACATTAATTTATTAGATGAAAATGAAATATTTAAAGTGAATCGCATTGTCTCAGTTGCAGATGATTATTATTTCGCAAGTAATATGGGGCTGTTACGGAATCAAGAGCGTATTTTTAGTAAAACTGCGGTAAATGATATTTTAATTAACACAGAAAAGATATTTATTGCTACAGATTTGGGCTTGTATGTATCAGAGCTGTCTGCTATTAATTGGAAGCTTCTCTCTAAAGCGAATTTGAAAATTTGGCAAATTCGAGCTTCAAAGAAATCAAAAAATGTTTTCTATTTAATTTCAAATAACGGCTTCTATATCCTAAATCTTAAAAAAAATTCTTGCGTGAAAGTTAATCAGGGACTAAAGCTGAATGGTGATTCTAGTTTTTTTGCAAGAATGGAAGTTTTAATAAAAGAGCGAAGTGTTTTTAGCAGTGCAAAAGAGGATACAAAGGGGCAACAGTCCCCTAAGCTAAGCAAGAGTAAAATTAAAAAAGAAGAGATTATTTACCTTGCTTCTGAAAATGCTGTTTATAAGCTGGATTTAAAAAGTTTATTCTGGAGGAGGCTTAGTGATAGAGGGCTGAAATTTACTTCTAATTCACAGTTTCACCCTCTGGAAATCTTTTACCAAGCCCCCTCCATGTTTCTAGTTGCAGATACTGGAATATTTAGGACTGAACTAAGCCTCGGTAATGAGTTTCAGGAGTGGAAGAAGCTTTCATCTCCAGAAATTCCTTTAAATGATAATTTCTTAGAGGGCTTTACGGCAGTGGCATTACTGAGAGATTCTCTAAGTAAAGACTCTAGTGCTATAAACCTTTTACTTGGTAATTTTAAAGGAGATCTCTATCGGCTTATCATCGGCAGTGAAGCTAGGCTGCATGAGGACGGTGAAAACTCAGAAATTGGAGTTCCGCTACACGCCCTGGAACTTCAGCAAGAGTCTCACGAATTCCCTCGGGAAGAGCTTGTGGATCATAAGGACGACGAAAATATAGATATTTTTCAGCGAATTCTTAAGATACTTTCCTTGGAACCAAGTATCCAAGAAATTCAAGGCAAAGCTTTAGAATTTTCAGGAATACCTTCTGGGCAGCAGTTTAATAGATATAAACGGCAAGCACGTTTGCGGAATCTTCTTCCACAGATCTCTAGCTCTTTAGATAATTCAGATTATGTTCTTAAGAGCCAAGAGATAAATGGTTTAGATAAATATGATTCAGGAAACAGTAGTATTAATAGTTCTTTTGGGAAAAATCACAAAGCCTCTGCTGATAATGAATTTAATGCAGGTCTGCGTGTTTCGTGGAATTTAGATCAACTTATTTATGATCCAGAGATTGTAGATATAGTAAATAGTGCACGAGTTACTGCAAATATCAGAGAAAATCTACTCACAGAGCTTAATCAGATTTATTTTCAGAGAAAGGCTCTTCTTTGCGAATTAATAAATAACCCTTTTGCGAGAAGCTCCAGTAAATATTTAAAATTACAGGAATTCAATGCAGATTTAGATGCTCGTACTGGTGGCTGGTTTAGTCTAGCTTTAGAGAAAAAGCTTAGTACTTATAAGGAGCTGTATTCACTTTTTAAGGAGGCTAAGATTGAGGTCTAAAATTTCTATATTAAGTTTTTTATTCTTTACTGCTTTTTTTATTAATCTATTTCTCTCTGGCAGAGAAGAAGCTGCTACTTTAAGAGCAAAGCTGATTCCCTTTAATCCTAATCTGAAATTAGAGGAAGATCTTGTAAGCCCGGGGAGAGCTGTTAAGCTTTTAGGCTCTGGCTTAATTCTAAACCTAGATCCTGCTTATAGATTTAGGCTTATAAATTTGTCTGACGAGAGTAGCTACTGGATTAATCCAGAGAGCTTCTCTGTAAGCTCTAAATATATTGAGTTGAAATTAGATAGTGAAATACCTTATGGTGATTATGCAATCGAATTTCAGTTTAAAAATCGCTATCTAAAAAGTTTAAAACAGATTCTAGCGGATACTCTGAAAATTAGACCAGAGGCAGAGAATCTTAGACTGCTTGCTGACGTCTTATTAAATACAAGCAATTTAAAATCTTTAATTGCAAACCCTGAACAGAAACAGTTCTTCGTGCTTTTAAATTCATTAGAATTGAATCAAGATGCAGGAGGGGGGCTGGATGTGGACGATATAAACTCCGCCATTAGAACAGGTTCTAATGAAATTCAAATTTATACTATGGATAATGACTTTAAAAGTATATTAAGTGAACCTCAAACCTTTTATTTCTTGCCTCCAGAACAGTTTAAATCAGATTTACTTATTCAGAATAAGCCATTCTCTGTGCGACTCGAAAAATATTTTACGAAAGAAACTATAGACATAACGCCTATCATTAAACAAGAAACCGTTAATAATGGTACTTATTACTATCTCAACAGTGTAGAGCAAGCTCGTTATTTAATTAAGCTAGTAGAGTCTGTAGCCCTAAAAATAGAAAGCATGAAGGTGACTGGGGATGAAGCAGCCAGCATAAAGAATAGCAGTCTTAGTGCTTTTAAGCTAAAGAAATGTAAGTTAGCTGATTCTGTGAAAATACGTTTTGAATTCACTCAGGATATTGATCTTGCGGCAGGCTCAAATCTTATTATAAATGGAGATTTAGGGCTGAATAATACTGGTAGTGATTATTTGAGCCTAAGCTGTGAAGTTAATAAAAACCTTGGTATAGAAACTATTACGCTAGATCAGTTCTTTTACTCCAAAACGGATGAGGCTGGCTTTGCCATTAGAGAGTGAATTAGAGCGTGTAGTTGAACTAACGAGGGAAAACCTCTAATGCATAATTTCTGAAATCACTAAAGCTTTTTAAGTATGTAAAGTAAGCAGCGCTTGCTATCATGGCAGCGTTATCAGTACAGTATTTAAGATTTGGCATATAACAGGAGAATCCTTTTTCTTCAGAGAATTCCTCTTTTAAAACTGTTCTAATACGAGAATTTGCAGAAACTCCTCCAGCTATAATGATTTTTTTTATGCCTGTCTCTTCTGAGGCACGTTTTATTTTACGTACTAATATTTTCGCGATACAGTCTTGAAAGGCGTAGGCGATATCAGCCTTATCATTAAAGAATTGCTCATCCCCAATTTTCTCTTTTAATCTTAAAACAGCAGTTTTTAAACCAGAGAAACTAAAATTATAGGCATCTACATTAGGAATTGGGAAACTATATAGAGGGTTGGGTTTGCCACTTTGAGCCAGTAAATCTAGTTCTGGTCCACCAGGATAAGCTAAGCCCATTAAGCGTGCAGTCTTATCGAAGGCTTCCCCCACGGCATCATCTATACTAGATCCCATAACTTCCATTGCTGCATATTCTTTAACACTGATAATTTGCGTATGACCACCACTTGCAAGCATGCATAGAAAAGGCGGTTCCAAGCAGCTATCTAAATAATTAGAACTGATATGACCATCTAAATGATTTACAGGGATTAAAGGCTTATCATGAATCCATGCTAGGGTCTGTGCTACATTGACTCCTATTAGTAGTGAACCCATTAAGCCCGGTCCTACTGTTACACCAATAGCATCTATGCTTTGAAAGCTTAATTCTTGACCGTAGATGCTAGAAGCTTCCTTAAAAGCAGTATCTATAACTTTATGGATCTTTTCATAATGTAATCTCGATGCATATTCTGGAATAACACCGCCCCAGTCCTGATGTTCTTGAATCTGGCTATACATTACGCTAGAGAGAACTTTTCTCCCATCTTTAACTATCGCAGCAGCACTTTCATCACAGCTGCTTTCTATGGCGAGTATCATCATAAAACAGGCTGTAATTATAGCAATTAAGCAATCGCCGAAAAATGCTAGGAATAGCATTTTTTAAACTGCTATATTAGATTCTGTTTTATCTGGGAGGAAATGATGATTAACTTATGTAGCTGGAATGTTAATGGCATACGTGCTGTTGCGAAAAAGGGTTTCGTTGAATGGTTAAATTCTACAGAGTTTCATATCGTTTGCTTACAGGAGACTAAAGCTCAAATGGAGCAATTAGAGGATGATATTAGGACTCATGAAAAATATCCAGTAATTCACTTTAATAGTGCAGAGCGCAAGGGGTATAGTGGAGTGGCTTCTTTCTTTCATTCTAAATTAGTACCCGAAAAAATTATAGATGGATTTAGGATGGATATTGCGGAAGAAATTGCTTCTCAGATTGGCTTTGATATAGCTTTGCTTGAATCCTTTAATAAAGAAGGGCGGGTGATTTGCAGTCATCATAAAGATTTTGTGCTTTTTAATATTTACTTTCCTAATGGAGGAGCAAATGACGAACGTTATAGATTTAAACTGAGGTTTTATGATTTTCTTCTTGAGTACATAAAGATATATGAAAAAAGAGAAAATCCGAATATTATAATTACCGGTGATTATAATACTGCTCACAATGAAATAGACTTGGCTCGCCCGAAGGATAATGAAAATACATCAGGTTTTATTCGAGAAGAAAGGGATTACTTGGATCGTTTTCTGGAAATGGGGTTTACTGATACATTTAGATATTTACACCCAGAACCAGATAATTATACGTGGTGGAGTTACCGAACAGCAGCTCGTAAAAGGAACGTAGGCTGGAGGATAGACTATTTCTTCGTTTCTAAAAGTCTTTTACCATTTGTTTGTTCAGCCGAGATTTTGTCTAATATAGAAGGCTCTGATCATTGTCCAGTTAGCTTAGGTCTAAATTTTAGCTAGTAGAGTGTTTCTGCTTTTCTTGCTTTCTTTTTCTTTTCATGATTATAATTGGAGAAGATGGAAGAGTTAAATAAAATTAATGCTTGCATACACTGCGGTATCTGCCTTTCTTCCTGTCCCACCTATCTCAGTACTGGTAATGAAGGTAATTCTCCGAGGGGAAGGCTTTATCTGATTAAAGATCTGATACAGAATAAAGTCTCTAAATTAGATAATAAATCTCGTGAATATTTAGATAATTGTTTGGCTTGTCAGGCTTGTGAAACGGCTTGTCCATCTGGGGTTCAGTATATTAGTCTCCTTGATTATGTCCGCCATGAAAAATCTGAAACAGCTTATAATACGGGCTTCTGGGGATTGTTTCGTAGTTTGAGTTTTAACTATCTCTTAGCGAATAGATCTTTTTTAAATTTGGGACGTAGGTTCTTGAATTTTATTAATTATTTTTATCGTTTATTACCTTCTTTACCGCGCTTGAATAGAATTCAACCATTAACTAATATTTCTTATAAGCCTTTAGCCATAAATACTCTTTATCGTTCAAGTGACAAGATCCTTGATAAAACCGATGCAGAGCGAACCGTTATATTTAATTTGGGTTGCGTGATGGATACTTTATATAATCAGGTACACCACGACACTATTAAAGTTTTAAATGCTGCTGGGTATCATGTTTTCATCCCAAATTCTCAGTGCTGTGGAGCATTAGCGACTCATAGCGGTGAATTCAAGATAGGAGAAAAGCATACGAACCAATTTATTGATGCACAGTGTGAGGCTTTAACTACTCTTGAGGGAATGAATCTTGCTTTGCCAGGTTTCTCCAATTTTATAGTTTTTAATTCCGCTGGTTGTGGAGCTCATGTGAAAGATAAGGTCTTTGCAGAGTCCCTTGTGGTAAGGGATATAGGTGAATTACTTGATCCTGTAAACTGGAAGGCACCTCTGCCATTGGAAATTTTTAAATCTAAATTGGGTAGAATAACAGACTTCTTGGAGGGAGAACGTCTTGGAACTAAGGAAGAGTGCCTTGGGGTTAACTCTGAGAGAACTACTCTGAAAGCAGTTTATCATCCTGCCTGTCATTTGCAGCATGCTCAGGGATTGACAACTCAGTATCAGAATTTGCTATCTCTAATTTCTGGACTGGAATTAATTCCAGTTATGGAAGCTGAAGTCTGTTGTGGCTCTGCTGGTTTTTATAATTTAATTAAACCTAAGCTTGCTGAACTTATTGGTGAAAGAAAGGCTGCGAATATTAAGGCAACTGCTGCAAATTTTTTGATTACGGCTAATCCAGGCTGTATGTCTCAGATACAGGCTCATTTGGGAGATGCAGGTAGAGTCTTTCATCCAATGAGTGTTTTAGCAAAAATTCTTTAAGGCTAGTAATTTATTGACGATTTTAGGTATTAATTTCGTCAGTTGATTGACGATTTTGGGTATAATTGCAATATGCTTGAATTTATTAAAAGAGCAAGATTTGAAAGCTTGCAAAGAAAGCTTGATAAAAGAAAAGTAAATGTAATTCTTGGGGTAAGGAGATGCGGGAAAACCAGTTTAATTGAAAAGTTCTTAGAATCATATGAGAGAGAATATCTCTACCTCAATGGTGATGATATTCAAGTTCAGGAACTCTTGAGTTCGCAGTCTATATCTAAATTTAAAAATGTTTTTAAGGGATACGATTTATTAGTTGTTGATGAAGCACAGCAGATACCGAGCATTGGCATTAATCTAAAAATAATCATTGATAATATTAAGGGTCTAACTGTTTTAGTAACAGGGTCTTCTCTCTTTGATTTAGAGCAAAAATTAGGAGAACCACTTACTGGCAGGAAAAAAACTTTTAAAATTTTTACGATAGCGCAGCTAGAACTTAGTAAACATGAGAGTCCTCTTGAGACTAAAGCTAATTTGGAGAATCGTCTTATTTATGGTTCCTATCCTGAGGTTATAACTGCAGAGAATAATCAGGAGAGGGAACTGTATTTGAGAGAAGTCGTGAACTCATATCTACTGAAGGATATTTTAGTCTTCGATGGTATAAAAAATTCTCATAAAATTTATAAGATATTGCAGTTGTTAGCGTTTCAGCTTGGGAAGGAAGTCTCTTATGATGAGCTGGCTACTCAGGTCTCAATGAGTAAAAATACAGTGGAGAAATATCTGGATATACTCGAAAAGAATTTTATTCTATATAAAGTAACGAGCTTTAGTAATAATCCTAGAAAGGAGCTTAGCAAAAAAAAGAAATTTTATTTCCATGATAATGGTATTCGCAATATGATTATAAATAATTTTAATCCTCTCTCTCTGAGGGCAGATCAGGGGGACTTGTGGGAGAACTATATTTTCTACGAACGTATAAAATATCTGGAATATAGTGAAAATTTTCCTAATATATATTTTTGGAGAACTTATGAACAGCAGGGAATTGATATGGTTGAGGAGAAGAATCAGGCATTAAAAGCTTTTGAGATTAAGTACCAAGAGAAGAAAAATTATAAATTCCCCAAATTTTGGTTAGATAATTATCCTCAAGCTGAAAATAGAGTTATAAGTCAAGAAAATTATTTGGAATTTATTTCCCCGTTTTAGTTTTTAAAAACTCCCGAATAAATTCATCTAGCACTTCTGTTCCATTGATGACAGCATCTACATCGCGTGTTTCATATTTAGTGCGGTGATCTTTTACCCTGCCTTCATCGAATACGTAAGAGCGAATAGCATTTCCCCAAGAAGCATTTAAAACTTCACCTTTAAGCTCTGCAATTTTTTTTAGCTCTTCTTCTTCTTGCATCGCAAGTAGTTTTGATTTGATAAGTTCTATGGCTTTGTCTTTATTTTGAGCTTGGCTTCGCTCTTGTGTGCATTTTACTGCAATTCCTGTCGGTATATGCTTCACACGAACGGCGGTCTCAACTTTATTGACGTTCTGTCCCCCAGCTCCGCCAGAGCGCATAGTGCTAATTTCTAAATCAGAATCTTTAAATCCTTTTAATTCAGTGGAACTGTCTATTACTGGACAGACTTCCACGCCAGCAAAGCTAGTTTGGCGACTATCAGCAGATGATTTAAAAGGAGATTTACGGACTAAACGATGAACTCCTTTCTCTGCGGAGAGATAGCCATAGGCATATGGACCAGAAATCTTTAGTGAGGCTGATTTTATTCCAGCTTCTTCACCATCAGATTTATCTAGTAACTCTACAGAAAAGCCTTTCGTTATTTCAGCCCAGCGGGTGTACATTCGTAAAAGAATTTCTGCCCAATCCTGAGCATCAGTTCCCCCAGCACCAGCATTGATGTTTATGATGGCGGAGGATTTATCATAGTCGCCAGACATCATTAAAAGAAATTCGTAATCTTCCAGTTCTTTAAACAGGCTTAAATACTCACTTTTAAGCATTTCTTCTATGTCTTGTCTTTCTAGTTCCTCTTCTGTTTCGTTAAGCATTTCTTGCATAGCGAAGAAATCTTCTATTCGCCTCGCCCAAGAATTTATTTTTTCGAGTTGCTCTTTTTTAAAGCTAATTTCTTTTGAAATTAGCTGAGCTTGATTTACATCATTCCAAAAGCCTTCTGCAAAAGTCTTCTTCTCTAAGGTATCTAATTCTTCTTTTAACTCATCTACGTCAAAGACACTCCTTGATAGAGTTATATTTATTAGAAAGTGTTTCGGGGTCTATCGTTATTAGTGTATCTTCAGCCATCGAGAGCTGATTTTAGCAAGAAATAGGCTGATTGTTTAGTTAGCTTGCTTCGGTGATTTTTCTATATTTGAATCTAGCCAGTCTTTATAGTTAGCATTAATATTCATAATTGGTATCTGTAGAATTGCTGGGCAAGTGTAGCTGTGCTTTTCTTGAATGATTTTTTCTATAGTGTGGAAATGCTCTGTTCGTGTTTTTAAGATAATGACAAACTCATCGGCATTTTCTATATTTCCTTGCCATCTGTAAATGGAGTTTACATTGGAGTAAATATTTGCACAGGCAACAAGCTCAGTATTAATCAACTCTTTAGAAATTTCATCAGCATTTTCTTTTGAGTCGGTACTGGTATAAATTAGGCAAAATTCTGACGGCATAGATATTTATTCTAATATTCTTCTTCATTTGTATTTTTTAATATTCCAGTTAGCCCTCTTCTTGCTCTGTTTCCTAAACTTATACGGACTCATCTCTAAACCACCATTTTTAGACCAGATATTTAACTCTTTTTCTCTGGCGTAGGCTTCAGCCGCTTTAAATTCAGTAGCATATCTATCATTAGTTCCTATAATGAGTAATTCTGCAAAGCCTTCTTTAAGCATCTTTTCATTAATATTACGCTTCTGCGAATCAAAGACGTAAGCAAGTAATCTGCCATAGCGGTCATGAGTTTCTATGTCTGTTTCTATAAAAATATATTTATCATCCTGGAGTTCATTCTCTA
>Ga0172373_10012015_pt1 | contig 10232 bp, 8 predicted proteins | sample Lak10m_2_FD_114546 | JGI IMG/M metagenome (GOLD analysis project Ga0172373, IMG submission 114546) | Freshwater microbial communities from Kabuno Bay, South-Kivu, Congo - kab_092012_10m | ecosystem: Environmental > Aquatic > Freshwater > Lake | place: Democratic Republic of the Congo: South-Kivu...
AGCGAGGGGCTTTATCTCTCCCACAGGTTAAGTGCCTTTAGGGGCTGCAAGCTCATCCCCGCCGCAGGTATTGGTTCCTCAAAGTATACCAATCCCCGCGTATCCTCAATATACAAGGGGGTGGGGGTGAGGGGCTTTTGAACGATTGCCCTGTTTTCGCGGCATCGTCTATACTATTTCTTATCGGGCAGCTTTATAACGGGGAGAGGTGCTATGAAACGCTGGTTACGCTGGATACTGCTGATGTGTGTGCTGGGGGCGGCTTATCCGCTGTTCGCGCAGGACAGCCCGCCGACGATACAGTTTGAGAGGGTTCCAGATTTTCTAATTGATGGCGGCGTGCCGAACGCAGCGCTCGTCACCGATGACAGCGGAGCGCCGCAGGTCGTCCTGCTGTACCTGTCGCAGCAGGGGTTGGTGCAGGTCACGTCCAGCGATGGGGTGACGTTCAGCGGCTTGAATGAACCGTTCAAAGCCATGCAGGATGTGTTCCGCGACAAGGGGCTGTTTCCGGTGGATGTGCTGGTGCGTCAGACGGCCTCCGGCGCGTGGCTTTACTTCGTGAAAGGGCTACCCCCGCCCGGAACGCCAGCACGTCATCTGTACGGCGTGGAACGCGGCGCAGACGGTAGCCTGACGCTGCTCAACGGCGGCGAGCCGATCTACACCGGCAAACCGGGCGGCGCGGAACGGGTGGAAGTGCCGGAGATCATCCTCACGCCGGATGATACATGGCGCATGTTCTATGTGGCACTGGGCGAACCGCTGGAAATCACCCACAGCGCCATCTCGTCCGACGAAGGGCGGACATGGACGTTCGAGCAGGACAACGTGTTCGGCGACCCGGAACCCAAACCCGGCCCCCGCGCCGAACAGATCAACGTAGACCCGGCTCCATTCCGCCTGAACGACGGTTCGTATGTGGCGGCCACCATGCGCGCCGGACGGCTGTTCTTCTGGACAAGTGCGGACGGGCTGGCCTTCACCCCGATTCCCGATGGGGTGCTGACCGCAGAAGCGGTGCGCTCGTCGCTAAATCAACCGGTGACGGGTTTGTTCGATCCGACATGGGTACAGCTTCCCGACGGCACGCTGTACCTGTACACCACAGCCGGCGCAGAGGCGCGAGGTTCGATTGTGGCTTTTCGAGTCATGCTGCAAAGCTAGAATCCGGCGACCAGAACAGACACACGGGCAGCGCGAATGCCGCCCGTGATGGCGCATCCACCGGCTTAAGTGCGCGAAACCGCCAGCGTGTCAATCACGTCGGCGGCCAGTTCGTAGCGCCCGAAGGCCGGAATCAGGTACACGCCCTGCGTCAGACTGCGAATCTCACGCAAAAGCCCCTGCGCGATCCGCACGCCTTCGGTGGGGGCATCATCGCCGGCATCCTCCATGCGCTTCAGCAGCGCATCGGGAATGCTAATGCCGGGGATTTCGTTGTTTAGGAACAGCGCGTGCTTCAGGCTGTACAGCGGGATGAGTCCCATCAGCACCGGCAGTTTCAGCGGTTCACCCGCCACCTGCTCGTAGCGCCGCAGGAAGGTTTCGATGCGCCCCGGCTCGAACACGGCCTGCCCTAGCGCGAAATCCGCGCCGTTGGCGATCTTCTTTTGCAGCGCGGCAATCTCCCGATCCATATCCGCCGCGAACATATTCAGCGCACAGCCTACCGTGAAGGTGGTCGGCTGACCGATGGAGTTCCCGGCCTGATCCACGCCCTGATTCATCTTGTGCTTGATGATGCCGATCAGCGCCGAGGGCGCGACATCGTAGTTGTCCATCGCTTCGGGATAGTCGCCAATCTTGGTCGGGTCGCCCATCACCACGAACAGGTTACGCAGCCCCAGCGCGTGCGCCGCCAGCAGATCGCCCTGCACGCGCAGCAAGTTGCGCCCGCGCGTGGGGAAGTGCAGCACGGCTTCCATGTTCAGCTTGGTCTGCAAGAAGTGACATACCGCCCAGGGACTCATGCGCATCCGGGCGGTGGGGCTGTCAGCCACATCCACCATATCCGCGCCGGCCTCTTGCAGCAGGCGGGCGGAGGCCAGCAGTTTTTGCGGTACAAAACTGCGCGGCGGCGCGAGTTCCACCGTGATGACGAAGCGCCCCGCCGCCAGTTTCCGCGCCAGTTCCGTCGGGCGTTCCGGCACGTCGGTATGGTCATCCCCGTTGGTTTCCAGCAGGTGAATGCGCGGCAGCGGGAGCGCGGGGTTATCCAGCGCACGGCGCATAGCCGCGATGTGGTCGGGCGTGGTGCCGCAGCAACCGCCGATCAGCCGCGCACCGATGGCCTTAAAAACCAGCGCATACTCGGCAAAGTAGTCGCCGGTGGCGGGATACATCATGCGTTCGCCCACCAATTCGGGGAAGCCGGCGTTCGGCATGGCAGAGGTAATGGCCTCCGGCACGGCCTGTCGCATGGCCTGTAGGATGCGCGAAAGCTGCTCCGGCCCGCCGCCGCAATTCACGCCCACCACCGTCGCGCCAGCCTTATGCAGATCACGCGCCACCTGCGCAGGCAGATCGCCGAGCAGGGTGCGCTCGTCCGCCGCGAAAGTCATGTGGGCGATTACCGGCAGTGTTGGCGCGGTTTCGTGGGCGGCGCGGACGGCCTCCAGCAGTTCGATGCGGTCGCTAAACGTCTCGAACAGGATGACCTCGGCTCCGGCTTCTGCCAGCGCCCGAATCTGCTCGACAAAGGCGGCGCGGGCATCTTCGGCACGCACCCGTCCGAAGGGCTTCAAGCGCACGCCCAACGGCCCGATAGACCCGGCGATATAGGCATCGGTGCGCCCGGAAGTCGCGATTGCCCGCCGCACCGCTTCCACGCCAGCGCGGTTGATGGCGGCCACCTGTTCGGTCAGGCCGTGCTGTGCCAGTTTGTAGCGGTTCGCGCCGAAGGTGTTGGTTTCGATCAGTTCAGCGCCCACCGCCAGATAGTCGCGGTGAACCGATTCGACCACTTCCGGGCGGCTGATATTCAGTTCCTCAAAACAGGTGTTCAGCGTCACGCCGCGCTGGTGCAGCATTGTCCCCATCGCGCCATCGGTCAGGATGGGTGAGGGCAGAGCTAAACGGTCGAGGAAGGACAGTCTTTGTGTCGTCATAGCGATAAATCCCCATCTCACTCAGCGTCAGAAAGTGCCGCCGTCAGCGCGGCGAAAGAAGCGGTAAATTGCGTTTCCAATACGGCTTTGCGTTCAGCGGGCAGCAGCGAAGCCCGCAGCGCGTTCAACGACAGCCGTTGCAGCGCCGCCGCGTCCAACCCGAAGGTGTGGGCGGCGATCCGGTATTCGTCGGTCAGGGTGGTGTTGAACATGGGCGGATCGTCCGAGTTCAGCGTGACGTACAATCCGGCTTCGATCAGGCGCAGCAACGGGTGATCGGTCATGCGCGGGAACACGCCCAAGCACACGTTGCTGCTCGGACACACTTCCAGCGGAAGTTGTTTGTCGCGCAGTTCATCCACCAACGCCACATCTTCGAGGCAGCGTACCCCGTGACCGATGCGCTGGCTGTAGCCGATCCGCAGCGCCCCCCGGATGCTGGCCGGCCCTTCGGTTTCGCCAGCATGGAGGATGCAGGGGACACCTGCGTTGTGCGCCCGTTCAAACGCGGCGGCGTGTTTTTCGGGCGGGTTGCCGACCTCATAGCCGCCTAGCCCTAGCGCGTCCACGCCGCGCCCGTGCAACCGGATAGCGGCATCCGCCGTGTGCAGGCCGTCCTGCGGCGAGACTTCGCGGGCGATGTCGGTAATCAGGCACATGCTTACGCCTAGTTCGGTTTCGCCCCATGCGCGGGCGCGGTTGATGGCCTCGATCTGTGCGTTTATCGGCAGTCCTTTGCGCTGGGTATGCGTAAAGGGCGTAAAGGTGACTTCGCTGTGGACGATGTTCTGCGCGGCCTGCCCGATCAGGAATTCGCGGGCGACCATCTCGATGTCGTCCAGCGTTTTCATGCAGTCGCTGATCGTCACGTAAATATCCACGAAATGCGGGAAGCCAGTGAAGGTGTACCATTCGCGCACGCCTTCCACCGTGTCGGCTGGCAGCCGGATGCCGTTGCGCTGCGCCAGCGTGAGCAGCGTTTCCGGGCGCACGCTGCCTTCCAGATGCACATGCAGTTCCACCTTCGGCATCTGCCGGAGGAATTGATCGAGAATCATGCTACCCCATTCCATCACTTTCGGTGGCTTGCCGTAACGCCAGCCATACCTCTTTCAACGGTTGGCTGACACCGCTTTCCGGTTCAGCCAGCAGCAGGCGCTGATAGGCTTCTACAAAAGGCATTCGCAGACGATGAAAGAAATGCAGGAAGTGTCGTAGAAAACCAATACAATCTAAGATCACAAATTCTGTTCCTTGCGTGTGTTCATACAGTAACTGTGCGTATTTCTGCACATCAGGCGCGATAGGCGCGGTGGTGATGAACACATAATGCTGGACATGCCCCGGCGAGCGCAGGACTTTTTGTAAGGCTTGTTCAACATCCTCTTGGCTGATCGGACGTGTTTTCATCTCATAACTGGTCACTACGGCCTCATCACTGGTGAGCGTAATTTCCAAATCGCCTAATGTGCCTGTTTGCGAATCCGCCGCGTTATGTGCGTACAGTTTCCGCGCTTGTTCCCCGATCAAGGCTGCAACAGCTTCATAAGCTGCCGCGACCATCAGGACAGGTAAGCGACTGGCACGGGGCTGCTGAAGGTGCTGTTCGATCAACCGGATGATGGTTTCAACAGACAGCGGCAAGTTATCCCCGCTAGACTGCAATCCCGCCAGCAGGGTACGTGTGCGCTGTTCGCGTTCATCTCGCACGATCAGCAGCCAGCGTATGGTTTCCGCCAGCAAATCCTCCGATTCGACAGCACCGCGATAGACCGCATCCAGCAATCGCAGAACAGTCTGATACAGGATAGGAGGACGACCCACCAGATCAACATCCGGCGTGAGTACGCTATTGCGATTCCGCAAAGCTGGCGTGAGAAACGCAGTTGTCGGGTTACAGGGCAACCGATGTGCAGAGATGAACGCGGTCACATAGCTCTCGTCATAACTGCGCCCAGAATAACTGTCCGGCGTGCCAATTTCCGTGTACGGTTTGCGAATATCCACTTCAGGGCGGTGGGTTTTCGCCAGTAATAACGCCAGCAGTAACCGCGCTCCCGCCCGATTCTGGAGATTGCGGCACACAAACTCTACCTGCGCGATAATGTTCTCGTCCGCCAGCAGCGTTTGTTCGCCCGCTTGTGCGGCCTGTGAATGAGCTAAAGCAAGGATTTGTTCTGGTTGAACCACAACGTATCCTCCACAGCATAATTCACCCACAGCACTTCGATTCGGCTCTGCTTGACCGAATGAATCGTTTTGGCGGGGGCTTCCACACAATGCCAGTCCGCATATAACGAGTCCATCAGCACCCCGTGATAGCCTGAAATAGCGACTTTCCCTTTCACATCATGCAGGATTTGCGCCAGAATACGGTGTGCGTCATCCGTCATTTCGTAGCGATAGGCTTTCGTGTCTCCGCGTGAGTCATGCGGATAAGGCGGGTCGCAGTAAAAAAGCGTTTCTTCGCTGTCGTAGCGCCGGATGACCGCCAGCGCATCATCATGTTCAATCTGCACCCTCAGCAAGCGTTGAGCGATGGCGGGCAAATCTTCGATGCTGCCCAACCAGCGCGATACCGCCCCCGCCATGCCTGCCCGACTGGTGAGCAAACAGTGCGCCCAGCGCCCCGCCGAAGCGGTCTGCGCCAATCCGGTACGCACCTGACGGGCACGCACATAAAATCGGCGGGCGCGTTCCAGTGCGGATAGGTTTTCCTCTGTGTACAGCGAGTCCTCAAATTCTTCGCGGGAAAACGGCGTGAGACCAATCGCTTCGATGAGCGCCTCTTTTTGATCGCGCAAGACGCGGAAGAAATTCGCCACCTCGCCATCCAGATCGTTATAGGTTTCGACTGGCACAGGGGCGCGGTTAATCAGCACCGCCGCCGATCCCCCGAATGGCTCACAAAAGTGAGTGGTGGGTGGCAGCAGCGGCAGCAGCCAATCGAGATGGCTATATTTGCCGCCATACCAGCCGAAAGCGATCCGTTTAACCGTCATTCCTATCCCCCGCACACCCCGTTCAGAATGATCTGTGTGCCGCTGCCATCTTCTGCACGAGCGATGTTGTAGCGCCCGCTGGCGACGTAGAACATCGGGTTGCCGGTGCCGCCCTGCTGCTGCGCCTGCCGCAGCGCCCCGCCTACTGTTTTCCCGTACCAGTTGCGTACCACCGACGGGTCATCTTCCGTATCCAGTATCACAAGCGTCGTCCCCATGCCGAAAGCGCGGAACATATTGTGCTGCTCGAACGTCACCTGTGCGCCGGAGTACATCGGCGCTTTAGTGGTCAGCGCGGCATAGCAGAAGGAGTCCGCGCCGAGGAAAATTGTCCCGATACACGCCGTCACTAGTACCACGATCAACAGGCAACCGCCTATCATGCGTGTTCCACAGCCGGACGGTCTTTCATCCATAGTCTATTGCTCACCTTCCAGTAGGGATTCCACCCACTGTACAACTTCACGAGTGGAGGGGAATTTCTCCGCCCATAAACGGCTCACGGGCAGGCGCAGTTTAGGCAGCACAACCGAAGTGTACACATCCCCGGTCAGCATACGCGGCTGAAATGTCCCCTCGGCGTCGCGCACGTAGAACAACGCCTCGCGCCGTTTGGGTTCAATTACCCAGTATTCATCCACACCGCCGCGCTCGTATTCCTCGAACTTCACGCCGCGATCACGGGCGAAACTCTCCGGTGAGACAATTTCCACCACCAGATTCGGGAGGATATGCGCGGCACGATCCGGCAGCACGACGAACAGATCAGGCTGACGGGCGGGCGAATCCGGCGTGGGTTTCATCACCACCGGATTGGTGAACACTTCGCCGCCGCCCGTCAAATCCAGCAGCACACGAAAGACATCCGACAAGAAATCACGCAGTCGGTTATGAGCGATACTCACCGGCGACATGGCAATCACCACTCCGTCTATCCACTCGGTATGAACACCGTACTTGCCGTTCAGGTAGTCCTCGAACGCTACGCCCTGCGCGAGAATCGTTTCGCGTTCCAATGCAACGGCGCTGGTTGTGTCCATAGCCTGACCTCTTTCCGTACTCACTTGCCCATAATTTGAAAGATTGCCTATGCACCCCGCAGGCAGGCTTCCACCAGTTCCAGCGTCGCCCGTTTGGAGGGCAACGGTTGCTGCCACAGCACCGCCACCGCAAAGCGCAGCCCCAGCAGAACGCTGGAGGCATACACGCCGTCCTGCACGGGGCAGGGCTGGTAGACGCCCTCGGCGTCGCGCACGTAGAACAACGCCTCGCGCCGTTTGGGGTCAATTATCCAGTATTCATCCACGCCGCCGCGCTCGTATTCCTCGAACTTCACGCCGCGATCACGGGTGAAACTCTCCGGCGAGACAATCTCGACCACCAGATTAGCCGCCCCCGCCACCAGATTTTCTTTGAGCAGGTGCAGCCTGTCCGCCCGTAACACTTGCAGATCGGGTTCACGGGCGGGCGAATCGGGCGTAGGCTTCATCACCATCGGTTCGCGCAGCACGCGCCCGCCGTCGGTCAGTTCCAGATACCAGCCTAGCAGATCGTCCAAGAACCGCGCCAAACTGTCATGCTGTGCGCTCACCGGCGACATGGCAATCACCACTCCGTCTATCCACTCGGTATGAACACCGTACTTGCCGTTCAGGTAGTCCTCGAATGATACGCCCTGCGCGAGAATGGTTTCGCGTTCCAATGCGACGGCGCTAGTTGTGTCCATAGCCTGACCTCTTTCCGCACTCACTTGCCTAGAATCTGAGCCGTCCGGTCAAGATTGCCTACGCTGTAGTATTTCGCGTCGGGATGATGCACCACAATCGCCGCCGTGCTTTGCTCCGGCACCAGTTGGAACGACTCGGTGAGCGACACGCCGAGGACACTTTGCACCTGCGGCATCAAGCGCCACACCGTCGCATGGTCGTCCAGATCGGGGCAGGCCGGATAGCCCCAGCTATAGCGTTTGCCCTGTTCGGCGGGAAGGCCGAGTCCGGCGTTGACAATGGCGCGTTGCACATAGACAGCGGTTGCTTCGGCGGTCTGTACCGCCAGCCCGTGAAAGAAATAGGCTTCGCTGTAGTGGTCGGCCTGCTGAAGTTCCTCGAAGGCGGCGCTGGCGGGTTCGCCCACCGTCACCACTTGCAGCGCCACCACATCGGTCAGGCCGCTTTCGACGGGCGCGAAATAGTCGCTGATGCACAGCAGGTCGCCGTCCGGCTGACGCGGGAAAGCGAACCGTCCGGCTTCCACGCGCTCCGGTGGTGCGCCGTTCGCTTCGGCAAACGGGCGCGGCTCCCAGATCACCAGATCATCGCCGTCACGGTTGCAGGGGAAGTAGCCATAAACGGCCTGCGGGCGCAGTGAACGCTTTTGCAGCGCCTCGCGCTGCATCCGCGCCAGCCGTTCGTCAAACTCGCGCTCCAGCTTCGTCCACGCCTCGCCGTGCGTGTTGGTCGCGCCCCACGACAGGCGGTACAGTTCCGGCTTGTGAATGTGCTGGAACACGATTTCCAGCGGCATCTCCTGAACGGTTTTTACGCCCCAGAAGGGCGGCGCGGGGATGTGCGGCGCGGCCTGCACGTTGCTCGTGCCAGCCACACGCGCGCGGCGGACGGGCGCGGGCTTGCCCATCTCGGCGTAGGCTTCGGCGACGGTGCTGGCGACAAACGACTCGCGTTGATCGCTCACCAGTTGATCCATGACCGACAAGCCCTCGAAAGCGTCCTTACAGTAGAACACGCCGGCCTCATACGGCTGCTGCGTGTCCTCAAGGAACAGGATGCGCCGCCCGAACTTACGGTTGATGGCCGCGCCGCCGATCAGCACCGGAATGTGCAGGCCACGCCGCGCCAGTTCGTTCACCACGAGGGGCATCTGCTTGGAGGTACTCACCAGCAGGGCGCTCAAGCCGATGGCATCCGCCTGATGCTGCTGCGCCTTCTCGATGATGGTATTCACCGGAACTTGCTTGCCGATGTCATGGACGGTGTAGCCGTTGTTGCTCAAGATGGTCTTGACGAGGTTCTTGCCGATGTCATGCACATCCCCGTAGACCGTCGCCAGCACCACCGTGCCTTTGGTCGAGCCTTCCAGTCTGTCCATGAACTGCTCCAGATAGGCCACCGACTTTTTCATCGCCTCGGCGCTCTGAAGCACGAACGGTAGGATGAGTTCGCCCGCGCCGAACTTATCGCCCACTTCTTTCATAGCCGGCAGCATCACATTGTTCAGCACCCCCACCGCGTCTTGGCGGGTCAGGCAGTCGTCAATGAGCGCCTCCACGCCATCCTTCTTGCGGTGAACAATCTGCCAGTGCAGCGCGGCCTCGCTGGTCATGCCCTCTGTCGGGTCTTCGACTGTTTTGCCCGCCGTCTGTACCGTGTTCTGCTCGAAATACTGGATGAAGCGTGGCAGCGCGTCCGGGTCACTGTTGAAAATCAGATCGTTGGCGATTTTGCGCTGGTCTTCGGGGATTTCGGCGTAGGGCGTGATGTGCGCCGGATTGACAATCGCCATATCCAGACCGGCCTGCACCGCATGGTACAGGAACACGCTATTCAGCACGCCACGCGCCGCTTGTCCCACGCCAAAGCTGACGTTGCTCACGCCTAGCGCGGTCAGCACGCCGGGAAGGTGCTGCTTAATCAGGCGGATGCCTTCGATGGTTTCCACTGCGTCGTTCCGCAGTTCTTCCTGTCCGGTGGTCAGCGGGAAGGTGAGCGTGTCGAAGATCAAATCTTCGGGCGACAGGTCGTAATCCTGCGCCGCAATCTCGGTGATGCGCCGCGCAATCTCGTACTTCTTATCGCGGGTGTGCGCCATGCCGTCTTCGTCAATCGTCATCGAAAGCACCGCCGCGCCGTGCTTGCGGGCAATCGGTAGGATGCGGTCAATGCGTTCGCGCCCGTTCTCCAAGTTGTTGCCGTTAATCACGCCGCGCCCCGGATACAGCGCCAGCGCCGCCTCCGCAACTTCGGCTTCGGTGGTGTCGAAAATCAGCGGCACACTGACGGCCTGCGACAGCTTCTTGACCAGCGCCTGCATCTGCTCTTTTTCGTCGGCGCGTTCGGTCATCGCCACGCACACATCCAGCATGTGCGCGCCATTCTCCACCTGA
>Ga0172373_10012019_pt1 | contig 10228 bp, 6 predicted proteins | sample Lak10m_2_FD_114546 | JGI IMG/M metagenome (GOLD analysis project Ga0172373, IMG submission 114546) | Freshwater microbial communities from Kabuno Bay, South-Kivu, Congo - kab_092012_10m | ecosystem: Environmental > Aquatic > Freshwater > Lake | place: Democratic Republic of the Congo: South-Kivu...
GCAAGAATATCAATATAATTTTTGTAAGCCGAATCCGGCATATTTAATTCTGTAAAAAATAAATTGCCTTCTTCAAGTTTATTCTTTACAATTAATTTGTTTAGTGAGTCGGCGGTAAACAAGGGCCGGCGCGGTTTCGGTTTGGTTATATTAAGTGAATCTGGATTCAAGGAGAGAGTGTTAAAGGATTTATTCTCTTCCAAATGCAATATTGTTTTATCAATCAACAAAGTGTCATAACTAAATTTCATCGATTTAAATAAACTATCACGTTTAAAACCAGTTGTATCAACAAACATTAAACTATCAATAACAATCCTTAAACTGTCCTTAATTTTTGAAGTATCAATAGGCGCTTTACGAAGGGCTACAGAGTCGATTGGTACATACGATGCATTCTTAAAGATGTTTTGAATTTTCCATTCTTCAAATGCTCTAAGCGAATCTTCAACGTATGCTAAGGAATCGGATCGATATAATTCCAGGTTGCTTGCATAGAATAGCTGCTCCGAGTAATCTTTCAATTGATTATTAATATTAATGTATTTTGTAAATACTTGCTTTTTCTCGCGAGCCGGCAAAACATATTCTTCCGGAAGAGATGTTCCGGAAGCTTTATTATAATAGAAATATGCACTGTCTAAATCGTGCAATTTTTCTTCCATAATTTTTCCTAGTTCAAATTTAGCAGCCCCGGAACTTGTAGAGTTTACATATAAAGTATCAACATCGCGAAGTTTAGAAATGGCTTCCTCAATTCGGTCAAGCTTTACAAGCGATAATCCCGTTTCAAGATCAATCAGATCATAGGATGTGGAATACTTGTCCTCAGTTCTCATTTCTTCTAATATTTCCAATGCTTCGTCATTCCTATTCTCTTTACCAAGAGCTTTTGCCAATTCAATTTTGGCTTCCATTTCAATATCAAAGGAGGGGGAAAAATCAAACACTTTGCTGAATGATGCGATTGCATTCGTATTATCATCTACTTTATTATATAATTTGCCCAGCTCATAGACTACCTCGGCATTTATTGCATCATCGTTTGAATTAAGAATAAAGTTTTCTGATAGTGAAATTGCTGCAGGAAATTCTTCTTTCGTAATTCTATAAACAATTTCTTCGATAAAAGCTTTTAAAAACAAATCATCTTCACCCTCCTCTAAGGCTTTGTCTCGAACAGACAGAAGTGCAGTTAGACCATTTTCATAATCTTTCAATCTCATTTGTGTCTTTGCAATCCATAACTCCGCTTCCGGAATAAGTTCACTTTCGGGTTGAGTTGCGATAAGTTCCTGAAATTTCTTTTGAGATTTTAAGTAGTTGCGTTGATAGTAAAAACATTTACCAATCATCATCAAAGCTTCGTCAACATAAACAGTCTCAGAACTATACTGAAGTATTTTAGAACACTTTTCAATAACCTTATTAATATTCGTAGCAGATGTACCGGGAACTATTAAATCGACTGTAGAAAAAATGGGGCGTTTTTGCGAATAGATTTCCGTTTCAGCAAGTGCGAATAAATCTTTTGCATTATAATATAGATTGAAGTAAGTGGTAAAATCACCCCATAAACCGCATCCGGAGAACAATACCAATGAAAAAAGGAAGATATATTTTTTCATTTAATTTAAATCATTTCAATTTTTTGTGCGAATCTATAAACGAGGAAGTTAAACAAAAAGGTAAATTATTTTACAGTGCGCCTTTGCCGGATTCTTCAGTTCGAATTCTAATTACATCCTGAATATCAGTTACAAAAATTTTACCATCACCAACTTGTCCGGTTTTAGCAGTTCGAAGAATAGCATCAATCACTTTTTCTGCTTTACTCGATTCAACAACAAGTTCAATTTTTATTTTTGGAACAAATTCGATGTGATATTCGCTGCCGCGATAAGTTTCGGTGTGACCCTTTTGCCTGCCGTAACCGCGAACCTCGGTTATTGTAAGTCCTTTGATTCCCTCTTCAATAAGAGCTTCTTTCACTTCCTCTAATTTGAACGGGCGGATTATTGCTTCAATTTTTTTCATAAGGTTTTAGAATTATTTACCATGACAGTTTTTGAATTTTTTACCGCTTCCACAAGGGCAGGGGTCGTTTCTGCCAACTTTATCTTCAACGTGCACCGGTTGAGGTTTCCCTGCAGATTCTGCTCCACGCTGAGGACGTTGATTTCCAGCCAATCCAATGTTATCTGCACTCTGTTTTAAAGTGGTCATTCGAGCTGAAGTTTGTCTTCTTCTATTTTGTATTTCTTCAGGTGCCTGCGGAAAAAATTTAAAACTAAAAGCAACCACTTCATTACGAATCTCCTCGAGCAAAGCCAGGAATAATTTAAACGCTTCTCCTTTATATTCAACAAGAGGATCTTTTTGACCGTAAGCACGAAGTCCAATCCCTTCTTTGAGGTCATCCATTTCACGAAGATGCTCTTTCCATTTATGATCAATTACACTTAGCATGGCGTAGCGTTCGAGCCGTGACATTAGTTCTGTGCCGAGCATTTCTTCTTTCTTTTGATAAAACTCTTTTGCGCTTTGCACGATTCTTTCTTTTATACCTTCCTTGCCAAGAGATTCAAACTCCACGGCTTCGAGTTTAAGCTGCACAAGAAGATTGCGCATCACTTCTTCTTTCAATTGATCGACTTGAACTTCTTCAAAATATTTTTCAACAAGATCATTAGCATATTCTTCCAGCAGATCAAAAATTTCTGATTTTAATCTATCACCTTGAAGAGCACGACCTCTTTTAGTATAAATAACTTCTCTCTGCTGATTCATTGTATCGTCATATTCGAGAAGTCTTTTTCTAATTGAAAAATTATTCTCCTCGACTTTCTTTTGAGCGCGTTCGACTGATTTTGTAATTAATGGATGCTGAATAACCTCCCCCTCCTGAATTCCAAGACGTCCCATAATAGAAGAAATTCTATCACTCCCGAACAATCGCATTAAATCATCTTCTAGCGAAAGGAAGAATTTAGTTGTGCCGGGATCTCCTTGTCTTCCGGAACGACCTCTTAGCTGTCGGTCAATTCTTCTGGATTCATGACGCTCTGTTCCGAGTATGAATAAACCACTGCGTTCAACAACGCCGCTGCCAAGTTTAATATCTGTACCTCGACCAGCCATGTTCGTAGCGATTGTAATTGCACCTTGTTCACCTGCATGTGCAACCACTTCGGCTTCGCGCTGATGCTGTTTTGCGTTTAAAACATTATGGGCAATCCCCTTCCTTTTAAGCATACGACTAAGAGTTTCGGATACATCCACCGATGTCGTTCCAACAAGAACCGGTCTGCCTTCTTTTTTAAGATCCTCTACTTTATTAACTATAGCGTTGTACTTTTCTCTTTTTGTTTTAAATACTGCATCATCCTGATCATCGCGGTTTGCGGGTCGATTTGTAGGGATAACAACAACTTCAAGTTTATAAATTTCAAAAAATTCAGATTCTTCAGTTTCAGCAGTACCCGTCATTCCTGCGAGCTTTTTATACATTCTAAAATAATTCTGAAGGGTGATAGTAGCAAGCGTTTGAGAATCTCTTTCAACTTTTACATTTTCTTTCGCTTCGATTGCCTGATGAAGACCGTCTGAATACCTCCTCCCAGGTAAAACTCTTCCGGTAAACTCATCCACAATTGCAATTTTTCCTTCTTCTGTTATAACGTACTCGACATCTTTCTCGAAAAGAGTATATGCTTTTAGCAATTGGTTTAGAGTATGGATTCTCTCGCTGGCTTCAGAATATTTACTATAGAGTGCATCCTTCCTACGAATCTTTTCTTCAGCAGTTAAGGAAGATTCGTGTTCAAACTTACTAATTTCAGTACCAAGGTCGGGCAGGACAAAATATTCTTTTTCGATTCCACTTCCTCGTGCAAGCTCCTCTCTTCCCTTTTCGGTGATATCAATCTGATTGTTTTTTTCATCAATAACGAAATAAAGCTCATCATCAATTATATACATGTTCTTTGCTTTTTCACGAAGATATTCCAATTCGGTTTGCTGCAACAATTTACGATAAGCAGGTTCACTCAATAGTTTAGTAAGTCTGTTATGTTTTGGAAGCCCGCGTGAAGCTCGTAAAATCAAGACACCTGCTTCGGCACTATTTTCACCATCGCGAGCCAGGATTTCCTCTGCCTGTTGAACTATTTGTGCGACAAAAGTTTTTTGTAAGCGGAATAATTTTTCAATACGCGGTTTCATATCATTATATTTATGATCATCCACATCAACCGGACCGGAAATAATAAGAGGTGTTCGGGCTTCGTCTATTAAAACGGAATCCACCTCATCTACAATTGCATAGTTATGCCCGCGTTGAACCTGTAATTCTTTATCGCCAGCCATATTGTCGCGAAGATAATCAAACCCGAATTCATTATTTGTTCCGTAGGTAATATCACAAGTATACTGCGATTTTCTCTGGTTAGTATCCATTGTATTTATGATACACCCAACTGTCAATCCGTGGAATTTATATATTTCCCCCATCCATTCGCTGTCGCGCTGGGCGAGGTAGTCATTTACGGTGATCAAGTGAACGCCTCTCCCGGTAAGTGCATTAAGATAGATAGGCAGAGTTGCAACAAGAGTTTTACCTTCACCGGTCGCCATTTCCGCAATTTTTCCCTGGTGTAAAACTACCCCGCCCATAAGCTGTACATCGTATGGAACCATGTCCCAGGTAATTTTATTTCCCATTACAGTCCAGGATTTACCAACCAATCTCTCACAAGTGACTTTGATTACAGCGAAAGCTTCCGGTAAAATTTCGTTTAACACTTCTTCGTATTGATCATTTAGTTGATCTTCAAGCTGATCAAGTTCGTCATACGCTCCGTGCCTGTCAAAATCTTCATCTGTCTGAAGTCTGGATTTTATTTCTTCAATCTTTTGTTTTGTCTCCGCAACGTGACTTTGAATTTTTTCTTTGAATTCGATTGTTTTTGCTTTAAGCTCTTCATCAGAAAGAGATTTTATTTTTTCATATTCTTCAATAATTTCTGCAACTATTGGCTGCAGTTCTTTGACATCTTTGGAATTTTTATCGCCAAATATTTTTTTTAATAGCTTTAACATCTAAACTGATACTCCGAGTGAATAAAATTGAAAAGAAAATTAACAATTGAGGTTTTTATATGCAATTTAATAAATAAAACCACGCGTTAAATCACACTTTGATAAGATGCTATTTTAAATGACTGTGAAGTAAGATTTGCCGGGCTATACAAGCAGTTTTCCATTCTTCATCAGCATCTTTCCATCCATCCAAACAGTGGGCTTTTTAATCACACCATCTAAATGAATAGGGACATTAATACTACCCCCCATCGAGACATTATTCCCGAGTGCTATATGAATTGTGCCCATTACTTTTTCATCTTCAAGTAAAACTCCGCTTAGCTTTGCGGAATCATTTGTGCCGATTCCAAACTCGGCAATATTGCGTGCATCCTTCCCAACTCCGTCCAGCATTTTGATTAATTTTTTAGCAGGTGTTCCACCTGTAATGTCAGTCGCGAACCCATTTTCTACTTTAATACTTATGTTGATATTTTTTATTAAACCTAATCCCGCAAATGAGCCGTCAGTAACAAAAATTCCATTCGCAGTTCCTTCTACAGGAGCTAAAAAAGTTTCTCCAGTGGGCAGGTTTCCACTTTCTCCTTTAGAGTGAAATAATCCTTTACTTGCGTAAGATTTTCGACCCTCAATCGAGAAAGAAATATCAGTACCCGCCGGAGCTGTAACTCTTATGTGTTTTCCTTTTTCCAAAATATTTTTCAATTTAATTGAGAGTACGGCAATCTTTTTATAATCGGCATTCATTCCGCGTATCATTACCTCTTTATTAATTCCGGGAAAAGTTGCAATACGCGCCCCCTTTCCGGAAGCTTCTCTTCGTGCGTTTGTGTGTGTTAATGATTTGGAAGTCGGGCAAAAAACTACATCAAACTTTTTCATCAGTTCAGCTATTTCGGCAGGTGGTTCTTCTCCATTGACTTTACCCGGTTTCATTTCTACGAGTAAAGTTTCATAACCGAGTGCCAATGCATTCATAAAAATATTATGACCGATTTCATACTTATCCGTATCGGTAATAACTAAAATTTTTTCGTTACCTTTTGCACCCATACATTCAACAATTGCAATTTGGGAGGCTCTATCAAGTGCTGTTGTTTTCATATTATTCTTCTTAAGTTTTTATAAAGAAAATCCGATATTTAATTGAATCACTGCCGAGAATCCTCCTGCCTCAATTACGTCTGCAGAACTATTGGGATTAAAAATAGTGTTATTTTCATCATCAGATAGAAGATTATCGAAATTTATAAATGAATAGGCTGCCAAGCCTTCAACAGTTATATAATCAGATATTACATCAAGAATAAATCCGCTGCCGATCGTGTAGCCAATTTTTGTGTCGGGGGATTTGTAAATGATTTCGCTACTGCTTTCGGGTGAGTTAATAGATTCTGTTAATACTGCACTATTGAAATTTATTGATCCGTCCAATACTTTCCAGCTCAGTATCTCAGTGATTGAAACTCCGAGGTCTATTCCGACGCCAAGTGATTTTAGTTTGATAGAATAATTTGAGTTGGAATTTCCATTTGAAGATTCCTGAAGTGCATCATGAGATTCAGAGAGTGATTGGTAAAATCCTTTTGCGGTTAAAATAAAACCGGAAAAATTTGCACGGAATAAATTTATCCCCGCACGAAATCCTTTTGCTTGAGAAAAAGTTTCTAAAGATTGCGTTGCTGTTGATTCATTTTGCGCATTAAATGAGACAACAAATTCATTCAAGCCGGTAGGTGCATAGTTTTGGTAAGAGAATCCCCCAAAACCTCCAACAAATCCAAGACACCCAAATCCAAATGACTGAGCCTCTAACGAAGGAGTAAATTTCAGAATAACCAATAATATGAGAATTGAAATATTTTTTTTAACTAACATAGCATAAGAAAAATTTCTTATGCTAAGTTAGTCAATTTCAGTTCAAAAAGGAACAGCGACATTAAGTTGGATAAATGCGAACACTCCGCCCCCATCAATAAAATTGGTCATTAACTCCGATGTGTTTTCATCAACCTGCAAACTGGATTGGTCATTGAAACGCATTTCATCAATCGAGAAAAGTGAATAACCGACATTTGCTTCGATGCTAACATAAGGAGGGAGGGGATAAAAAACAACTCCTGAGCCAAAACTTCCACCAAGCGCACTTTCTGGAGATGATAATTTTTCTTCAGTATTGACCTCGACATCAGAATATTTATTTATTAAATCTGCGCTAGTCCAAGTAATCATACCATCAAGAATTTTAATATCGAAGTGAGTGCTGAGTACGTAAGAAATTCCGATTCCAATTCCGAAAGTTCCTAATTTCAATTCGTATTCTCTTTTTGCATTACCCCCAATTGGTAAATCTGCTGTAGCTTCGTTCAATTCTTTCATCCAACTATAAGAAAGTTTAACATCAAATAATACGTCTTCCTGCTGAATTCGAATAATATTTGCGCCAATTTTGAACCCCATTGCGGTACCGAAATTATCCATTTTTTTTGTCAATGTTTCAGTTCGATTTTCATTATAAACATCGACATAATGATTCCAGCCAGCGGCACTATATTGCTGTAAACCATAACCACCTTGAATTCCGCTTTGAACAAGCATACTGAAAATACTACCGACTCCGCAGCAATCATCCTGTGCTTTTGACATGTTGCTAAAGACCGACAACAATAGTATGGGAACTGCGACAAGAAACATTCGTTTCATAAATCACCTTAAATTAAATTGATTATTTACTTCTTTTCGTGAACCATCCCTCGTTCAAGTCCGTGACCGCCTGAACCGAGTTCGGATCGCCGTAATAGATAAGCAAATATCAATCCAAAAAATCCGAGAGTTGAAAATATCCACATCCCAATATTATATCCTGCTGGATTTGCAGCACTTGCGCCAGAATAATCGTTTGCAAAACCAATCAATAAATTGAACCCAAACAATCCGATATTTTGAATCATCGTCATCAATCCGTACGCAGTTCCAAGTTTTGATGAATCAACAATCAACGCAACAGAAGGCCACATAACTGCAGGCACAAGTGAGAATGCAATTCCCATCATCGCCATCGGCAGAATTAAATAAATCGGTATCGCTGCATTAATATCAAAGAAAGAAAAAGTTAGATTAATAAAATCGCCATCACCCATTATATCCGGTTTACCAAATTTGTAAGCCATCATCAAATAAACAGGAATTATTAATAACGATCCAAACATCATCAGTAAAGATCTTTTTCCAATCTTATCGGCAAGCAAACCAAATAGCGGAGTAAAAATCATTGCAGCAAGAGTTAAAATACTTGATAGATTTCCACCAACTTCTCTGCTTGTACCATGTGCTTCCTGGAAAAATTTAATAGCAAATGTTTGAAACGGAAACATTGCGGAATAAAATGTTACGCATAATGCTGTGATATACCAGAAAGAGGTTGAAAATGATTTTGGTTTTAAGAAAAGAATTAATGCGGCAACAATTAATAAAATTAAATAAATCGCCCAGTTTGCATTGTTAACTATACTAAGAATTATTACCGCTACAATCAATGCAGAGAAAATATACCAGCGTGTTTTTTCTTTAATTTTTAAAATGTCCGAAAGTAAAATTGCGTCCTGTTCACCCTCTTTTGGAAGTTCATAATTTTTGGATGCATAAATATCCAGGAAGAAATAAAGTACAACACAAATAAAAGCAAACACCCCGCCTGCAACTGTTATCCAGAGCGGCGACTGCCAATATTCATACAAACTTTTTCCCCAGCTTGGCGAATTGAGTGCGAGGAATGAACCCAATCTTGCAACGGTTAGATTTAAGCCAAAAGCAAAAGATAATTCTTTGCCTTTGAACCAGCGCGCTATAATCGTGGTGATTGCAACAATCATTGATTCTGCACCGAGTCCGAAAATTAATCTTCCTACAGACATCAGCCAGATATTTCCAGTAATAGCTGTTACGATTGATCCGAGCATTATCAATGCTGTAAAAATCATTAAGGATGTTTTTGTACCAATTCGATCAATCAACAATCCGCCGATAAGAACCATGATAATATTTGGGAAAGAATAAATTGCATTCAGCAGTCCGATGTTTGAATCTGAAAATCCAAGTTGTGCTTTTAGCAGATCAGCAAGCGGACTGATGCTATCGTAAATATAATAGTTGCCCATCATTGCTAAGCTTATCAGCAGTAATGCAGTCCATCTTAATAATGATGAGGGCTGGGGTTTTAAGGATAGTTCTGTTGTGCTCATAATTTTATTAATTTTTGTCAGTCTGAGCTTGTCGAAGACTGAATTACATTTTGCATAAGCCACATTTCGACAAGCTCAATGTGACACTAAAATTGTTTAACGAACCAGCAGAAGCAATAATATTAAAAAAGCAGATACTTCTAAAGTTGTATCTGCTTTTAATTTTAAGAATATCAATCAGCTATTTAACTGGAATATTTTTTAATACAGTTTTAAGTTGATTAAAAAATTCTGGTACTGTCGAAATTTGTAATCTCTCATCAGGTGAATGAACACCAAACATTGTTGGACCGAATGAAATCATATCCATCTCAGGATATTTTTCTTTAATAATGCCGCATTCAAGTCCGGCGTGAATAGCAGTTACCGCCGGCTCTTTGCCATACATCTGATTAAAAGTAGTTTTGAATACTTTAAGGATATCAGAATTAATATCCGGAGCCCAACCCGGGTAACCATCACCATAAGTAATTTCAGCGCCGGCAAGTTTAAAGACCGAAGTAACCATATTCGTAATATCTTCATTCTCTGATTTAACAGGACTGCGCTGACTTGTAACAATATTGATATTCTTCCCAACTGTTTCTATCACAGCAAGATTGTTTGAGGTTTCAACTAACCCGGGAATATCATCACTCATTTTAGCTACGCCGTGAGGGACTGCGTACAGAGCATTAACTAAATGTTTCTGAGTTTTTTCATCCATCACTTTTTCCGGCGCAGCATGTTTTTCTATTGAAACAATTAGATCTGGTTCCGGGAAAGCGAATTCAGCTTTTACAGTTTCGTTATACTTCGTTACAAATTTTTTCAATTTCTTTTCATCATTTTTAGGAACTAGAACAACCGCAAATGATTCGCGAGGAATTGCATTGTGTTTGTTA
>Ga0172373_10012022_pt1 | contig 10226 bp, 8 predicted proteins | sample Lak10m_2_FD_114546 | JGI IMG/M metagenome (GOLD analysis project Ga0172373, IMG submission 114546) | Freshwater microbial communities from Kabuno Bay, South-Kivu, Congo - kab_092012_10m | ecosystem: Environmental > Aquatic > Freshwater > Lake | place: Democratic Republic of the Congo: South-Kivu...
ACGCGCCCAACGCTGCTGGGTCCACAAAACGGCCAATATCCTGAACAAGCTACCCAAAAGTCAGCAAGCCAAGGCCAAAGCGGCCTTGCAAGAGATTTGGATGGCGGCCACTCGGCAAGAAGCTGAACAGGCGTTCGCGCATTTTCTGCGTGTGTATCGGCCCAAATATCCGAAAGCCGCGGACTGTCTCGACAAGGACCGCGACGCGTTGTTGACCTTTTATGACTTTCCGGCCGAACACTGGGTGCACCTGCGGACCACCAACCCGATCGAATCCACCTTCGCGACTGTTCGGCTTCGCACCGCCAAGACCCGGGGTTGTGTGTCACGGGACAGCATTCTGGCCATGGTGTTCATGTTGGTGAAAAGTGCCGAACGCCATTGGCGCAGATTGAACGGAATCGCCCGCCTCGCTCAAGTCATCGAGGGGGTGGTGTTCAGGGATGGAGTACAGGACAACATCGAGAAGATTGCCGCCTGATCAAACCTGCTCAGATACACAACAATTGACCATTTCTCCTGCCGAACTGATTCCGATGACAACCCAGCGGCAAAGGATAACTTCGTGAACCGCTGCGTCAGAGCCCTACCCTCACTTCTGCTGGCCTGTATTTTTTGCTGGAACCCTTCCGCCCGTGCCGACGAGGATGAAGGCTATCTCCGTCTTTGCCTCAAGGCCTGGGGCCAGCATCCGTTCAAGGACACAACTCGTTATCGCAAGTATTCTTCAGTGGTGAATGTCTTCGGTATCGGCCAGAACACCGATGACCTCGCCCCTACCCGAGAACCTGAGTTGGTGTTCATTGACTCTGCCCTCAATCTGATGGGCGGCACGACCATTCGTCTCATGAACCCCAACGGCTGGTATTGCTTTCGGTCCAATACCAACGTCATGGGCAAAGTCATCATTCGTGCCCATTGCAAAGCGCACATCGCATCCGCGGAGGATGGCCTGACCTTTCTTGGCGAGGATCAGCACAACAAAAGCACCACCGTCATGGGGTTGACGCATGTCGATTTACTGGGCTGCGATGTTGCAGAGGACTCAAAACCGCCGACCGCAGAATCGAAGGCAGCAAGGCACAAGACTTCAGCAATGCAAAAACGCAGAACCAAAACCCATGCTGAGCCTGCTGCCGAAGAGGAGGATGACTAATCCACCCTTCATCAGAACACCTCTCATCAGAACACCTCGTCGCCCATTACGCTAATTGCCGAAACCTGCATCCTTGCAAGCCTCGACCATACGCTTGGCCGAGACCGGATAGGGCGTTTTCAACTGCTGGGCAAAGAGCGACACTCGAAACTCTTCCAGCATCCAACGGAGGTTATCTCGCTCCGGAATCACCCGCCCATACCCGGTTTTCACCGCCTTCCAATAGCTTCCCAGAAACGGCTCGATCTCCCTGAACTGCTTCAGATCACGCAAGGGATCCTGCTGCACCTTGTCCAGTCGGTGTATCACAGCCTTCAGGTAACGAGGCATCTCCCGTATGCGCAAGTAGGGAGTGACCAGCCAAAAACCCCGATAAAGCATTCGACCCAACTGATCCTCAAGATCATTCTTGACCGTAGCCGTGCGACAAGCTTTTAACCGAAGTTCCGCCTCACTGTAAGCCAACATCAACGCTTGAGCGGTCTTGGCCATCTCCTCTGCCTTCAATACCAGCTCTGCCCGGTGCTCACGCAAGCGCGCTTCAAAGGCATCGACACTCCGCAGATCAGGCTGCCCCTCCAGAAACAAAGCCGCCATGAGGCGATCCAGCAAATCCTCGCGCAGATCGCCGGCAGAAGCGAGATCCTTGTAAAGGAGAGGATGAGACGGAAGCTTTTGATAGATCAATTCCGCCTGCGCATTCACTGCCAGATTCTTTTTCAAATACTTCAAGTCCTTGGCAAGCGCCAGGCGAAACAATCGCGCCAAGCCCAGTTCCTGCTGGCTTGATGCGGCTTCCGGGGTCTCAAATACCCGCACACCCACGGTCTCACCCTCATCCACCACAGCCGGAAAACCATAGACTTTCTGGCCGTCATGTTCGCCGTCGAAACACACCGGCAATGAACCGAAATCCCAGGTCCTGCTGCCGGTATGAAGGTAGGCTTGCCGAGCCAGCTGTTGAAAGTTCTTGCCGGCATCCACGGAGTGCCGACTTTTCAGCTCATCCAGATTCCGTGATCGATCAATGACCTGGTTGGCCTCGTTGACCACAGCGAAGTTCATGCGCAAGTGCTCCGGCAAGAGCTCCTCGCGGAATGACTGGGTCGACACGGCAATGCCGCCCGTTTTCTTGAGAGCCCCTGAAATCTGCGTGTAGAAAGAGCCCTGACCATAATCCAGCATTGGCAGCACGCGTTCGGCATGGTCGGGAACCGGCACAAAATGGATACGCAGGGTCTTGGGCAGAGACTTGATCAAGGCCACCAGCTTTTCCCGCAACAGGCCCGGCACCAGCCAACGAAACGGGTCGGCATCCAGCTGATTCAGGAGATGGAACGGGATGATGGCAGTCACGCCATCTTCTTCATGGCCAGGCTCGAAGCGGTATTGCAGGGCAATCCTTAACGGCCCCAGTTGAAAATGATCAGGGAAATTTCGCGTATCCAGCGAGGCATCTTCCTTGGCGGTAATGTCGCTAACGGTCAGCTTGAGCAGATCCGGATTATTCCGCTCCGCTCCCTTTCGCCAGCGCTCAAAAGTTACCCCGTTAACCACCTCAGCCGGAATCCGCTCATCGAAGTAACGGTATAGCCAGGCCTCATCCACTAACAGGTCGACCCGTCGTCCTTTCTGTTGCAGGTAATCCGCCTCCGCCAGCAACTTGAGATTGTGCAGAAAGAAAGGCGCCTTGCTGTCGTAATCCATCTGGACCAGGGCGTGGCGAATGAACAACTCGCGCCCCTCGACCGGATTGACACGCTCATAGGGAATTTTGCGACCGGACTGTATAGTCAAACCAAACAACAGCGTGCGTTCGTGGACTGCCACCCGTGCCGCCTTGCGCTCCCAGTGCGGATCGTAATGCTGATGTTTGACCAGATGCGCACCGACCTGCTCGACCCACTCCGGTTCGATCTTTGCCACCGTGCGGGCGTAGACCTTGGTTGTCTCGACCTGCTCCGCGGACATGATCCACTTCGGCTTGGGTTTGAACAGAAATGAACCGGGATGAATGAACAGTTTCGCACCCCGCGCGCAGGTGTATTCGGCCTGCTCCTGGCGCAGACTGACATTCGACAACAGACCCGCCAACAGCGCCCGATGAATTTCCCCATATTCACCGGGGGCCTGATTCAACTTGAGCTCCAATTCGCCCTTGATGACCTCCATGATCTGGCCATGAATGTCATGCCATTCCGTCATGCGCACAAACGACAAAAAATTGTCCCGGCAATACTGACGCTGCTTGGCTCTGGATAAATGTTTCTTTTGCTCCTCAAAATCCTGCCAAAGCTTCAGAAGAGAGAGAAAGTCGGACTGTTCGTCCTTTAATCGGGCATGCTTCTGATCGGCATGGGAAGCCTTGTCCACCGGACGTTCACGCGGATCAGGGACGCTCAGCGCAGCAACAATGACCGCGATCTCCGTCAGGCAATGCTCGTCGGCCCCTGCCAGCAACATGCGCCCCAACTTTGGATCGACCGGCAACTTGGCCAGCTTGCGACCCAATTCGGTGATGTGGTTGCGCTCATCCAGCGCATTAACCTCCTGCAGGGTACGCAGACCGTCTCTTATCAGGCGGGGATCAGGCGGCTCGACAAAGGGAAAGCGGCTGATGTCGCCCAGCTTCAGCGCGTGCATCTGCAGGATGACGGCGGCAAGGTTGGTGCGAAGGATTTCCGGATCGGTAAACTCGGGCCGATTATTGAAATCCTGCTCCGAATAAAGCCGGATGGCGATACCCGGCCCAACGCGCCCGCATCGACCCGAGCGCTGATTGGCACTGGCTCGGGAGACTTTCTCGATGGGCAAACGCTGCAGTTTGCTGCGGTGGGAATAACGACTGATCCGTGCATAGCCGGTGTCAATGACGGAACGTATGCCCGGGACCGTCAGCGACGTTTCGGCCACATTGGTGGCGAGAACAATGCGACGCGTGCCGGTTGGCCGGAACACCCGCTCCTGCTCCGACTGCGACAACCTTGAATAGAGCGGCAAAATCTCGCACTTCGATGGATGATGCTTGCGCAAGGACTCCGCTGTCTCGCGAATTTCTCGTTCGCCACTAAGGAAAACCAGAATATCCCCCGGCATCTCTCGCCAGAGTTCATCGACAGCATTGAGAATCGCCGTTTGCTCGGCCTTGTCGGTCTCATCCCCCTCCTCGATTTCCACCGGCCGATAGCGCACATCAACCGGATAGGTTCGACCGGAGACATTGATGATGGGTGCCTTACCGAAATGCGAGGCAAAACGTTCGGGATCAATCGTGGCTGAGGTGATGATCAGCTTGAAATCCGGGCGACGCGGCAAGAGCCACTTGAGATACCCGAGCAGGAAATCAATGTTGAGACTGCGCTCGTGGGCTTCATCGACGATCAGCGTGTCGTACTGGTCGAGAAAACGGTCATGCTGCGTTTCCGCCAGCAAGATGCCGTCAGTCATCAGTTTGATCAAGCTCTCCGGGCGTGTCTTGTCCTGAAACCTGACCTTGTACCCGACCGCCTCGCCCATCGACTGCTTGAGTTCCTCCGCAATACGCGACGCCACGGTTCTTGCCGCGATACGACGAGGTTGGGTATGACCGATGAACCCGGCCAACCCGCGACCTGCCTCCAGACAAATCTTTGGCAACTGGGTTGTCTTGCCTGAACCCGTCTCGCCACAGACGATGACCACCTGGTGCGCAAGAATTGCAGCTAGGATTTCATCCTTTTTTTCCGAAACCGGCAGCTCTGGGTAATGGAGCACCGGCACGCTCGCCAACCGCGCCTTGCGTATTTCTGCAGAGCTTTCAACGCGGCTTGCCAACTGGGCCAAGTCTGCAACGACCTCCTTTCCGACCTTGGCATCCGCTTTGATACGCTCCAGTGACCGTCGCAGCCGGTGCTGGTCGCGCCGCATGCAAAGCGGCAACTGTTTTTCGATGAGATTTATTTCCAAAGACATGCAAAGGTGATTTGATTCAGGCAGAGATCAGTCGATCCAGAAAGGATGATCTATGACTTTAATGGAATGAAGGGTTGCCCGCATGCCTCAGTCAGCAGAAACGTTGCCATAACAAAGACGTTGGCACGGTCAGCAAAACGTCGGTGATCCATCTATTTTCCTGAAAGCCGGAGCCGGATCGTGCAACAGATTTATTGAATCAGTCATTACCTCCGAGCTTGAACCAGAGATGCGAACAGTGGATCTCTTTGCCTGGATGCTATGATTTTTGGTTGATCCAACGGCGAGATTAGCACGTTCACCAGCAGCGCCTCATGGAGAGGCCAAGCCACACTTCTTTCCTGTGAATCGCCTCATGCCCATACGCACTCTCCCCCCGCAACTCATCAACCAGATCGCCGCCGGCGAAGTCGTCGAGCGGCCGGCATCGGCGGTCAAGGAGTTGGTAGAAAACGCCTTCGATGCTCAGGCCACCCGGGTAGACATCGATGTCGAACAGGGTGGACTCCGGTTATTCCGGGTACGGGACAATGGAATCGGCATCCCGAAAGACGAACTGGCACTCGCCCTCTCCCGACATGCCACCAGCAAGATCGCCAGCCTGGATGATCTGGAAAACGTCAGCACGATGGGGTTTCGCGGTGAGGCTCTGCCCAGCATCAGTTCGGTCTCACGGCTGACGCTGACCTCCCGACAACGGGAGGCGAACGAGGCCTGGCAGGTGAGCACTGATGGCGCGGAAACCGAGTTCGATATCCGCCCGGCCGCGCATCCTGCCGGCAGCACCGTCGAGGTGCGGGATATCTTCTACAACACGCCGGCACGCCGAAAATTCCTGCGTTCGGAAAAAACCGAGTTCCAGCATATCGAGACGCTGATCCGACGCATGGCGCTGGCAAGACTGGATGTCGGCCTGTCACTCAGCCACAACCAGCGCAACATTCTGCAACTCAAGCCAACCCAGACCGACGCTGACATCAACCAGCGGCTGGCCTCCCTATTGGGCGGGGATTTTCTTGAGCAAAGCCTGCCACTGGATGTCAGCGCCGCCGGGCTGCGACTTCATGGCTGGGTGGGTTTGCCGACCTTTTCACGCAGTCAGGCCGATCATCAGTTTTTCTACGTCAATGGCCGACTGGTGCGTGACAAACTGGTCAGCGTCGCCATTCGCCAGGCCTACCAGGATGTGCTTTATCACGGCCGTCACCCCATCTATGTGCTCTATCTGGAACTCGATCCAACGCTGGTGGATGTCAATGCCCACCCAACCAAGATGGAAGTTCGCTTCCGTGAATCACGAATGGTGCATGACTTCCTGTTTCGGGGGCTGCACCGTGTACTCGGCGACACCAAGGCCGGCTTGGGCCTGACCCCCACTGAGATTTCAGCGCCGACACCCAATTCGCTGGCAACGCCACCAGAGTCCTTCGCTCGTGACCGATCTTCAGTGGCCACCCCGCCCACGATTCAGTCCAGCCCGGCTGCCTTCCAGCAAACCAGGTTGCCCCTGAACGTCGCGGACATTGTCCAAAACTACACGGCGCTATACGGCAATCGTGAATCGACTGAGCCCGACTTAGTCACTCTTGACCCATCCGGCGAGGCTTCATGTCACCCTCTGGGTTACGCGCTGGCCCACCTGCACGGCGCCTTTATTCTGGCTGAAAACGCACAGGGACTGGTTCTGGTGGATGCCCATGCCGCCCATGAGCGAGTTACCTACGAAAAGCTAAAGCAACAAGCCCGGGCCGGCAGCATTTCGAGCCAGCCCCTGCTGCTGCCGCTACGACTCAATGTCAGCGAGGCCGAAGCCGAATTGGCCGTGGAACACGCCGAATCGCTGGTGGCCGTGGGCATCGAGCTCGGGCGTATCGGTCCCGATACCCTGCTGGTGCGTGCCCTGCCCGCCCTGGTTTGTATGGGTAACGGCGAGCAATTGGTACGCGATGTATTGGCGGACCTGAATGCCCACGGCCAGAGCCGACGGGTGGAAGAGAGTCTCAATGAAATGCTGGCAACCATGGCGTGCCATGGCTCCGTTCGAGCCAACCGCAAACTCTCCGTGCCGGAAATGAACGCCCTGCTGAGGGAGATGGAAATCACCGAACGCAGTGGCCAATGCAATCACGGCCGCCCCACCTGGGTCCAGCTGGGTCTGGGTGACCTCAATGCACTGTTCTTGCGGGGGCGTTAGGGTATCCAACCTCTTCACTCGAACAGATCCATTTGTGCCGGGAGCAGCGATTGGCCCAATTCAAGAAGGCCCCCGCGAAGAATCCGGGCGGTCACACCCCCGTGCCCCCGCATCGCAAGATAACCGCCCTGCCCCAGAACCTCCCGCATTCGGCCACACGGCTCACAAGGTCCCGTCACCTCCAGCAACACCTCACCCAGTCGGTACTGCAAGCCTTTTTTCCATGATGGAAAGCCCTCCATCAGGAGATTCCGGCGCAGTTCGGCCGGCTCGACCTTGCGCCCAAGACCGCGCGCCAACACCTCAAGATCAGTTGTGGTAATCAGGGTCAATTGCCGATGGGGATGACGGCCTTGCGTGGCATGGTCCCCGACCAGACCAGAACCCGCTTCGGCCACCGCCGCGATTCGCTCATTGATGGCCCCACGTCGCCCCGGCCTTAAGCCGATCCAGATCAGCCGGCAGTGACCCGCGCCTGCATCGCCCATCAGCCGAGCCCGCTCGATTCAGCCCCGGGGATCAGGGATTGCTCAAACGCCCCGCACGCTCACGGCATAGCTGATTTTCCAGTTCGCTGATGCGCTCGAGCAGTCGATATCCCAGAGCCAGCGCGTGCAGATCGAGATCAAGGTCCAGATCCTGCTGGAGCCGTCTTAATCGCCGCGCCAGCGCCATGCACTGATGATTGAACAACCACTCGCGAGCTGACGTCCCGCTGGGTGAGAGCACACCCAATTCGACCAACTCCTCAATCTGATTCGCAGAAAGGCCAGAGACTTCGGAAAATTCCCCAAGACTCAACCAGGTGATCTCGGCCTGAACAAGTGTTGTGGATTGCTGAGAAACGATCATGGTCTAGTGCCCCGCCGAGCGGCCGAAATGGCTGCGTGGATTGAAGGATGATGCCGCCGACAACTCTTCAAGGAGCAATTTTTCCTGCTCGGTCAGGTGGGTTGGCGTAGCAATCTGCACGATGACGTAGAGATCCCCGTTCCCTTCCTTGGGCTTCGGCAAGCCTTTTCCACTCAGTCGCATCTTGCGTCCACCCGGCGTGCCAGCAGGGATTTTCAGGCTGACCGGCCCATCCAGGGTTGGCACTTCCACAGTCGTTCCAAGCGCCGCTTCCCAGGGGGTAACGGGCAAATCAAGGTAAAGATCATGCTCGCTTGGCCTGAACAACGGATCGGGTTTCAGCGAAATATTGAGGTAAAGATCGCCGTTTTTGCCGCCATGCAGCCCTTTGCCGCCCTTGCCGGACAGCCGCATCTTCTGACCGTCTACGACCCCCTTGGGGATACGTGCCTTGAACGAATGCGGCACCCGCCGGAGATGGCCCGACTGATCATACTCCGGCATCTCCAGATTCAGCCCAAGCGTGGTACCCCGGGCGGCCTCCACCAAGCTGATATTGGCCATGACCTCAAAATCCTGGCCGCGCCTCGCAAATGGCTGGCCCTGCCCACCCGGGCGCCCCTCCCGATGCGTACCCCCGAAGCCTCCCTCCTGTGCACCGCGGGTGCGGGCCAACTCCTCAAACAGATCGGAGAGATCAATACCTTCAAATCCCCCTGCAGAAGCAAAATCAGAAGTACTGAAACCACCCATGCCGGCCTGGCTGAAGTGGCTGGCCCAGTCTGGTGGAGGCTGAAAGTTTTCGCCTGAGGAATGACGACCCAATTCGTCATAGGCCTTACGCAGCTCCGCGTCCTTGAGCGTCTTGTAAGCCTCATTGACTTCCTTGAATTTCTCCTCGCCCTCAGGGTCCTTGGAAATGTCTGGATGGTACTTGTGCGCGAGCTTGCGATAAGCCTTTTTTATCTCATCGGTGGTGGCGTCGCGTGCCACCCCGAGTATTTCGTAGTAGTCCTTGAATTTCATGAACGTGGATAAACCCTATCGGATGAACTATTTGGCAAAGGGAATTGGCTTTTCCTTTTTCAAAAGGGTCCAGATGCCATAAGCCAGACCCAACCAGGCCACGTAACGAATAATCGGCGATGCCATTAGCGCCAGGATGCTGATGACAATAATGGTCAGGCCATCCCAGGAAGTCCGCTCACGCGCCCGATCCTGTAGCCAGTCAATCATAGAATGAATTAGAGACTGAACATCCACGGCAACTCCTTCACAGGTCTGTTGATTTCATTGCAAATGCCACCCTGTCGCTTGCAAGTGGTTTTACTTCCGGTCGCCCTCGATAGAAGAGACGGATTTGATTGATCCCGTAGCTCAGAAACCGCCGCCTGAACGGAAGTCACTGTCACCGAAATCGCTCGAACCCCCCAGAAATCCGCCGTCCGAATCTTCAGGCCAGCCAAGTGACCCTTCACCGACGGAGTCGAAGGGGCCCGGCATGGGTCGCTGGTGGCGACGCATATTTTCCCAAAACACATCCCGAGTGATGGCCCCGCGAAGCATTTCTCCGAGCAGTACCGACAACATGTCACTGCTGCGGAAGTTCCAGGTATCCCGCCCATAGCCACCGCGCCTGTATTCCCTGTGGACTCTCTCTAGTTCCTGTAACCGACTTTGGTGGTCAAGCTGAATTGACTTTTCATTCTCCAGTGCGCTCTGCACCTTTGAGAACTCCGAATGAATCAGTTCAAGCCGCCTGACCGCTGCGTCATCCTCTTCAAACGGCGTACCCAGAGCGGCTTCCCAGAGTCCAGAGATGTTAGTCCTGCGCAAGGCATCTTCAAGATACTTTCATGGGTTGTTTGGGGTCTGCGCTCATGCGTTCTGTTCCCGATATTCGATAGGAATGAACTGTAGTCTTGAAAACTTCATGACACCCAAAGACATTAACTGGGCACCGCTCTAAAACTCAGGCTTGAAAAGTCTGTTCGCCGGGCAGCCCCAGAGCTTGCGACAGCTCACCCATAAAAATCCGTTCTCCTTCGCTAATACGTTCGCCACCAAAACCCA
>Ga0172373_10012024_pt1 | contig 10226 bp, 16 predicted proteins | sample Lak10m_2_FD_114546 | JGI IMG/M metagenome (GOLD analysis project Ga0172373, IMG submission 114546) | Freshwater microbial communities from Kabuno Bay, South-Kivu, Congo - kab_092012_10m | ecosystem: Environmental > Aquatic > Freshwater > Lake | place: Democratic Republic of the Congo...
GCTGCCGATGCAATCGAAAAAGGCGATCACCGCCGCAAGGAGGAGTGATGACCGACTTCACCGCCATCGTATCCCCCCGCACCTACGGATTACAGACCTACACCGACGAACAGTTAGCCCTGACGGGCGAGAAGTACCTCCGCACCAACTTGTTTCGGGGGCTCAGGGAAGCCCCGTCTCACATTGTGCGGGTCGAAGTCACAGCCGCCGGGGTTGCCGCTCACTGTCGGTATTGGAGGGAGGGGGACATAGCCGTAGACCCCACCGCGAGTCTGTCAGGCCGGGTCAAGAAGGACGAAAATGGCCTGCTGTATGCGGACTTCGACGGCGTGAGAAGAACGCTCGGAGGCAGTATTTACCCGCTGCTGCCCGACAACAAGGAGCCCTCCGTGCCCGCCGACGCCATCGAGCGAGTAGGAGTGATGAGCAACACCATCAACGACGCTCTTGCCAAAGAACTGGCCCGACGAGCACAGGCCCGTCTTGCAGACATCAACCGCAGGATGCGGGAAACAACCTCGTGCGTGACCGGGCAAGAGTGGCAGGAGACGGTCGTGGCACTTGCCCCCTACTTCACGGACGCCAATCGGTGTCTCCGCATCATCATCGAAGGGGCCACTGAGGCCGACGCCAAGTGGCTTGTGTGGAAAACAGAATGACCTACGAACAAACTGAACTTGCCAAACGCGCCGTCGCGTGCAAGGGCTTCCGATGGATGCCCGGGATGCTCGCCGTCCGCGTCCGGCCACCCGTGTTTTTCTCCGAAGGCGCTGACTCGTCCCGATTGGTGGGCCGGTCCTACCGCGTGACTGAAATACGCGAGAGTACGGTCCATTGTGCGGGCGAAGCGTTTTTGACGACGCTGCTCAACTTCGCACCTGATCTATCCGACCCCGCTACGCTGGGTTGTCTGCTTGCCCTGGTGCGAGAGGCATACAACGACCCGTCTTTGTATGTCCGTCTTTCGGACACCACGCGGAAAAGCGACGGTATTCGGGCCTGGGAAGTCCTGGGTTGGCTCGACCCGCAGCACAGCCCCGATGGACGCGGCGGCTCATGGCGCGGTTGGGGCTATATCTCCGAAGCCGAAGCCCTCGTCGCCGCGTTAGGGGCTGCCTAATGCTGATTGACCGCTACGCCCGAGAGAACGGAGATACCGATGCCAAAGCACAAACTACCCAAAGCCCGTAAGTTGTGCGCGACTCCGCTGGAAGTTCGCGCGTTGGGGGATCAGGGTGAGTTTGTACGGGTTATCCGGTATCGCAGAAGCACCAATCGTCCCTGCCCCTACAATCTGTCGGATCTGTGCTGGATCGCAGAGGACACGCCCAATCGACAAGCCCACCAAATGCTCCGAGATATGTCAAGGTTCTATGTCCGCGTAACTGCCATTTACGATTCTCTTGTAGACCATCCGGTTCCGCCCGCCTTAGCCTCTTGGAAGATTACATTCACCCGTCACTACCCCTGTCTTGAATAAGGGAGATCAAAATGACCGAATCCGATGAAATGCTGGCAGAAATCGAGTCCCTTCGGGCCTCTCTCCGCAAACGGGAAAGCGAGATAGACACCCTCCGCGCCTATATTTGCCGCGATAACAAGTGCCCCTATGGGATGCAGAAAGATGGAGTCTGCACCGTAGGCATCCCCGGTTGCGCTTGCATGGATGATGTGTCTGCGTGGGAATCGAGCAAGATGGACCCGCTGGTATGGGCGATTTCCGAAGCCCTGGACAGCAATCAGGGCTGGCGCAAGAGTGCAATCAAGGTGATTGAGCCCTATGTCTCTGTGGAATCGTTCTCTCCCGAAGTCGTTGATGATCGGGATAGCATCGTAGCCTGGATGCGGAACACCGCAGAGATTTACAAGAATGTGGCTTCTTCCGGGGGCCTGGACCCTCGCGCCGACCAAGACGGAATCGACGCCGGGGGGCTGCTGGGGCTTGCCTCCCTGTGGGCTTCGATCGCTGATCTGATTGATTCGCGGGAAGATGTGGCGGTGCTCTTGAACGCTGACACCGACACCGGGGCCGATGCCGGGACTGACGACACCTGATCGGCTTCGGGCGGTGCTATTTTGCGAAAGATCGCTCAATGCGATCTTTCGCCTTTTTTGGCCCCTAACCCTTGACGGTTGGCAACCAATAGGCTATCCTGTTTGGGTCTGCGGGCAGTTCGCCCGTTTGACGACCACCCTCCGGTTAGATTCCGGTTTTGAGAGGTTCCCTTGTCCGACGAAACCAACGAAACCAAGCCCGATCCCATTCTCCGGTGGATTTCCGCCGCCGGGGTCGTCGAAACCGGGCCGTTCTCCGTGATCGGCCCCAAGTTTGCGGTTCATCGCCTGCCCGGCGATACCCTGGTGCCGGCGGACGCTCCGGCGGACGCTCCGGCTCCGGCTCCGGCTCCGGCTCCGGCTCCGGCTCCGGCTCCGGCCCGCGTGACGGCTTCCGCTCCGGCTCCGGCCCGCGTGACGGCTTCTCCCGCAATCAACGATTTGATTGTGGACCCCGCAAAGGCCGCCGCGATCGCCACCCAGGTCCGCGAAGTCGAATCTTTGGGATTCTCCCTCCCCGAGCCCTTTTTCGCTGCGGGAACCCGCATGATCCAGATCGGCGTGGACAACTACCGCCGCAAGTACGAGGAATGGTCCGCCCGTCCGCCTGCCGAGGACACTTTGCGCGCCGTGGCCGAGCGCATCCGGGCCGAGGATCGCCGTTCCTTTGTGGTCCGGCTGGGCGATCTCCGCATGACGACGGACGGCGAGATCGGCCGTCGGGGCGGACCCGCCCGCAAGATCGAATATCGCGCCTGGGAGCAGGTCTACACCGCCCTCAAAGCCGTGGGCGTGTTCCCTGACGGGGTGCGGCTCATGGGTGCTTTGGACCCGTCGATCCGGGCGCAAATCTTCAACAATCGGATTGAGTCTGTCGATCCGAACAAGGAAATGAAGATCGGCGTTCGCCGTAACCCCAAGGGCGGTTGGGCGATCTTCCGCGTCGTCGGTCCCCGCTTCCCCGACGAGGCCAGCGGAGATATTGCGGCCGATGCCGCCGCAGACGCGATCGAGGGGATGGGATTCCGGGGCAGCGCCTACTACAATCCCGGCAGCACCGATCTCACCTTCGACGCCGCCAGCATGGCCGATCCCGTGTCCCTCGATCCGACCGTGGGAGACATTTTCCGCGCCGGAATCAAGGGCGGCACCAACGACGCGGGCGGCGGCGCGTTCCGTGCAACGCCCTTTGTGGGCCGGATTTTGTGTATCAACTGCACCGTGGCCGACGCCTACGCCCCCGGCGTTCAGCGCGCCCATCGGGGCGATATGTCGGATGCTGTCGAAGGTATCCGCGATGCCGCAAACCTCGCGGCCAAGGTGGTCCCGTTGTTCGCCCGGGACTGGAAGATCCTGCGAGATACGCGAATCAATCGGTTCCCGTGGGTCAAGGCCGCCGGCCGACTTGATGCCGAAACCCGTGCGGTCCTCCGCGATCCGGCCCTCACCGTTCCCGACATTATTCGGGCGATGGTGGACGGGGGCGAAATCAGCGCGTCGATGGGCCGGGATGCGCTGGTGCAGGCGCTTCTCACGGGCTACGGCAAAGAGCCCGGCGAAACCGTGGCCGATGTGCTCAATGCTGTGACCCGCGCCGCCCATGAGGCGATCGTGGACGAATCCGTGCGCGACACCTTGGAGCGCCGGGCCGGTGCCCTGGTGCCCGTGTTCGCCCGACTCGCCACCGAACGCGCCGCCGAAGCCCGCTAAGTCGGGCCGCGCAGGGGGGCACGGCGTTACAGGTGCCCCTTCCGTTTTACGGAGTTCATACAACGACAACGACAACTGATACCGGAGCACCAATGCCCATGATTGTCCCCCCGCGCATCCCCTCGCAGCCCGGCCGCTGGGCGCGTGTAACCGATACCGAAGGCGAAATGTATTCGGTCGAAGTGTTCTTCGTTCCCGAAGCGGGCCTCTGCTACCGCAAAGAGCAGGGTTCTCGCTCCATTCATGGCGTCTACCCCGATGGGTATTGGCTGTGTCCGATTCCCCCGGCACACACCCGAGAGGGTTCATCGGAGCAATAATGCCTAATCTATACGATTCCATTTCCGCACACCTTGAAGCCAACGGCATCCCGATCGCCTTTGGCTTTTCGGTGCGTTTCGTCGGTGCCCTCTGCATGGTTCGGGTCAAGCGAGGGCCGGGCAATCCGAGCACCCGCTATCAAGTGACACTTGCGGGGGGTCTGCCCGACTTCACAACCTGGGGCGATCTCTCGACCAGCCAACGCCGCCGAATCGGAAAGACCGATCAGTTTATCGAGCGGCGCACCAAGCGCAAAGCCCGGCGCAAGGCCCATCGACAGGAGCCCACAGCATGACGACCTCCGCTTTCACCCTCTCCGACGACCAAGAATCCGCGTTGTCGGCCGTCTACGGAGCCCTGGAAACCTCCGATGAAGCTGTGCTCGTCGGTGCAGCCGGGACAGGCAAAACGACCGTGATGCGGGCCTTCCTGGCTTCGCTTGGCAAGCGGCAAGTGTTTTGCTGCACCCCGACTTGGAAAGCCGCCATTCGATTCCAAGAAGTGACGGGCCGGGATGCCATGACGATCCACCGTTTGATTTACGGTGCTCCAATCGAGCAGGATCTTCCTGACGGCTCCGTGTCCCTTCATTTCACGCTCCGGGGCAATCCCGCGCAGCAGATTCCCCGAGGCTCCCTGGTGATCGTGGACGAGTGTTCCATGATCGGCACCAAGACCTATTCGGACCTCATGCGCGTTATTCGGGCCACGGATTCCAAAGTATTCTTCGTAGGCGACCGCGAGCAGTTGGAGCCCGTCAACGACCAATGGGGCGTCAACTTCAACGAGCCCACCGCCGCGTTGACGCGCATCCATCGACAAGCCGAGGGATCTTCGGTTCTCCGTTTCGTCACAGCCGTCCGTGAGGGATGGGTCAAGGAGTTTGTGCAATACGATGAATCTGTGCGTTGGATTCACCCGAACAAGCGCCAGCCCGAAATGGCAAACAGTGTAATCGAGAACTTCTTTGGGGATTCTCGGGGTGATCGAGCATCCCGCATCGCCATTTCCTACACCAACCGCCTGCGGCAAGGGCTCAATCGGATTGCCCGTAGAGTCTACGGGATTTCGGGGGAAGTGCTGGTTCCGGGCGAAATCTTGCTCTCGTTCTCCAACGCTGCCGGGCTGGTGAACGGGGAGCAGATCATCGTGAAAGGGGTTCGACAGACCGACGATTCTCCCCTCTGGAAGTCTCTGCGCGCGGTGTGCGAGCCCGCCGGCCTTGATGTGTGGTCCGTCGTTGTCTCGCCTCCGGGCCGACCGGAGCATCGGATTTTCGTGTTCCCCCAGGCTTTCGGGGAGGACGCGCCCGACCATCGGACCTTGCTCAAACCGATCACCGACGCGCTGCGCCCGTTTGGACTTGCCGACGACCGGGGCCGTATTCTCTATCCGCAAGCGGGGGCGAAGATCCCCGAGAAAATCGCTGCGCTTTCCAACGCGGCACAGATGATCGGTCAAGTCGAATACGGCTACGCCTGCACCGCTCACAAGGCCCAAGGGAGCCAATGGCCGCATGTGCTCGTCGCCGTCGAGCCCGCGCTGATTGGTACAATCAAACGGGAAGGACAAGATTTCGGGCGGCGTTGGTTCTACACCGCCTGCACCCGAACACAGGAAACGCTGACCGTCGTTAGCCTCTAAACTTTCAGTCTCCGGGGGCTGGACATACAGGCGGGCGTAGGGTACTCTGTTCTCCCCGAGAGAAGGATACCCTATGCCCGCTTCCATTTGTAGCACTTTCCTAATCGTCGTAGATGAAACCATCGCTGCCGCTGGCGTGAAGAACATCGCCAGCCCCGGCCGCACTTTTCGCGTTGTGTCGGTCGGCGTGACCGGCACCGACAATGCCAGCATCACCGTTTCTCGCGTGACTTCTGGCGGCGTTGCGACGGCGTTTGCCGATGTAGAACTCGACGCGGCGCTGACCCCGGATCTCACCGATGTTCCGGCGGCTTTCACCGCATCGGGCGACTTCACCGCGACGGACACAATCCGACTGACTATGGCGAATGTCGTCGGCACCAGCGTAAGCCGCGTTGTGCTTACTTGCGTCGGCGTCCCCGCCGCCACCCTCACCGTCACCTGATTCGGAGTAGCCAATGAGTGCCGAGATTTGTGACGCCTTTGAGATTGTGGTCGATCAAACCATCACAGCGGGCACCTTCATCACCGTTCGCAACCCTGGCCGTACTTTGCGGCTGGTATCCGTTCTCGTCACCGGGCAGAACACCGCCGCCTGCGCGATTTACAAGAATCCCGCGACGGGGCCTGATGTATTGCTGGGTGATGTTACCCTCAACGCAGCCCTTACTCCCGATCTAACCGATGTACCGGCGGGCCTCAAAGTCGGAGTGGCCGGCCAACGGTTTCTCTCGACGGACGATTTCAATATCGCCGCCGGAGTAGCCAGTATCACTCGCGTTGTCCTGATTTGCGTCGGTAACCCTTCGCAGTTGCTCACTGTCACATGATCGGAGTAAGTCATGGCCGGAACAGCCACATTTAGCAGCACCTTCTCCTTTACCGTTGTCCCTTCGGACACCAACGCGACCACGATTACCGTACCTCCGACACTCGCTTACCGCGTGCTTTCGGTCGGGGCGAACAATACCACGGCTGGCCCGCTCAATGTCACCGTAACCATCGGCGGCGTAACCGCCATTACGGACGGAGCGCAGGCAATCGCAGCCAACTCCTACGGCCACGCGGAACTCGTCGCCGCGAACCTCAATGTGGCCGCCGGCCAAACCCTCGTCGTGACCGCGAGCGGTACGGGCCTCACGCCCATCAGTATCAACTGCGTTGCTACTTCCGGCGGCGCTTCTCTCCCCGCCGTCTGATAGATCGAGGTAAATCATGGCTACCGGAATCAGCAGCACATTTGCAATCGTAAGCAACGATTCCGTTGCAGCGGGTCAAACCCTCACCATCACCAATCCCGGCCGTACCATGCGCGTCGTGTCGATCCGCGTTCGCGGCACAGGCACCGCGTCCATCGCCGCGAGCAAAGGCGATGCGGGGGATCTCGGTGTGGCTTTCGCCAGCGGTCCCATCGCCGCCAACGCGCTTTCGGGCTGGACCGAACTCACCATCACTTACTCCCTGGCTACGATCCTCTCGACCAACGAGATTCGTCTTACAGCCTCCGGGGGTACTCTAAGCGAGTGCATCATCGAGTGCGTCGGCAACCCGTCGCAAACTCTCACCGCAGTTGTCGCTTGATTTGTAGGGACCGGGTTTAGTCAGGGGTCTTACCCGGAGTACCCAAAACGCTACCGACCCCAAGATCGAGAGGCTTCATCATGGCTACCGCTGGCATTTGCTCCACTTTCTCCTATGTAATCGAAGGCGCGGATCTCAATGTCGCCAAGACATTCACCGCCACCCGCGATTTCACCATCATCGGCATCCAGTCCAATAACACGGCTGCGGGCGCAGGTACGCTTACTGTCGAAAAGATCGTCACCGTGGGCGGCGTTCCGACGACCACCACCATCACCGCGACGACCGCCGCCCCTCCGATCGCAGGTGCCGCTGTGGTGCAGGCCCAGTCCGTCGCGGGTCCGGTTTCTGACGCGGCTTTGATCGCGGCCAACGCTGCGGTTCCGGCGGACGCTACCGTTCGCGTAACTGCCAGCGCGACCACGATCACCAAGGTCGTTCTGCTCTGCGTCGGCACCGCCCAATCTGTCACGATCGCCTGATCGAAGCGTATCGCCCCCCGATACGCAGCGCCCCCGGCAGGGAAATCTAACGGGGGCGCTCTTTTGGCTGTATTTCACTCACAGCATCGTGGCTGTATTTCACTCACAGCATCGTAGCCGTATCTCATTCAGATCATCCACTGGATTACCCCACAAGCAATCCGAGCGCCGCCGCCCCCGAGTTTCGGGGTGTCCGAGTAGGTATCGCCGCCCTCATGCACGATCACCGAACGGCCCAAAATCTTCCGCACCGTCAGGCGAGGCAGGAAGGACCACGACGCCGCCCGACCGTCCGGCCCCACCAGCACGCGGGGCAGATCGCCCCGGTGCCCGCGTCCGACAGGCCCCGCGTGGCGCTTTGTGTGCTCCGGGTCATAGTGCGGACCCGCCGCGCCTCCGGGGATGATCTTTCCAGCATCATCCGGCCCGTTGCCGCAATCGCCGCGTTCGTGAACATGCGCGCCGTGATAGCCCGGAGTCAGCCCTTCCAGTTTCCACGATACGACAGTCTGCCCGCCGTGATCGGAGAACAGGAAGTAGCCCAAACGAGGAACCTGATTGATCTGACCCGTAGGGAAAATGTAAGCAACCGCGATCATCGTGTCTCCCTACCTGCCGGCCAGGGTTACTCCTTTTAGCAAGGAGCAAATCTAAATAGTTTACTTAGCGGGAATGTAAGGGCAAAACTCGATCTGATAGTTCACCAACCCGTCTGTTTTGCGGCAGTTGTAAGTCGCCTTTGCATCATCAAACTGCCAGGAGTAAACATGCGGGCACGCTTTTTTCACCGAGTCGATGTATTCGATTGCGGTAGAGTTCCAGGCCCGTGAGGGGTCCGTGCTCCACGGATCGCATACCATATTCGCCGGGTAGGAGGGCGTATGGTACGGAGTGCAGCCGTAGCCCCCCGCGCACGCTGCGTCCGGGCAAGTGATCGGGTCCGTGAGCGAACAGGCGCAGCACAGTTTAGTCGCGTCGGGCGACCCCGCGTTTATCGCGGCTTGGCACGGGGAAAAGCAAGATCCAGGCGAGCCGTCTACTTTATACGCATCGGGACACACAAGTTCCCCGCTGGTACAACCGTCCGCTTGACACCAATACCCCGCGTTCATGCCGGGGTCAGGTTCGGGGTTGTAAGTGCCCGCAACGGCAGTCATTAGTAAGGGAACAGACCACCCATCGACCATCGAAGAATCGTAGTAATCAGTCGGGCCGTTGCCGCTGGGGGCGTCCAGCGTCCATTCAAGCAAGGTTGCGGGAGGTAAACCGGATTGAGCACATTTTAGCCCAAAGGTCTTACCGTCTGCGGTGAGACAGCCCCCCGTTTTGCAGCAGTTACCGTCTTTACAGGTGCCGTCGCTCTGAAAGTTGCAGCCGGTACGGGGCCAGATTCGACCCGAGTTGCCCCGAGCCACCGGAAAAGACACAGTATCCCCGGATTTTATTTCCCACCCACCGCCCTCAATGGCAGAGGTTCCGCTTTGCCCGAAAGATCCGACCCACACCGTCTCCGAGCAGGAGTTCTTGAATGTGAATGTGTGCGCGGCCAACACAGCGGGGGGAGGCTTCGGCCCCGCAATCGTCGATTGATCGGGGGTATGAGTGCAACCTACGAGAAAGATAACAACGGAGATTTTCACAGGATGCTCCAAAAATATGTCATAACAGTCTCTCTACTTGCCGGCCAAGGCGCGCATGACTTCATCGAAATCCCCGGACTTCCAGTTCCAGTAGTGGTGGGGAATCAGCGTAGAGGGCCGTATCTTCGGCCCGTAGATGATAAGCGCGTGTCCCTTCGGAGCGGAGCCACGCTGCCCTTCGCCTTCTTCGGGCAAAATGAAGCGTACACGCGGAGACAGAAACACAATCCCGTGGCAGTTGGGGCTTTCTGTGACCCACTCCTGCCAATACTCGGTATCCGTGTTCGCGGGGATTAGAACGCAGACCACAAGCCCCTTTGAGGCTTCCGTTTCTGCCTTCGCCACCCATTCGCTTACTTCACGACCATAAGGCGGGTTGAGCCACACGGTCGGGGGTGTCTTTTTCTGACGGGGGCAGTAGTCCTGCCAGGATGCCGTGAGTGCGTCCACAGACGGAGGAATGAACCGCTTGACCCGGGCCTCTGTCGCGCTTCCGGCGGCAGCATCCAGGCAAAACTGGAATACCTGATGGATGGGCTCAAACACTTCGGGCGGCGTCGTCCAATCGTCCCGCCCGAGAGTCCGTGTCGTCGGTGTCGTCACAGTCATACTTATTCGGCCCACTCAATCCAGAAAGACCCACGCTTCGGCTTGTAGACGCCGCTTCCCAGCATCGTGCCGCCTGCGCCCACTACATCGAAGTAGACGCGGGTAGTCTCGTCGGTGCGGGCGTTGTCGTAGTGAACGGTCGGCAACGCTTCCCCAAACCGGGCTCGATAAGCCTTGCTCACCA